>WNGI01013513.1_pt1 | contig 12568 bp, 12 predicted proteins | sample 5400621 | NCBI WGS metagenome assembly WNGI01 (sample SAMN13153374, study PRJNA577476) | soil metagenome | isolation source: 20 cm soil or saprolite under Garry oak tree replicate 1 | place: USA:California | collected 2016-06-15 | reverse complement strand
CGTGCTCGCGCAAGGCGTTCAGCTTCGACTTGGACGGCGGGTCGGCGTCGAACCACTCGCGGGTCAGCCGGCCGGCGCCGAGGGGCAGCGAGACGATCAGACCGGGATCCTCGTCGGGCCCGGCGCCGAGTTCCAGCGAGCCACCCCCGATGTCGACGCAGAGCAGGTTGCCGGCGCTCCAGCCGAACCACCTGCGTACCGCCAGGAACGTCAGCCGGGCCTCGTCGTCGCCGGGCAGGACGAGCAGCTCGACACCGGCCTCGACCGACACCCGGTCGAGCACCTCGGCGGAGTTGCGGGCGTCGCGCACCGCGGACGTCGCGAAGGCGATCACCTCGTCGCAGCCGAGCTCGGCTGCCTGCCGGCGAGCGCCGAGCGCGGCGCCGACCAGCGCGTCCGCGCCTTCGAGCGCGAGATCGCCGCGCTTGTCGATGTGCTCGGCCAACCGCAGGACGCTCTTGCGGGACAGCTGCGGAGTGGGCTCGGCGCCGCGATACGCGTCGACGACGAGCAGGTGCACGGTGTTCGACCCGACATCGAGCACACCCAACCGCATGCCTCGACACTATCGACCTATTCGGCGTTGCGCCGGGATGTCTCGTACCCTCGCAGGCGTGAGTGTGCAACTGCCCGTCATAGCACGGGAGACCGGCCTCGACTTCCCACGCGAATGGATCGAGTTCTTCGACCCGTCCGATCCTGAACACCTGATCCGCGCAGACGCCACGTGGCTGTGCTCACGGTGGACGTGCATCTTCGGACGCGGCTGCCAGGGCGTCCTGGAAGGACGAGCCGACGAGGGCTGCTGCAGCCACGGCGCGTTCTTCTCCGACAAGGACGACGAGAAGCGCGTGCGGCGCTTCGCCGAGAAGCTGACGCCTGCCGACTGGCAACACGCCGGCGCGGCCAGGACCAAGAACGGCAAGCTGTCCATCGTCGAGAAGGACAACGTCGGCGACGACCCCGACCGTCGCCGCACCCGTGTCGTCGACGGCGCGTGCATATTCCTCAACCGTCCCGGGTTCGCCGGCGGCGAGGGATGCGCGCTGCACTCGCTCGCCGTGCGCACCGGCCGCCATCCGCTGGAGACGAAGCCCGAGGTGTGCTGGCAGCTGCCGGTCCGCCGGGCGCAGGACTGGGTCGACCGTCCGGACGGGACGCGGGTCCTCGTGTCGACCGTGTCGGAGTTCGACCGGCGCGGCTGGGGCGAGGGCGGTCACGACCTGCACTGGTGGTGCACGTCGTCGCCGGACGCGCACGTCGGCGGTGAGGCGCTGTACGTCTCCTACGCCGCCGAGCTCACCGAGCTGATCGGCGCCAAGGCGTACGGCGAGCTCGAACGGCTGTGCGCCGAGCGCCTCGAACGCGGCCTCGTCGCCGAGCACCCAGCCACCGTCGCTGCCCGTCAAGCCTCGAATTTGTAGCCGAGCCCGCGGACGGTGACCAGGTACTTCGGGCTGGCCGGGTCGGGCTCGATCTTCGACCGCAGGCGTTTGACGTGGACGTCGAGCGTCTTGGTGTCGCCGACGTAGTCCGCGCCCCAGACGCGATCGATCAGCTGACCACGGGTGAGCACCCGGCCCGCGTTGCGCAGTAGCAGTTCGAGCAGGTCGAACTCCTTGAGCGGCAGGGAGACGGCCGCACCGTCGACGGCCACAGTGTGCCGGTCGACGTCCATGCGCACGGGGCCCGCCTCGAGCGCGTTCGTGATCAGATCCTCGGGCTCGCCGCCGCGGCGCAGCACGGCGCGGATGCGCGCGACCAGCTCGCGCGACGAGAACGGCTTCGTGACGTAGTCGTCGGCACCGAGTTCGAGCCCGACGACCTTGTCGACCTCGCTGTCGCGAGCCGTGACGATGATGATCGGGACGTTGGACCGCTGGCGGAGCCCGCGGCAGACCTCCGTGCCGGACAGCCCCGGCAGCATCAGGTCCAGCAGCACGAGGTCGGCACCGCTTCTGTCGAACGTCGCCAGCGCGTCGGGACCGGTGGCCGCGATCGCAACCTCGTAGCCCTCACGACGCAGCATGTAGGACAGCGCGTCGGAGAACGACTCCTCGTCCTCGACGACCAGTACTCGGGTCACGCGGCGTCCCTGCGCGAGCCGTGCGGCAAGCTGCTCATGCGGTTCCCTTCGCCGTTGCCGCCAGCGTCGTCGCTGGCACGTTCACGTCGGACGATCTCGCGACTCGGTGAACAAGAGGCAACCGGATGGTGAACGTAGAGCCCGCGCCCTCGACGCTCCAGACCGAGACGGTGCCGCCGTGATTGGTCGCGACGTGCTTGACGATCGCCAGCCCGAGCCCCGTCCCGCCGGTGGCTCGCGAGCGTGCGGGATCGACACGGTAGAAGCGCTCGAACACGCGGGTCAGCTCACCGTCTGCGATGCCTATGCCCTGATCGCTCACCGAGATCTCGACGCAGGGACGCCGGTGCTCGGGATCCTCGACCGCGCGGGCGCTCATCGCGACCCGGGTGCCGCGCGGGCTGTACGCGATCGCATTGTCGACCAGGTTGGTGATCGCCATGGTCAGCTGGCTCTCGTTGCCCCGGACGACCAGGCCGTCGGCGTAACGCGCGACCACACTGATGCCGGCCTTCTCCGCCGCGAGACGGGTACGGTCCTGCGCCTCGTCGAGCAGGCCGCCCACGACGACGTGCTCGTCACCGGGCAACGGCTCGGCGCCCTGCAGCCTGGACAGCTCGATCAGCTCGCGCACGAGACGCCCGAGCCGCGCGCTCTCGTGCTGCATGCGCCCGGCAAATCGCTGCACGGCGGCCGGGTCGTCGGCGGCGTCGGTCACGGCCTCGGCGAGCAGGCTGAGCGCCCCCACCGGCGTCTTGAGCTCGTGCGAGACGTTCGCCACGAAGTCACGCCGCACGGCTTCGAGGCGGCGCACCTCGGTCACGTCGTCGAACAGCAGCGTCACCGAGTCGACTCGAGTGGGATCGTTCGCGTCCGGCAACGGCACCGCGGTCACCGCAAGCGCGATCGGCTCGCGCCCGAGCCGGCCGAGCGGCAAGTCGACGGCACCGTGCACGATCGCGAACGTGTCGGTGGACGCGCGGACGAGCAGCGACAGCTCGTCGAATGCGAGGCGGTCGGTGGTGAGTATGCCCATGGCGCGAGCGGCCGGGTTGGCGAGCACGAGGCGCTCGTCGCGGTCGACGACTACGACGCCGTGGTTGAGCACCTCGACGATGTGCGACGGCAGCATGCTCGCGGCGGCCGCAGGGGTCGGCTCGGGCTGGAGTCCCTCCGGCGCACGGCCGGCGAGCGCGCGGCGGGAGAGCAGCCGGCCCACCACCAGCCCGAGCAAGAGCGCGCCGACAACCGCGCATACGGCCACAACCGCCACACCAGCGATGGTACGGGCGGCTGCGCCTGTGATCGGCCCAGCCTGCCACGACCGATTCGCCCGCCGCTCGTTGTTCATCGTCTGTATGGCCGCAATTCACCCGCACAGCACCGTCCGGGCGGTCGGCAAACTACGCTCGGATCACGACACTGGGAGGCGTCCAGTCATGCGCGATCTATACCACGATGAACTTGATGATCTTGGCAAAACCCTCGTCAGAATGACCCAGCTCGTCCGTATCGCGATGGAGCGTGCCACGCGAGCACTGCTCGACGGCGACCTCTCCGGTGCCGAGCGCGTTATTTCCGACGATCCGCAGGTCGACGCGTTGCGCGAAGATCTCGAGGAGCGCACGTTCCAGATGATCGCCCGGCAGCAGCCGGTCGCCACCGACCTGCGGCTGCTCGTCACGACGCTGCACCTCTCCGCCGACCTGGAGCGGATGGGCGACCTCGCCCGGCACATCGCCAAGGTGGCACGCATGCGCTACCCGGAGCTCGCGGTACCCGAAGAGGTGCGCGACGTGATCTCGCAGATGGGCACCGTGGCGCTGTCGCTGGTCGCCAAGGTGGCCGACGTCATCGAGGGACGCGATGTCGCGCTGGCGCAGGCGCTCGAAGCCGAGGACGACTCGATGGATGCCTTGCACCGCAAGCTGTTCACCTTGCTGCTGTCGCCGAATTGGGCGCACGGCGTCGAGTCGGCCATCGACATGACGCTGCTCGGCCGGTACTACGAGCGCTACGCCGATCATGCGGTGTCGGTGGCCCAGCGGGTGGTCTTCATCGTCACCGGCGAGCGTCCCGATCCGCTGCACAACGGCCCCGGCGCACTCAAGATCTGAGCTGCCCCGCGAGGCAAGGGGTGCCGCTCCTGGTCGCTTGTGCTCTGCGCACATTGATGCGCGCAGAGCACAAGCACCGCGCATCGCACAGGCCGACCGGGCACAGCGCCTATCGGCCCTGGTCGGCCACTGCCTGGATCGACGCGGCCGCGGCCTCGGCGTCGAGGTACTCCCCCGGCTTGGTCGGCATGAGCGTCAGCGGGTCGAGCTCGTAGCGCAAGGGGATGCCTGTCGGCACGTTCAGCGCGACCACGGCCTCGTTCGACAAGCCGTCAAGATGCTTGATCAGGGCGCGCAGCGAATTGCCATGCGCGGCCACCAGGACGAGCTGGCCACGCCGCACGTCCGGGACGATCGCGTCGTACCAGTAAGGCAGCATCCGCGCCAGGACGTCGGCGAGGCATTCGCTGCGCGGTACCGCTTCGAGCAGGTCCGCGTACCGCGGGTCGCCGACCTGGCTGTGCTCGTCGTCGTCGGCCAGTGGCGGTGGCGGCACGTCGTAGGAGCGACGCCACAGCATGAACTGGTCGTCGCCGAACTCGGTCCGCACGGCGGCTTTGTCCTTGCCCTGCAGCGCGCCGTAGTGCCGCTCGTTCAGCCGCCACGAACGGCGCACGGGGATCCACTGCCGATCGGCGACGTCGAGGCTGATCTGTGCCGTGTGGATCGCCCGGCGCAGCAGCGACGTGTGCACCACGTCGGGCAGCAGGCCGTGCTCGACGAGCAGCTCGCCGCCGCGACGCGCCTCGTCCTCACCGGCGGCGCTGAGGTCGACGTCGACCCATCCGGTGAACAGGTTCTTCTTGTTCCAGTCGCTCTCACCGTGGCGGAGCAGCACGAGCGTGGGCATGCCGCCATCCTGCCGGATCAGGCTGCGACGCCCCGCAGCACCGTCTCGACGATGAAGTCGACCTGCCGTTTGGTCACGGGATCCTGGTGCGTCATCACCGAACTGATGATCGGCGAGACGAGCATGGCGATCATCCACTCCACGTCGACGTCAGGCCGGATGCTGCCCTCGTCCTTGCCACGCTCGATGATCGCCCGCATGATCGCCCGCCGTGGCGCGACGAAGCGGGCGCGGAACTCGCGATACAGGTCCGGACGCTCGATGCCGTCGGCCGCCAGCCGCCGCATCAGACCGCCGAACCGGCCGACGACCCACACCGACCGCATCCACTGCAGCATGTAGCGCAAATCGTCGCCCACGGACTCACCGGGCGGGACGTGCTCGAGATCCTTCACGCCGCAGAGCGCCTCCATGACGAGCTCGTCCTTGCCCGGCCAGCGGCGATAAACGGTCGTCTTCGCGACGCCGGCGCGCGCTGCGACCGCCTCGACGGTCAGCGCCAGGTAGCCCTCCTCGGCCAGTAGGTCGACCGTGGCCTCGAGGATCGCCTCGGCGGCCGCCGCACTGCGGGGCCGCCCAGGACGTCGCTCGGTGATCGCCTCGATCATGGTGCTGTGACGGCTGCGTCGTCTGGCTTCGGCGTTACCGCGGTGTGCACGGCATGCTCGCGGCGCGTCGGCATGTACACGAACGCGGCCACTGCGCCGAGCAGCCCGATCAGCCCGGCGACGATGGACGTCACCCGCATCGCGGTCACGAACGAGTCGTCGGCGTCGTCGATGAAGCCGCCGATCACCTGCTGCGCGTGCTCGCGCTGCTGCTGTACCTGCGCGGGTGGCAGGCCTGCCGACTTGCCGCGCGCTTGCAATGCGCCCGTTGCCGCGCCCACGTACTGCAACGCGCCTCCGATCGACTCGCTGGCGTCATGCCGGACGTAGGTGCTGACCTGCTGGTCGGCGGGCAACTGGGCGACGACGGCCGCCGGCTGGTCGAGTTCGCGGGCCACCTGCGCAGGGGTGCCGGAGCCCAGGTTGCTGCGGAACGCCACGGCGAGGATCGAACCGAGCACCGCGACGCCGAGCGCGGCGGCAACCTGGCGCACGGTGTTGTTGACGCCTGCCCCGGCGCCGGCCTTCTCCTTGGGGACGGCACTCATGATCGAGTTGGTGGCCGGCGTCATGACCAGCCCCATGCCGATGCCGATGCCCGCCATGGTGACCTCGATGACCCATTGGGGCATCGTCCGGGTGGCCAGTCCGTAGGTCAGCATCGTCGCTCCGAACACGGCCAGCCCCACCCCGGTGACCGACCGGGGCCCGTAGCGCGCCGACAGCCGTGCGGACAACGGGGAGACGATCATGACCGCTCCGGCAACCGCGAGCAGCGCGACGCCCGCGGCGAGCGCGGTGTAGCCACGCACCGCCTGCATGAAGTACGCCAGGTAGAACGTCGAGCCCATCAGCACGAAGAACGTCACCGCGATAGCGACGACCCCGGCCGTGAAGTGCCGATTGCGGAACAGGTCGACGTCGATCGTCGGGTTCGGGCTGTGCGCCTGCACGTAGCCGAAGACCGCCAGCAACGCGCAACCGACCAGGATCGCGCCGAGCGAGTTCCACCGGAGCCACTCGTTGCTGTTGCCACCCTGGATGACGCCGTACACGAGCACGACGAGGGCGACGATCGACAGCGCGACACCGGCCGGATCCAGCCGTCCCGGGCGAGGGTTCTTCGAGTCAGGCACCAAGAAGAAGATGGCGACGACGCCGACGATGACGAACGGGACGTTGACCAGGAAGATCGAGCCCCACCAGAAGTACTTGATCAGCGCGCCACCGGCGATCGGGCCGATGGCGATTGCCATGCCGGCCGCGCCTGCCCAGATGCCGATCGCCTTGGGGCGCTCGCTCGGCTCGAAGACGTTCTGGATGATCGAGAGCGTCTGCGGCTGTACGGCGGCCGCGCCGATGCCCATCAGGGCGCGGAAGAAGATCAGCTGCGTAGGGCTGGTGGCGAACGAGCAGAGCGCTGACGTGGCCCCGAAGGCGACCATGCCGAACAGCAGCATTCGCTTGCGCCCGAGTCGGTCACCCAGCACGCCGCCGGTGATCAGCAACCCGGCGAAGACGAGCGCATAGCTGTCGACGGCCCACTGCATCTGGCTCTGCGACGCGTTCAGATCGGCCTGCACGGTCTTGAGCGCGACGTTCAGGATCGTGTTGTCGAGGATCACGACGAGCAGGCAGATGACGAGAACGCTGAGGATCAGCCACCGGCGCTTGTGGATCGTTTCCGCGTCCATCAGATCCTCCCGGGATTCGCTACGGCCGCGTATCGGATTTGTCGGTGACGAGTAGAGCACACGCCATTTCCGATACGCAAGCGTTTCGAAACTTCGGTTCTTGCCGCGCTTTCAGTCAGGTGAGCGTTGAACGAGCCGTCGGCGTACTCCAGCACCGCGCCCAGGATCCGGTCGATCTCGGCCGGGCTCACCGACGAGAGCGGCACGCGCCCGGTCAGGTAGACGTCGCCGCGGCTGTCGATCGACCACGCCACGGCGTACATCCGGGCGTTGTGCTCGAGCAGGTAGCGGTAGAACTGCTCGACGTTCTCGTCCGGCTTGCGCACCACGAATGCCTCGACGGACAGGGCATGTTCGCCGACGCGCAGCCAGCAGGCCGTCTTCAACCGGCGCGTCCCGGGCAGGTTGACCACGAACGCGTCATCGACTCGTTCGAAATGCAGGTCGTTGTCGTGAAGCACCGACTCGATGACGTCGTGGACGGTCACCGCTCACCACCCACCACGGCGCGGACCGCGGTGAAGCTGCCGATCGCGTCCGCGTACGCGGCGAGCAGTCCGGACGTCGTGCGCTCCCACGAGAAGCGTGCCGCCTGCGCACGCGAGGCAGCCGCGAACTGGTCGAGGCGCGCCGGCGAGCGCAGCAGGTCGCCGAGAACAGTGGCCCACACCGCCGGATCATGCCCCTCGACGAGGACGCCCGACACCCCGTCGGCAACGGCCGTGGGCAGACCGCCGACGGCTGCCGCCACGACCGGCGTCCCGCAGGCCTGCGATTCGAGCGCGACGAGGCCGAACGACTCGCTGTAGCTGGGCACCACCGTGATGTCGGCGGCCCGGTAGTAGGCGGCCAGCGTCGCCCGTCCGACCGGCTTCTCGAACCGGACAGCGTCGCCGATGCCGAGGCCGCGGGCCATGTCGGGCAACCACTCGTCCGGACACATGCCGCTCGGGGCGCCGATCACGACGACGTACAACCGCAGTTGCGGGTCGGTGGCCTTGATCCGGGCCACTGCCCGGAGCAGGACGTCCGGGGCCTTGAGCGGCTGGATGCGTCCGGCAAAGAGCAGCACCTGCGCGTCCTGCGGGATGCCGAGCGCTGCCCGGTCGGCCGGCCCCGGCGTGAACGTGCGCAGGTCGACGCCTGGCGGCACGACGTCGATGCGCGTCGGATCGGCTTGGTAGTGAGCGACGAGCTCGTGGGCCTCGCTGCGCGTGGACGCGACGAGCCGGTCGGCCTCGGCCACGACCTGCTCCTCGCCGACGATGCGCGAGAGCGGTTCCGGGACGTCGCCCACTGCCAGCGCCGCGTTCTTGACCTTGCCCAGCGCAGCCAGTAATGCGAATGGATCAGGTCGTACCAGCCAGGCTCGTGGTGCGCCTCGGCGCGCAGCACGGCCGCCGTGAAAGCGCACATCTGTGCCGGAAGGTCGCCCTTGCCCAGCCCTTCGAACGGCCCAGCCGTCACATGCCGGACCAGCACGCCCGGATGCATCTCGACTCGGGGCGGCTGCTCGCTGGACGTCGCACGGGTGAATATCTCGACCTCGGTGCCGGCGTCCGCCATGCGCTTGGCGGTCTCGACGATGTAGACGTTCATCCCGCCTGCGTCGCCGCCGCCCGGAGCCTCGAGCGGCGAGGTGTGGACGCTCAGCATCGCGACACGCTGCACTAGGCCGGCTCCTTCCGCGTCTGCTGCCGTGACGGGAACAGCGCGACCACCCCGATCATGCCCGCGCGTGGAGATGTCGGCAGAATCGTGACCATGCCAGAACGGGGAGTCGCGGTCGTCACGGGAGCGAGCAGCGGCATCGGGGCGGCGACCGCGCGTCGCCTTGCCGCGGACGGATACTCGGTTGTCGCGGCGGCGCGCCGGCTCGATCGGCTGGACGCCTTGGCCGCGTCCACACCGGGCATCCGGGCCGTGCCGCTCGACGTCACCTCGTCGACCTCGGTCGCGTCGCTGGCCGAATCGCTGGACGACGTGGCGGTGCTCGTCAACAACGCGGGCGGCGCGCTCGGCTCCGATCCGGTCTCGACGGCCGACCCCGCCGACTGGCAGGCGATGTACGACATCAACGTGCTGGGCGTGCTGCGCGTGACGCAGGCTCTGCTGCCTGCGCTTGAGCGGGGTTCCGGCGGGCATATCGTCGTCACCGGATCCATCGCCGGGCACCTCGTATACGAGGGCGGCGCCGGCTATACCGCGGCGAAGCACGCCGCCACCGCGGTCGTCGAGACGCTGCGTCTCGAGCTCAACGGCCGTCCCGTCCGGGTCACCGAGATCGCGCCGGGCATGGTGCGCACCGAGGAGTTCGCCCTGGTCCGGCTGCGGGGCGACGCCGAGGCGGCTGCGCGCATCTACGCCGGCGTCGACGAACCGCTGACCGCGGACGACATCGCCGATTGCATCTCGTTCGCCGTCACGCGTCCGCGGCACGTCAACGTCGACCTGCTCGTCGTGAAGCCGCTGGCCCAAGCGGCGCCGTACAAGATCGCCCGGCGCCCGACCTAGAGCGTCACGCCGACCAGGTGGCCCTCCGGCTGCAGCCGGATGCCGAACTTCGCCTCGACGCCGTCGCGGATCTCGCGCGCGAGATCGAGCAGTTCGGCCGTGGTGGCGCCGCCCCGGTTCGTCAGAGCGAGGGCGTGTTTCGTCGAGACTGAGACCGGGCCGGGCAGGCCGTACCCGCGACGGAAGCCTGCGTTCTCGATCAGCCACGCGGCTGACAGCTTGACCCGGTCATTGACTGTCCACTGTGGACAGTCGGGCGGCGCCATCGAGGCGTCCACGAACGGGTTGACGAAGAACGAGCCGACACTCCACGTGTCGTGATCGTCGGCGTCGAGCACCATTCCCTTGCTACGGCGCAGATCCAGGACGACATCGCGGACCCGTATCGACGGCGCCGGCTGTCCGGGCTCGACGCCCAGCCGGCGGGCCAGCTCCAGATACCGCACCGGCACCGAGTCGGACGAGCGGCGCAGCGCGAACGTCACTGCCAGCACGATGTAACGATCGGTGTGCTTGAACGCGCTCGTCCGGAACCCGAATCCGCACTGTTCGGGAGGCCAGTCCGACACCTCGCTCGTGTCCCGGTCGAAGACGCGCAGGCTGGTGATCGAGTCGGCGACCTCACTGCCGTACGCGCCGACGTTCTGCACCGGCGTCGCTCCTGCCATGCCAGGCACGCCCGACATTGCCGCCAGGCCGGACCACTCCTCGGCGACGGTCAGCGCGACGAAGTCGTCCCAGGTCTCACCCGCGGCGACCGTCACGTGCAGGTTGTCGCCCGCCTTCGCGACGTGGATCCCGTGCGTCATCACGCGGACGACCAGGCCGGGCCAGCCCGCGTCCGCGGCCACCAGGTTGCTGCCGCCGCCGACGACAAGCACCGGCTCGTCCGATGCATCCGCGGTTCCTATGGCCTCGACGAGCTCGTCGGCGGTACCTGCCTCGAGGACTCTCGCGGCGGGGCCGCCCAGGCGCAGCGTCGTCAGGTCGGCAAGGCACGGGGACACGCTGCGCGAGGCTACGCCGCAGCCCGCGCGTCCCGGTCAGCTGGCCAGGCGCTCGCGTACCGGGCCGAGGCCGAGAGCCGCCGACTCCGGCAGGTAGGTATGCAGGTGCGGACGGTGCGGATCGGTCACGATCCTCGTGCGGCCGACGTCGATCATGAGCCGCTGCACGGCTGTCACTGAGGTCGCGGGGTAGCCGATGATCTCGCCGTATCCACAGACGAGCGCAGCGCCGGACACGTGACTCATCAGCTCCCTTCCCAGACCCTGTGCCTGCCAGGCATCCTCGACCAGCAGCCCGACCACGGCGGCGTCCCGGCCGTGGTAGCCGTCGACGCCGGCCACTGCGGTTGCGACGATCACGCCGTCGTACGTGGACGCGACGAAGCTGAGCGGTTGGCGCAGCTGCAACTCCAGGGCGACGACCGCCGGCCGGCGTCCACCGGTCCGGTACCGATTGAGCAGTGTCTGCGGCGTGCACCGGGCGTGCATCGACGCGACCGCCGCAAGATCGCGCGGCTTGGCTCCGCGGATCACCAGGCTCGTCCGGCCGACCCGCACCGCCCACGGCTGCCGGACCATCCCGGTCAGCGACGCGTGCCGCGGCGCACCATCGCTGAGATCCCGGCTCGGGCGGCCCCACAACACACGCTCCTGCTCGATGCAGTGCGTCATCTTCGTCGTCGTCATACCCGAGACGCTCGCATCCGCTGATTTCAGCGGCATGACGGGAACGTTCACATTGATTTCGCGCCTCGGCGGCCGGCGCATGCGCCCGGTCCGTATCTGGGAGACTGGCTCACCGTCGGGCCTCTAGCTCAATTGGCAGAGCTGCGGACTTTTAATCCGTAGGTTCCGGGTTCGAGCCCCGGGGGGCCCACCGACGAGAATCCCCTTGTATTGCAGGCGATTCTCTAATGTCGCGTCGCTGATTGGTGCGCCCAAAATGGTCTAGTTGTGTGTTTCATGACATCAATTCGTGACATCAAAAGTCCACAGGATCGTGACCACCCGTCACCGATGCATGGACCAGCCGGACCTGCGATCCGGGCAGTCGCGGGTGATGTGAGCCGCTGATCAGATGTTCACGCCCTTCGCCGAGCTCGTGCCGAGTATCAACGACTCGGGCACGCCCCTGGCGACAGACTCCACAACGGTAAACACCTCGTTCGGCCGTCGCGTTCGTGTCGCGGCGGACCGACTCGTCAGGCACGCCACAGGACTCCATCTCCTGACGGCCGATCCGGGATACCGTTTACTGCGCCGACCCAGCGGTCGGTCGGCGGCCGCGATTTCGAGCCGCCAGGGGCGCTCGAGTGCGTTCGCCCAATATATGCCAGTTGGCGGCGCGCGAGCAGGCGACCAGGCCAGCAAGGGCGCGGACGAGCTGCTCACGGCGGCGCCGCCACAGGGCAAGAGCCGCCGCCACGGCCTCGACCCGTCCCGCAAGAACCGCTAATCGGCGATTCAGCGAGGCGGTTGCCGGGAATATCAAATGTCAGCGGCGAACGAAGGTGTACCGCGTTGGAGGTTTGTGATGTCTTACTACACGGCAGATCCCTTGAGCGGCGGCGGGATGCGGATGGCGCGCACCCGCGGCCTGGCGAGCGGCGTGCTGTTGCTCGTCCTGGGAGCCTGGGCGGCGATCGTGCCGTTCATCGGCGACTACCTGGACTTCGCCTACACCCCGACCAG
>WNGI01004802.1_pt1 | contig 12568 bp, 13 predicted proteins | sample 5400621 | NCBI WGS metagenome assembly WNGI01 (sample SAMN13153374, study PRJNA577476) | soil metagenome | isolation source: 20 cm soil or saprolite under Garry oak tree replicate 1 | place: USA:California | collected 2016-06-15 | reverse complement strand
GTACCACGCGCAGAAGTGATCCTTAGCCACGGATCGACGCGGATTAAACACGGATAAGCAGATCCCTCCCCAAAATCTGTGGCAATCTGCAATGCTATCGACGAAAGCCGTCGTGGTCTGCGAAGGTTTTTCAGAGTCATTTTTCGAAGGATTGAATTGCCCATTAAGCACCCGCCATCGCCCAACTACGGCGCGGCAGGCGCGAAATGACGCGAAAAAGGAAAAGGTGTGGGCGCTGTGCTGTATACGCCAGTCCGGCTCGGACCGCCCAAGAGTTTGGGACACGACAGTGCGTATCCATCCAAATTTAGCGTGTTCGGTGTGTTTGTGGGCTCACATCTTCTTTTCTTTTAGAATCTGCGGAATCTGCGGAATCTGCGGCAATCTGCGAAATCTGCGGATAGTCCTCTGAATCGTGCTTCATCCGTGGCTGAATGAATCTCTCGTTGCGGCGGCTTCGCTTCGTGCCACTGGTGAGCATGAAATTTTCGATTCTTGTGGCTTTGCTCTTGACTGGCGTTGCCTTTGCGGCAGACGAGCAAAAACCCGCGAGCACTGAAGTGGCGGTAATCAAAACAAGTCAGGGGGAAATGGTGGTGCAGTTTTGGACCGACGCTGCGCCGGAAACGATCGCGAACTTCAAGAAACTGGCACGATCCGGTTTTTACAACGGCACGATTTTTCATCGCATTGTGAAGGGGTTCATGATTCAAGGCGGCGATCCCAACACCAAAGACCCGGCGAAGGAAAGCAGTTACGGGGAGGGCACGGCTGGTTACAGGATCAAAGCCGAGTTTAACGATCATCCGCACGAACGCGGTGTCATTTCCATGGCACGCGAAGCCCAGCCGGACACGGCAAGCTGTCAGTTCTTCATTTGTCTTCAGCCGGTTCATCGGCTCGATCACCAGTACGCGACGTTTGGCAAATTGATCAAAGGCCTGGATGTGCTCGATAAGATCGGCGACACCCCAACGGTGACGGGACCGGATGGGGCGCGTAGCAAACCCACGGAACGCGTCACGATTAACAGCGTTGAGATCGTGCCGGCAGATTCGGCGAAATAGCTATACGCCTTCTGTCATGTCGAGCGAAGCCGAGACATCCCGAGAATCTACCTTAAAGGTCTCGCAACGGGATCCCTCGACTTCGCTCGGGATGACAAAAATCGCCCTCATTCAGATGCGCTGCGGCCCGGAGCCGGACAAAAATTTTGCGCACGCCATCGATTTCATTCGCGACGCCGCGAAAAGCGGAGCCCAAATTGTTTGCCTCCCGGAACTTTTTCGTTCGCAGTATTTTTGCCAGACGGAAAATCATGACAACTTCTCGTTAGCCGAAACGATTCCGGGCCCTTCGACAGGAGCGCTGACCAAACTCGCACGCGAGCTTGGCGTCGTCATTGTTGCATCCCTTTTTGAGAAACGAAGCGCCGGTCTTTATCACAACACCGCCGCGATCATCGACGCCAACGGCGAGCTACTTGGCAAATATCGCAAGATGCACATCCCCGATGATCCGCTTTATCACGAGAAATTCTATTTTGCGCCGGGCGATCTCGGTTTTCAGAACTGGAAAACGGCGCGCGGAAATCTCGGCGTCTGCATTTGCTGGGACCAATGGTATCCAGAAGCGGCGCGCCTGACTGCGTTGCGCGGCGCGGAGATCATTTTTTATCCGACGGCGATCGGCTGGCATCCAAAGGAAAAGAAGGAGTTTGGCAAGGCGCAGCATTCTTCCTGGGAAACGATTCAACGCAGTCATGCCATTGCGAATGGCTGCTACGTCGCGGTGCCAAACCGCGTAGGACACGAAGCGCCCGCTGGCGGTGATGGCATTGAATTCTGGGGCCAGAGTTTTGTGTGCGGCCCGGACGGCGAAATCATCGCCAAAGGTTCGGTTGATGGCGAAGAAATTGTGGCCGCGGAGATTGATTGGAAGCGGGTCAACGAACACCGGACTCATTGGCCGTTCCTGCGTGATCGTCGCATTGACGCTTACACGGGACTTCAAGAACGACTGATTGATTAGCGCAGTTTCGCTTTCGCGATTCGGCGCGTAAAGTTGGCGTATGAAAACAAAGTTTTTTCTTGGTGCGCTAACATTCCTTCTCGGTGTTTGCCTGACCAGCGCGCAGGAACCGACGAAAGCGATTGCGGTCCTGCATCCAACGGCCGGTAATACCGTTGCCGGCTCAGTCACGTTCACCAAATCCGGCGATGAAATAAAAGTCGTTGCTGATATTACCGGTCTGACGCCGGGCAAACACGGTTTCCACATTCACGAATTTGGCGATTGCTCGTCCAGCGATGGAAATTCCGCTGGCGGCCATTTTAATCCGACGCATAAGGCGCACGGTGCCCCGGACGCGAGCGATCGCCACGCCGGCGATCTAGGCAACGTTGAAGCGGACGCGTCTGGCAAGGCTCATCTCGAATGGAGTGACAAGGTAATGAAACTTTCCGGCGCTGATTCGATAGTTGGTCATGCAGTCATCGTCCACGAAAAAGCCGATGATTTGAAAACCCAGCCGACCGGGAACGCCGGTGGTCGTCTTGCCTGTGGGGTCATTGGCGTAGCCAAGCCGTAAACCGCAAAGCGGACGATGACGGAATTGCTTACGATCAGCGAAATTCGGCGGCGTGCCCAGGACGGGTTCATTACTGCCCGTGTCCATGCGCAGGTCGAAAGCACGTCCCCCAAGGCCACACGCGAGGGGAAACCGTATTGCGAAATCGGCCTCGCCGACGCCTGCGATCGAATGACGCTACGGGTCTGGGACAATCATCCCGATTACAAAACGTGCTGCGCATTGCAGGAGGGCGATTTCATCGAGATCGACGGCGAGTTTGCCCAGCACCAGCAGTTCGGATTGGAAGCGAAAACCTGGAAATCGCGGACGCTCACGAGCGACGAGATTGCGAGTCTTCTTGCCGGACCGCCGGAGTTGCGGGTCAAACAAGCGACCGATTTCCTTTTTATCGATCAAACGGTGGCGGCGATTTCCGATCCACGTTTGCGCGGAATCTGCCAGTTATTCTTGAAAGATTTTGGCGATCGCTTCCGGCGCACGGCCGCGGCGCGCAATTATCATCACGCTCGTCGAGGCGGCCTGGTTGAGCACACTGCCCAGATGATGCGAGTGGCCCTCGGGCTTTGCCCGATTTATCCGCAACTTAATCGCGATCTGCTCGTATCCGGGATTCTCTTTCACGATTCCGGAAAACTTTGGGAAAATCATTTGCCGGAGGACGGATTCACCATGGGATACGACGAGCGCGGCGAATTGATGGGGCACATCTCGATCGGGCTCGAGCTGGTGAACTCCCTCTGGCGAAAATTGCAGACGGAGGAGAACACGCGGGCCTGGGAAAATCTCGCGCCGCCATCGGAAGATTGCCGCCTGCATTTGCTCCATCTGATTGCGTCGCACCACGGCGAGATGCAGCTTGGCTCGCCGGTTTATCCCAAGACGCCGGAAGCGATGGCGCTGCATTACATCGATAACATGGACGCGCGCCTGGAAATGTTCGCGGCCGGTTATCTGACGGCCAAACCGATCGCCGATCGTATCTTTGATCGAGTCCGTCCGCTGCCGGGGAATTTGGTGAAATCGTTGGAGAAGTTTGTCGTGAGTGAGAAGTGATTGGTGAGAGGTGAGAAGTTGTTACCTCTCACCTTTCACCGATTCGACGCCGCGCCTCCGCCAAATATATCTCGTCGATTTCGAACCCGATAAATCTCGAAACCCCACATCGCTGCGCGGCGATCGCCGAATTGCCGATTCCGAGAAACGGATCCAGCATCGTCGTCAACTTTTCGACCCCGTGTAAACGAATGCAGTTCTCGGCCAGTTCGACTGGAAATGTCGCTGGATGCGGCCGTTCTTTGTCGCGGCTTTGAATCGTTTTATAGGAAATGAACCAGGTGTTGCCACGACAACGGCGGTCGCGTCCGCCAGTGTGTGACCAGCGCGCGATGTTCGTCTTGTCCTGATAGGGAACGCCAAGCGCGAGCCGATCGAGTTCAACCCGACCGGTCTTTGTGAAATGAAAAATGTATTCGTGGCAATCATTCAGAAAACGTTGCGAGTTGATGGGCTTGAAGTGACCGCGCGAGACGATTTCACCGTCTTGTTCCTCGATGCTGATCGATTTGATCCAGTGAATGGTATTTTGTAAGACGAACAGCTCGCGCAGTTCCAGCGCCACCTCGTGGGGAAACATCGGATTGGCAGGTGCCGCACCGACATTGAGAAAAAATGAACCGTCAGGGCTGAGTAGACGCGCGATTTCCGCGACCCAGGTTTTACACCAGCGCAAATAACTCATACGATCGGCGGTATCGAAAAATTTCGAATAACGAATTCCCAGATTGTAGGGCGGTGAGGTTACGACGATATCAATCGATGCCGCCGGCAGTTCGGCCATGCCGCGCACGCAATCCTCGCGGTGCAACTCGAACACGGTCATCCCGAGGCGCACAGACGCCGAGGGATCTCGCCCAAGCTCGCCAGGCGATCGAGAGATCTCTCGGTCCGAGCCGGACTGGCGTTTTCGCTCGCGATAACAGCATCCATCTTCAATCTCTGGGCGAAACGGTTTTTCTATCATGTGTTGCTCAACTGCTTTTACCGCATCCCAGGAAGCGTACTTGGGATGACGGCGCTGCGATTACGCATATGTTTGCTTAAATGTCGGATAAACCTTCCAAACTGAAGATTGCCGACCGCGAGTTTACTTCGCGGTTGCTTGTCGGCACAGGGAAATTTTCTTCGAACGAAGCGATGCGCGACGCGCTCATTGCCAGCGGGAGCGAGATTGTGACGGTGGCGCTGCGCCGGGCCGATCTTTCCGGCAAACACGATCCGTTTGCGAACATCCTGGATTTCATCGACCCGAAGAAATTTCTGTTGTTGCCGAACACGAGCGGCGCGCGCGATGCCGATGACGCGGTGCGAATTGCGCGACTCGCGGCCGGCGCCGGATTGCCGACGTGGGTGAAACTCGAGATTCATCCTGACCCGCATTATTTGCTGCCCGATCCTGTCGAGACGCTCGCGGCCGCGGAGATTCTGGTAAAGGAAGGTTTCACCGTCCTGCCCTACATCAATGCCGATCCGGTTTTGGCGAAACGATTGCAGGACGTGGGCACGGCGACAGTGATGCCGCTTGGGTCGCCGATCGGTAGCAATCGTGGAATCGAAACGCGTGAGCAGATCGAAATCATCATCGAGCAGGCGACCGTCCCGGTTGTGGTGGACGCCGGTCTGGGCGCGCCCAGTCAGGCCGCGGAAGCGATGGAGATGGGGGCAGACGCGGTTCTCGTGAACACCGCAATCGCAATTGCAGCGGATCCGAACCGAATGGCGCGCGCGTTTAAGCTGGCGGTCGAAGCCGGACGCGAAGCGCGCGAGATCGGGCTTGCGGAAAAACGCTGGAGCGCATCGGCCACGAGTCCAGTGAGTGATTTTTTCGGCCCACTAAACACGCGGAATGACACGAAATAGGGAAAAATAAGTGGTACGACAGAAGCCGTCTCTCTGGCCTTCGTGTCATTTAGTATGTTTCGTGGGCTCGAGTCTTCTGGTCCTTTAGAATCCCGTCGCGAAGCTAACGAAGGTCCGCCGCCTTACTCGGTGATCATCCAGTCGCGCGCGCTGGCGTCGTTGTAGAATTCGATTTGCCGTCCGCCGAGACGGGAAACCACGCCCCAGCCGTGATCGATGGCAAAGTCTTCGATCTCGGCGGGCGACATCGATTCCAGCGCTGCCAGTTCAGTCGGATGCGTGATGAAGCATTCCGCTTTGGTAGAGAGAACACGCGCTATCTTGTTTTCGACGGCGAGCAGGTTCGGGTTCATCGGTGACGTTTTCTCCCCCTGGAATTAATCGGGGTTCGCAGAAGCGGCGGCGGTTTGTGCGGGCGATTTAATTTTTCCTGCAGGGCAAGATGTGCTTTGTGAGAGGGCGACGGGCCACGCACATTCGGTTTTTCCATATATCCCGCGGGAATTTTACCGCGGATTGCTCGGATTTCACGGATCAGTTTTCAGGGTGTAGAGGCGTTTGTGCCAAACGCCTGACTACCAAACTCGGCATTCGCCAGGGCGAACGTTGCAACAACTTCCGTAAGACGCTGGCGTACAAACGTCGTTTGGCTAAATTCCGCGGATGTTTTCGGAAACGATCGAATTGCGCGGCCACATTATCGATTCGCTTACCCTGACGAAAATTCTCGATCAGATCGTGACTCGCGGCGCCGCTTTTAACACCGTTGAATTCCGCATTGGCCAAAAACGCGCGGACCAGAGTTTTGCCCGGATCGAGATCACCGCTCCATCGCAAGAAGTACTCGACATCTTGATCACGCGTCTGCGCGAGCAGGGCGCAGAAGTGCCACCTCGGAAATAAGAGATGCGCGAATTGCTGCTTTGTCCGCCGGATTACTACGGCATCGAGTACGAAATCAATCCCTGGATGAGCCGGGCACGCGGTGCTGAAAGTGAGCTCGCCAAATCACAATGGGAAGGTTTGCGTCAAACTCTGGCATCTCTCGACAGCAAAATCGAGCTGGTACCGCCACAACCGAAACTGCCTGACATGGTTTTCACCGCCAACGCCGGGCTGACCGTGGGCAAGAAATTTATCCCGAGCAATTTTCGTTATCCGGAACGGGCCGGTGAAGCCCCTTATTTCAGGCGCTGGATGGAAGAGCATGGATACGAAACCATATGGTTACCCGACAATTTGTATTTCGAGGGCGAAGGCGATGCCTTGTTTAGCAACGACACCCTCTTTTGTGGGTACAAGTTCCGCAGCGACATTCAATCGCATCGCGCGGTTGGCGAACTGCTGCGCTGTCTGGTTATCTCCGTCGAGCTGGTGGATCCGCGCTTTTATCATCTCGATACCTGTTTTTGTCCGTTGCCGGATGGAAGCGTGTTTTGGTTTCCAAATGCCTTCGACGAGTACGGTCAACGCGCAATTCGCGCGCATGTGAACGAGCTCATCGATGTGGAGGAAGAAGAAGCCAAACATTTCTCCTGCAACGCCGTCGTTCTGGGGCGTGACATCGTCTTGCCGGAGGGCGCCCCAAATCTCGTTAAAACGCTAACGAATCGTGGATATCAATGTCACGAGCTGCCGATGTCGGAATTCATCAAGGCCGGCGGCGCGTGCAAATGTCTGACTATGTTTCTGCCGCAGCGGGAAGCGGTGTAGCCGTCATCCCGAGCGAAGCGAAGCGGAGTCGAGGGATCCCGAGGAAGTTACCGTAAAGGTTTCGCGATGGGATCCCTCGGCTTCGCTCGGGATGACGAACTTTGGTCACGCTTTCGTTTTAGTTCCTGTTCGATCTTCGCCAGCGGTAAACAATTCACCACATCCTCCTTGGTCAGCCATCCCTTCCGCGCGGCGCCGATGCCGAACCACAGATCCTGCAAACGCGCGGTGCGATGGGCGTCGGGATTGATCGCGCAGCGCACGCCTTTTTGTTTTGCCAACGGCCACCACCGCCAGTCGAGATCGAGCCGTTTGGGCGCCGCATTGAGCTCGATCCAGGTGCCGGTCTCGGCCGCAGCTTCGATCACCGCTGGAATGTCGATGGCGTAACCTTCGCGTTTCAGGAGCAACCGTCCGGTCGGATGCGCCAGCATGGTGACGAAGGGATTCGAAAGCGCGCGGATCACCCGCTTCGTCATTTCCGCTTCGCCGAGGTTGAAGGTGGAATGCACCGACGCCACCACAAAATCGAGTTGTGCCAGAATCTCATCATCGAAGTCGAGCGAACCGTCGCGCAGAATGTCGCACTCGATCCCGCTGAAAACGTTAATGTCGGTGAGCGTGCTTTGCAGTTTTCGAATCTGCGCGCGCTGGACATTGAGTCGGGCAGCATCCAGCCCGTGCGCCTGCACTGAACTGCGGCTGTGATCGGCGATGCCAATGTATTCGAGGCCGAGTTCCTGTGCCGCTGTGACCATTTCCTCGAGTGAATTGTGCCCGTCGCTCGCCGTGGTATGGCAATGAAATGTGCCGCGCAAATTCTCCAGCTCAATCAAGTGCGGTAACTTACCGTTCTCGGCCGCTTCGAATTCGCCGCAGTTTTCACGTAGCTCCGGCGGAATGAAATCGAGGCCGAGCGCGCGATATAATTCTGTTTCTTCGCGGATCGTCGGAATGGTAGGGGCGATTGACCTTGCCAGTCCGGCTCGGACTCGCCCGGCGCCGCGTTGAGCCTTATGGGTCGTCCCGGGCGATTCGGGCGAATCGCCCCTGCCTTTCGCTTCGAGATTTGGCGCCGGCCCGAGTCGGTATTCGTTCAGCGTCCAGCCGCGATGGAGCGCACGGTTTCGCATCACGATGTTGTGCTCCTTGCTCCCGGTAAAATAATTGAGCGCGAAAGGATACTCGGCGTTGCTGACGACGCGCAGGTCGCATTGAATTCCTGATTTTAGCCGCACACTCGTTTTCGTCGGACCGCGCGCGATCAAACCATCGACAAAGGGATGTGCGCAAAAAAACTCGGTGATCGTGTCGGGGGATTTGCTGGCGACGATGAAATCGAGATCGCGCACGATTTCTTTGCGACGACGGAAACTTCCGGCCACGCTTACTTGCGAGGCATCGGGATGGGCGGCCAGGTCGCTGCGCAACTGTTCAGCCTCTGCAGCGATTTCGCCGAATTGAAAGGAACCGGCATGTTTCGCGCGATTAGCGATGGCATTGCAAATTTTCGTCTGTGTCGTCTCCCCGAATCCTGGTAACTCCGCGACTCGACCGGATTCACATGCGGCCTGCAAATCCGCGATCGAGCTGATTTTCAGCTTTTCGTAGAGCGCCTTGATTTTTTTCGCGCCCAGACCGGGAATAGAAAACAGTTCGAGAATGGCGGAGGGAAATTCGGCGCGTAATTCGTCGAGAAATTTCAGCTCGCCGGTCGTCGCCAGTTCGCTGATTTTTGCCGCAATCGCTTTCCCTATTCCGGGGATCTTTTCCAGTGTTTCCTGATTCTGCAGATCAGAGAAGCCGGCGCCAAAAGCTTCGATGGAGCGGGCGGCATTTTGATAGGCGCGAATCTTGAACGGATTCTCGTCTTTGAGTTCCAACAACGTCGCGATTTCTTCGAGCGCTTCGGCAATTTTCTCCTTCGTCATCATGTCTCGCTGAATTACAATTTCCGCGTAACTCCCCCGTCCGCAAAGTGGTTCGGCCCCTGGCCTAATCGTCTCCTTCGCGGCGTTCTTCCTGATGCTGAATTTATCGCCGGCGGCGCCGCTCCGGGATCACGCGGAGCAAGATGCTTCGCGGCCGAGTCAGGCTGGAAGCCTAACTTCCGGCTGACGGCCTTTCACATCCGCCCCCGTTTCCGATAAAATTGGTAACACTGCAGAACACTCGTGACGTAGCTACGCGTGCTTGGAAAGTCGATGTTTTTGCGAAAGGCCTGCTCCGATATTGGGGTATCCGGATCGTTATTTGCCCAACGCCGGGCCCGGCTCGCCCCGGCGTTATATTCCGCAAGCGCGAAAATGGCCGGTTTCTTCTGGTGCTCCCAATGTTGGAAAGCGCGACGCAAATACCAGGCGCCTGCTTCCAGGTTCGTTTTTGGGTCGAGCAAATCCTCAGAATGGAAATCGGCGACCTGGGTTTCACGCGCCCATTCCCGCGCCGCGCGTTCGCTTACCTGCATCAGGCCGCGTTCTCCGGCGCTCCCGATTTTTCGCGGATCAAACCGACTCTCCTGCCAGACCACCGCTTTCATGAGCATCGGGTCGAGTTCATGCGCAGTCGCCTCCGTGCGGATGAGATTATCGAATTGATGAAAACGCGCCGGGCTAATCCACTCGTAAGCGGTGTAGATGACATCGCCGGAGCGCGCCGCGAGAAGAATCAAGCCGGCGGCAATCGCCAGAGCCAGACAAATGATTAGCTTGAGCAGGAACCGCAACATTAATGCCGCCTAACCATGCACAGTAAATTCGCGCGCGTCATTATCGATCGTGCCATTCGCCGGGAGTTAGATTACGCGATTCCCGAAATGTTGAGTGAGCGGCTCAGCGTCGGCGCGCGGGTGCGGGTGCCATTTCGTGATCGTCGCGCTTTGGCCACCGTTGTCGCTTTGCTCGAGGAAACGAATGCGAAAGGCATTCGTGAGATCGAAGCCGTCATCGGCGACGGACCGACCTTGAGCGAGCCGCTGCTCGAGCTGGCACGGTGGATCTCGAATTACTACTGCTGTCCAATCGAGACAGTGATGCGCAGTTTGTTACCGCAGGTGATTCGAAAGGCGGAAGTCGGTTGGAAAAAACAGCAATTTGTCGAGATCGGCGCAGAGCAGTCTCCGGAGACGATCGAGGCGCTACGGCGGCGCGCGCCACGCCAGGCCGAACTGCTGGAGGAGTTGAACAAGGCGAACGCGCCACTTCCCGTCGCAGACGTTTTGCGTCGATTGTCGCTGAATGCCACGACGCTTCGGGCATTGGCGAAACGCGACCTGGTGAAAATCACCGAACGCGCAGTCGTGCGCGACCCACACGCCGGTGAGGAATTTGTTCCAGCGCCAGAGTTAGTGCTCAACGAAGAACAAACCGCAGCCTTCGCTGAGGTCGCGCGCGCCATTTCATCGCCGGAAACTGCCAAACCGATTCTGCTGCACGGCGTCACCGGCAGTGGGAAAACGGAAATCTATTTGCATGCAATTCGAGAGACATTGACGCGTGATCGGACCGCAATCGTGCTCGTTCCGGAAATTTCGCTCACTCCGCAAACGGTCGAGCGATTCAAAAGCCGCTTTGCGGAATCGCAGGACGCCGTCGCGGTTTTGCACAGTCATTTGTCCGAGGGGGAAAGGCATGATGAATGGCATAAGGTCCATTCCGGCCGCGCTCGGATCGTCATTGGCGCCCGCAGTGCCGTGTTCGCACCGTTGAAAAATCTCGGGCTGATTGTCGTCGATGAGGAGCACGAGACTTCCTACAAACAGGAAGAAGCGCCGCGCTATCACGCACGCGATGTCGCCGTGGTGCGCGCCAAAATTGAAAAGGCCATCGTGCTGCTCGGAAGCGCGACCCCGTCGCTGGAGAGTTATCAAAACGCGCTCACGAAAAAGTACCTGCTCGCGACTCTTACCCAGCGCGTCGACAACTGCCAGATGCCGCTTATCCGCGTGATCGATCTGCGCCAGGAACCGCGGAGCGGGCGCGCGCCGATTCTGTCGGAGAAACTGCGGAACGCGATCGCGGCTCGGATCGCCAAACGAGAACAGACCATTTTGTTTCTGAATCGGCGCGGATTTTCCACTTCATTACTCTGCAGCAAGTGCGGCAAGGCCCGCGACTGCCCGAATTGCAGCGTCGCGCTCACCTTTCATCGATCGATGTCGCGGTTAAATTGTCATCTTTGCGGGCATACCGCCGCGGTTCCGAGGAAATGCCCGGAGTGCGGACAGGAAGCGCTGATTTACGTCGGCTTCGGAACGGAAAAGGTGGAATCGTTCGTCGCGCAAATTTTTCCGAATGCGGTCGTAAAACGGATGGATGCCGACTCGATGTCGCGCAAGGAAGCGTATCGCGAAACGCTGCGCGCATTTCGCGCGGGTAAGATTGATATCCTGGTCGGCACGCAAATGATTGCAAAGGGGCTGCATTTTCCCAACGTCACGCTAGTTGGCATCATCAACGCCGATCTGTCGCTGCATCTTCCGGATTTCCGCGCGGGTGAGCGCACCTTTCAGTTACTCACGCAAGTGGCGGGGCGCGCCGGTCGCGGCGAAACGCCGGGAGAAGTTTTCGTCCAGAGTTACACGCCATTTTCGCCTTCGATCCAGTTTGCGCGGCACCACGATTTCGCCGGTTACGTCGAACAAGAACTGGAGTTTCGCGAGCGCTGCGATTTTCCGCCGTTCAAACATGCCGTCCTGATCACGATTCATTCTGCGCATCGTGAGCGTGGAAAATTTTCCGCCGAAACGCGAAGAATTCAGCGTGGGTGAGACTGCGCCGGCCCCGCTGGAAAAATTGTCAGGACAATATCGTTTTCACATTTTGCTGCGAGGCAATGCCATCATGCGATTGAGCCGCTTGATTCGTGAGACGCTCGACAAATTGCCAATGCCCGAAGACGTGGCAGTGGCGGTGGACGTCGATCCGTATCAATTGCTGTGAATCGCGCTCTTCGGCTTCTGTTTCGCCACCATTCCGGGGACGGTGCGTTTGGCCAGGCTCGTAAAATCGGCCACGGCTGTGTTTGTCGGCGAATCGCTTAACCGCAGCAATCCAATTTCCAGCCCGAGTTTTTTTCCTCGAAGCGGGATGGCTCGCAGCTTGAGATTTTGCCGGCCACGAAGCGTAATTCGTGGCATGAGCGCGCCCGATTTTAGCGGACCGAGCGAACGGAGCAGAGTTTCGATCGCGTTGATTTCGGCAACGATGCGCGGTCGGACCTGATGCTTGCGGCAGATCTCATCCGTCATCCGACGCATAACGAACGAATCCGGTAATTGCAGCAGGCGTTGCTGATCTAACTCCGAGAATGGAATGATGCGGCGTTTCGCCCAGGGATGATTTTCAG
>WNGI01013958.1_pt1 | contig 12569 bp, 9 predicted proteins | sample 5400621 | NCBI WGS metagenome assembly WNGI01 (sample SAMN13153374, study PRJNA577476) | soil metagenome | isolation source: 20 cm soil or saprolite under Garry oak tree replicate 1 | place: USA:California | collected 2016-06-15 | reverse complement strand
AAAGCGATTTCAGTTTCATGCGCCATTCTAACTTTCACGAACAGGTTGGATCTGTTTCGCAGATTCTGAAGCCCGACTCTGTAGGTTGGATCTGAACAATCCCCCAACTGCCGTTGGGGGGATTCCACGTTTCGGCGCCACTTTTTTGTAGGTTGGATCTGAACAAATCCACCAACTTCCGTTGGTGGGATTTCAGAGTGTTCATACAATCTTTTTCAGACATGTCCGATTTGCGTTAGCTTGTCAATGACTATCAAGGAAACTCCATCCCAAGAAAACGACAAGCTAAAGCATATCGGACACTATGAACGAGGCGACCACTTTTTCACCTTGGAGTTGTCTTCTGTTCCAGCGAGCAATTCACGGATCGTTTTCAGCAATACCGGATGGACAAGGGCGGGCGCAATCTCAGCTAGCGGGGCCAAAACGAAACGGCGCAGGTGAAGACGCGGGTGCGGAAGCGTAAGGAATTCTGTCTTTCTTTGTTCGTCTTTGTAGACAAGCAGATCCAGATCGATCGTGCGCGGACCCATTCGTACGTCACGCGTTCGACCCAACGCATACTCGACGCGCAACAGCCGTGCTAAAACCTGTTCCGGTTGTGGAAGAGTTGTACCTTTTACCTCGGCCACCATATTGAGAAAGGCAGGTTGGTCTACGCGTTCAACCGGCTCAGTCTCATAAATTGAGGAAAGGCACACGACCTCCAAACCTGCGGCGACTATCCCGCGGACAGCGAGCAAGAGATTCCCCGCCCGATCGCCAAGATTGGATCCAAGGCCTATATAAGCGTTCAAAATTGTCACAGTTGTCAGTTGTCAGTAGTCAGTTGTCAGTTGCAAAACGGGAGGCCTCTGGATTATTAGGTGCGGTTGAGCGAACTGGCAAGTACCACTCAATTACAGAACCGCGAGCGGTAGCGACCGGGTTTGTCCGGCAGCATTCAAGCTATTAGAAAATAGATCTTGTCGTTGGTTGAACGGGGCGCCAGTGGACCCGGTCGCTACCGCTCCTCGGTTCTGTAATTAAGTGGCAGGCCTTATCGTGGCAAATGGCACAGGCACCGCTGCTTTTAATCCTCGTTCGAAGTTAGGAATTCATTCTATACTGTCTGGTAGAACTAGCTAAGTACAACTGACCACAGACAACTGACCACAGACAACTGACCACCACTAACCTTGTCGCAACTTCTCACAATCCTTTGGCTGAAGTGGACTCTGGTGCGCAACTCGCTGCGTTCATCCAAAGCAGTGGCAAATCGTGTGGCATCCGTGTTGGGAATGCTGTTGGCGTTAGGGCTGGCCCTGCTGCTGGCAGTCGCACTCTTCTTTGCTGCTTACTTTTTGAGCAGACCTAGCGCAACGGCCGAGATGTTTCGACGATCCGCTACTGCCCAAAATCCGTCCGCAGCCTCGGGCGAGTTTATCTTCTTTACGATCCTCGCTTTTCTTTACTTGATGTGGGCCAGTTTGCCTCTGAGCATCGGTAGCAACAAGCAGTTCGACCCGGGCCGCCTGCTGATGTATCCCATAAGTCTGAGAAAGTTATTTGCGATCGATTTTCTTAGCGAGGTAACCACGCTGCAATCAGTTTTCGCGTTACCTGCAATCCTGGCTATGAGCATTGGGGCCGGTTTGGCCCGGGGAGAGCTCACAAGCTCGTTGCTTGCTGCGGTGCCTGTGGCTGCATTTGGGCTGGCTCTGTCGAAGTGGCTGTCTACCGCTATCGGCTCACTAGTGCGGAGCAAACGCGCGCGAGGCGAAACCATCCTGGCATTGGTAGGAGCGATCGCGGGCCTTGGCGGAGCGCTGGCTGGTCAGGTTGCACCGATACTATTTAAACATGCCGCGTCCTTCACGGCTTTACGTTGGACCCCACCGGGTGCAGCTGCGTTCTTGCTTGCCATTGGCAGCCGGGCGGATCCATTTGGTTATCTGTTGGCCTTTGTCGCATTGAGCTGTTACACGATCATGCTCGTGATCGCCACATACTGGATCGCTCGTCGCGCAGCGCTCGGACTGGGCGGTGACAAACGCCGGAAAGTTTTGACAATGGCAAAGGAGAACTTACCTCCTTACACTGGCTGGCAATTGCCATTGCTTCCGGACGACCTCTCTGCCGTGGTAGAGAAAGAGTTGCGGTACGCTATGCGCAACGCCCAGCTGCGCATGATGTCGATAATGCCGTTAATACTAGTCGTTATTCGTCTGGTAAACACCAAACGGTTCGGAAGCGGCGTAAAAGCGGGAGCCGCAGACGCCGCTCGCAGTTTTCTCACGTACGCCTCCCCTTTAATGTCCACTGGAGGCGTTCTCTACGTCTTTCTGATCCTTGCAGGCCTCTCATGCAATCTCTTTGCATTCGAAGAGGGAGGAATGCGAACGCTAATACTGTCACCTATCGACCGGAGCAAGATTCTGATTGGCAAGAATATTGCCATCACTGCGATCGCTGTGGTTTTCTCCGCCATCCTCCTAATAATCAATGGAATCGTTTTTCGTGATCTCAGCGCCGAAACGTTTCTTTTTGCCGCCCTCAGCTTTGTCACCTTCGCGGCCATCATGTCAGTTCTCGGAAACTCATTCTCAATTCGGTTCCCCAAGCGAATGCAATATGGCAAGCGGCTCAACGTTTCCGGAGTCGCCGGGCTGCTGCTGATTCCCGTTCTGCTGTTGCTTGCAGTGCCGCCGTTGGCATCCGCGTTGGCTGGTTACTTCACCCGCAGCCTGCTTATCGAATATGTTACACTGGCGGCGTTCGCGGCACTTTCAGTTGGATTGTATTTCTTGCTGATCAACTTTCAGGGCCGTGCGCTCGAGCGTCGTGAAATCGATATACTCGAAGCTGTCAGAGAACCCACTGACGTTTGAAGAATAATTCCAGTGATGCCAGACAGTTCGGTATCTGGGCGGGTATTAGAGCCCCGTCATTACACAAATGGCTCGCAGAAAATTTCGCAGCAACCAGCGGCACGAACCAACCACGGAACGTTCTTTCCAGGAATACATTCTCTCCGCCTCTGCGCCACAAACCTCCAGAACCGAACTACTCCGACTAATACGTGGCGGAGAAGACACTTTTCTCGAGCTAAAAGTAAAACTCTCAAACACTGAAAAGATTGCTCAGGAGATTGTTGCCCTTGCAAACACCGGCGGAGGCATAATTGTTTTCGGGGTTAACGATCAATTGCGAGTTGAAGGAGTCGATGATCCGGAGGGCGTCCAGGACGAGCTTGTGAGAATCTGTCGCGAGGACATTCAACCTCCTCTTGTGCCTTTCATCGACCGCGTCGCAATGGACAACGGCCGACGCATTGTCGCCGTTGAGATTGATGGCAGGCGACGTCCGTATCGCACACGCGACGGACGGTTCTACGTGCGCATTGGTGCTGAAAAGCGCGAAGCTTCGCGGGAGGAACTTTCAGCGCTTTTGGACGAAGCACGGCCTCTCAAGTATGAAAACGTGCCGGCGCTCGGGTCGACAATCGCTGATATCGATGAGGCACACCTGTGGAGCTACTTGCGGGAGTTTGAAGGCGGAGCATTTGAGGAATTAACTGTGGCTGGGTATCCGACGACCGAAGTTCTGCAACGGGATCTTTTGCTGGCAACGATAAATGGTCAAGAGACGGTACCCACCGTGGCCGGGCTCCTGCTGTTTGGCCGCGACGAGCGCGTTGCTGAACTGCTGCCTCGCGCTGCGGTCTTTGCCACGCGCTTCTCGGGTGACTCTTTGCAATCACCAATTGTCGAACGCGCAATACTGACAGGAAATCTGTTGACACTCTATGAAGCTTCACAGCAATTCATTGCACGCTATTGCGACTTGCGCGATGTGCGTCTAAAGAAATCCGTTGAGACCCCCGAAGAAGATTCTCCGGTGCCACCGCGAGCAAACTACCAGCGCGGTGTCGTCAGCGAAGCACTGGCAAACATGCTCTACGGAATACCGCAGAGACTCAATCCCCAACTTGCCGCCATGCTCACGAATCCAGCGTATGGCCTGAAGCTAACTTTGCGTGGCCTACCAAAGTTGCTGCAGGAATCTCGTCGTTTCTCGAACCGGCGACCTGAGATAGTTGCTTTCAATGATGAATATCGTTTGCGGGTCTATGGCGTCTAGAACCAGGGGCAGGAGCAGCAGGCAGGAGCAGGAAAAAGCAATCATTGGTCATATATCATTTGACATTTCTCATTTATCATTTGCACTGAAGATGAGTCGCTAGACTTTGAATGGGCGATTTCTAATTAGTAATTTCAGAGAACCACTCGCCCCGCGACAAGGGCTAAATGACAAATGAGAAATGTCAAATGATATATGACCAATGACTGCTTTTTTCCTGCTCCTGCCTGCTGCCCCTGCTCCTGTTTATTGCTTGCCGCCGGCTGGCTTTGCTACTGCGTCCGGCTTGGGAGCGTTGTAAACCTGACGTGCCTGCACCACGTATTCCTTATCGTCATACGTGCCGTCCCCATCGATGTCCACCTTCACGACAAGCTTATGTTGCTTGCCATCGTGCACGTCGCCTGGATTGAACCCCAGACTATATTGACTGCGCAGCAGGGCGTTGATGGATCCTAGAATCTTGGGCAGCTCGCCTTCAAATGTATAGGGAAAGAAGGCGCCGCCGGTTTCCTTTGCGAAAGTTGTGAGTGTGTTGTCGGCCTGAAGGAACGTCATCCTGCCAGGCATGCCATCGAGACCGTCAGTCGCCGGAAGCATGTCGCCATACTTCTTCTTGAAAAGATTGGCCGTCCCGATGATGTAAATGGGAACACCGGCATTCTGCAAGATCTTGCGGGCATCCCCGTAATTGATCTTGCTGAATGTGTCTATACCCGAGGCAATCAAAATAACTGCCCGCCGCCTGCCTTGAACGCTGGCCAAACCAGCGTAATCAGATTGCGCTGTCTTGGAGTCCTCTAATACGACTGAATCTCCGCGACCTCCAATCAGCACAAACTTGAGCGCATCGAAAAGATTTGTTTCCCTAAACGCTGGCGTATTCCTCAGCAGCAAATTTATCACCTGACTGATACGGGCCCGGTCGTTTGTAAAATCGGTTAGCGGCGTCGGCCAAACACTTCAGACCACTTGCTGTATTCGATCACCATCGCGACGGTGATAGGCGCCTCCGGCGTAGAAAAGTTGGTGATCGTTTGCTGAACGCCATCGGCAAAAACGGCAAAGTTTGCTTTCTTCAGGCCGGTTACGATTTGCCCTGATTTTTTGTGGTAGACAACCGCATCGACGTTGACCACGTTGGTGGAGATAGTCACCTTTTCAACGTCTTGTGGCGGTTTGCCGGCCAATTCGGGTGGCAAAGGTTCTTCCTGTTTCTTATCGCCTTCTTTTCCCGGTTCGGGCCTTTTATTTTTCTTCTCAGTCGTGGTGGGCGGCTGCCGGCGCGACTGCGATTGGACAAGATTCGTATTTGTTCCTAAAAGCAGTGCAAAAGCGAGCAAAAAACTGAAAACTGAAGGATAGGATTTAAGAACTCTCATTAGTACGACTCCCTGGGAAGTAAGCGAGGAAATTAAAGGAGCCCTCCGCCACCAAAGGCTCTGGATTCTGCAAAGTTTACTACTAAGCGGCGTGTAAGCTCTGTGATGCGCCGATCGGGATGGAAGTTTACTATGGTCGTTGAGAACCGCCGGCTTCAGCTTCAATCACAATATCGTAGGTCCCAGTATTATCGGCCAGATCTCCTTCGTTAACTCCCAGAAAGAGCACTCCGTCGCGCTGGGCGACGAAATCCCGTCGAGATCCAATCAGGATGAAATCGTCGTTATCATCGCCGATTACCGCTATCAACGCACCTGTCGCTTCAGTACGCATGAGCTTATCATTATCCGAAATAGTTGAAATGCCCAGGGGCGTCGAGAAACGCCCGCGACCAAGCGAAATGCGGCCCGAGGCATTAATTCTTAAACGCTGGCCCTTGCGAACTACCAGACCAGTGTTTGTCCAACCATTGTTAGCATTATCGGCACGGACCGATACCTTGATCGTAAAGAAAGTTGGCGAATTGCCGGCCGATGGCTGCGGGTTATTCACCCGGGGATTAGAGGTACCGGAATCAGTCGGGATGGGTCGAGTTGGTTGCGGATTGGACGGGATCGCATTGGTGGAAGCATTGCTATCATCTGGTGCAGTCCCCGAAGCCGTGTTCGAGTCAAATTCTATTGACTCAACATCTTCAACGTAGACCGTAGTGCGCCCGCGCCTCCCTTTTGAACCGCCGCCAATCAGAACGGTGAATTGCTGGTCCTTAAATCCGACGACCTGACCCCGTATAACGCTCCCATCCTTTAATCGGATGGTGTCGGCCAGCAACGGACTAACGAGCAACAGTGACAAGGAAAAGACGAGTGAAAGTCGAAAGATTCTTTTCATGATACTTCTCCTGGGGGCTTTCGTTGACGAGGTTTAACAAGACTCGAATGCTTTTGCAAGCGGGAGAGGTGATTGGCGTCGGATGCTTAGGCAGGCGGAAAGGTTGCGAAACGCCAGGTACGGACAGGAGCAGGAGCAGGAGCAGGAGGCAGGAGCAGGCGGAAGAGTAGAAAGCGTAAACCTTATATCTTATGATGACGAAACCGAGGTTCGGCACCATTCATCTGGGCTTGGCACTATTCAACTCCCTGGTCCTGACTGCTGCCCTGCTCCTGCCGTCTGCTCCTGCCCCTGTCTTTTGCCCCTCCTGCAGTTTCTTCAGACGGTAGCGGAATTGGTCGCGGGTCAGGCCCAGGAACTCGGCCGCATGGGTCTGGTTGCCGCCCGCCCGCCCCAGTGCCTGCTTCAGAAGCGACGTCTCTACTTCGTGCAAGCAAATCCCGTCGGGCGGAAGGCTGACACTACCATCCATATCTATTACGCTTGCACGCGCGCGCCGGGCGTTCTCCGCCCGATCTGGGACCATGCCGCGCGGTAAATAGCGTGTGGAGATCAACTCGCTGTCTTCAAGTACCTTCGCACGCTCGATCACATTTCTTAGTTCGCGTACATTGCCTGGCCAATCGTGAAGTCGGAATGCGTTTACTGCCTCGGGCGTGAGTCCGGTAATGCTCTGGCGGCCATTGTGAGTGCTGGCCGCGATGAAGTGGTTGGCAAGAAGCAATATATCGTCACCGCGGTCGGCCAAACGCGGAATATCAATCTGAATTACAGCGAGCCGGTAATAGAGATCGAGGCGAAAGCGGCCGACTTCGCTTTCACGGTTTAGGTCCCGATTGGACGCCGCGATAACGCGGGTGTTGAATGCTACATCTTTTAGCCCGCCTACGCGTCGGAAGCTGCCTTCCTCCAGCACTCGAAGAAGCTTGGCCTGAAGGTTGATATCCAGTTCGCTGATCTCATCGAGCAGGATCGTCCCGCCGTCGTTCGCCTGTTCAAGCAATCCCTCTTTTCGCGCCTTGGCGTCGGTAAACGCACCCTTCTCATGACCGAATAGCTCCGACTCGATGAGGTGCGACGGCAGCGCGGCACAATTTATAGCGATGAACGGTTGATCAGAGCGACGGGACGAGTAATGGATCGCTTTCGCCACAAGGTCTTTGCCGGTGCCTGACTCACCCTGTAAAAGAATCGATGACACTTCGCTTTCGGCTACGCGACGTGCTAACCGAAGCGCCTCCAGCATAACGGGTGAGACGCCGATGATCTGGTCGAAACCAAACTTATGTGGCTGCGTTCGGGCAGGAGAAGGCGGTGGCTCATCGAGGTTAATATGCTTGGTGACAAAAGGATTGAGTGCTTTGAAGAGTTGCTTCTCAGTGAAGGGCTTTTGTAAGAAGTCAACGGCGCCGGCTTTGAGAGCTCGCGCTCTCATCTGTTCATCGCCATGCGCCGTAATAAATATGATCGGAACCTGGCAGTTGGAAGCGATTAACTGACTTTGTACTTCGAGTCCACTTATTCCCGGAAGCCTCACATCGAGAATCAGGCATGCGGATTCCTGCGGACGTCCAAATCGCGCGAAGTCTTCAGCGGATGGAAAATCTTCTACCGTAAGGCCTACAGATTCGATTAGTCGTTTCGTTGCTTTACGGATCGACTCATCGTCGTCCACGATCGAGATTACGGCGCCATGGGGCATTGGTCACCTCTTTTTGTACCGTCTTTTAGGAGATTATATGAGGGCGGCGAGCACGCGTATATTGGGCATTTAGTACGGGATATTAGACCTTAGTCCTAGTGCAGTAAGGTTTTTGGGGAGAAATAAGGTCTTTGGGCTTTGGTCTTTGAATCATGGCAAGGTTGAGAGTAACCAAGACCAAAGGCCCAAGACCGAAGGCCCAAGACCATCTGAGTATTTGTGAATAGGCCTAGCTACGTCGTCTCGCTGCCTAACTTTGCAGCCATGCGAACCAATTCTGCCAGCGACTTAGCGTTCATTTTATGCATGACCTGGCCCCGATGCACCTTGATGGTTTTCTCGCTGGTGCCCAGCTGAAGCGCAATCTGCTTGTTAGGCAGTCCTCCAACAACAGCCGTCATCACTTCGCGCTCGCGAGGTGTGAGCGAATCGTAGTATTTGCGCTGGACCGCTATCTCCGCACGTCCCTTCCGCGCCGCCCGGTCGCGTTCAATCGCCAAACCAATTGCGTCCAGCAAGTCCTGGTCACGAAAAGGTTTCGTCAGGAACTCTACCGCCCCGCCTTTCATGGCTTTCACTGACATCGGGATATCGCCATGTCCGGTGACAAAGATGATTGGGATTTGAATACCTCTCTCGGACAGTTCACGTTGAAGGTCGAGTCCGCTGGGGCCGGGCAACCGCACATCGAGCACCGCGCAACCTGGTACGTCGGGCAGTTTGCTATCGAGGAACTCCTGGCCGGACGAAAATGTCTCGGCGTTAAGCCCAACAGCCAGGACAAGTCTCTTGATCGCAGAACGCATCGACGTATCGTCGTCGATCACATAAACAACTTGCTCGGCTTCGGTCATGACTTAATTATTGCCAGTCGCTGGAAGAGTGAACCAAAAAGTCGCGCCTGGACCTTCGTTTTGTGTTGCCCAAAGTTTTCCGCCATGAGCTTCTATGATCGTTCGACTTATAGATAGTCCGAGTCCTACTCCTCCCTCTTTGGTGCTAACAAACGCGTCAAAGATGCGATTCGGATTCTGCTGGTCGAGGCCAACGCCGGAATCCTGCACCGATATCATCAATTCCGCCGGCTTGATATTTCGGGAAGTAATGAGCATTTCACGAGTTCGCCACCTGGGCTCAGACATGGCCTCACTGCCGTTGAGAATCAGATTGAGCAGCACCTGTTGCAATTGGACACGGTCGCCCAACAGGGGCGCTAGGTCGTCGGCTAAGTCCGTTGTTAGTGAAACCTGATTCTTGACCAGCTCGCTGGCCGCTAACGGCAGTACCTCGCGGATGGTCTCGTTCAGATTTAGCGGCGTCATTTCAGAAGGAGTCTTTCGCAAGAGTGTGCGAATGCGCTTTATTACTTCGCTAGCGCGCATTGCGTCGCTGATCATGCATTCGATAGCTTCGCGTCCTCCATCCAAATCGGGGGACTCGCGCGAAAGTAAGCGTAAGCTCGCATTCCCGTTAGTTACTATGGCGCCAAGAGGCTGATTCAGTTCATGAGCTATCGACGCAGTCAGCTCTCCCAGAGTCGATACTCGAGTAACGTGCGCCAAGTCTGCTTGTGCGTTATGAAGCGATTGTTCGGCGCGCTTGCGTTCGGTGATATCCATGATCGTTCCGATGTATTCGGTAAGTTCACCGGATTCGTTGAAAGCAGGGTGTGCACGGCTGTGGACATACCTGATCGTTCCATCCTTATGTACGACTCTACACTCCAACTCGAAATTACTTCTCTCTCGAATGGCTTTCTCAAAGGTCTCCTGCACGAAGGATCGATCTTGAGGGTGTACAAATTTCATCTCGGGATAGGCCGGCTTCTCTTTGTCCGGATCCAAACCACAGATGCGAAAATGTTCCCGCGACCAGTAAAGTTCTCCGTTGGAAGCATTCCAACTCCAACTGCCAGTGTGACTCAGTCGCTGTCCCTCAGCTAAATAAGTCTCGCTGCGGCGCAGTTCCTCCTCCGCGTGCCTGCGCTCGGTGATGTCATTTATCGTGGACAGCAGGTAATTGTCGCTACCAATCCCAACCACATCAATGTTACGGGAGAGAAGACGTGCCTCCCCGGCCTTCGTAAAGAAAGGCATTTCCCGATTTCTCACTGAACCGTGCTGCCAGAGCTCCGCGTAGAGTTGAGCTCGCCCTTCCGGGTCGCGGTTGACACCCAGTTCCAGAGTGGTCTTACCCACCGCTTCTTCTCGGGTGAACCCAAACAGCTTCACCCACGCCTCGTTGACATCCACAATGAAGCCTTCAGGCAATCTAACCAGAGTAATAGCGAAGGCTGCCTTGTTGAACATGATGGAGAACTTTCTCTCGCTCTCCAGCAGAGTCTTTTCGGTCCGCTTGCGCTGAGTGACATATCTCTGGAATATCGCCACCCCGCCGTCGGCGCTCGGATAAATTCGGTTCTCCACCCACTCTCCTAAAGGAGGATAATAATGCTCTTCGGTGACCACGGTCCGTTCACGCATCGCCCGCCGAAACGCTTCCTCGGAAGCCGGGTGTGGATATTCCTTCCATAGCACTTTACCTATCAAGTCCTTGGGATCCTTACCAAGAGTTCGAATCTGCTCCTCAGCCTGCTTATTGAGGTAGGTATAGCGCCACTCCTTATCAAAGCCAAAAAACTTATCGGTGATGCTATCGAGCACCAACTCCACTCTCTCATCAGCTTTTCGGAGTAACCTCTCGGAGTGCTTACGGCTTGTGATGTCACGGCCGATAGTGGCCAAAGCCAGGCGGCGATCACTGCCAGACTCCTTGATGAAGAAAATATTATGAAGTATTGGAATCGCAGCGCCCGTTTTGAAATTCTTATTCAACATCTCGCCCTCCCAGTGCCCATCTCGAAGGATGGCAGGCATAACCTGATCCTGGAACCGGCGCTTTTCCTGGTCCATAATATAGTCGATGATCCTGGTTGCACTTACTTGCCTATCATCATCCAGTCCAACCATTTTTTTACCGGCTGGATTGACGAACAGAACCTGTCCTTCCGGTGACGCGATGCCAATGAAGTCGGTACTATGTTCGACCAGCGAGGCGAACTTCCGCTGCTCGTCTTCAACACGCTCGCGATCGGTTATCTCCTTTATGAGTTCCGCCTTGAGTACCGTTAGCTGTCTCGTTCTCTCGGCAACGCTTTTCTCGAGCTTCTCAGCCGATCGTTTCTGTTCGCTTAAGATCCGAGCCTCTTGCAGACCGATAGCCGCTTGGTTGGCTGCTACTCGAAGCAGTAGCATGTCCACCTTTGTTGGGAAGTCCTTCCTTTGGGAAGCTGCAACAAGGACTCCTATTTCATCTTGAAGTCCAAGCCTCAAGACCGCGATTGTGATCTCACCCTCTCCAATTGGATTTGGCACTGTCAAAGGCGAAGTAGGTAAATCGCCGGTCAGCCAGCGATGGAGCGCCTGACCAACTTCATGCGGCTGAGCAAGTGAAGTTTGACGATGGACTACGCGCAATAATTCAATTGGCGAGTCCTCGATGGTATTGCTTGTCCGAGCATAAGCAAAGTCAAGACGAAGCATACCTACCAGTCCATCAAGTAGGGTTTTTACTATCTGGGTGGGATCGCGGCCGCTCCAAAGGGCTGGAAAGGCCATGACGCTGATTAGATCGTTGAGGCTGCCCTGGAGACGTTGGATCTCATCAGCACTATCGATTTCTAATTTTAACGTCAATTATATGCGAGATCTTGCTCGCCGGGGTTCGCCCGTCGTTGGCGCAAAGAAGTTATCCGGCGAACAGAATCGGGTCCGTGCTATTCAAATGCCCTTTGCGCTCTTGCGATTTATCGCTCCTGCTCGCATGGTCCATGTAGCCTCCTTATTAAAATGATTTGTTGGTATGAAAGATGATTCCTTGATACCTCGTGATCCAAGTATCTCGCTTCAGATGCTGTGTGACTTCCAACCGGCTTACGAGGAAGAGCAGAATCCGCGTCGTCCCATCGAGCTCATGGAGGACTGCCAGCGAGGAAGATTAAGCGTGACCGGATTCTAAAGGAAAAGTTCAATCTACGCTATGTGGATTTTTCAGTTACCTTCGCATGTGTTCGGTTTCGTGCGCTGACTCAACCCCTCATTCTTGTACTTACCTCCTGGTTCCTAATAGATGCCAGCCGGGTCATTTCACCCACTGGGAACTTTCATCCAGCAAATTGCTCATGACTCGAGCACGGGATTTCAGCTTCACTACTAAAAAACGCGTACTACGTCTGAATACTATCTAACAACAGCTTCCGGAAGTAGTGGCACAAAGTGTGCACTCGTCTAACCTGAAATTGTTCCAGTTCTCCAAATAAGTGGGCGCAGAGACGAAGCTGCCGCATTTTCGTTAACTGCCGCGCAGTTCTGTACTGAACCGAGTGCTGTGACCCTTCAGAACTCAGCGCAAGTCAAATGCGAAATTATTTGAAACGATGAGGAGATAAAACATGTCGAAAAGATGGTTAGTC
>WNGI01004839.1_pt1 | contig 12570 bp, 16 predicted proteins | sample 5400621 | NCBI WGS metagenome assembly WNGI01 (sample SAMN13153374, study PRJNA577476) | soil metagenome | isolation source: 20 cm soil or saprolite under Garry oak tree replicate 1 | place: USA:California | collected 2016-06-15 | reverse complement strand
AGCGGTTCGACCGATGTGTCCTGGACCTCCCGGAGCCATGGGGGCCGCTCGGGGCGCTCGGCGGGGCGCTCGAGGCGGGCGGTGTCCTCTGTACCTACCTGCCCACGACGGTCCAGGTCCAACAGCTCGTGCTTGCGCTTCCGACACACGGGTTCCTGCACATCGAGACGTTCGAGGTCCTGCGGCGCGGATGGCACGTGACGGAGCGGTCCGTCCGGCCGGAGCACCGGATGATCGGACACACCGGCTTCCTCACGATCGCGCGCCGGACCTCCTGACCCGCACGGACCATTTCCTTCCCAGGTCCTAAGCCGTTCGACACCCCGTGCCGTAGATACTGAGAGCAGAACGGATCCGAACGGCGTCCCCGGTCGCGTCGGTCCGCAGGTGTACATTCGCAACGCGCGGAGGAGGCGCAGATGCCCGGACACGGTGAGCAGGTCGACGAGCTGCGATCCCAGGTCAAGTTCCTGGAGGAAGAGGTCGGGCTCCTGCGCCGCCGGCTGACCAACGCGCCCCGCCAGGTCTCCATCCTCGAGGAGAAGCTCGTCGAGACGCGCGAGCAGCTCGCCAAGGCGATGGGCCAGAACCAGAAGCTCGCCGATGCGCTGCGTGACGAGCGAGACAAGATCGAGGCCCTCGCCGAAGAGGTCGAGAAGCTCAGCCAGCCTCCGGCTTCGTTCGGTGTGTTCCTCAAGAGCAACGACGACGGGTCGCTCGACGTCGTGACCGCAGGCCGCAAGATGCGGGTGATGCCGGCGCCGGACATCGAGGTCGCGAAGATCGTCCCCGGTTCGCAGGTCGTCCTCAACGAATCGCTGAACGCGGTGGAGGTCCTCGATCCGGATCGCGCCGGCGAGGTCGTCAAGGTGAAGGATCGCCTCGGGGACGACCGGGCGCTGGTCTTCGGTCGCGGCGATGAGGTCCACCTCGCGTACCTCGCCGGAGACCTTCTCCAGACCTCCGTCCGGGCCGGCGACAACGTGTTGTTCGACCCCCGGTCGGTGGTGATCACCGAGCTCCTGCCCAAGGAAGAGGTCGAGGAGCTCGTGCTCGAGGAGATCCCGGACGTCGGCTACGAGGACATCGGGGGGCTCGAGGGACAGATCGAAGCGATCCGTGATGCGGTCGAACTGCCGTTCCTCTACGCGGAGCTGTTCAACGAACACGAACTCGAGCCTCCCAAGGGCGTCCTGCTCTACGGACCGCCCGGGTGCGGCAAGACCTTGATCGCCAAGGCGGTCGCCAAGTCGCTCGCGGAGAAGGTCGCGGAACGGACGGGCCGCGAGGACGCGCGCAGCTACTTCCTCAACGTCAAGGGTCCCGAGTTGCTCAACAAGTATGTCGGTGAGACGGAACGACAGATCCGCGAGATCTTCCAGCGAGCGAAGGAGCGGAGCGAAGAGGGTCTGCCCGTGATCGTGTTCTTCGACGAGATGGATTCCATCTTCCGCACCCGGGGGACGGGCATCTCCTCGGACGTCGAGTCGACGATCGTGCCGCAGCTGCTGTCGGAGCTGGATGGGGTCGAGACCCTGAAGAACGTGATCGTGATCGGAGCGTCCAACCGTGAGGACCTGATCGACCCCGCGATCCTGCGTCCCGGACGCTTGGACGTGAAGATCAAGATCGAGCGCCCGGACGCCGCCCAGGCGATGGACGTGATGGGGAAGTACCTCCACCCGTCCGTGCCCATCCATCCGGACGAGGTCGGCAAGCATGGGGGCGACGTTCAGCTCGCATGCCACCGGATGATCGAGAAGACGATCGAGCGGATGTACGCGGCGTCGGACGAGAACCGGTTCCTCGAGGTCACGTACGCGTCGGGGGACAAAGAGATCCTCTACTTCAAGGACTTCAACTCCGGCGCCATGATCGAGAACATCGTCCGGCGGGCGAAGAAGGATGCCATCAAGCGGTTCCTTTCGAAGGGGGAGAAGGGCATCAAAGGCGAGGATCTGTTCCACGCGATCCGTGACGAGTTCAAAGAGAACGAGGATCTCCCCAACACGACCAACCCGGACGACTGGGCCCGGATCTCGGGCAAGAAGGGCGAGCGGATCGTCTACGTCCGGACCCTGCTCGGTCTCGAGGGAGACGGGCGACAGGTCGAGCGCGTCAGCGCCGGGCAGTACCTGTAACCCGCCCACGCGGGTAAGGTGGCCCCGTGGCTATCCCGAAGGTCATCGGCACCGAAACGGAGTACGGGATCGCGGCTGTCGGCCAGCCCGACTTCAACCCGGTGTTGTCGTCTTCGATGCTGATCTCCTCCTACGCGGGAAGTCTCCGGAGGATCCGGTGGGATTACGAGGATGAGTCGCCGCTTCGCGACGCCCGCGGGTTCGAGCCGGCGGCCGGTCGTGAGCTCTCCGACGAGGACCTCGGGCTCGCGAACGTGATCCTTCCGAACGGCGCCCGGTACTACGTCGATCACGCCCACCCGGAGTATTCCACCCCCGAGTGCCTGTCGCCGAGAGCCCTCGTGATCCACGACAAGGCCGGAGAGCGGATCCTCGAGCGCTCGCTCGCGGTCGTTGCCGCGGAGATGCCCTCGTCCCCGACGTTGGCGATCTACAAGAACAACTCCGACGGGAAGGGCAACTCGTACGGGACCCACGAGAACTACCTGATGGACCGGGCGACCCCGTTCGGCGACATCGTTCGCGACCTCACGCCGTTCTTCGTCAGCCGACAGATCTTCACCGGTGCCGGGAAGCTCGGGCTCGAGGCGCAGTGGGACGAGCGAGGCAAGCACGTGTTCCAGCTCACGCAGCGTGCCGACTTCTTCGAGACCGAGGTCGGGCTCGAGACGACGCTCAAGCGGCCGATCATCAACACGCGAGACGAACCACATGCCGACCCGGAGCGGTACCGGCGACTCCATGTGATCGTCGGGGACGCGAACCTCTGCGAGGTCGCCCTGTTCCTGAAGATGGGGACCACGGCGATCGTGCTCAAGATGATCGAAGATGCGTTCCTTCCCGACTTCTCGCTCGTCAACCCGGTGGCCGCGATCCACGACGTGTCCCGCGACGTGTCGCTCACGGCCCAGGTGTCCCTCACCGACGGGCGCAAGATGACCGCGCTCCAGCTCCAATGGGAATACCTCGAGCTGGCCCGGAAATACGTCGACCGCGAGGACGACACCGCCGAGAATCGAGAGGTCCTCGAGCGATGGGAGTCCGTCCTCCGAGGACTCGAGACCGATCCTCGAACGCTCAGCGCGCAGCTCGATTGGGTCGCCAAGCTCCGACTGCTCGAGGGATATCGAGATCGGGACGGCCTCGCATGGAGCGATGCGAAGCTGCGCGCGATCGACCTGCAGTACCACGATGTTCGGCGGGATCGCGGCCTCTACCATCGACTCGCGCATTCCGGGAAGGTCGAGCGGCTCACCACGGACGAAGAGGTACAGCGGGCCATCATGGAGCCGCCGGAGGATACCCGCGCGTTCTTCCGCGGCCGCTGCATCTCGAAATTTCCCGACGCGATCGCCGCCGCGTCCTGGGATTCGCTGATCCTGGATACCGGCCGGGATGCCTTGCAGCGCATCCCGATGCGCGAGCCGCTCCGCGGAACGAGGGCCCATGTCGAGGAGCTGCTCGACGCCTGCGAGGACGCGGCCGCCCTCGTCGACCGCCTGACGGGCTAACGCGCCGCGCGTCTGCACCCGAAGTTAGGATGTGCATCCGGGAAAGGAGAGCGTGTCGTGCCCGAGCAGGAACAGAAGAGGATCCAGAAGAAGAGCGGCGGCGAAGCCGCCGATGATGCGGGTCAGGTCACCTCGTCCTCCAAGGCCAGCGAGCTCAAGGAGGAGATGGACGACATCCTCGACGAGATCGACTCCGTGCTGGAAGAGAACGCGGAGGAGTTCGTCAAGTCGTACGTCCAGAAGGGCGGCGAGTGAGCGACCGGCCCGAGCTGTCGCTCGCCGGCAGCCCGTTCGGTGCGAGCCCGAGCTTCCTCGATCTGGTGCGCCACGAGCGACCGGAGGCCATGCCCCGCTCGGTGACGGATGCATCGGCGATCCCGGTGCCGCACGGGACGACGGTGCTCGGACTCAAGTTCGCCGACGGGATCGTCATGGCCGGCGATCGTCGTGCGACCTCCGGCAACCTGATCGCGGACGCCAAGATGCGCAAGGTGTTCGCGGCCGACGACTACAGCGCCATCGCCATCGCCGGCGCGGCGGGTCAGGCCGTCGAGCTCGTCAAGCTCTTCCAGCTCGAGCTCGAGCACTACGAGAAGATCACCGGTGATCGTCTGTCTCTGGAAGGCAAGGCCAACCGCCTCGCGCAGATGATCCGGTCGAACTTCCCGATGGCGCTGCAGGGGCTGATCGTGGTCCCGCTGTTCGGAGGTTTCGATGAGCGCCTGAACGAAGGCAGGATCTTCTACTACGACGCCACCGGTGGTCGTTGGGAGGAAGACGACTACCAGACGACAGGTTCCGGTGGGCAGTCCGCGAAGAACTCGCTCAAGAAGCGGTGGCGGCCCGGACTCTCGCTCGGCGAGGGGCTGCAGGTCGCCGCCGAGGCGCTGATCGACGCGGCCGAGGACGATGCGGCGACGGGAGGCCCGGACGCCATCCGTCGGATCTGGCCCATCGCGGTGACCGTGACCGCGACCGGCTCGCAAGACGTTCCCGAGGATCAGGTGGCCGCGGCCGTCGACGCCGTGCTGCAGGAGCGGGGTGCATCGTGAGCTTCATGCCCTACGTCGCCCCCGAGCAGCTCATGAAGGACCGGTCGGACTACGCCCACAAGGGCATCGCCCGAGGTCGCTCGGTGATCGGGCTGGAGTTCACGGACGGGCTCCTGTTCATCGCCGAGAATCCCAGCGCCACGCTGCACAAGATCAGCGAGATCTACGACCGGATCGCCTTCGCCGGGGTCGGCAAGTACTCGGAGTTCGAGGAGCTCCGCATCGCGGGGATCCGGCTCGCCGATCTTCGTGGCTACCAGTACGGGCGCGAGGACGTGAAGGCGCGCGACCTCGCCAACGCCTACTCGCAGGCCCTCTCCACCATCTTCACGCAGCAGATGAAGCCCTACGAGGTCGAGATCGTGGTCGGTGAGGTGGACGGGGGGGCGGGGACGTCGGGCATCTACCACATCCTGTTCGACGGGTCGGTCTCCGACGAGCAGCGGTTCGTTGCGATCGGTGGTCACGCCGAAGAGCTGACCGACACGCTTCGGGACGGGTTTCAGGACGGCTGGGACCTGGAGACGGCGGTGCGCACCGCGGTGCAGGCGTTGAGCACCATGCCGGAGCAGCGCCAGATCCCCAACGATCAGATCGAGGCCGGGGTGCTCGACCGGACGCGCCCTCAACGACGGAAGTTCCGCCGTCTCGCGGACGACCGGCTCTCCGAGATCCTCTCCGCGTAGCTGGCGGCGTTCGCGCTCGGGAGGAATACCCTTGCTGGGATGGATCGGCGGATCTTCGGACTGGAGAACGAATACGGGGTCACGTGCACGTTCCGCGGACAGCGGCGGCTGAGTCCGGACGAGGTCGCGCGGTATCTGTTCCGCCGCGTGGTCCACTGGGGACGTTCGTCCAACGTGTTCCTCGAGAACGGTGCGCGCCTGTACCTCGACGTCGGCTCCCACCCCGAATACGCGACCCCCGAATGCGACTCGATCAAGGAACTGGTCGCGCACGACAAGGCGGGTGAGCGGATCTTGGAGCATCTGCTCTCGGCGGCGGAGATGCGGCTGCACGAAGAAGGCATCAGCGGTGAGGTCTATCTCTTCAAGAACAACACGGACTCCGCCGGGAACTCCTACGGGTGCCACGAGAACTATCTCGTCGCACGCCACGGCGAGTTCGCGCGGATGGCCGACGTCCTGATCCCGTTCTTCGTCACACGTCAGATCTGGTGCGGCGCAGGGAAAGTGCTGCACGGCCCGCGCGGCGCCCAGTTCTGCATCGCCCAGCGAGCCGAGCACATCTGGGAGGGCGTGTCGAGCGCGACCACGCGCAGCCGGCCGATCATCAACACGCGCGACGAACCGCACGCCGATGCCGAGCGCTACCGGCGTCTGCACGTGATCGTGGGTGATTCGAACATGAGCGAGTGGACGACCCTCATGAAGGTCGGGATCACCGACCTCGTGCTCCGCATGGTCGAGGGCAACACCGTGATGCGGGACCTGACCCTCGAGAACCCGATCCGAGCGATCCGCGAGATCAGCCACGACACGACGTGCACCCGGAAGGTTAAGCTCGCGAACGGCCGGGAGCTGTCGGCGCTGGAGGTACAGACCGAGTACCTCGACAAGACCACGCGATTCGTCGAACGGCGCGGAGCCGACGAGGCGTCCACCATGCTCCTGGATGAGTGGCGCATCGCGCTGGACGCGCTCAGGGATGGAGACCCCGACCGGCTGGCTCGGAAGGTCGACTGGGTAACGAAACGGCTGATGATCGAGCGCTATATGCAGAAGCACCGCCTCCCGCTGGGCTCGCCGAAGATCGCGCTGCTCGATCTGTCCTACCACGACGTCAACCGATCCCGCGGTCTCTACTACCTGCTGGAACGGACGGGTAAGGTCGAACGGGTGGTGAGCGAGGGCGCCGTGGACCTGGCGATGCGCGAGCCTCCACAGACCACGCGGGCGAAACTTCGAGGCGACTTCATCCGACAGGCGAAGGCGAAGCGGCGCGACTACACGGTCGACTGGGTTCACCTGAAGCTGAACGACCAAGCGCAGCGAACGGTCCTCTGCAAGGATCCTTTCCGGAGCGCCGACGACCGCGTCGAGCAGCTGATCGCACACATGTGACGGAGGCCCTGCCGCCGCCTCCAGCGCGGCGGATCACGCAGGACTTCGGACCCTTCCCATGTCGCCGCTATGATGCGCGGCGATGCCGGTCGACGAGGGGATGGAGCCGCTCGAACGGCTCCTCAACCTGGTGGGTCTGCTCCTCGAGACGGAGCGCCCCATGACGTTCGAGGAGATCCGCCGCACGCTCCCGGCGTACGGCGGGGACAACCTCGATTCCGCCAAGCGCAAGTTCGAGCGCGACAAGGACATCCTCCGGGAGTACGGAGTGCCGCTCGAGATGTCGGCCACCGATGTCTGGGACGTGGAGCAGGGGTACACGATCCTGAAGGATAGGTACTACCTCCCGGAGATCGCGTTCACACCAGAGGAAGTCACCGCCCTGTTCGTCGCCGCGCAGAGCGCCTCGGAGGAGACCGTGGCCGCCCGAGGCGTTCGCAAGCTCCTCTACGGCGCCGAGGGCGGGGTCCTCGCAGGGGCGGAGAGCGGACCCCTGGTGGCCGGTTCGGACACGAGGAGCGCCCGCGTCGTCGCGGCAGCGGACGCCGCCGGTGCGCGTCGGCGGGTGCGGTTCGGCTACCGGACCTCGCAGGGCGCGGTCTCGGATCGCATCGTCGACGCGTTCGGCGTCGTGTTCCGTGGAGGCCACTGGTACCTGGTCGGTCACGACGAGGAGCGGGACGCCGTCCGGGCGTTCCGGCTGTCGAGGTGCACGACCGAGCTCGAGGATGCCGGCGAGGGATCGTCCCCGCCGGGAGGTTTCCGCGCGATCGATCACGTCGAGGCCGGGCCCTGGCAGCTCTCGGCCGAGGACCGAGCGCTCGTCGCCGCGGCACCCGGAGCCGTCGTGTTGGTGGAAAGCACGTTCCCCGGCGTCGTGCGCGAGCGGACGCGCGACGACGGCTGGGTCATCCTCGCCGTTCCCGCGGCGGATGAGCATGCGCTCGCCGCGTTGCTCCTGCAATTCGGTGCGGACGTCGAGGCCTTGGAGCCCCCGACCCTTCGTGACGAGGTGATCCGCCGGTTGAAAGCCTCCGCGGATGCCTGAGCGTCGGCGATCTGCCACGACCGCGGAGCGACTCGGGCGGATGTTGGTGATCGTCCCGTACCTCGTGCAGCACCCGGGGACGAGCCTCGAATCCTCGTCCAGGATCTTCGATGTCCCGAAGGATCAGCTGCGCCGTGATCTGGACCTGCTCTTCATGTCCGGGCTCCCTCCGTACGGGCCCGGCGATCTGATCGACGTGGACATCGACGAGGACGGCGGCGTGTGGATCTCGATGGCGGATCACTTCGCTCGCCCGCTGCGCCTGACCCGCCCGGAGGCGCTCGCCGTGTACCTGCGAGCGACCGAGCTCCTGGCGACGCCGGGGATCCCGGATGCTCCGGCGCTGGCGAGCGCGCTCGCGAAGCTCCGCGACGCTCTCGGCGCGGAAACCCTGGGCGACGCGGCGGGGATCGAGGGCGCGGTCACGGGCATGGCTCCGAAGCATCTCGATGCGCTGCGGACCGCGGCGAGCGAGCATCGCCGGATCCGCATCGAGTACACCGCCGCGAGCACGGGGGAGCGAAGCATCCGCGAGATCGAGCCCGAGGCGGTCTTCGCGAGCGCCGGCCACTGGTACGTGGTCGCATGGGACGTGGCGGCGGACGGCGAGCGGCTGTTCCGGGCCGACCGCGTCGCAGGCGTCGAGCCCACGACGGAACGCTTCGAGCCTCGTGGTCTCGAGGGCGCGGGCCGGCAGCTCTATACGCCCGGGGATCACGACCTCGCCGTTCGCCTCCTCCTCCGGCCGGCGGCACGGTGGGTGGCCGAGTACTACGTCACCGTCGAAGTCGTCGCGCGCACGGACGGCACGGTGGAAGCGACGCTCCCGGCGAAGCAGACCGGCTGGGTCGCGAAGCTCCTGCTCCGGCTGGGCCCGGACGCGGAGGTGCTGGACCCGCCCGAGCTGCGCACGGAGATCTCCGAGATCGCCGCCGCCGCACTCGACCGCTACGGCCGCTGAGGAACCTGCGGTGCAGGATGCGCCCCGGTCACACGGGTCTCAAGGGTGATGCCGCTCGGGCCGATGCTTTCGGGTGAGATGACCACCATCCGGACGACGTGTCCTCGCTGCGGCGAGGTGGACATGAGCCCCGAGGCGATCTCGCTCGCCGTGCGCTCGAACGGTCGCGAAGGGAGCTACCGGTTCACCTGCCCGAACTGCGAGGACGATGTGGAGAAGCGTGCTGATCGGAAGATCGTGGCGCTGCTCGTGTCCGCCGGCGTGGACATCAGCCGCTCGGACGTGGATACGGCGTTCGCCCCGGAGCTCTTCGACGAGCAGGACGTGGAACCCCGGGAGCCCGCGGCTCCGCGACTGACGGCGGACGACCTGATCGAGTTCCACTACCTCCTCGAGGACGACACGTACATCCGCGACTTCTTCGCGAACAGCGGCAACTGAGCGCTTCGCCTGCAGCGAGGCCCGCGTGTAGCATCGCCGGAGATGTCCACCTGGCTCGTCGTGTGGATCGTGCTCGGCGCCGTCAGCACCCTGGCCCTTGCCGCCCTCGTCGTCGCGCTCGGTCGCCATGTCCTGCTCCTAGGGCGGACGGCTCGCCGCTTCCAGGAGGAGATCGGGCCGGTCGCGGAGGAGGTTGCCCGTGAGGGGGCTCGAGCCTCGGAGCATGCGGAGCGCCTGGGTCGTGCACGCCGCGGCGGGCATTCTTAGGGCTCAGGGGTACGATGGGGCGCAGGAAGGATCCCGAACGGATGCCCCCATGCTGAACGTCGGTACCCCAGAGCTCCTCGTGATCCTCATCATCGCGTTGCTGGTGGTCGGCCCGCAGCGCCTCCCCGAGCTGTCCCGGCAGATCGGTCGCGGGTTGCGCGAGTTCCGCAAGATCCAGGACGACGTGAAGGACATGGTGAAGGTCGATCTGGACGCGCCCGAAACGCCGTCCGCCGTCCCTCCGGGCAGCCCCATGGCGCCGGGCGTCCACCGGACCCGCCGTCCGGCCGCCGTCGGTGGGTCGGACGCAGGTGCGCCCGGCGGGACGGACGGCGCCTCGCGGAACGGCCAGGCTCCGCCGACCGGGTAGGCGGAGGCGATCGACTCCATGAAGGTCATCCCTCGCCGCAAGCGCGACGACGGGCAGCGCACCGGCACGATGACCGTCGTCGAGCATCTCGAGGAGCTCCGGCACCGGATCATCGTCTGCCTCTACGCCGTCGCGATCGGATCGGTGGTCGGCTGGTTCCTGTACCCCCATTTCATGAGCCTGATCCGTGCCCCGTTCTGCAACTACATCACGGCCAATCCGGCGCTGGCGCCGCCGACCAAGTGCGACCTCGTCTACAGCGGGCCGCTCGACGGGATGCTGGTCAAGATCAAAGTGGTGGTGTTCCTCGGTCTCGGGATCGCGCTGCCGGTGGTCCTGTATCAGATCTGGGGGTTCGTCGCGCCCGGTCTGACGGCGAAGGAGAAGCGCTACTCGATCCCCTTCGTGACGTCCGCCTGCGTCCTGTTCTTCCTCGGCGCCGTCGTGGCCTACCTGATGCTGCCGAAGGGTCTCGGGTTCCTGCTTGGGTTCGCCGGCCAAGGGGTGGTGCCGCTGCTCACGATCGACCGCTACGTCGGCTTCGTGACGCTCGTGGCGCTCGCCTTCGGGGTGTCGTTCCTCTTCCCGATCTTCCTCGTATTCCTCGAGCTGGTCGGGGTCTTGAGTCCCGAGATCCTCGCGAAGTACAGGCGGTACTCGATCCTCGGGATCGCGATCTTCGCCGCCGTCATCACGCCGAGCTCGGACCCGTACACGATGCTCGCCATGATGATCCCGATGTATCTGTTCTACGAGGCCAGTATCATCATCGGCCGCTTCCTGAAACGACAGCCGAGGACGGTCTGATGGCGATCAAGAGCAAGGGAAAGACGAAGGCACGCCCTGCGTCCAAGGGTCCGCGACATGGCCCCGTCCCGGTCCCCAAGCCCTTCGCCCAACGTCGCTGGGTCCAGCTCACGGCGGTGTTCATCGCTGGCCTCCTCGCGATGATGGTGCTCGTGTGGGCCACGAACGGGCTCCGTCGCGAACGGGCAAGCAAGCAGGCGGCCACCGACCTCGCCAGTCGCCAGCAGGCCCTCTCCCGATGGAAAGCGGTCTTGGAGCCCCAGATCACGGCTGTGGGCCAGCTGCAGGGCGACACGCCGCCCACGGTCGCCTCGGACGTGACGGCGGCCGTCACCGCGCTCGCCGCTGGGAAAGACGCGAAGACGAAGCCGGCGGCGCTCACGTCCTCAGCGAAGGCCCTCGGGAAAGCGGCGGCTGCGATCGACACGTTCGACCTCGCCGGTACGATCACCGAGCAGGGCTTCGACGTCGCGGCTTCGGGCGCCCTCACGTCGTCGAAAGCCGAGATCGTCGAGGCGCTGCGTCTGTACGAGCAGGCGGCGACGCTCGCGGTCCTGTCGCTGAGCTCACCGACGCACCTCACGACCCAGCTGGCCGAACGCGCGAAGGGCGTCTCGGATGCCGCCTTCACGCTGCTCCAGTCCGGCTGGAGCGAGTACGCGAGCACGCTCAAGCTGTCCCAGCTCTCGGCGGGAGGTTCGCCGGGCGTTGGGCTCGGTCTCCCGGGCGGCTGAGGATGAGCGTTGCCGCTCCGGTCGTGGTGATCGCCAATCCGTCGGCGGGCCACGGCAGGGCCGGTCGACGGATCGGCACGATCGAGGGGAAGCTCCGCCGGGCCGGGGTCGACCACGAGATCCGTGTGAGCACGTCCGGCGAGGACCTCGAGCGGCGAGCGCGCGAGGTGGCCGACCGAGGCGCGAAGGTGGTCGCCGTGCTCGGGGGCGACGGGTCGGTGGGTCTCGCGGCGAACGGCCTCTTGGGCACCGGCGCGGCCCTCGCCGTCCTTCCGTCGGGGACCGCCGACGACTTCGCGGCGTCCATCGGCGTTCCGAAACTGGACACCGCCGTGCGCGCCATCGCCGAGGCCAACATCGTGCAGATCGACGTCGTCAATGTCGACGCCGGAGCGACACGCCGCCACTACGTCGCGGTCGCCGGGTGCGGCTTCGATTCGGAGGTGACGCGGCGATGGTGAAGACGTTGTCTCGGTTCACCCCGGCGGGCTTCCGGATCGAGCTCGACGACGAGGTGGTCGTGGGTCCGCACATGCTGGTGGTCGTGGGCAACTCGATCAGTTACGGGGGTGGGATGAAGGTGACCCCCGATGCGTCGCTCGTGGACGGATGGCTCGATGTGTGCCTGCTCCGTGAGATCGGCAAGTTTGCCTTCATCCGTGCGTTCCCGAAGGTGTTCCGCGGTACCCACGTCTCGCACCCAGCGGTCCGGATGGCACGCGCGACCCACGTGAGGATCGAGGCCGACCGTCGCGTGATGGTGTACGCGGACGGTGAGCGTGTCGGGCCCGCGCCGGCGTCGTTCGAGATCCTCCCGGGGGCGCTCCCGGTCGTCGTCGGCCCGAACGCGAAGGCGGTGCGCTGATGGACGGCCTCCTGTTGATCCACGCGTTCCCCCTCGACGCGCGGATGTGGAGCGCTCAGATGGAACGACGTACCGTTGTCGCCCCCGACCTGCCGGGGTTCGGCGGGAGTCCGGCGGCAGACGGCGGCGTGCTCACGATGGATCTGGGCGCGCGGCGATGGTGAAGACGTTGTCTCGGTTCACCCCGGCGGGCTTCCGGATCGAGCTCGACGACGAGGTGGTCGTGGGTCCGCACATGCTGGTGGTCGTGGGCAACTCGATCAGTTACGGGGGTGGGATGAAGGTGACC
>WNGI01004438.1_pt1 | contig 12571 bp, 8 predicted proteins | sample 5400621 | NCBI WGS metagenome assembly WNGI01 (sample SAMN13153374, study PRJNA577476) | soil metagenome | isolation source: 20 cm soil or saprolite under Garry oak tree replicate 1 | place: USA:California | collected 2016-06-15 | reverse complement strand
TACCCACGCGTGACTTCACCGAGCATGTGTGGCCCTATCAGGTTAAGTTTCGCGGTTTCGGCAACCGTCAGGCATTGCTTGAGCGCCAGCCCATCCAGCGGCTTTGCTACGCATGTGATGAATTCAGCCACCAATTTTTCGTCGACGACCGCGAGAACCCCTACACGTTTCCTCTCGACAAGCCTTTCATGTGGATCCGCGGCCGCCAGGTGGGCGGCAAGACATTCTGCTGGGCGCGCGAGAGCTTCCGATATAGCGACTACGAGTTTAAAGCTGCGAGCCGCGACGGTTATGGTGAAGACTGGCCCCTCAGCTACAAGGACCTTGAGCCTTACTATGACAAAGTTGAATCGTTTATCGGTGTGAGCGGGTCGCGCGAAGGCCTAGCGCAGATGCCCGACGGCAAATTTCTGCCACCTATGAACCTTTCATGCGGCGGCATGTTGGCGCGCGAGGTGATCGGCAAAAAATTCGGTTGGGTGGTGATGCCTGACCGCGTGGCGAACCTGACCATTGCGCACAATGGCCGACCTGCGTGCCACTATTGCGACGAGTGCTCGCACGGCTGCTATACAGCCTCTTACTTCAACAGCCCGGCGGTGACACTGCCCGCAGCCGCGCGCACCGGCCGCTTGACGCTCGTGAGCGATGCAGTGGTCAGCCACGTCATCGTCAATCCACAGGGCAAAGTGGAGGGCGTGCACTACATCGAACGCACCACCCATGTACATCATGAAGCGCACGCCAAGGTGGTCGTACTGGCCGCGAGCGCACTCGAATCCACGCGCATCCTGCTCAATTCGCGCTCCTCGGGTTTCTCTGAGGGGCTCGGCAATTCCTCCGGCCAGCTTGGCCATTACTTGATGGACCATTTCACGGTGGAAGGTGCGAGTGGGCTTCTGCCTCAATTCAAATCTTCCCAGCGCGAACCGCGCGGCACTCCGTGCGGGTTCCTGATTCCCAAGTATGTCGGCACAGACGGGCACGTCAATAAGAGTTTCCTGCGTGGCTATCGGTTCGATGGCGACGGCAGCCAGCAACTCTACGCACACGCCTTTGGGCTCTCGGGATTCGGCTCCGGCTGGCGGCGCAAGGTCCGCGCGGAGATTCCTTATTATTTCGCAATTACAGCGCAAGGCGAGTGCCTGCCGCGTTACGACAACTACGTCACGCTCGACCCCGAAAAGAAGGACGCCTGGGGCATTCCTGTGCTGCGCATCGTGGCCAGCTACGGCGAGAACGAGTTCGCTATGGCCAAGGCGATGCGTAACGACGTCATGCAAATCCTCGAAGCCATGAAGGTCGAGGCTCCCCAAGCACCCGGCGAACACCTGAGCGTCTTCGGCAAGAACATCCACGAGTGCGGCACAGCGCGTATGGGCAAGGACCCCAAAAAGAGTGTCGTCAACAGTTTCGGCCAGCTCCACGACATGAAAAACGTCTTCGTTACCGACGGCGCAGTGTTCGTGACGCAGGGTTGCTATGAGCCTACGCTAACCATCATGGCGATTTCCGCACGCGCAGGCGACTACATTGCCTACGAGTACCGAAAGGGGGATCTGTGAGGAGTAAAGTCCGCGATTGTACAGGATTTTCAGATGGACGAGTCTGAGAACGAAATTGACGAACAGAAGGCAGCGGTCGCCCTTTCGCGCCGCGAGTGGTTACTGAGCTTGGGCAGCGCTTTGGTCCTTTCGGGTTTTCGAGGTGCGCCAAGCCAAGCCCAACAGGAGTCGCACACAGCCAGAACGCCACTGCCCGCTGGGCTCTATAAGCCTTCCTTGGATCATCTGAGTCACGCGCTCGATAGCAAAGGCACGTTCTTGCCAATCCCCCCAGGCGCCGAAACCGAATACGTCCAGCCGCGCTTGGGACCGTTCGTTCCTCAGGGGTTTACGCCGGAGGAATTTTCGGTCATCCGGCGACTCGTCGAAATCATCCTCGGCGAAGACTTGAAGAGCTCAGCAGAGGGGTCCGCACTCGGCGCACCGGACAGCATCTACGATGAAATCGCCGAGTGGATTGACTTGGTTGTAGCTAGTGCACCAGGCACGCGGACACTGGCGCGCAGCCTGCTCGCGGACCAGCGGGCGCTAGCAGTCGCCGTTTTCGGCAGCGAAGAACCGGTACGTTATCTGGAGACGTTCGAGCCCGAACGGGTGTGCCGCGAGGGGTTCACTTGGCTCAGCGAAGAATCGCAGCGGCGTTTCGCCAAGCGTTTCCTCGATGTTGACGCCAGCGGCCAACACGAGCTCGTTCAGGCAATCAGCGACGCCCGACCGGATAGGTCTGAGACTCATACAGGCACGCGCCTGTTCGATTTCCTCAAGGCGGAAACCATCCGCGGGTTCTACACATCGCGCATCGGCCTCAAAGAGCTAGACCATAAAGGAAACTCCTTCTACGGCCAGTCGCCCGGCTGCGGTCTACCCGCTGGGGACATCGTGGGGACAAGAAAAGAGTGTTTGGGGCACGCCGCCAATCGCCGGGATCTCCCAGATGCTCCCCTGGACGGTTCCTGATACCGCCGGCGAGAAATACAGGATCGAGCTCGAGTCGGGCGACCAACGAGGGCACTCGTGATCGACTGCATCGCGCGTGATTTACAGAGACGCGCCGCCAGCAATGCGCTGCACGAAAATCTGTGGTTTGCCACCCACGCCAGCGGTGAACGCCACCGACCTGCCGTCTGGTGAAATGGCCGGAGACTCCTCGAGGCCGGGAAGATCCGTGAGACGTGTGACGCGAATGTCGGGCGACGATGGCACCACCGCCGGCCTTCCGAACCTGTCGAGCACCGCCCAGAGGAAGACGAGGGCTGTCGCAATCCCGAGCGACAGCGCCGAGAGTGCCAGGGGGGACAACCGTCGCGGCGCCGGCACTGGAGCCGGTTCGGCAGCTGTGGCCAGCGCGTCTTCGAGCTCGATCCGCGCGTCTGCGATGTCGTGAAGCCGCCGCCTGTCATCGTTCTGCAGACAACGCGTCAGCAACGTCGGATGCTGCCCGGCGTTTCGGCCGGCAGCAACTTCCGCTTTGGTTCGGCCCCAACGACGGCGACGATGGTGTCCGTCACGGTCTCGCGTGCGAACACTGAAGTGCCCGTTAACATCTCGAAGAGGACCCACCCGAAGGCCCAGATGTCGGTGCGTTTATCGACCGGCTGACCTCGCGCCTGCTCCGGGCTCATGTACGCGGCGGTGCCGAGAATCGCACCTTCGATCGTCCCGCGCGCCGTTATAGTGGGAGACTTCGACAGATCCGGACCGGACCCTTCGACCGCGAGGGCTTTTGCGAGACCGAAGTCGAGCACCTTGACCACACCATCGGTCGTGATCTTGATGTTGGAAGGTTTGAGGTCGCGATGGATGATCCCGCCCCTGTGGGCGGCGTCGAGCGCGTCGGCGATCTGTTGCGCGACGGCCAGAGCCTCCGAGAGAGGCAATGGGCCCCGGCATCGGCGACGAGGCCGATTCCTCCGGAAAAGCGGTCAGCGCAAGGATAAAGCGAGACCACCAGAACGGTCTCAGGGATGTTTGTAGGAGGGACTTGTACTCGCCGGCGGAACGTAATCCTGCCCGTATTTGTTTTTATGTTCGAGGGTAAAGTTTGTATTTTCGATGACTCGAATGGCTTCGAGCGACCTTGCCGTATCGGAAATCGTAACTACGCGACTCACGCTCTTCAGATCCGCCTGAAGACTGCGCTCGTACCATACGCTCAATAGGTACCGGCTCTCCGGTACATTCGGAATGCTTACGCGGCCGGTCCGGTCCGAAATTCCAAAGTAAGGCGTATCGACGGCAACGACCGCGGCGCTCATTTCCGGGTGGATGTTGCAGAACAGAAAGCTTACTCCTGGCCGGTCGAAGTGGACCTTCTTGCTGGAGCCGGCCTCGTAGAATCCAAGGTCAAACCTCTTGCCGTCGAACAGCGAAAAAACATTGTGAAGGAACGGATCTTTGTTTGGAAATTGTACTGTCGTACCTACTTGAACCACCAAGAGGTGCGGGTCAAAGCTCTTGTGCGTTTGCGGGATTTGCGGGATTGGACCGACGGATAAAGTCGGGGACACGGCGGCTCCGCCAATCGGGGTTAGCCAGACCACCACATTCGAAAAATCAGGGCTATCTTTTGTGGAAGCAGATTTCTCTCCCGCCTTCAGATTTACAATTTCCACCTGCAGGGTGACGGGACGAGGCGTGGTCTGCGCAAATAAGGCGGAGGCACACAGAAAGGCGGGTACGATGTAGCCCGGTCTTGCTATTCGCCGCATTGTTTCGAACAGACCCACTAGAATATATACCCCAGGCTCAAGTTAATGTGGTTCGCGCTGTTCGAACCGCTGTCGAGCACCGATGTTTGCATGTGGCGATATTCCAAGGAGAACAGAACATCCGAACGCACCTGGTAGATGAAATTCACAAGCGGGGTCAAATTTCTTGAATACGACGCGGGATAGACGGAGTTCGCTTGGTATTGGCGTATTTCGCTTGCGAAGGGATTATCGAGCCCCAGAGCGGCATTGATTTCAAAGTTTGCTTTGGGCTTCAGCTTCAGCTGCGCCCAGCCTCCCATCGAGTCGAGCCCCCTAAATGTCGTAGCCGGGCTAAAAAACTGACCGTTGAGCAACACGCTTTGACCAATGCCGCCGCCAAGACCCGCCACCGCACGGCCTCGATAGAATTCGCCCGTAAATTCAAATAACTTGCCGAGGGGCAGCGTTATATCGGTCGTCCCGGCCCACCCATCTACGATCCGACTGAATCCCCAGTTCTGGCGCCCGTAGTATCCACCGAATCCAAGCGCGAGGTTTTGGCCAAATGTGCGATAATTCAACGAAATCCGGGTTGCGTATGCGGGCTGACCCGACTCTTCTCCCCAGGACGGGTAACGGTAATTGCCTGGTAGGGGGAAGTCGCCCGTGAGCGAATCAAGAATTCCGGCCTGTAGTTCAACGTTCGAGGTGTCGGAAAACCGGATCCGATGTTCGACACGCACTTGCGGCGTCCAAGCCCATAAATTCCCAGAATAGGAAAGCGCGGGAGTCGCAAGCGTTGCAAGGGAGGTGGGAGCCAGCGGCGCGAAAAACAACCCGTCTTGACCTGCCACGACGGACATATTGCCCCAATCCAAGCGCATCGTCCCGGTGCGCAGGCGGACCAGACCTGTCGCGACGCCGTTCCACGTATTGGGGAACCCTCCAGCGAAATCAAACTCCACGTTGGCGCTGGTTCGCGCGCGGGCGAGGTCCGGGCCGAAAGCCTCAAGTTTGATTTGGGATTGGCGCAGCGATCCGCCAAAGGACCCCGGGGAAACAAACAAAGCCTGTGATTGCGGGGGTTCAGCAAGCTGAGGGAAATCCTGGTTGTCTACGAGGCCGCGATTCTCATATAGATTCAGCAGGACCATACCGGAGAGCCGCAACCGATATTTCGATCCGCTCTCAATCTTTGTCTGATATTGGTCGTCGACTTTGGCATCGGTAACTTCCTGGTTCTCTTCGAACTTAGCGATGCGGTCCGATGCTTTTGGCTCCGGAGGAGCGGCCACAGACGAACGCGCAGCAGGCTGCGCGTTAGAAACACTCGCGACGGGAGCTACTTGCGCCTTTGAGAGATCTAGTTCTTGACGAAGTGCGCGGATCTCCTCGCTCGTCTGCAGTTGTTTAGCGCGCAGATCGCCTAACTGCGAATTCAGCGTCTGCACCTGTGCTTGCAGGTCGCGAATCAATTCGATGAGGTCACAAACTTCCGCTGGCTTTTCAGACTTGCGCGAGCTCGACGGCGCCGGTCTTCCCTCCTCTTGGCCATAAGCAACAGCCGAACTCAAGGACAACAAACCTACGACTGCGAAAGCTCTTCGCAGGATGTTCCGGTGGCGGTTACATTGCACGATTGCCTCCTCGAGCGCTCCGAATCACTTCCTGCCGCACGATGGGCAAGGTGAATTTCGGGGCATCTAAGTAACGCGGCACTCTTTCTGCCCGTGCGTTTGTTCTCCCGAGCCTTGAGTAAGAGCCGCACGGACGATCTCGACCAGGGAAACCGGGGAAAAAGGTTTTTGGAGCATAGGTGCTTCCGGAGAATTCTGCCCCAAGTCTCCTTTTGAAAATTCGGAATAGCCGGACATGAATGCGACGCGGGTCTCAGGGCGGATCGCCTTCAAATGTGCCGCCAATTCCCTTCCGTTCATCTTTGGCATGATCATGTCACTCAAGAGCAAATGAATCGTGCCGCGGTGCTGGCGAGCAATGTCGAGAGCCTCTAGGCCACCTTGCGCTTCGAGCACTGTGTAGCCTTTGTCCCGCAAGAACTGGCAGGCTAATTCGCGGACACCCGCTTCGTCCTCGACAAGGAGAATCGTCTCGGTGCCCCGCGGAACCGCAGGCGGCCTTTCTTCCTTCTCAGGCTTCGCTGCAACCTTTGTGACCTGCGGCAGATAGATCTCGAATGTAGTGCCCTTCCCCGGCGCGCTGACGAGCCAGATGAAACCGCCACTCTGCTTGACAACGCCATACACTGTTGCCAGGCCAAGACCGGTCCCCTTGCCGACTTCCTTGGTAGTAAAAAATGGCTCGAAAATGTGAACCTTGGTTGCGTCGTCCATCCCCTGCCCAGTATCGGCAACCGAGAGCAATACGTATGCTCCGGGGAGCATGGGTGGGCGCTTGGCTGCCTCCGGTTCGTTGACCGCAATGTTTTGGGTCCGGATCACCAACGACCCGCCATTGGGCATCGCATCGCGTGCATTTACCGCAAGATTCAAGATGACTTGTTCGATTTGTCCAGGGTCCGCTTTCACCGGGGCGAGATTGGGATCGGGCAAAAACGAATATTCGATGTGCTCACCAATTAGACGGGGGAGCATTTTGCCCATCTCGGCGACGATGGTGTTCAACTCAAGAACGCGCGGCTGCAACACCTGCATGCGGCTAAACGACAGCAGCTAACGGGTCATGGAAACTGCGCGGTTAGAAGCTTTCTGAATCTGCTCCAGGCATCGCTTTCGAAAATTGTCCACCCCTTCCTGATCGATGAGCAGATCGCTGTTGCCTCGGATCACCGTGAGCAAGTTGTTGAAGTCGTGCGCCACGCCGCCCGCGAGTCTGCCTATGGCCTCCATCTTGTGAGATTGGCGGAGTCTCTCTTCGAGTTGCTTCTGCTCCTTCTGCGTGCTTTCCAGGCTGGCACGCATCCGAAGGAAGGCATCCGTGACCTCCGTGACTTCATCTCCGCCGCTGCTTTCCAGCGCATAATTGAAATCGCCCTTCTCCAGGGCACGAACGCCGGAGACCAGACTGGCGAGCGGCCGTGTGAACGTGTGCGAGATCAGGAAGACAAGTCCGCTGCCTGCCAGAACGCTAAGCAGGCCCAGGCCGATCAAGACCTGGTTTAATCCACTGAGGAACAGTGTCGCTTTATCGAACGATTTCAAAACGGTCAGGGAGACCAAAGGGCCGCTATTCGGAGACAGACTCACGGTCTCTGCGAGGTATCGCTCGGCGCCGATCTGAATCTCCTGCGTCTCCTCCGAAGGGTTCTTCGCGAGTTTGCGGATCTGGCGAGCGACATCCGCTTGCTGTGCGGCATTAAGTGTGCTGGCAATCGGCGTGTTTCCGAAGTTGAACATCACTTCACTCGACGCAATGTTGCTGAAATCTTTTGCAGTGCGCTCATCGACTTCATAACCCAGGGCCAAAAGCCCAATGGTCGTATTGTGGGAGGGCGCGCCGAAATGGATTGCCTGAATCCACACTTCATACAGATGCCCGCCGTCAAACCACCAATCCCGCGATTCCCCTCGGTCGAGCGATCTGCGCAGGAGTCCCTGGGCCGTGTCGAGTTGGAAAACGGCGCTGCTTGTACGCACCGCAGTCACGTTTCCCGCGCGGCTCGCCAAGACTAGCAAGTCGCTTCCGCTGAGCCTCCACACGTCCGCGGCTGCATCCTGTATAGTCGCGGTGTCTTCGGTGGTCATCAAGGCGCGAACGTTCGGCAAATTTGCCAGGAGAGCCGCGGACCTCATCAGGAGGTTTTCCCGCTGCTTTTCGAAACTCTGGTAGGTGATTGCGGAGCCGCGCAGTTCTTCGCGAATGCTCTCTCGTAAGCGTTTCTGAACGCTATAGCTGACTGTCAGGAGCGTGGCGGCCGTTAGCCCGGCCGATATCGCCAGCAGCGATAGGAGAAACTTCGTTCGCAAATCAATCTTGCCCACTATGACTCCCACCACAAGGAATAGGTCTGGAGGTGAGAAGCTTCATTTTTCTTGGAAAAATGGACTACCCACTTATAGCTAATCTAACGCTCCCGGGTCACCATACCTGCCCCGTCAGTTCTGCCGTTGTCGAATCAGGTAGGAGAGGTCAAAGGGTGCCGCGAGAGTCGGGTTCGGGCCCAAATTCTGCGGCTAGGATGGCAATCGACTTCGCGGCGACGCTTCTTCTGCGTCGGAGATTCCGATTGATTCCGCCTTGCTTGCGGCGTGAAGTTTGCCGTCGCGTGCAAGGCGAGGCGCAAGTAATTCTGGGGACATTGTGGGGACAAGAAAAGCGTGTTTAGGGATGGTCCGGAAACTGTTAACTGACGCCAGAGAAACGAGTTATTGGATTTTAAGTTCTCGGTTAACAGCCGCATGCTCTACCATTGAGCTACCGGGGAACCGCGCAACGCCCTTGTTTTCATTTTATTACAGGAAGCAGATTTTCGCCATGACCTTTCGGAACCACCAAGAAATGCGCTGGCGTTGAGCTGCGGGGAAAGATCCATATTTTGTGATAGTTAGGCGACCTCTTCAAGCGAAGGCGTGGGAACATTGGGGACATGAACTGATACGACCTGGCAATTAGCCAAAGGAGTGTCCGACTGCGAACCGAAGACATTTTTCAACGAAGGCTGCCGAGCGCGGGCGGTTGCAACGCCTGCGTGTCACGCCAGGCCGGTAATAATCGACCATCCGGGAACTACTCCACTTAATGGACACAAGCGCGTTATCGGTACCGATCCAACGGGCGAGCTGATACCTTCCGGGTTGCTCAATCAGAACTTATGCTCTTCAAGATCGAATTCAATGGTCTTGAGTTTGGTATCCGGACGGAGTCTGCCCACAAATGCGCGGTACGCTCCGCTTGTTCGGTGTTCTTTCCACTGCGACGCAATTCATTCGTAACGTAACGCCTCTAGTGGATCGACCTTCGCGGCACGCCGCACAGGCACCCAACACGCCAATAGCGCTACTCCGACGAACAACGTTCCCACAACGATCAGCGTTGTGGGATCGCTAGGCTGCACGTCGAACAGAAAAGTTCTCAGGACACGCGACAAAACAATCGCCAGCGCAATTCCCGCGAGTACACCACTCGCGATCAATCGAAATCCCTCGCCGAAGATTAGGTTCCGAATGTCCTCTTGTTCAGCGCCAACCGCGCTGCGAATCGCCAGTTCACGTCGTCTTGAGGCTACAGACAGCGAGAGCACGCCGTAAATTCCGACCAGCGTCAGCACGCTCCCCACAACCGAAAACCCAACGAGCAACTGCATCGCGAACGTTCGCGACGCCAGCGAATCATCGCGAATCTGTTCCAAAGTCTTCGGGTTTTCAATGGCGGCGGTTGGATCAACGGCGCGCAATTCGCGTTCCACCGCAAGCAGAACCGCGCGGGGGTCCGCCGCCGTGCGGATCACGAGATGTTTCGAAAACGCCGTCGCCTGCCACAACGACAGATAAATCTCGGGCGACGCCTCCTGCGTCAAATCGTCCGTTCGGCCATTCGAGACCTCGCCAACGATTTCCGTAGCCGGCTTGTCACGCCCGTTCAGCCAAATTTTCCGTCCAATTGCATTGGCATGCGGAAAGTAGCGATCCGCAAATGCCTGGTTGACGATCGCTACGTTTGCCGTCTTGCCCTCATCGCTCGAACGAAACTCCCGCCCGCCGAGCATTGCCACGCCCATCAGCTTGAAATAGTCCTCCGTGACAGCGCGCAGCGGCAACGCCGTTTTTTCACTCTCCTTGGTTGCTGGAGGCTGCCCTTCGATTTCCAAAGTCGCCGGCCAATTGTTGCCGGTAAGCGGCACTCCCCAAGCGAAAGCTGCGTATTGAACCCCGGGAATCGCCGAGACTCTTTCCAAAGCGTGTCGGTGAAAACTGGCCCACTCGGAATATCTCCGCACCTCCGTAACACTCATCGTCAAGATGCGACCCGTGTTGTAGCCCGATGGGACCTTCGCAATGTTCACCATGGTTCGAATCAGTAGCCCCGCCCCTACAAGCAGCGCCAGAGTCAACGCCGTTTGCACCATGGTGACGCCGCGCAGAAGCCGCCTTTCCCCGAGTCCTGCCGTTCCTTTGGGTCCGGCGTTCTTCAGCACCTCCATCGGATCAAGCCGAAAGGCCCGCAGCGCCGGAAAAACTCCTGCGAAAACCGCAGCCAGCACTGCCGCACCCAATCCCCAGGCCAGCACCGCCCACCCGGCCGTCACGGCTTCGAGCCGCGGAATTGCATGTCCCGCAATCAACTTAAACAGTTTCACGACTCCGAACGCCAGGCCCACTCCGAATGTCCCACCAAGCAGCGCCAGTAACAGACTCTCCGTCGAAACCTGCCGCAACAGCGCCACGCGCCCCATCCCCATCGCGCTCCGCACCGCATATTCCTGTTGACGCTGCAACCCGCGCACCAGCAGAAGAGCCGCCACGTTCCCGCAGGCAATCAACAGCACCAACGCCGCGGCGCCCAGCAGCGGTAGCAAAATTCTCCTGCCGTCTCGATTCATTTCATCCATCACGGCTTCCAACTGAGGCGTAAACCCTTCAAACGTCTTCTCCGCGTGCGCCTCTCGTGCGGCCAGCACCGCCAACTCCTGCTGCCCCAGCCGTTGCGTCACCCCGTCGCGCAACCTCGCCACGGCGTTCCAGTACGGATCCTTCAAATACTTTGGGTCCGGCTCCGCGGGAACCCAAAAGTCCACGGTCGCGTTGACGTTATAATTCGGTTCTTTCGCGGCTCCCGGCGATGGCAGAAACCGCACTCCCGGTTCCATCACTCCAATGATGGTCGGCGGCACTTCCCACCGGCTGATGCGCACCGTCTTCCCGATAATCTGCGGATCGCCGCCGAACGTCCGTTGCCAAAACTCGTATCCCAGTAGGATCGCCTTCACCGACCCTTGCCCAAAATCCGAGTTCTCAAAGCCGCGCCCCAGCGCCGGCCTGAGGCCCATCAGAGACAGGTAGTCCTTTGTCACCCACATGCCTTGCATGGACTGGCTGCCCTCATTGCGAATCAAAAAATTGAACGTCCAGTCGTACGCCGCAATTCCTGCAAATGACTTCGTTTCCTTTTGCCACTCCATCCACTGCTGCGCCGCCCAACCGCGTGGGCTTTCTTGCTTTTGGCCATCAGTTCGTGCAGTAGGGATGAGCACGAGCTGTTGCGGCTTTTTGTAGGGTGGCGGCGTCAAAAGCACGCCTTGAATCAAACTGAACACGGCCGAAGTCGCCCCGATTCCCAACGCTAGTGTCAGCACGGCAATCAGGCTAAAGCCCGGTTGTTTCAACAGCATCCGAATCGCAAATCGCATGTCTCGCAGCATCTATCCCCCTCGCCGATTCCGTGAATCACCCCTTAAGGAAGCCCAATAAGGAAACGTTTCTTACCCTCCCGTGGTTCCCACCATCCTACCGGCTTTGACGAATAAACAGCATGCGGGTTAGAGGGGCTTGGATTACTTCCGGATGGCCCGTGGTAGGACAGAATCCGGACCAGAGACCTCGGGGTCCTGAGCGCTATTGACCGCAACAATTACCGCCGAGGCAGTCAGCTTCACATTTAGTTGCGTAAGACGAGGCGGCTATAGAAACGTCGGCCATTCTATTAATAAGGAGAATTCCTACTAAGTTGCAAATGCGGGGCGGGCACTGTGGTACCCTGCCGCCGTTATCTTTGGGGGCAAGACATGAAGGCTTCTCGGTTTTATCGAATCGCAGCTGTTCTTCTGCTGCTTTTTGCTATCGGACATACACTTGGTTTTCGCCAGTCCGATCCCACATGGGGAGTTGATGCGCTTCTTGGTTCAATGCGGTCAATTCGCTTTGACGTGCAGGGGTTCAGCCGGACATATTGGGACCTCTTTATCGCGGCTGGATTCTCGGTCGGCGTGTTTTATCTATTCGCGGCGGTATTAGCGTGGCAGCTAGGTGGCCTTCCGGCAGAGACTTTGGCGGTCATGCGCGTCACCGTGTGGGCTCTCGCTCTTTGCTTTGCCGCCATCACGGTTGTGTGCTGGAGATACCTCTTCATCCTCCCTATTGTTTTTTCAATCGTGATTACAGTGTGTTTGAGTGCGGCCGCATGGCTTTCAGCGAAGCCAATCTGAAGCCGTTCGTTCGCGTCTGTTCCAGCCTCCCCCGGTGAACTGCACCCGTACTCAGCCTTCTGGCGGTTCCGTTCCCATTGCTGGCGGATCGTCTAACCGGAAGATATCCGGGTTCCACGGTGCGTATTAGTCCCGCGAAGTCGGCATAGCGCAACAATTCCAGGGTCGGATGGCACCGGGAAAATGCACGGTTCTAA
>WNGI01005551.1_pt1 | contig 12572 bp, 7 predicted proteins | sample 5400621 | NCBI WGS metagenome assembly WNGI01 (sample SAMN13153374, study PRJNA577476) | soil metagenome | isolation source: 20 cm soil or saprolite under Garry oak tree replicate 1 | place: USA:California | collected 2016-06-15 | reverse complement strand
CAAATCTCGACGAATCTATGCAAGCCGGGATCACCCTCTTCGCCGTGATGCAGTCGCAGAGTTAAGGACCCATCCTGTTCGGTGGCGATTTGCCCCTCAACCGTCTCCATGTCTTCTAAAAGGTTATGATCGACTTGCTGCCGCATGCTCAGGAACAGGAAGAACAGAGAGGCCGCTCCATACGCAACGAGCAACGCGGCCAGCACAACCACGTACCAGAGCGTCAGTCGCGATCGGACATTGCTGGGCGACAGTTTCATCACTCTTCCCGCAACACAAATCCAACGCCCCGCACGGTGTGAATCAACTTGGGGTCGAAGGGTTCATCCACCTTCCGGCGAAGCCGGTTGATGTGAACGTCCATGACGTTGTCCAGCGGCGTTGCCCGAGCAGTCTCCTTCCAAACGCCACGCGCCAGCATCTCTCGTGAAACGATTTGCTCCTTGTGCCGCAGCAGATATTCGAGAAGCTCAAATTCTCTGGCAGTCAGCTCCAAGCTGTGCCCGCCCCTCCTGGCTTTGCGGCCCATCACATCCATTTCCAAGTCAGCCAGTTTGAGCAAGGGAGCTTGTTCCGCCCGTCCCCGCCGAAGAAGCGCTCGAACACGCGCTAAAAGCTCAGGGAACGCAAAAGGCTTAACCAGGTAATCGTCAGCACCTTTGTCGAGTCCTTCGACTCGGTCTTCGATTGCATCGCGAGCGGTGAGTATGAGAACTGGGGTTTGCAATCCGCGCTTCCTCAGTGTAGACAGCACCTGGAGCCCGTCGCGTCCTGGGAGCATGAGATCTAGTAGGACGAGGTCGAATTCTTCTGCGTTGACCAAGAAGAATCCCTCTTCACCGGTTGGCGCGACGACAACTTCGTACTTCTCGCGCTCCAGTCCTTCTCGGAGAGCACCAGCCACTTTCGCTTCGTCTTCCACAACGAGGATGCGAAATTGGCCTTTTCCTTCGTGCATCTTAGTCAGGTCTTCTCTCTTCAATCCTGCACTGTGTAAATCCATATCTCAGTGCCTTGGTCGGGGCAAGCTGGAACGGCCAAGTAAAAGCGATCAAAGCCCTTTTTCCCTTTTCCAAAGTACCCGGCAGTGAGAGCACCCAACGCCGAGGGTATCTTGACGAGGAGCTGATAGACTCTCTTCATGCCGCCCTCCACGTTACGTGTGATAGATGATTCCGCAACGATCACCAAATTAACTTCAGCGCAAATTGAATCTGCCGCGATGGCGTCTGCGTGGATGTGATCAAGCCGGCGTTGCCGATGGGATTTCCCGTGGAATCGAAGATATTCCGGTTGTCCAGGGGCGGTGCGAAATTCGTATGGTTCAGAAAATTGAAGAACTCGGCTCTGAACTGGACATTGAAGGAGTCAGAAATTCGCTTGATCTGGTTGTTCTTCAGCAGGGACGAATCGAGATTTATAAGTCCAGGACCGATCAGCGTATTCCGCCCCAGATTTCCCCGCAACGTGATTGGATTTGGCACGGCGAAGCATTTCGTTTTGATGTAGTGGTTCGGGTCCCCATGGTTGACGAGCGAACTGCAGCCCGGAGCGGAAACCAAGTTTGGGATATCAATGTTAGGATCAATGCTCTTTACGCCCAGAGCATCCCCTGCAAATCCCGGTGTAAACGGCACTCCGGTACTTGCTTCGAACACTCCTCCTGCTTGCCACCCTCCAAGCGCCCATGCCGTCACTCCGTGTGCCCATTTCGGTGTGCTCAACTCAAACGTGTAATTCACTTCGACGTTATGGGCGACGTTGAAATCCGCCAAGCCTCGATTCAGCTTCATGTTGAACCATAACGGGCTGGAGATCGAGTTCGAGTATTCGTCTCCCACCAGGCTTCCGGACGAGGTGTCAATGGTTTTGCCCCACGTGTAGGAGCCCCCGATTTCTCCCCCGCTGCCGACCTTCGCCTTCACCTTCACTTGGAGCGCATCGTAGAAGGAATTGCCTTGCCAGAAAGCGGCGGTAATCCGTCCGGCATTGGAGTTGAGTCGCGAACCGCTACCAGGAGGCGAGGGCCAGAGATAGCCTTGAGGAGTGAGGGACGGAAGAACGATATCGGCGTCTTCCACCCGAAATGGCTGGTGCACTCCCCGCGACCCCACATACCCGACGCGTAAGCTGATATTTTGAGTCAACTCTCTCGCGAGTGTCAGGTTCCACTGCATTATGTAATTCCGGCGAGGACTAGGGTCAAAGTAACCCTGGCGGAAGATATTCGAGGACGCAGCAATATCGAACGCGCCGTTCGGAAAGGAGCCCGAAGGCAGGGTGGTAGCAACCCCAAGCTTGAAATACGGGGCCGAAAAAAGTTCATTGAACATGACGGTATACGGGAGAGGAAGAACGTCGAACATCCCGAATCCTGCACTCAACACCGTTTTGGCGTCGGCGAAAGGGTCCCAGGAAAAACCTACTCGCGGCTCGAAATTCCGAAATGTGGGATTTGCGAACAGCGGATCGCCCAGATGAGGTTGCGCATCGGTGAGCTTTCGCAGAACGGTCAGCTTAGCATGCACTTCGCTTGGCACCGTCGCCGTTTCGTAGCGCAACCCGAGATTGATCGTAAGGTTCGGACGCCAACGCCAATCGTCTTGCACGTACGCCCCAACAATCGTTTGGCGAAATCCTCGCCCCGTGATCGCGCCGAGAAGGGCTACACTCAGCGAGAAAGGCGAGTTGGTCAGAAAATCGGGCAGTGAGCTGAACGAGAATTCCCCGCCCGTGTCGGAAACTGCCAAAACATTGTCCCGAATCCGCTCCCAACCGAACCCGAACTTCATGGAATTTGTCCCCTTGTTAAAGGAAATATCGTCATAAGCCTGGACAGAGGTCCAATGGAACCGGAAGTTCGACCGCGTTCCTAGCCCTCCGGAGAAAAACGTAAGCCCTGGCACGTTAATAGCGGCAGCGTTCAGACCCGGGACAGTGCCGAAGGACGTGTCTGCCACTAGCGCATTTCCGCTCGGGAATGTCAGGCCTGTTACCGCTACTACGCGGCTCACACCGAACCGAAAAGCATTGAGCAGGTTTGGGCTGAAGATGTGCGCCTCGTGTGCGGTGAGTACTTGGCGTCGAGAATCGTATCCCGCCCTCTTGTCATCGAGTTCATCGGGCTGCCGCACGCTTCCGCTATCGAACATGTAAGTGCCGTAAAACAGGTCCCTTTCAGAAAACCTATGGTCAACCTTGGTCGTAAAATAGTCTTCCGGGGTTACCTGCTGGCCTGCAAAGGTGAAAATCCCAGTATCACCGGTTCCCGCAACACACGACGAGAATGGACATAGCAAAGCACCATTGGGTAGCGGATAAAAGGCGTTCAGAAACCGAGTGACCTGAGGGTCTACTGCTACTGCAGTGGTCGTGCTGCAGTCAGGCCGCGCGCATAGTTGCCCGCCGCGAGCAGCTTGCGAGGGCACAGTATCCACTTGCGTGATTCCTTGAGACTGTCGCAATCCCTCGTAAGCAGCGAAAAAAAATGTCTTCTGCTTCCAAATGGGACCGCCAACCGACCCGCCAAATTGATTTCGGCGAAACGGCGGCTTTGCTGTGTCGAAGAAATTTCGCGCATCGAATGAGCTGTTGCGTATGTATTCGAATACGTCGCCGTGGAAACTGCTCGTGCCGGAACGGGTGGAAGCGGAGATAATTCCGCCCGAGGAGCGGCCGTACAGCGCCGGATAATTGCTGGTCAGGACGGACAACTGTTCAACCGCGTCCGCTCCCAGATTGACGCCAAGCGCACTCCCTGGCGGACCGTTCACGTAGTCATTCACGCTGATCCCGTCCAGACGCGAGTCGTTCTGCCGCGGCCGGCCACCTGAGATTGTCATCTGGTTTCCGAATCCGCGTTGTGCCTGTCCACTGGCTTGCGTGCGTGCACTAGTCACTCCAGGCTCGAGCGTCGCCAGATCGGAAGCGGATCGGCCGTTGAGAGGGAGATCGCTTACGTTCTTGGAACTTACAGTCCCGCTGACTCCCGATGTACCCCCCTGCCCCTTGCCTGGTGCGTTGGGGACCTGGGGCTGCAGGACAATGTTCGCTACCTGGTCCGTGTCAACATCAACTATCACTGTGCTCTTTGCCTCAGTGAATCCGGGCGCGGAGACGGTTATCTCGTATATTCCAGGTGAAAGGTTGCGCATGGCAAAAGAGCCGTCTTCATTCGCAGAGGTCGCGTTCGCCGCCCCGGTCGCTGTATTTTTGACGGTGAGACGCGCATTCGCAATTCGAGCGCCGGTGGTGCTGGTAATTCTGCCAGATATGCTCCCTTGAGGGACTTGGGCGCACAGTTCAGTCGGCGCCAGAACACAGAGCACCAGAACTAGAAACGCCTGAAAGTAAGGTGGCTTCTCATTCCGATTCGCATAGAGAGGCACGGCAGGTCCCCTTACCCTGCGGCGTCTATCGACCGCAAGCGGTGCCAAATGACATGGATTCGCCCAACCCAAGCAATCTTAGGAGTGTACGTCGGACGATCCAACTTAAGTTTTCCTGAAGGAATTGTCAGAATTGAAGCCCAATTCGATGCGTTAGGGCCGCGCAACCAGCGGCATATCAAACACTTCAACTTTCAGACGGAGTGAACTCGAGAGCTGGGACATCCCGTTCGCGCGAGTCCGCCTTGCCGAAAATCCACTCATAAAGCACGGGCAGCAGGAACAGCGTCAGCACTGTCGAGCTGAATAGCCCGCCGATGACCACCGACGCCAGCGGCCGCTGCACTTCCGCGCCTGTCGAGGTGGCAAGCGCCATGGGAATAAATCCAAAACTCGCTACAAATGCGGTCATCAGAACCGGCCGCAGCCTGCGCCGCGCTCCGCCAAGAACTGCATCGCGCACGGGTCCTCCGGCTTCGCGCAGTTGATTGATGGAACTGAGCAAGACGACTCCATTCAACATCGCCACGCCAAACAACGCGATGAAGCCTACCGAGGCCGATAGGTTCAGATTCATGTCTCGGGTCCAAAGTGCGGCAACCCCTCCGACCATCGCGAACGGTATGTTCCCAACGACCAGAAGCGCCTGCTTGACCGAATTGAAAGTCAAGTACAGCAGGACAAAGATGGCGGCGATCACCATCGGAACAATGAGCATCAGGCGCCGGGTGGCCCGCTGCTGATTCTCGAATTGTCCGCCGTATTCGATGAAATATCCCGTGGGCAGCACGACCTCGCGTTCGATCTTCGACCGCGCTTCCGCGACAAAACTCCCCAGGTCCCGGCCGCGCACGTTGGACATCACCACAATGCGGCGCTGGCCTTCCTCGCGGTCCACTTTTTCCGGCCCGCGTGTCACTTCGATGCGCGCCACTTGGTTCAAAGCGACCTGTGCGCCGCCCGGGGCGCGCAGTACGATGTCCCGCATGGCGTCGGGGGCGGTGCGGTAGCGATCGGGCAAACGCAGAGCCACCGTGTAGCGCTTCGGTCCGTCGATGACTTGCGAGATGACATCCCCCGAAGCGCCGGCCGCTACGGCCTCTTCCACATCCGACACGTTCAGCCCGTAACGCGCAAGCGCGGCGCGGTCCACGCGAACGGAGAGCTCCGCCACGCCGCTCGTGATTTCCATTTGTGGGTCCGCCGCGCCGCGCACCGCGGAAACCGCTCGCAATGCTTGTTGGCCCAGGCTGTTTAGCGTGCGGAAGTCGTCTCCAAAAATCTTGACGGCCAGATCGGCTTTGACACCGGAAACCGTTTCGTCGATGCGCATGGCCATCGGTTGCGTGAAGCTGAACGTCACGCCGGGAATGGTGTTCAACTCCTTGTCGAGCGCGGCGATCAGCTCGGCTTTGTTGCGAAAGCGCTTCCAGTCTTTCGTTGGGCGCAACAGCAGGTACGTGTCTCCTTCATTGATGCCCATCGCTTCGGTGGCAAAATCGGGCCGCCCGATCTTGATGACGACGTCCTGAATCTCCGGGAAGGAACGGACCTTCTGCTCGACAAGCTTGCTGATCTCCACCGAGTCCGTCAGCGAAACGCCCGGCAGCTTGCGTGTCTCGACCAGAATCGATCCTTCGTCGAGCCGCGGCATGAACTCCGTGCCGATGAAGAAGAGAGAACCCAGCGCAAGCGCCAGCACGGCGAGCCCCGAAACAACCGTCAGCGTGCGATGGTTCATCGCCAAGGTCAGCAGCCGCAGGTAACTCGCGTTCATGCGCGCCATCCACCCCTGTTCCTGCCGGTGCGCGAGCTTCGGCGACAACCCTTTTCGGAAGCTGAACGAAGCCAGCATGGGAATCATCGTGAGCGCCAAGATCAGTGAGCCGAACAGCGCCGCGCATACGGTGATGGCCATCGGCCGGAACATCCGCCCTTCGAGCCCCTCCAGAAAAAGAATCGGCAAGTACACCGCAATGATGATCACCACGGCAAAAGTCATCGGCCGCGCTACTTCGTAGGTCGCCTGCCGCACCGATTCGAGAGGTGACTCCTGCCCGTGTTGCTCTTCCAGACGATGCACGGAGTTTTCCATCATCACCACCGCGCCGTCCACGATCATGCCGAAATCGATGGCACCCAGACTCATGAGGTTCGCGCTGATGCCGTACAGTCGCATGCCGAGAAAACTGATGAGCATGGAAAACGGAATGATGGAAGCGGTGATGATCGCCGCGCGGATGTTGCCGAGAAACAGCAACAGAATCACAGTGACGAGAATAAATCCCTCGAAAAGATTCTTCTCCACCGTGTGAATGGTGCCGTCGATGACGAACGATTGATCGTAGAACGGGACGATTTTGATTCCTTGTGGCAGATGGAGGCTTGCGATTTTCGTTTTTATTCGTTCAATCAGTGCTTTCCCGTTTTCGCCTTTGAGCATAATGACCGTGCCCGATACTGTCTCCCCGTTTCGCAACGTGGCGCCCTGCGGCGGCGCCGCGCCGACACGAACTTCCGCTACATCCCGCACGAGTACCGCGGCCCCTTCTTTCGCCATCAGCACGATATTTCCGAGATCGTCCGTCGAGGTGGCCCGCCCGCTTCCGAGCAGCGTGTACTGTTCCGAGGCGTGCTCGATGTAGCCGCCTCCGAAATTCGTGTTGTTCTCTTGCACGCGCGAAGCAATGTCATGCAGCGTCAATCCGTACTGCTGAAGGACCGCGGGATCGACCACGATTTGAAATTGCTTGGTTTGCCCGCCCCAAACGTTCACGTCACTCACACCCGGAACGGTGCGCAACTGCCCTTTGATTACCCACTCGTGGAGATCCTTCAGCTCCATCGCGCTCATCGGACCCGAAAGCGTGTACTGGTAGAGTTCTCCAAAAGCTGTGGCCGGCAGCCCCAAAGTCGGCTGGATTCCTTGCGGGAGCAGAGACGAGATTTGCTGCAGGCGTTCGCTCACGAGTTGCCGCGCGAAATACATGGGCACCGAATCGTCGAATACGACCGTGACCATCGACAATCCGAGTTTCGAGAGCGACCGTACCTCTTCTTTTTTGGGCAGCCCCAGCATCGCCCGCTCGATCGGATAGGTGACGAGTTGCTCGACTTCCGTGGGAGGCAGCGAAGGCGCTTCGGTCACGATCACCACTTGATTGTTGGTAAGGTCCGGAAACGCTTCCACGGGAATGGTGTAGAGCGCGTATCCTCCCGCCGCGAGCAGCACCACGATCCCGGCCAGAACGAGCCAGCGGTACGCCAACGTGAAATCAATGATTCGATTCAGCATGGCTCGTTCATTCCCCTTCCATCGAAGCGCGCAGCAACTGCGACTTGAGAATGAAACTGCCGCGCACGACGACTTGCTCTCCGGGCTGCAATCCCTCAAGCACCGGAGTCTTGCCGTTCACCGTTTCGCCAATCCGTACCGCGCGAACCGCAAAGCGGTCGGCCGCCGCGCGCACGAAAACCGCGTCCTGCCCATTGATCTGCTGCACAGCGTCGGAAACCAACAGCAGGGTCGGCTTCTGCGAGCCCGTGGTAATTTCCGCGTTGGCCAGCATTTCCGGGCGAAGGAGGTTGCCCGGATTGTTCAGCACGATTCGCGCCTGCATCACGCGAGTGGCAGGATCGAACTCCTGGCCGAGGTTCGTGATCTTTCCGGAAAAGTGCTGCCCAGGAATGCCCGACAGCGTCACTTTCGCACTCTGGCCGACCCGCAATTCGGCGAGGTGTTCCGGACGCACCGAAGCCAGCATCCACACCTGCCCGAGATCCCCGATGACAAATGCGTCTCCTCCGGACTGTGTGACGCTCTTCCCCGGGGTCACTTGTTTTTCGATGACATAGCCGGTTGCGGGAGCAAGAATCGGCACCTGGTCGGCGGTCTCGTCGTGACTGCCGGACGGAATGTCGGCGGCGACGTGGAGATCGTGTTCGAGAAGGTCGCGCGCGCGGTCGACATCACTTTGCGCGCTCTGCACTTCGGCCTGCGCCGTCACCGTGTCCTGACGGGCTTGCTCCACCTGCATCACCGAAGCCGCCTTGAGCGACAGCAGCGTCTGCATGCGATCGTAGTTCCGCTGCGCGAGTTCTCCTCCTGCTTTCGCCTTGTGAAGATTCGCCACGGCACTTCTATACTGCGCGCGCAAGTCATGCACCTGATCGGCGTGATAGCGGGCGAGCACTTGCCCTTTCTTTACGTGGTCGCCGAGTCCGACATATACCGCGGCCACGAGACCGTCCGTTCGCACACCGACATGCCAGTTGCGATCGTCGGCGAGCGTAATACGGCCCGTCAGACGCAAGACGTCCGGCGCTTCGCTGAGCGCGACCGTCTCGGTCTGGATTCCAGCGGTCGCCTGTTCCGTAGCGGGGAGCACGATTTCGCCTTTGTTAGCCGGCGGATTCGGTGCGGCGTGCTCCGATGACGCGGACGAGGCGGAGCCGCGGTTGCACGCGATTTCGCTTACCGAGAAAAGAAGCACAGCACTCATCAAAAACCGTTGCCTCATCATGGATTCGCTCCTTCGGCGGCTTGCAGGTTGGCGATGCTTTGTTGGTAGGCGACCATGCCCTGCACGTAGGCGAGTTCGGCTTCCCGGCGCGACCTCTGCGCGTCGAGCAAACGCAGCAAGTCGGTCCCGCCTTGCGCGTAGGCGCCCTGCGCGATCTCCGCGATGTTCTGTGCGTGCTGCCGTAACGGTTCGAGTGTGGTCACCACTTCGCTGCGTCGGAGTTCGTATTCCTGAAGCGCGCTGTAGTAGTCCGCGCGAACGTCCGCATCGGTCGCGGCCAGCAGCTGCTGCTGGTGCCGTAGCTCCGCTGTTGCCGCCGCGCGGTTTCCTTGGTTTCGGTTCGTGACGGGAAGCGAGATCTGCAGTCCGGCGATGGCGGTGTTCGTTCCCGAGCGCGTGTCCGGAAGCTGGGTCCGCTTATAGCCATATATAAGGTTAAGGTCTGGACGAGCGGAGACCTCTTCGAACTGCGCCTTGGCCTGTGCTTCCGCGAGGGCCGCCGTGGCGACGCGCATTTCGGCGCGCCGTCCAAGCACCTGCTGTATGTCAACAGCAGGAATCGGAGCAGCGCTCGCGTGCATCGGTTCGGTCAGCAGGACTTCGGAAAAATCCGTCTGTCCCATCTCTTTGAGCAACTGGACTCGGGCACGCGTCGCTTCGATGGCCGCGAGATTCGCGCCGATTTGCAGGCGTTCGGCTTCCAGCCGCACGCGGAGAAAATCCTGTTCGGAGATGGCCCCCACACTCAGACGCGACGAGTGATAGTCGACAATCTCTTGAAAAGCCTTCACCGAGGCTTTAAGTACGTCCCGAGTCTCTTGAGCTCCACGGGCCGCCCAATAGGCGAGCTTCACGCGTTGAATAATTTCGAGACGCGCCATTTCGTATTCCGCTTGGCTGCGGTTAACGCCGCTTTCAGCCGCCGCGATGCGCCGCTTCCTCTTCCCGAGAATGTCGAGCGGCTGTGTCACGTAGGCAAGCGTATCCACGTCCTGGGAGTAGGTTTGTCCGGGCCGCAGATTCTCGTTCGAAAACTGGAACTCGGGATTGGGGAGTAAGCCTGCTTGCTGCTTCAGTCCCCGAGCCGTGGAGATCCGCTCCGCGTCGGCCTTGAGCGACGCGCGCGATTCCAAGGCTTTATTGATTGCATCTTGCAGGCCCAGCTTCGATTGGGCCATACATCGAGTGGGGCCGACGAGACCCGGGAAGAAAAAGAGCAAAGCGCACAGCCCAATGCGACACACCATCGTTCTCTCCTCACGATCAGATTGGATTGGGAAGCGAGCGCACGAATGCGTGCGCCTTCAGGCAGGACTAGGCGGGAGGTGCTCGGAGGCCGGGCGAACTTCGAACAGGTGGACCGTGTGCACGGACCGTCGGAACCGTGACTCGTCCAAATGCCTCGCGGACTTCGGGAAGTCTGAATCCTGTCGTTGGAATGTCGGGAATCGTAGTCGGCGTGGGCGTTGAGAAGTTGAAGATGTCCAGCTGTGTTGGACCCGAAGCGTCATCGTCATCCGCGCTGACGGAAGCGTTCTCGGAATGGCGCGACGCATGAGCGGAGAAATGGCTGTGGACGAGGGCGGATCCGTGCCCCGGATGATCGGCCGCAGGTGCCGCCGCGTGGACATGCGTGAAGGGGGCCAACAGCAGGCCCAGCACGAGCGAGACAGCGCAAACAATCGCGGCGGAAGAACGCACGATGTAAGTATTGCCCGCGCTTCCCAAATGGTCAACCGACGACATTCGACGATCGACAATTTCGATTGAGTCGGGATGGCGATTCATTAGACCTTAAAGGAAGACGGATTCTTGTGGGCCAGGGCAAAGCCCAGCGGGCTTCACGGGGGCTAGGAAGGGTCACGCTATGAAATTGTTGGGCAGACGGGTGCTTTTTCGGAGTCTGTTTGCGGTTCTGGCCTTTGCGGGTTCCCTGCAAGCACAGACCTTGAAGCAAATTGCCACGATCGATCTTCCTGGGCCTAAGGGAGAGCGCTTCGGCTACCTGACGATGGATGAGGAAGACCACTATTTGCTTTCCGCCCATCTCGGTCCAGGAATTCTGGATGTGATTGATGGCACTACACTCAGGGCGTTAGACCCTCTCGGGTGAAGGCCGAACGGCTAGCATCGATTAGGCTATGTCGAGAACGCTGCCCAGTCACGTTAGAAGGACGTGGAAGGTAGTGCAAGGCACTTGCAAGACTGTGGAAGGAGCGGGAAGTCATTCTTAGTCAGTTTGGAGCGAACGAATAGGTCCATTTCACGGCGAAGCGGGTCTCACGGACCTGTGGAGGATTCGCAGGGGCAATGCTGGCGAATTGCGTCCCGACGTTGTAGATGATAAAGAGGTCGCTGTCCGGGCGATAGTTATACCTCAGGCGCAAATTGGCGCTGACTGCTTGCGTGTTTGAAGTATCCATCTGAATGAGGGTGGTGAACGTCAAGAAGCGGCTTAACGAATAGTTGCCTTGTAAGCTCGCCAGCACCACTGAAAAATTACCGTTCGTCAGGGGCAATCGGAAACGATCCCAGGTCTCGGAAGCGGAAATCGAGAACTTCGGTGTGGGACGATAATTGGTCCGCACGCGAAATTCATTCAGGGTTCCTCCGTAATAGCCGCCAAAGCGTTCGAAGAAATTGTATGTAAATCGGCGGTCTTGCCCTGACCCGTAGGTGAGTTGGTGACGCGCGAAGTGATATAGGCCGTTCGGAATGAACACGTTTTTGTAAATATGAAAGGGGGTTGTAATCCGCTGCGTGAATACGTCCGCGATATCCTCATCGGTATAGGCTCCGTTGTTGAACTCAGCGCGGAACGTGCCCTGCCATTCTTGCGTTGAGACCTGGTTGCGCGTATCGGGCGCGTGGAGAATGAATCCCTCAAATTGCAGCTCGCGGACGCCACTGATTTTGGGCCTCACTTTGAAGGTTAAGTTCCCATACGTTTCGTTCGAATCCACTCTCTCGATGAACCCCACCTCCGGGTTGAAGTTTGGCCCAATTTTTCTTCGCTCGACGATTCCGTCGAGCCAGTTCGATCGATACGACAGCGATGCCCCCACATCACTGGCACCGCTTGGGCCTCCAGGTGATCGCGTTTCAGCCATGTGGGCGTCCACGAACCAGTCTTTGTAGAAGATGAGACGAGTATCGACGCCTCCCGCCTGATTGAAACTGTCCTGTATGTTCCCCGATCGCTTGTCAGCGCCCATCACACCGATATAAGAGCCGGCCCACAGTGATTCTTTCACTCGTGCGACGGCGTAGTTTGCATAAGGATTGGGACCGCTGGAACGGGTATCCACGTCCATCAGACCCACCTCCAACCGTCCGAACGTCCCGGTCAGTCTGGCTCCGCCGTTGATAGGCACCTGTTGCCCGGTTATCGGATCGATTCCGATCTGACGGCTGAAGAACAATTGATCCTGGTCGCCGATATCGAAGTTGAATATCCCTGCGTTTTCGAGGAAGAACTGACGCTTCTCCGGAATGAACACTTTGAACGGTGTGAGATTGAACGGCTGAAGATCGACTTCGGCATCGGCAAAATCCGTGTTCCCCGTCAGATTCAAGACCAGATTTGAAGTAAGGCCGTACTTGATGTCTACTCCGCCCGTGAACGGGAATTTGGGGTTCTCCCCTGTCTGCTTGTCATAGC
>WNGI01017047.1_pt1 | contig 12573 bp, 12 predicted proteins | sample 5400621 | NCBI WGS metagenome assembly WNGI01 (sample SAMN13153374, study PRJNA577476) | soil metagenome | isolation source: 20 cm soil or saprolite under Garry oak tree replicate 1 | place: USA:California | collected 2016-06-15 | reverse complement strand
GGCGCCCGCGAGCACAACCTCAAGAACATCAGCGTCGAGATCCCCCGCAACAGCCTCACCGTGATCACGGGGCTGTCGGGGTCGGGGAAGTCGTCCCTCGCGTTCGACACGATCTACGCCGAAGGCCAACGGCGCTACGTCGAGTCGCTCTCCGCCTACGCCCGCCAATTCCTCGGGCTCATGGAGAAGCCCGACGTGGACGCAATCGAGGGCCTCTCGCCGGCGATCTCGATCGAGCAAAAGTCGGCCGGGCACAATCCCCGGTCCACGGTCGGCACCATCACCGAGGTGTACGACTACCTGCGGCTCTTGTGGGCGCGCGTCGGCATCCCCCACTGCCCCAAGGACGGCTCGCCGATCGAGCGGCAAAGCGCGTCGCAGATCACCGCGCTGGTGCTCGAGTGGCCCGAGGGGACCAAGATCGAGGTGTTGGCCCCGCTGGTGCGCGGTCGCAAGGGTGAGTTTCGCGACGTGTTCGAGGCGGCGGCAAAACAGGGCTTCGTACGGGTGCGGGTGGACGGTGAGACGTACGATCTGTCCCGGGTGCCGAAGTTGAATCGCCGCCAGAACCACGACATCGCCGTGGTGGTCGATCGCCTGGTGGTCCGGAAGGCGGACCGCGCGCGCCTGGCGGACTCGATCGAGACGGCGCTCAAGGCCGCCGACGGCACGGTGGAGGTGGCGCCGCAGGGGTCGAGGGGCGCGCGCGCGACGCTGTTCTCGGAGCGCTACGCCTGCCCCAAGTGCGGGCTGTCGCTGCCCGAGCTCGAGCCGCGCCAGTTCTCCTTCAACTCGCCGTTCGGCGCGTGTCCGGAATGCTCCGGGCTGGGCACGCGGCGCGAGGTGAACGCCGATCTCGTGCTCGGCGATCCGGGTCTCTCGCTGCTCGAAGGGGTGGTGCTGCCGTGGGGGGAGCCCGGAGGGTACCTCCGCAAGGTGATCCTTCCGAGTCTGGCGCGCGCGTTCAAGTTCGACTTGAACTCTGCCTGGAGGGACCTGCCCGCGCCCGCGCGCAAAGTGCTGCTGGAGGGAGCGCCCGGCAAGAAGCTCACGTTTCAGTACGACAGTGAGAAGTGGCACGGGGAGTACCAATCGGGATGGGACGGAATCCTGAAAAACGTCGAGCGTCGCTACCGCGAGACGGCGTCCGACAGCGTGCGCGAGCAGCTGGGAGAGTTCATGCTGGAGCAGCCGTGCCCGACGTGCGGCGGCAAGCGGCTCAAGCCCGAGAGCCTCTCGGTGCTGGTGCACGGCAAGAGCATCGGCGACGTGGTCGAGCTGCCCGTGAGCGACGCGCTCGCGTTTTTCGAGAGCGTCCCGCTGCGCGGCGACGGGCGGGGAGCCGGGGGGCTCGACCCCGGCATCGCGCGCCCGATCCTGAAGGAAGTGAACGACCGCCTCCGGTTCCTCAAGAACGTGGGGCTGGAATACCTGACCCTCGGGCGGTCGGCCGACTCGCTCTCGGGTGGCGAGGCCCAGCGCATCCGGCTCGCGACCCAGATCGGCAGCCGGCTGGTGGGCGTGCTGTACATCCTCGACGAACCCTCGATCGGGCTCCATCAGCGCGACAACGCGCGCCTGCTCGAGACGCTCAAGGAGCTGCGCGACCTCGGCAACACGGTGCTCGTGGTGGAGCACGATGAGGAGACGATCCGCGCGGCGGACCACGTCGTGGATCTTGGACCCCGCGCCGGCCGTTACGGGGGCGAGGTCGTGGTTACGGGAACGCTGGAGCATATCCTCGGACACCCCGACTCGCTCACCGCGCGCTATCTCCGCGGGGAGTTGCGCATCCCGGTCCCGCCGCGCCGGCGCACCCCCGACCCGGAGCGCGAGTTGCGGGTGGTCGGTGCCCGGCAGCACAACCTGCGGAACCTCACGGTGGGGCTGCCGCTGGGCCTGTTCGTCGCGATCACGGGCGTCTCGGGCTCGGGGAAGTCGACGCTGGTCACCGACATCCTGTATCGCGCCCTCGCGCGCCACTTCTATCGCGCCAAGGTGATGCCCGGGGCGCACGACCGGATCGAGGGACTCGACCAGGTCGACAAGGTGATCGACATCGATCAGAGTCCCATCGGCCGCACGCCGCGGTCCAATCCGGCGACGTACACGGGGCTGTTCACGCCGATCCGCGAGCTGTTCACCTACCTGCCGGAGTCCAAGATCCGCGGCTACGGACCGGGCCGCTTTTCGTTCAACGTCAAGGGGGGCCGGTGCGAGGCGTGCCAGGGAGACGGCCTCGTGAAGGTCGAGATGCACTTCCTCCCGGACGTCTATGTCCCGTGCGAAGTCTGCAAGGGCCGGCGCTACAACCGGGAGACGCTCGAGGTGCGTTATAAAGGAAAGTCGATCGCCGACGTGCTCGACCTCTCGGTGGGCGAGGCCCTCGACTTCTTCGAGACCCAGCCGCGCATCCGGGCGAAACTGGAGCTCTTGAACGACGTAGGGCTCGGCTATATCCACCTCGGACAGTCGGCCACGACGCTGTCCGGGGGCGAAGCGCAACGGGTCAAGCTTGCGACCGAGCTCGCGAAGCGCGACACGGGGCGTACCCTCTACATCCTGGACGAGCCGACGACGGGGCTGCACTTCGAAGACGTGCGGCTGCTGCTCGAAGTGCTGCATCGCCTGGTGGACAAGGGCAATACCGTGGTGGTGATCGAGCACAACCTCGACGTGGTGAAGACCGCCGACTGGGTCGTCGATCTCGGGCCGGAGGGCGGTGCGGCGGGCGGGGCGGTGGTGGCTCAAGGGTCGCCGGAGCAGGTCGCCCGGGCGCGGGGGTCGTTCACGGGGCAGTTCCTGCGGAAGGTGCTGGCGGCGGAGGACTAGCTCGGTAAGTTCCAGTCCAACGGAGGGTAATTGGACCAGGATAATGGACGATAAAGACTTCTTCATAGCCTTGTTCGCCTTCTTCGCGGTCGGCGGCGCCTTATGGGTGATCCGCCCCCTGGTCAGCGCGCTCGCCAAACGCCTCGCGGGGGAAGCGCGCCGCGCCACGCCCGACGAGCTTGCCGCGCTGCGGGCGGAGTTTTTGGACGAAATGCAGCAGGTGCGCCAGGAGCTCGGTGAGCTCGCCGAGCGCGTGGATTTCACCGAGCGGCTGGTCGCCAAGCAGCGCGAGGTAGAGCGGCTGGCGCCGCCCGGGAGCCGGTGATGCCGAGGGAAGCCGTTGCCTTCCTCATGTTCGTCACCATGGTGGGAGGGTTCGTGCTGCTCTACCCATTGGTCCGGGCCCTGGCCGAGCGCCTGCGACCCCGGCCTGAGACGGGCAAGGAGGAGCTGCAGGCCCTGCGCGAAGACGTGGTGCAAGAGCTGCAGCAGATGCGACGCGAGGTCGCCGAGTTGGGCGAGCGGATGGACTTCACCGAACGCCTGCTCGCCAAGCAGCGCGAGGCAGATCGACTCGCGCCACCGAGGAGCTGATGAACCCCGAAGCCGTGGCTGTCCTGATCCCCATCTTCGCGATCGGCGGGTTTTTCTCCTTGATGATCGTGCGGACCCTGAGCAAAGTGTACACTGCCAAGCTGCAGGCGCAGGGTCAGGCGCCCGGCGGCGACGCGCGGCACGAGGAGCTGGCCGCGACGGTGGAGGAGCTGCGCCGGGAGGTGGCGGAACTCGCGGAGCGGGTAGATTTTACGGAGCGGCTCCTGGCCAAGCAGCACGAGGGCCAGAAGCTCGCTCCGCCGCGCTAGGCGGCGGGGGAAACTCCAGGTTACCGAGAGGCGTACAGCGTCCGCATGGTTCAGACACCCGCGCCCCCGATGCCCCCCATGCCCCCGGGCTTGGATCTGAACTTCTTGCTCAACCAGGCCATGCCGATTGTCGCACTCATCGTGGTGTTTCTTGGCCTGCGCTGGGTCTTTCGCACTCCCGTCGGTGAGGCGCTCGCGGAGCGGATTCGGACGCGTGTGCGGGGTGGGGGCCGGTGGGCGGGAGGCGCGACGGGCGAGGACCCGCAGCGCGTGGTGGCGCTGGAAGAGCACGTCTCACAGCTGCAGGGGCAGATCTCCGAACTCGCGGAGCGGTTAGATTTCGCCGAGCGGCTGCTCGCCGAGCAGCGCGGGCGCAAGTTGGGCGCGGGACAATGAGGGCCCGCCAGCACATAGAGGGTCATCATGGGAATCTTTGACCGTCTCTCGACGCTCATCCGGTCGAACATCAGCGACCTGATCTCCCGCGCTGAGAACCCCGAGAAGATGTTGAACCAGCTGATCGTCGACATGCGGAGCCAGCTGGCGAAGGCGAAGCAGCAGGTCGCCGCGGCGATCGCGGACGAGAAGCGGCTGGCGGCCCAGGTCGACCAGGAGAAGAAGGCCGCCGAGGACTGGGAGAAGCGCGCCGTGCTGGCCGTGCAGGAAGCCCGCGACGACCTGGCGAAGCAGGCGCTGCTGCGCCACAACGAGCATGCGCAGGCCGCCCTGCAGCTGCACGACACGTGGATCAAGCACCGCGAGGAAACGGACAAGCTCAAGGTCTCGCTGCGCCAGCTCAACGATCGGATCGAGGAGGCCAAGCGCAAGAAGAACATCCTGATCGCCCGCCAAAAGCGCGCCGAGGCGCACAAGCGCATCCAGGAAACGATGTCGTCGATCGGCGACAAGAGCGCATTCGAGACGTTTGAGAAGAGATCGAAGTGAAGGCCGACGCGGATCAGCAGCTGCTCGACTTGAAGCGCAAGCTGGGGCTCCTGCCGGCGGGCTCCCCGGCCGAGGCGAAGCGCCTCGGGAAGGGAGCGACCGAGGCGGAGCTGGTCGAGGACGACGACACCGAGCACCACCGCTGAACACCGAGCCGTCCGCATCACGGTTGTCGGGCGCCACGTTCGTGGCGCTCTTCGTTGCCGCCCTGGCCATCTGGTTCATCGTCCGGGTGGTCGAGGTGCTGCTGCTCGTGTTCATCGCCGCCCTGTGCGCCGTGTATCTCTCCGCCATCACCGACCTATTGGAGCGCCGCTTCGGCGTGAGGCGCTGGATCGGGCTCGCCAGCGCGGTGGTGGCGACGGTGGCGGCGGTGGTCGGCATCGGCGCGCTGCTCGTGCCGCCGGTCATCGACCAGACGCAGGCGCTGATCTCGGGGCTGCCGCAGACCCTCACCAAGATCCAGAACGTGCTGGCGGCGTGGGCGCGCCAGTATCCCGTGCTGTTTCCCACCGAGCTCGCCAATCCGGCGTCCGGTCTGGTGGGCGGCCTGATCGACGCAGCCGCCGGCTTCTTGCGCGGCTCGATCCTCCCGTACGCGACGGCGGGCGGCAAGCTGTTCATCGAGAGCGCGAGCGTGGTGGTGATGGCGCTCTATCTGGCGCGCCAGCCGCAGCTGTACCGTGACGGGGTGCTGTCGCTCCTCCCTCCGAAATACCGGCCACTCGGGGCCGGCGTGCTCGACGACGCCGGCGCCACCTTGCGCGCCTGGGTGGTGGCTCAGCTGCTCGCCATGATGATCCTCGCCGCGCTCACCGCGCTCGGGCTGTGGACGCTGGACGTCCCCTACTGGCTCGCCTTCGGGATCTTCGCCGGGCTCGTCGCCGTCGTGCCTTTCTTCGGCACGCTCGTCTCCACGCTGCTGCCGGCCCTGTTCGTGATCGAGTCGGGTGACTGGATCCGGGTCGTCGCCGTCATCCTGCTCGGCGTCGCCGTGCACGTGGCGGAGGCGAACCTCGTCGTGCCGCGCATCATGCAGCACCGGGTCTCGCTCCCCCCGGTGCTCACCATCGCCAGTGTTCTCATCATGGGCACCCTCATCGGCGTCGCCGGGCTCGTCGTGGCCGTGCCGGTCCTCGCCGTGACCACGGTGTTCGTCCGCCACGTCGTGCAGGGCGCGTTGTACGGAGACGCCGGCTCGCTCGAGCCCGCCGTGCTCCGCTCTACCGAGCGCCGGCTGGGCGCTGACCGGCGCGAGCCGGGCGTCAAGCCGGTCAGAACCAAGACATCCGCCTGATGCTCGCCCCACGCCAGCACCGCTTCCTGATCCTCGCGGATGGGCAGTTCGGCCCCCTCACGTCGAAGACCGCGAACTCCTGCATCCGCTACTTCCCGGAGCGTATCGTCGCCGTGTTCGACCGTGTCACGGCGGGCCGGACCGTGCAGGACGTGCTGGGATTCGGCGGGTCGATTCCCGTGACGGGAGATTTTGCGCGCGGGCTCGCGCTCGGGGCCAGCGCCGTGCTCATCGGCATCGCGCCGATGGGTGGCCAGCTGCCCCCCGAGTGGCGCGGTTGGCTCAAGACGGCGTTGGAGCGGGGGCTCGAGATCTGGAGCGGCTTGCACACGTTCATCGGCGACGATCCGGAGCTCGGGAGCCTGGCCCGCGCGCAGGGCGTCCGCATCCTCGACGTGCGCAAGCCCCCGCCCGAGCTCCCCATCGCCGACGGCCGGGCCGCCGAAGTCGATCCCTATGTGATCCTCACGGTCGGCTCGGACTGCAACGTCGGGAAGATGACGGCCCAGCTCGAGCTGCGCGATGAGCTGGTGCGGCGCGGGGTCCGCGCGCGCTTCGTGGCCACCGGTCAGACGGGGATCTTCATCGAAGGCTGGGGGATCGCGGTCGACGCGGTCGTGGCCGACTTCGTCGCCGGCGCCGCCGAGCAGCTCGTGCTTCAGGGCGCCGTAGATGCCGACGTCGTCCTCGTCGAAGGGCAGGGGAGCCTTATCCACCCCGGGTACTCGGGTGTCACGCTCGGGCTGCTCCACGGCTCGTGCCCCGACGCGCTGATTCTGTGTCACCAGGCCACGCGCGATTTCATCGGCGATTACCACGGCCGCGAGCCCTGGGTCCGGATCCCGCCGCTCGCCGAGCTGGTGGAGATCTACGAGCGGGCGGCGGCCCCGGTGCGGCCGACCAAGGTGATCGGCATCTGCCTCAACACGTTCGATATGACCGAGGCCGCCGCCCGGGCGGCCGTGGCGCAGGCCGCGGCCGACACGGGCCTGCCGGCGACCGATCCGGTGCGGTTCGGCGCGGGCCCGCTGGTCGAGGTAATCACCCGAGAGGCGATGGCCCTCGGCTGACTCCGGGGCGATGCCCCGGGGTTACCCAATCCATGAGAGTCAGGACCCCGGGCCGCCGGCCCGGGGTCAGCCGCGCTCACGCCGGCACACGATCGGGATGCCTCAAGTGCTGGCGGGCGACGTAGTCGCAGGCGGCTCGCACATGAGTCCGAGACAGCGACTCGACGAAATAACCACGGGCCCACTGGAATACCGCGCCCCTCGCCTGGTTGATGCGGCGAGCGGACTCGGATTTCGCGTGTCGGATGAACGACACCAGGCCGCCCTGAGGTCGGACGCTCGCGATGACGTGTACGTGGTCAGAGAGAATGGCGAGCTCCTGCACGTGCACCTGGCAGCGGGTCGCCGCTTCGCGCACGACGGCTCGCACGACCTCGGCGTCAGTGCGCGAGATGAGCCGCTGTCGTAACCGCGTGTGCCACGTGATGTGCACGTACAGTCCGAATGCTCGATGAGGCACGCCCACCCTCGGCTGACCCCGGGGCGATGCCCCGGGGTCTACTCTAGGGGTCCACCCTATGAGACTTGGTGCACCCTATGAGACTTGGTGCACCCTATGAGACTTGGTGCACCCTATGAGACTGGGTCGGCCCTATGAGACTGGGTCGGCGTGATCAACTCAGCCTCAACAGGGGGCCGCCCGGATTCAACCGCGGGTCGCCCGCACGTTGGGGCCTGGAAATCCGACTGGCGTGGCTGACCCCGGGGCGATGCCCCGGGGTCCAATCACCAAGAGTAGCTCTCTAGCCGTCGAGTAGCTCTCTAGCCGTCGGTCCGGGGCGATGTCTCGGGGTTGATGGACCCCGGGCCGCCGGCCCGGGGTCAGCCGCGCTGATGCCGACGCCCTTCGGCTGACCCCGGGGCGATGCCCCGGGGTCACCTCCACGCTGCTCGGCCCGCCCCGATCGGGACGCGCGCTTTTTGGTAGTCCGCCGGCGGCGATCGGATACCGATCGTCGCCGGGTTCGGTTGTAAGCTCCCGCCGTGCACCCGCTCCGCTGCGTCCTCGCCGAATGGCAGCTGCTACGCTCGCGTCTCGTGCGCTCGCGGCTCGGGATCTGGCTGCTGCTGCTCGGCGCGGCCGGTGTGTGGCTCGCCGCCCGCGGTGGGCCGCTCACGGTCCTCGCGCCCCACGTCGCCATGCTCGGCGCCGTGCTCGGCGTGGCGTTCACCGCCGCCTCGGACGCCGACCGGGCGGCCCTGTCGCTCATCCTGACCCATCCGACGACGCCCCTCGCCGTCGCCGCTGGCCGCTGGCTCGCGGCCGTGACCGCCGCGGGTATGCTGGTGCTGGCGTTGCTCTTCGTCTCGGGTGCGGCGTCGTCCGGGCCGGCGGGCCTGCTGGTCCGCGCCGGTGCCGCGGCGTGCGGCGCGGCTGCGGCGGCCGCCGGGTGCGCGCTCGTCGCCGGCGCCGCCGGGGGGAATGCCCTGGCGGGAGTGCTCTTCTTCTATATCGCGGTACCGAGCGTCATCTCGGCGGATACGCTCGGGGCGGGTCCGGCCGCGGGCGCGCTCGCGCGCGCCGCCACGCTGGTCTTGGAGCTCCTGCCCGGCGTGTGGCGCTACGCGGCGCTGGCGCACGGCGATCCGGTGGGCTGGATCCACGCGGGCTGTTGGGCGGTGGGGGGCGTCGCCGGCACCGCGTGGCTGTTGTCGCGGCGGACGCTGTGAACACGCCGGTCCTGCTCGTGAGCGGCGTCACCCGCCGCCGCCGCGGCGCGGCGGCGCCGGTCGCGGATGCGTCGGTCGAGCTCGCGGCGGGCGAGGTGGTCGCCCTCGTCGGACCGCCGGGCTCCGGCAAGACGACGCTGCTCGAGGTCGTGGCCGCGCGGCTCGCGGCCGATGCGGGCGCGGTGACCGTGGCCGGCGTGGCGGCTGGCACGCGCGCGGCCCGCGTGCTGCTCGGCTATGCCCCGGCGTCACCGGTCTTCCCCCCGGCGCTGAACGTCCGAGAGGTGCTCGCCTACCTCGCCCGGTTTCACGTCAGCGGCGTCGCACGCCGGGGGCTCGTGGCGGCGGCGCTCGAGCGCGGCGGCCTCGAGGGCGCGGCGGAGCGCCGCGCCGCGGGGCTGGCGCTGCCGCTCGCGCGCCGGCTCGCGCTCGCCCAAGCCGTGCTGGGTCACCGCCGCGTGCTGCTGCTCGACGAAACCCTCTCCGGCGTGGACGCGGGTGGACGACGCGTCATGTGTGAGCGCGTGCGCGAGCTCGCCGCGAGCGGCATGTCGGTGTTGCTCGCGTCCTCCGACCTCGCGGCGGTCGAGCGGATTGCGGCGCGCGTGCTCGTTATGCGCGACGGCCGCCTCGTCCGGGAGGTGCCTACGGCTGCGTTGTTGCGCGAGCGGGTGCTCGAGATCCTGCTCGATGCACCGCCCGCCGCGCCGCCGCCGGGATTTCGTCTCACCGCCTACGGGCTGCAGACGGACCTGGGCCCGCGCAGCGCGGAGGCGGCCCTGGCCCTGTGCCGCGAGCACCGACTCGCCGTGCGGGCGTCGCGTGTGCGGTTGCGCACGCTGGAGGACGCGGTGCTCGACGCGCCGGGAGACGGCGCGCGTTGACGCTCCCCGCGGCGGTTCCTACGTTTCAGCCGTGACGCTCTCCCTCCACAACACGCTCACCCGCCGCCTCGAACCGTTCCAACCGCTCGCGCCCCCGCGCGTGACGCTCTACACCTGCGGGCCCACGGTGTGGAACTACGCGCACATCGGGAATTTCCGTACCTTCCTGTTCGAGGACCTGCTGCGGCGCTATCTCGAGTTCTCGGGCTACGACGTCTTCCACATCATGAACCTGACGGACGTGGACGACCGCACGATCAAGGCGGCCGCGGCCGCGGGAACGCGGCTCGAGGAGCACACGGCGCCGTACGTGGAGGCGTTCTTCGCTGATTGCGACTATCTGCGCGTCCGGAGGGCGCATGTCTACCCGCGGGCGACGCAGTCGGTGCCCGGGATGGTGCGACTGGTCCAGCGACTGCTCGACCGAGGCGTGGCCTACCGGGGCGAGGACGGCTCGGTGTACTTCGCGATCGCCAAGTTCCCGGGTTATGGTCGCCTGTCGCAGCTCGATCGCCGCGAGATCAAGATCGGCGCGCGCGTGGCGAGCGACGAATACGCCAAGGACGACCCGCGCGACTTCGCGCTGTGGAAGCGGGCCGATCCGATCGACGAGCAGGTAGGCGCCGCGTGGGACGCCCCGTTCGGCCGCGGGCGGCCGGGCTGGCACCTCGAATGCTCGGCGATGTCGCTCGAGCAGATCGGCAAATGCTGCCGCGTGGAAACGCTCGACATCCACGCCGGGGGCGTCGACTTGATTTTTCCGCACCACGAAGACGAGATCGCCCAGTCGGAGGCGGCGACCGGGAAGCCCTTCGCGCGCTTCTGGCTGCACGGCGAGTTTCTCAACGTGGGCGGCACCAAGATGTCCAAACGGTTCGGGAATTTTCTCACGGCGCGCGACCTGCGGGAGCAAGGGGTGGACGCCGCCGCCGTGCGGTTGCTCTTCTCGCAGACGCATTATCGCAAAGCCCTCGACTTCAGCGACGAGGCGCTCGCCGCCGCGGGGCAGGGCGTGAAACGCCTGGGCGAATTTCGCGAGCGGCTCGTCCGGGCGGGCGGACCGGCGACGCCGGACGGGCCGCTCGCCGCGCTCGCCGCCAAGTTCGAGACCGACTTTCGCGGCGCGCTCGACGACGACCTGAACGCGCCGCGCGCGTGCGCGGCCCTGTTCGCGCTGGTGCACGAGGGCCACGCCGCGCTCGACGCGAGAGCGCCGGGCGCCGCGGTCGCGTTGGGGGTCTTGGACCGGGCGATGGCCGTGCTCGACGTGCTGCCCACCCCGAAGGCGCTCGATCCCGCGTTCGTGCGCTGGGTGGAGGAGCGGCTTGCCGCACGGGAACGGGCCCGTAAGTCCAAGGATTTCAAGGAGGCGGACCGGATCCGCGCCGAGCTCAAGGCGCGGGGCGTGGAGATCGAGGACACGCCGTCCGGGACCCAGTGGCGAATGGTCTAACTCCTTAACCGCACGTCCCTTGCCCTCGTCGCCCAACCCCCTTATGCTTCAAGTCTGGAAAGTTCAGCGATCGGCCAGCTGACGTAGCTCAACTGGTAGAGCAGCTGATTTGTAATCAGCAGGCTAAGGGTTCGAGTCCCTTCGTCAGCTCACGTTGCCGAAGAGGAGTAGGACCGCCCCGCGTTTTCCAGTTCGGAGGAACCAACACACCCCGCGCCGTGGGAAACGCGGGGTGCGTTGTCAGTGGGGTCGGAGATTTTTGCACTGTAAATCTGCCGGCGACAGCCTACGAAGGTTCGAATCCTTCCCCCACCACTCCTTCGAGCGCGCGGGCGTAGCTCAGTTGGTAGAGCATCAGCCTTCCAAGCTGAGGGTCGCGGGTTCGAGCCCCGTCGCCCGCTTGCTCGCGTAGCTCAGTCGGTAGAGCGCGTCCTTGGTAAGGACGAGGTCACCGGTTCGATTCCGGTCGCGAGCTTGAAAAGAAAAAGAGGCGTCGAGTGAAGACGTAGCACGAAGTCGTCACGCGAAGACGTCGCGCGGAAACGTATTCGGTACTACGGTCTTGCGTGACGCCGTTGCTTGACGGTTTTGTGCAACGATGGTGTGCAACGCAGTTCTTTTTTTTGAGGTTTTCATGGCCAAGGCAAAGTTTCAGCGTACCAAGCCGCACGTGAACGTCGGCACGATCGGACATGTCGATCATGGGAAGACGACGTTGACGGCGGCGCTGACGAAAGTCGCGGCGGAGAAGGGGCTCGCCACGTACGTCAGCTACGACGAGGTCGCGAAGGCATCGGCGGCGCAGGGGCGGCGGGACGCGACCAAGATCCTCACGATCGCGACGGCGCACGTGGAGTACTCCACCGAGCAGCGCCATTACGCGCACGTGGACTGCCCGGGCCACGCCGACTACGTGAAGAACATGATCACCGGCGCGGCGCAGATGGACGGCGCGATCCTCGTGGTGTCGGCGGTGGACGGGCCGATGCCGCAGACGCGCGAGCACATCCTCTTGGCGCGCCAGGTGAACGTGCCGGCGATCGTCGTATTTCTGAACAAGTGCGATCTGGTGGACGACGCCGAGCTGCTCGACCTGGTGGAGCTCGAGGTGCGGGAGCTCCTCTCGAAGTACGAGTTCCCGGGCGACGACGTCCCGATGATCCGCGGCGCGGCCTTGAAGGCGCTCGAGGGCGACAAGAAGTGGATGGACAAGATCTGGGAGCTGCTCGCGGCGCTCGACAAGAGCATCCCGGTGCCCAAGCGCGAGGTGGACAAGCCGTTCCTGATGCCGGTGGAGGACGTGTTCTCGATCACCGGGCGCGGCACGGTGGCGACGGGGCGGATCGACCGGGGCAAGATCAAGGTGGGCGAGGAAGTGGAGATGGTGGGCTTCGGGACGGACAAGAAGGTGGTGGTCACCGGGGTCGAGATGTTCCGCAAGCTGCTCGACGAGGGGCAGGCGGGGGACAACGTCGGCCTGCTGCTGCGCGGGGTCGAAAAGACGGATGTCGAGCGGGGGATGGTGCTCGCGAAGCCGGGGTCGATCACGCCGCACACC
>WNGI01010361.1_pt1 | contig 12573 bp, 10 predicted proteins | sample 5400621 | NCBI WGS metagenome assembly WNGI01 (sample SAMN13153374, study PRJNA577476) | soil metagenome | isolation source: 20 cm soil or saprolite under Garry oak tree replicate 1 | place: USA:California | collected 2016-06-15 | reverse complement strand
TGGACTCCAGCGGCGCTTATGAGGTGGCGAGCCGCACCGCCGACTCTTCGCACGTGCCTTTCGCGCATGTTAATTACACTCTGCGCACGAACGAACGTGGCGATGGCACCTGGATTGTCACCTTACAAAATCAAAATCGTCGGCCGGTAGGCACGATTTACATCGGTGCGAACAAGGGAACAGTGACGCGGTCCGAAGGCATGTTTGCGGGTGCGCCGATGGACGCCATTGTGGAAGATCACCGCGAGGGAGATGTCGAGTACGAGGGCCAGAGTGGTGACAACCGAATCATGCAAAGTGTACGTCATATGTTTTATCGGACGCGAGAACAGGCTCGCGAAACTTTTAAACGCGTGCGTCACAATTTTGCCGATTACATTCGCGGCAACGACTGACCATGGCGGAGAATTCACGCGAACAAATCTGGCCAGCGCTCGATTATTCGGAGTGGCGGGAGACATGCGCGACATTGCAGTTGTGGACGCAGATCGTCGGTAAGATCAGGCTGGCTCTGGGGCCGTGGATCAACCATTCGTGGGGTGTCACTTTGTATGTCACGGTGCGCGGGTTGACCACGTCACTCATTCCCTATGGTTCACGCGCGTTTGAAATCGAGTTTGATTTTACCCGGCACGAATTACGTATTATCACGGCAGAGGGCGATGAGCGTGTGATCACGCTGCAACCGCAGAGTGTCGCGAATTTTTATCGTCAGGTCATGGCCAACCTGCGAGAGCTCGGGGTTGAAGTACAGATTGGAATGAAGCCGAACGAAACGCTGGAAGCGATCCCGTTCGATCATGATGAGAAACACGCCGCTTACGATCTGGAATATGCCAACCGCTTTTGGCGCGTGCTCCTGCAGGCAGATCGTGTTTTCAAAGAATTTCGTTCGCGTTTCTGCGGCAAGTGCAGTCCGGTGCATTTTTTCTGGGGCAGTTTCGATCTGGCGGTGACGCGTTTCTCCGGAAGGCCGGCGCCACCACATCCCGGTGGCGTTCCCAATTTACCGGATGCAATCACACGCGAAGCCTATTCGCAGGAGGTGAGCAGCCTCGGATTCTGGCCCGGCAACGATCAGGTTCCCACGGCGCTGTTTTATTCCTATGCCTATCCTTCGCCCGATGGTTTCGCCGAGGCAAAGGTGAGACCGGCCGGCGCATATTTTCATCCACAGATGCGAGAGTTCGCCCTACCTTATGACGAAGTGCGGCGTGCGGAATCACCCGATGAAGCGATCCTGGAATTTGCGCAGAGCACCTATAACGCAGCCTCCACCCTGGCGAAGTGGGACCGAGCGGCTTTCGAAGAAATCAAACCTTCCTTGCATTCGGCTACGCGCCATTCGTAATTAGCAGCCATGATTTCTGTGGATCCGGCGATCGCCGAGAAGGGCGCCTGGCGGGAGGTTCCGCAAGGCTGGCGACAACTCTACGGCGATTTCAACAAACTCGGAGTCAGCGTAGAGTGGCACGATTTTCAAACACCCCGATCGCTGGACTGGGGCCGCAGTTTTCACCCGCAAAGCATCGAATTCTGTTTGAACCTCAGCGGTCGTGGCGAAGTGCGAACGTCGCGCGCCCGCAGTGATTTTGTCCCGGGGACGTCTGGTTATTATGCCATGACCGATGATCCGCTTAGCGCGACCCGCGAAGCGAACGATCATCATCAGTTCGTAACTTTGGAATTTTCGCGGGCGCATTTGCAAAAGCAGCTTGCGCAAAATGTCCGCGATCTCGACGCCGCGATGCGCGAATCAATTTTTGAGAACGGTGCCCACATTTCTACGCCGCGTCCGATGACGACAGAACAGCGCAAGGTCGTGGCTTCGTTGAGCGAACCGCCGGTCGCGAAAGCCGCCCAAATCTTGTGGTATCAAAGTAAGGCGCTCGAATTGATGGCGCATTTCCTTTTTGAACCAAAGGACCCGGAATTTTTTTGCATGCGCCAGAAACGGGTCGCGCGCGATCGGGTGGAGCGGACCAAGGAATTACTCACTCGCGATTTGGCGAACCCGCCGACGTTAGAGATGCTCGGCCAGGAAGTTGGGTGCAGTCCCTTTTATTTAAGCCGGATTTTTTCGCGCGAAGTCGGTCTCACCATCCCGCAATATCTCCGCAATATTCGGATGGAACGCGCCGCCGAGCTTTTGCGAAGCGGACGGTATAACGTCACTGAAGCAGCGATCGAAGTCGGCTACTCCAGCCTAAGTCATTTCAGCAAAGCTTTCTGCGAAACAATCGGCTGCTGCCCCGTGCTCTATCCGGCCGCAAAGAATGTGATTCTCGCTCGCTGACGGCATTGCTATCCATCGGCATCCTGAGCGAAGTCGAGGAATCCCGTGGCGCTACCTTAAGGCTTTCGCAGCGGGATTCGTCGACTACGCTCGGAATGACCTACTGATCTCGAATGAAAATCATCCGCGCCCTCATTTCCGTTTCCGACAAGACTGGCATTGCCGACTTCGCGCGCGCCCTCGAAAAACAAGGTGTCGACATTATTTCTACAGGTGGAACGGCGGAACTGTTGCGTAAGAAAAAGATCCCGGTGCGCGAGATTTCCAGTTTCACGGCTTTTCCCGAGGTGTTGGAAGGACGGGTGAAAACGTTGCACCCACGTGTGCACGGCGGCTTGCTCTACAAGCGGGGCAATCCGAAACATGAAAAGGAGGCGCGCGACCAGGGGTTTGAGCCGATCGATCTCGTGGTCGTTAATCTTTACCCATTCGAGCAAACGATCGCCAAACCAGGCGTGACGCTGGCCGAAGCGATCGAGAATATCGACATCGGCGGTCCGTCGATGATCCGTAGTGCCGCCAAAAATTACGAGAGCGTTACCGTTGTTGTCGATCCCGCCGATTACGATCGCGTGCTCGAAACGATGCGCGACAATGGTGGCGAGACGACGCTGAAACTTCGGGAGCGTCTCGCGATCAAAGCATTTATCAAAACTTCCGCCTACGATCGCGCGATCGGTACATTTCTGAACGAGGAACAAGCAACGGATGCGTCGTTTTCACTGACGATGCCGCTCGTTACTCATCTGCGTTACGGCGAGAATCCGCATCAAAAAGCTGCGCTCTATGGCGACTTCGACAAGCATTTTGAAAAACTGCACGGCAAGGAATTGTCCTTTAACAACATTCTCGACATCAGCGCAGCCACCAGCCTGATCGGCGACTTTGACGAAGCGACGGTTGCGATTTTGAAACATACCAATCCCTGTGGTGTCGGGAGCGATCCCGATCTGCGCGAAGCGTGGGAAAAAGCCTTCGCCACAGACAAACAGGCGCCCTTTGGCGGGATCATCGTCTGCAATCGCGAAATCGACGAATCGTTGGCCAAAGCGATCAGCGAAATTTTCAGTGAAGTCATTATTGCGCCGGAGTTTTCCGGAGATGCGCGCACGATTTTGCAGAGGAAAAAGAATCTGCGGCTGATTCGGCTGCTTGATCCGGCCACCGAACTCCTGCCGAAAAAGGATATTCGTTCTGTCTGCGGCGGTTTACTTGTGCAGGACGCGGACGTTGGCGCTGAAGAATCCGAACGCGTCGTCTCAAAACGTCAGCCGACGGAGAGTGAACTCAACGCGATGCGATTTGGTTGGCGTGTCGTCAAGCATGTGAAATCAAATGCCATCGTTTACGCCGGGCCGGATCGCACTCTGGCCATCGGCGCCGGGCAAATGTCGCGCGTCGATTCTTCGCGGATCGCAATCTGGAAAGCGCAGGAAGCGGGGCTTTCCCTCAAGGGCAGCGCCCTCGCCAGTGATGCATTTTTCCCATTTCCGGATGGGCTTCTTGCAGCGGCTGATGCCGGTGCCGGCTGTGCAATTCAGCCGGGCGGTTCGGTGCGCGATGAAGAAGTAATCGCCGCCGCCAATCAGCGCGATATGGCGATGATCTTTACCGGCGTCCGTCATTTTCGGCATTGATAGACAGGATTTACAGGATAGCGCAGGATTCTGAACTGAATCCCGTTAATCCTGTAAGTCCTGTCTAGTTCACGGTGTCCCCGCCAGCCTTATGGTTTGAACGTAATCGGCACGACGAGACTCCACTCGCGCCCGGCTTCCGAGCGCCACTCGTGAAGTGCGGAGACGGCTGCTTGATCGAGGGCGGAGTTGCCGGTCGAGCGAATTGTTTGAACCGCAACAGCCCGCCCATTGGCGTCGAACAAAACGCGGAAGCTGCCCGACGCCTGCCCGGCACGCCCCGGTTGTCTTGCGTCCGATGGATAACGTGGTGCGGGCGCGTAAACCAGCTTTGACCCTTTCAGTGGGATATTCGATGGTGTCACCGTTCGAGCCGGCGCTGCCGATGATGACGGTGTCGTTAGACGCGATGCAGCTATCAAATTCTGCCAGCTCGCGGTCATGTTTGGTGAAACCTGTGATAGGAGTGTTGCCGCCGTGGCGGCCGGTCTGATTGCACACGAATTGCTTCCGGCGCGAAACGTCACCACGCCGATGAGCTCGCCGCGCTGATTGATAACTGGTGCGCCCGCGATCGTTTTCGATAATGCCGGTGTAACATCGAACCACTCTCCCGCTTCGTCGGTAAAGCGGCCGCTGATTTTCTCCTCCAACAGGACCGGGTTTGTCCGTTCAATCGGACTGAGAACGATTGCGACCTCGTTGCCGATATCCGGCAGCGCGCTCGCGCTCGGCACAAGAAACGGTAACCGATGGGTCGCGTCCGCTTTCAAAAGAACCAAATTTTGTGGCGCAGTTTGGATGAGGGCGCCCGAGACATTGTAAATTGCCCCGTCAGCGACTTTTGCCACGGCATTAACTCCGCCTGTCATGACGCTGCGATCCGCAATGAATTTTCCGTCATCGGAAACGAAGAAACCGTGGCCGTTTGCGCTCAAATGTCCTGTTTCATCGAATACTGAAACAATGACGACGGCACCGCGAACCGGTTGTGCCACTTCAACGAAAACGCTTGTCGGAGCCTGTGACCGCTGTGGCGAAGGTGCCGCGCTCGATTCGACTGGCGCCGGCGTGGCCGACGTGGCTAGCGTTGGCGTGGCGGAAAGAGGAGAAGGTTCAGGGGCGCGAACAATCGAAGCTTTGCGTTCGCACGAGACAAGCGTGCACAGAACGAGAATGAAACAAACCCCGCTGCCTCTCATTGTCTTAACGACATCTCGTGCCGGTCGCCGACTCAAGGACAAAATCAAGGTCGGCGGTCTGGCAAGCGACGGGCCTGCCCTACAATTGATCGTTTGCGCGACGCAAAACCAAGCTCCGCTTAGCGAATTGTCTATCGTGGCGCCAAGCTCTTCTTTCGCATCGAGGCCGCTTGAACAAGCACTCCGAAAAGCACGAGCGCACTGAACAACAAAATCCCGCCGGTCGGCGGCAAAGAGATCGCGCCGGTGATCAGATGTGCCCCAATCAATGACGAGACGAAGATTAGCGCCCAATCAAACAACATCAGAAGCAGGACTGTTCCGATCAATCCGCCGATAATAAAGATTAGCCAATAATGCGAGGCATACTGCGCGACAAACGTCGCTACCAGTCCGACAGCGAACCGGCCGCCAGCGATGAAACCAGCCAGGCCAATCGCCAATTTTTGCACAAAAAGTGCGAGTAACGCGCCGATGAACCCAAGCAAGATTGCGAAGGTTAGTTGCACCAATGGGGTTGGTTCATTCACGATGTGCGACGCGAGGGTTACGCCTGCGGCAAACCCAATCGCCGCCACGCAAAGCCAGAAAAGTTTGCGACCAAAGAACAGGACGACCGCGCCGATTAATGCGCTCAGGATGGGAATAGAAAGGTGCAAGAGAATTACCTCAGAACCTGCGACCGTTTATTTCAAATAATTAGATCAGTGCCGAATCCGATGTTTACAACACAAAGAGAAATTTCAAGTCGATGTCATCCCGAGCGAAGTCGAGGGATCCCGCTACGACAGCTTTAAGGTAAGATAAGGGATTGGCTTGGGATGACCGCATTTAACCAACGAAGCCTTACTTCCTCATCATGGCGTCGCGTTGCGGTTTGAATTCATTTCCCGGCTTCCACTCCGGATATTTATCGCCGTTCGAGACTTCGTAACCAACCTGAAAGAGTAGTTGCACGTCTTGCACGGCACCGGATAAATCCCAGTCAGGCTTTACCTCGTCGGAAACTTGGTGGTAATCGTGCAGGTCAAATTCGTCGGCACGTAATGGCGCATCGGCCGCGCGCGACAGCAGATGCTCGTTTTTCCCGATATAAAGTGCCGGTACTCCAACTTTAGCGAATTCAAAATTATCTGCGCGATAAATGCTGCCCTTCTCCGGGCGCGGATTCGGAATGGCGACGCGGCCTTGCGCTTGCGCCCGTTTTGCCAGCGCGTCGTCCAACGTCGACATGCCGAAACTCGTATCTTCTACGTCGCGCGTTTTCCCCCACACATTCATGCTATCGATGTTGATGTCGGCCAACGTTTTCTTCAGCGGGTAGAGCGGATGGAGCGCGTAATATTTGGCGCCGAGCAAGCCCGCTTCCTCCGCGGTGGTAGCGATGAAAAGGAGAGAGCGCTTGGTCGACGGATTCACCTTCGTGAAGGCGCGCCCCAGCGAGATGAGCGCCGCTACACCAGATGCGTTATCAACCGCGCCGTTAAAAATCTGATCGCCGGACAACTCGGGATGTTTGCCAAGGTGATCCCAATGTGCGCTAAAAATCACATATTCGTCTTTCCATTTAGGATCGCTGCCTTCGAGCTTGGCAATGACGTTGTGCGATTTGAATGTGCGGATCTCCTGTTTGATTTCAAAGTTAGCCTTTGCCTTCAATGCAACTGGCCGAAAGTCCTTCTTGATGGCGGAGTTCTTCAGTGCCTCGAAATCCTGTCCGCAATCAGCTAGCAATTTTTTCGCAACATCGAGCGTGATCCACGAGCGGACCGAAACGGCGTCCGCGTTCTTGTCCGACGTATCGAGCTCGAAATTTTCCTTCGACCAGCTAGTGCGCACGACCGAGTAGGGATACGCAGCTGGCCCCGTCTCGTGAATAATCACTGCGGCGGCCGCTCCTTTTTTTGCAGCGATTTCGTATTTGTAGATCCAGCGTCCGTAGTAGGTCATGGCGCGGCCCCCAAACATCTTGTCATCCAGTTTGCCCGGGTCTTTTGCATCTGGAATGGGGGGATCGTTGATTAACATCAGGAGCGTTTTGCCGCGCACATCCACATCTTTGTAATCATTCCAGCCATACTCCGGAGCCACGATTCCGTAGCCGACAAAGACGATGTCGGAATTGTCGACTTTGATTTGGTCCTGCAACCGCGCTGAGGAAGCGACATAATCGTCGGGATAATTTAGCGTCAGAGTTTGCCCGCCCACCGCAAACGAGGCAGTGGGCGCGCTCATTATCCCTGCCAGCGGAACTTCCTGAAAATAAGTGCCGTCGGGATTTCCCGGTATTAACCCGATTGTCTTGAACTGGTCGGCAATGTATTGGATTGAAAGCTCTTCGCCTTTTGAACCGGGAGCGCGCCCTTCGAATTCATCGGAGGCGAGCATTTTGATATGGGCAAGCAATCCATCGGCGGTGATGGCATCAAGCGCAGGTTTTAGCCGGTCTGTTTCAGAATCGGCGGCGAATCCAATCTCTACAAACGACAGGGTGATCAGGATGGCGATGATTTTCATTTATTTCTTTTGTAGCGGCGGTCTCCGACCGTCGCAACTAGGTGGCTTCGGCCGTCAGAGACCGCGGCTACAGCTCAGATCGGAATGCCAGATCGATGACCCAGTTATTTGTTTCCCGTCGCCGGCGCAGCCGAGGTATTCGCCTCACTGATTCCGACCTTTTTCAAAAATGGCTGCACCGATTGTTTGCGTCCGAGAAACTTCTCAATCGATTCGTTGACATCGCGAGAATCGCCCATTGCGTAAATTTCATTTCGCAATCGCATTCCTGCCTGTTTGTCGTAATAACCCTCAGGCGCGCTTTCAAAGACCGTTGCCATGTCGGCGGCGATCGCATCGGCCCAGGCATAACCGTAGTAGCCGGCATCGTAGCCATTAAGATGTCCGAAGTAGGAGACGAAGCTCGTGCTCGGGTCGATCGGGAGAAACACCTTTTCTAAAATCGGGTTCGAGATCGCAACGCAATCATAGGGCGCGTTCTCCGTATGCGGTCCGTGCAATGCCAGATCAAGCGAGGCGAAGGCAAATTGGCGGCGATAAAACACGCCCGCGGTCGCGAGCTTGGCGTCTTTCATTTTCTGGATTGTCTCCGCCGGAATCTTTTTCGACGGGTCACGGTAATCCGCCGCGAAAGAATCGAGCACGCTCTTATCCCACACCCAGTTTTGCAGCATTTGCGAGGGAGCTTCGACGAAGTCCGTGGGCACATGCGCGCCGGCGAAACGGGCGTATTTCGCGTGGGTCGTTATCGTATGCAGGACATGACCGAATTCGTGAAACAGGATGGCAGGCGGAAAATTGCAAAGCAATGTCACTGTTGGGCGCTGATATTTTCCATCTGGCAGGAGTTTACCGCCGATAATTTCGAACTCGGCGAAGTGATTAAACTTTCCATCGCGCGGAAACATGTCGAGGTAGAACAAACCCAGGGGTTCGCCCGTCGCGGCGTCGCTCACCGCCCAGAGCTGGAGATGGTCGATCCATTTGTAAGGCGGGGCGATTTGCTCGAATTTCAGCCCGAAAATCCTCTGATAAATGGCGAACATTCCATCCAGCACTTTCTGGAACGGAAAAAAATTCCGAAGCGCTTCGGTATCGACCGCAAATTTCTGTTTCTTGAGTTGGTTCTGATAGTAGCGCCAGTCCCAGGTGTCGATTCTGGGAGCTGCAAAAGCATCGCCGCCCTGCGACTGAACGTCGAGCTGCTTCATTTTTTGAAGCTCAGACAGTTCGGCCGCGAACTTGGGCTCGATCCCGGCCACAAGATCATCGATGTACTTCTGCGCGGCCGCGCCATTCTTAGCCATGCGCGGTTCGGTCTGAAAATCGTCCCACGATTTATAGCCGAGCCGGAGCGCGATCTTGTTGCGCAACGTCAGCATCTGATTCAACAGCGGCACGTTCTTCTCTTTCGCGAGCGAATCGTGCGCGATGTACAGTTTCTTTCGGGTCGCTTCACTCTTGGCGTCTTCTTCGACCGCAACGAATTGCCAGGTCACATTCGCGAGCACAGTGTAGGCATCGTCGCCTGTCTTGATTCCGGGCTTGGTGAAAAAATCCTCCGGCATCCCATCCAGCTCGGCTTTTGTGAAAACGACCGGCTCTTTCGTGTTGGCAATGTTCGTTCCAAACTCGGTGCCCAGCTTGGCCAGTTGTTTGCGCAACTGCTCAACCTCTTTGCGTTTCGCTGGAGGCAGGGCCAACCCCGCGCGACGATAATCGCGCATTGTTTCGTTGAGCAGTTTCCTGTCCTCGCCCTCCAGTTGCGGTTTGGTGTCGGCGAAGGCTTTGATCGATTTGTAAACATCTTCCCGATAATCGATGCCCACAAACCAATCGTTGAGTGTCTTGACTGCGCTCTCCGCGGCCGCGCGCATCTTCGGGTCAGTATGCGCTTCCTTAATAATAGTAGCCTTGTTCGCCACTTTGTTGGCTTCGTAACCAAGGGTGTCGAGCGCAACGACAGTATTTTGAAATGTCACTTTTTTCGGGTCGAGCTTGCCAATGGCATCGAGCGCAGCGTTACCCTTTTTGATTGCATCCTTGGCGGCAGCTTCAACTGCGGCGGGCGTTTGTTCCCAGTCTGGAATGGTGAGTTGGGCGTTCGCCTTCGCTGCCGCGTCGCGATAGCTGTCGATCGATTTTAGGTCCTCAGCGTCTGCGATGACTGCGGTCCCAAAAATAAACAGCAGAAAGTAACGCAAGCTCATAGACGTTGAATCAGCTGACGGAATTGTGTAGAACCGCGACGGTAACGCCGAATGCGCGATCTCGCTGAGAAATTTTTTGTCGCCTTTATTCCGGTCTTTGTCGCGATTGACCCGATTGGCTTGGTCGCGCTCTTTATGGGCCTTGGCCCCAGTGCGTCGCCGCAGCAACGCAAGCATCAGGCGTTTCTCGGAATTTTTACCGGGCTCGGCGTTGCCATCGGGTTTATTTTTCTCGGCAAAATCATTTTCTCGGCACTCGGAATCACGGTGGCCGATTTTCAAATCGCGGGCGGTCTCATTCTTCTGATTCTGGCGACGCGTGAATTGGTTTCATTCGGGCCGGCCGATCGCGGTGGTGGGGACGAATTTGGGATCGTGCCGCTAGGAATGCCGTTGATCGCAGGGCCGGCATTGCTGACCGCTCTTCTCATTCTGATCGACACGGTTGGGATTGTGTTCACCCTTGTCTCGCTGCTGGTGAATCTCGCAATTGTCGCTGTCGCGCTCTGCAATGCCGACCGTTTCAGCCGTTGGATGGGCAAACAAGGCTTGCGGGGCGTCTCCAAAATCATAGCGCTCTTGTTGGCGGCGATAGCAGTAAGTTTGATCCGCCGCGGCTGGCAGATGCACTAGTCAGTTTCAATGTCATGACTGGTGCATCAGTGGACGAAGTCGTCGAAGAACCAGCTCCAGAAATTGTCGCTCGTCTTATTCGAGCTGTATTGCTCAAATCGCTGCTGGAAATACTGATTCTTTGTCTCGTTCTGGGTATAGCTGGATTTAAGTATTTCAATCCGACGATACGCGGAGAGATAACGCAAGCAGACGCGGTGAGCGTACGTGGTTGGGTGGCGAATCCACTGGCGCCACACGATCCGATTCAACTTGAGCTTGCGATCGACGGCCGCCCCACAGCAATCATGACCGCACTGGAAGTGCAACCTGAACACGCAGCAAGCGCGCTACTTCGACGCGGCCAGCACTCATTCGAGTTTTCATTTCAACGTCTGCCAGCTGGAACGCATTCAGTTCAGGTTTATGCCGTCCAAACCACACCGGGTCGGACGCTGAGTTTGGTTCCAATTACACGCCGTTCAGAAACCTTCACGGTGAGTCCGGGTAGATGAGAGCGACCGAGAGTAGTAGTTCGTCTAAAACGTTATCGTGGCAAGCGATCAACCTTGCCGAGGTAATTTCGGTCGTTCTTTCCATTTTGTTAGTAGAATGGGCGCTCGCGCCTTTCGCCGTCTCAGTATGGGTACTCGGTGGCCCGCCGCTTTTCGCGCTGGTGCTAATGCTGTATTCGCATCGTTGCCGTCGTGAAACAGCTCAAACCCTCGGATTCGGCGGACGCTATTTTGATCGAGCGCTTCTTCTGCTTGCCGGACCAACGCTACTGGCAATCGCCGCGTTGATATTCGTCGGTTACGTAACGCATTCACTTCATCTGCCGGATCGATTCTGGGCCAGGCTCTGCCTGCTACCAGGTTGGGTACTCCTGCAACAGTACACGATGCTGGGTTTTAGCTACCGGCGGCTGCGCCAATTTCTCCATCCTTATCAAGCCATAATCATAACGGCTGGACTGTTCGCCCTCGTTCACGCTCCGAACGTTCCGCTGATGATTCTTACTTTCCTTGGCGGATTGATCTGGAGCTTTGTCTACGAACGCGCACCGAATTTGTTTGCGTCGGCGATATCGCACGTGTTGCTGAGTGCAACGGTTCTCGTCGCGGTCCCGGAATGGATTCTACCAGGCATGACGGTAGGCTACCGCTACCTTCTATACCACAGTTTCTGAATTCGATAGGATGGCCACTGGGCCAAATGAAGGGTGTGGTCGAATCTTCACCCTCCACATTTGGCCTGCAGTTCATCAAGACTAAGGCGAAGGACTCCAGTTGCTTATCCCGAATTTCTTAGCTTGTTGGCGTGTTTCGTGGGCATCGTTTATCCGCTTTGTAGGCGTAATCCGCGGTAAGATTTCGGCGCCGGAGGAGCCGCACTATCAGAAAAGGCACGCGGCTGTATCGGTTGACACTCGGGACGATGCCGTTACCGTCCGGTTTCTATGAGGTTCCCTTTGGCGCTCACCAGCAAGATCGCTGCGTACATCGTCGGCCATAAGATCCGTGGCACCAAGAAGTTCGCCACCGTCTTGCAGCTTGAGCCGTTGCACACCTGTAACCTGACTTGTACCGGTTGCGGCCGGATCCGCGAATATTCCACCTCCCTTAAAGACATGATGCCGCTGGAGGATTGCCTGGGGGCGGCCCGTGAATGTAATGCGCCGATGGTCTCGATTTGTGGCGGCGAACCCCTGATTTACCCCCACATCGAAGCGCTTGTTAACGGTTTGCTAGACCAGGGTCGAATCGTTTACGTCTGCACTAACGCCATGTTCATGCGCAAGAAGATGCGCGAATGGCTGACCAAAGAATTGCGGAGTGCGGAAAATGCCAGTCCGGCTCGGACGCGATTGCGGAGTGAACTGGAAGCGAAGGTTGATGACTTGCTTCGAGAAGGCTTGATTTCCGAGAAGGACGCGGCGGCGATCCGCAATCCGCAATCCACAATCCGCGATCACGTGATTGGCCCCAGCAAATGGATGTACTGGAACGTGCATCTCGACGGGCTGGAGCGGACGCACGATCTCATCGTCGAGCGGGAAGGTGTCTTCAAGGAATGCATTCTTGCCATTAAAATGGCGA
>WNGI01008578.1_pt1 | contig 12573 bp, 11 predicted proteins | sample 5400621 | NCBI WGS metagenome assembly WNGI01 (sample SAMN13153374, study PRJNA577476) | soil metagenome | isolation source: 20 cm soil or saprolite under Garry oak tree replicate 1 | place: USA:California | collected 2016-06-15 | reverse complement strand
CCCGGCGGGTTCCACGGCTGGTTCCAGCTCATCGGCGACGGGATCAAGTTCATCCAGAAGGAGGACATCATCCCGGCCGAAGCCGACCGCCGGGTCTTCATGGCCGCCCCGGTGGTCGTCCTCATCTCGACCTTCCTGCTCTACATCGTCGTCCCGGCCGGCCCCCGCCTGGTCGTCGCCGACCTCGACGTCGGGGTTTTCTATGCGCTGGCCGTATCGTCGCTTTCGGTCATCGGCGTGCTCATGGCCGGCTGGGCCAGCGCCAACAAGTACGCGCTGCTCGGCGCCCTCCGGGCCGCCGCCCAGCTGATCGCCTACGAGCTGCCCCTCGTGCTGGCCGTGGTCGGCGTGGTGATCCAGGCCGGCACCATGAGCCTCCAGGGGATCGTCCACTTCCAGCAGGACGGGAGCCTCTTCGGCTGGAACGGGCTCGGTTTCCCGCTGATCCTGACCCAGTTCTTCGGGTTCGTGATCTTCCTCATTGCCGCCCAGGCCGAGCTGACCCAGACGCCCTTCGACATGCCGGTGGCGGAGAGCGAACTGGTGGCCGGCTACATGGTGGAGTACACCGGCTTCCGGTTCCTGTTCTTCTTCATGGGGGAATTCGGGACGGCCTTCGCCTTTGCCGGCATCGCCGCCACCCTGTTCCTCGGCGGCTGGTCCATCCCCCACGTCCACGGCACCCTGGCCGACGTCCTCGGGCCGATCGTGCTGTTCACCAAGGTGATGATCGTCTCGTTCCTGATCTTCTGGGCCCGGTTCACCTACCCCCGGTTCCGGGAGGACCAGCTGCAGGCGATCGCCTGGAAGTACCTCATCCCGCTGTCGCTCGCCAACATCCTCGCCACCGGCATCTTCAAGGTGGTCCTCTGATGGACAAACCGAAGTTCAAGCTCCCCGGCGTCGTCTCCGGCCTCGGCGTCACCTTCCGGACGATGATGAAGCCGGCCGTGACCGTGCAGTACCCCCACGAGCGCGAAGATCCGCCGGGCCGGGCCCGGGGCGTCATCGCCCTCAAGGAGGAGAACTGCACCGTCTGCATGCTCTGCGCCCGGCAGTGCCCCGACTGGTGCATCTACATCGAGGGCCACAAGGAGAAGCGCCCACCCCGCCGGGCCGGGGGCCGCGACCGCACGGTCAGCGTCCTCGACCGCTTCGACATCGACTACGCCCTGTGCATGTACTGCGGCATCTGCGTCGAGGTCTGCCCGTTCGACGCCCTGTTCTGGAGCCCGGAGTACGAGTACTCCGAGCCCCGCATCGGTGAGCTCCTCCACGACAAGGAGAAGCTCGGCGAGTGGATGCTCACGGTCAGCCCGCCGGAGCCGCTCGAAGTCGGCGCCGAGGTCAAGGGGAAGAAGTAGTGCCTGTCATTCTCGGCGAGGCCGCAGCCCAGAACGTCGCCTTCGGGATCATCGCCGTCACCATGGCGGTGGCGGCCGTCGGCGTCGTGACCATGAAGAACATCGTCCACGCCGCCCTGGCGCTGGTCGTCGTGCTGGCCGGGGTGGCCGCCCAGTACATCCTCCTCCAGGCCGAGTTCCTGGGCATCGTGCAGGTGCTGATCTACATCGGCGCCGTGCTGGTCCTGTTCCTGTTCGGCATCATGCTGACCCGGGCGCCGATGCGGCGGACGGGCGAGTTCGACAACGACCAGCGGGTCCTGGCCGGGCTGGTGGCGCTGCTGATCTTCGGCGTGCTGGCCTACCTGTTCCACGACCAGTTCGGCAACGACAAGCTGCACCTGGGCCAGCCCACCCAGACCAGCGCCATCGCCGACTCGATCTTCCGCACCTATGTCGTCGGCTTCGAGGTCGTCTCCATGCTGCTGCTGGCCGCCCTCATCGGCGCCATCGTCCTCGCCCGGAGGGACTGAGGTGGATCACTGATGCCGATCACCGAGTACCTGCTGCTGTCCGCCTTCCTGTTCTGCACCGGCATCTACGGCGTGCTGGCCCGGCGCAACGGCGTCCTCGTCCTCATGAGCATCGAGCTGATGCTCAACGCCGTGAACATCAACCTGGTGGCCTTTTCCGCCCGGCTCAACGACGCCGCCGGCCAGGTCTTCGCCCTGTTCGTGATCGCCATCGCCGCCGCCGAGGTCGGCGTCGGTCTCGCCATCGTCCTGCTCATCTACCGGAACCGGGTCGGCGTCAATCTTGACGAGATCGACCTCATGAAGGGCTGACAGGCGATGTTCGCGGAGAAGGCATGGTTGATCCCGCTGCTGCCGGCGGTGTCGTTCTTCGTCATCCTCTTCTTCGGCAAGAAGCTGCCGAAGGGGGGAGCGGAATCGGGCATCGCCGCCGTCCTCGCCAGCTTCCTCATGGCCGTGGCGGTGGCCTTCCAGTGGATCAAGGACGCCAACGTCGTCGACAACCACCTCGTCTGGTGGACCAACGGCAAGGCTCAGGTGACCGTCGGCCAGCACGTCGACGGCCTCACCGCCATGATGTTCCTGGTCGTGACCTTCGTGTCGCTGATGGTCCACATCTATTCGACCGGCTACATGCACGGCGACGTCCGCTTCACCTACTTCTTCGCCGCCCTGTCGCTGTTCACGGCGTCGATGCTGTTCATGGTGATGGCCGACAACCTCCTCCAGCTGATGATCGGGTGGGAGCTGGTCGGCCTCTGCTCGTTCATGCTCATCGGCCACTGGTTCGAGGAGAAGAACAACTCCAGCGCCGCCCTGAAGGCGTTCTTCACCACCAAGTTCGGCGATATCGGCCTGATGCTCGGCACGATCACGCTGTTCTTCGCCGCCGGCCAGACGTTCCACATCGAGACGATCAACCGGCTCGCGCTCGAGCCCGGGGCCATCTCCCACGGGCTGGTCCTGGTCGGCGCGCTCCTGCTCTTCCTCGGCGTGATGGGCAAGAGCGCCCAGTTCCCGCTCCACGTGTGGCTGCCCGACGCCATGGCCGGCCCGACGCCGGTGTCGGCCCTGATCCACGCCGCCACCATGGTCGTGGCCGGCGTGTACCTGGTCGCCCGGGTGTACGGCGTGTTCTGGTCGGGGTTCTCCATCGGCCACGGCGGGCTCAACTGGATGGCCCTCATCGCCGGGATCACGATGATCATCGCCGCCGGCCTGGCCTTCGTGCAGGACGACATCAAACGGGTGCTCGCCTATTCCACCGTGAGCCAGCTGGGCTACATGGTGGCCGCCCTCAGCGTGGGGGCCTGGACGGCCGGCGTGTTCCACCTCTTCACCCACGCTTTCTTCAAGGCGCTCCTCTTCCTGGGCTCCGGATCAGTGATCCACGCGGTGCACAGCAACAACATGAGCGAGATGGGCGGGCTCAAGAAGTACATGCCGACGACGTACTGGACGTTCATCATCGGCACGCTGGCCCTGGCCGGGATCTTCCCCTTGGCCGGCTTCTGGTCCAAGGACGAGATCCTCCTCGGGGCCATGAAGAACCACTACCCCTACATCTTCGTCCTCGGTCTCGTCGGGGCGTTCATGACCGCCGCCTACATGGGCCGCTGCGTCCACCTCACGTTCCACGGGGAGTACCGGGGCCACGGCCATCCCCACGAGTCGCCGAGGTCGATGACGGTGCCGCTGGTGCTGCTGGCGGTGCCCTCGGTGCTCATCGGTCTGATCAATGCCCCCGGCGTCGAGAAGTTCGCCCACTGGGTCCGCTTCGAGGTGCCCGGTCTGCGCGAGGCCTTCGAGGTCCCCGAGCACAAGTTCAACCCCGGCCTGGCGATCTTCTCGTTCGCCGTGGCCGTGGCCGGGCTCCTCGTGGCCACCATGGTCTTCTACTGGAAGAACGCCCCGGCCAAGGGGGCCTGGAGGCGGGTCCCGGCCTTCCGGGCGCTCAACACGCTGCTGGTCGAGAAGTACTACCTCGACCACCTCTTCGTCGGCGGGGTGGTCGGCAGCATCAAGGGTCCCATCGCCCGGGCCGTCTACTGGACCAACCAGAACATCATCGACGGCGTTGTGAACGCAGTTGGTGTGGGGGCCAAAGTCGTCGGCCAGTTCACCTACGACGTCATCGACCAGAAAGGCGTTGACGGCATCGTCAACGGGATCGGCATCTCGGCCTCGGAGACCGGCGGTGTCCTCCGGCTGGTCCAGTCGGGCCGCGTCCAGCAGTACGCCCTCATGCTCTTCGCCGCCGTCGGCCTGCTCGGGCTGGCGCTGATTCTCTTCAACTAAAGAGGAAGGACCGGAGGCTCCCCGATGGACTGGTTCGACTCCTGGGCGCTCAGCCTGGCGGCATTCATCCCCATCGTGGGCACCGCCATCCTCCTGGCGATCCCGAGGGCGAAGGAAGAGCTCATCAAGCAGGTCGCCCTCGTCACCACCGCGGTGACCCTGGCGGTCGGCGTGGTCATCCTCTTCCGGTTCGACTACGACGCCGCCGACAAGCTCCAGTTCTCCGTCAACAAGTCGTGGATCGACGTCATCTCGTCCCGGTATCACATGGGGCTCGACGGCATCTCCCTGCCCCTGCTGATCCTCACGATGGGGATCACGCTGCTGTGCGTCGTCTACTCCTGGGACCACTTCCCCGAGCCCCACAACCCGAAGGCCTTCCTGGCCCTGCTGCTGGTGCTCGAGACGGGGATGATCGGCACGTTCCTGGCCGAGGACCTGATCCTGTTCTTCATCTTCTTCGAGCTGGTGCTGCTCCCCATGTACTTCATGATCGGCGTGTGGGGCGGGCCCAACCGGGAGTACGCCTCGATCAAGTTCTTCCTCTTCACGCTGTTCGGCTCGGCCCTGATGCTGCTGAGCTTCCTGGCCCTGTTCTTCAAGAGCGATCCCCACACCTTCGACATCGTCACCCTGTCGCAGCAGCACATGGCGGGGCTGGCCCATGGCACGCAGCTGCTGATCTTCGGCGGCCTGTTCCTGGGCTTCGCCATCAAGGTGCCGATGTTCCCGTTCCACACCTGGCTGCCCGACGCCCACACCGAGGCGCCGACGGTCGGCTCGGTCATCCTGGCTGCCGTCCTCCTCAAGCTCGGCACCTATGGCTTCATCCGCATCGCCCTGCCGATCCTTCCCGAGGCCGCGGTGAGCTGGGCGCCGTACATCGGGTTGCTGGCGGTCATCGGGATCATCTACGGCGCGCTCGGCTGTCTCGCCCAGCGGGACATGAAACGGCTGATCGCCTTCTCGTCGGTGGCCCACATGGGCTTCGTCATGCTCGGCATCTCGACGCTGACGAGCTTCGGCATCAACGCTGCCATCTTCGGCATGGTGGCCCACGGCCTCATCACCGGGATGCTGTTCTTCGTGGCCGGCTCGGTCCAGGAACGCTTCGGCACCCGCGAGCTCAAGCGCCTCGGTGGCCTCCTCCTCCAGGCGCCGAAGTTGGGCTGGATCCTCGGGTTCTGCTCCATGGCCTCGCTGGGGCTGCCCGGCCTGGCCGGGTTCTGGGGCGAGTTCCCGGCGGTGCTGTCGTCCTACCAGCCGGCCGAGGGCCTCAACGTCGCCCTGTTCCGGGGCTTCATGGTGACGGCGGCCATCGGCACGGTGCTGGCCGCCGGCTACCTGCTGTGGATGCTGCAGCGGGTGGCCATGGGCAAGATCCCGGCCGAATGGGAAGAGGCCCACATCCACGACGTGCATGTCCCGGAATGGATCGCCTGGGTGCCGATGCTGGTGCTCATCCTCGGCCTCGGCGTCTTCCCCGGCGCCATCTTCCACGTCACCGACGACGCCGTGCAGCACGTCAGCAAGGCCTTCGGAGACGGAGGCTGATCGTCGATGCCCGCCCCGTACTTCGACTACACCGCTCTCCTCCCGGAGCTGATCCTCACCGGCGCCATCGTCGTGGTGCTGGTGGCGGACCTGCTGTTCGAGGAGCGGGAGAAGTACCGGACGTCGACGATCGCCGGTGTCGGCATTCTGATCGCCCTCGGTCCCATCCTCTGGCTGGCCGGCAACGGGCACGACCGCACGATGTTCGGCGGCGCCTACGTGGTCGACAACTACGCCCTGCTGATGAAGGCCCTCTTCCTGGGAGCCGGCTACATCACGATCCTGCTGTCGGCCGACTACATCGAGGAGGGCGACTACTACCAGGGCGAGTACTACACGCTCCTGCTCACCGCGCTGCTCGGTATGACGGTGATGGCCTCGGCCCGTGACCTCGTCACCATCTTCGTGGCGCTGGAGACGCTGTCGATCCCGACCTACCTCCTGGCCGGTTGGCGCAAGCACGACGCCAAGTCCAACGAGTCGTCGCTCAAGTACTACCTCATGGGGGTGCTGTCGTCGGCGGTGATGCTCTACGGGATGTCGATCGTCTACGGCCTGGCCGGCGACACGCGCCTCGTCGAGATCGCCAAGTACGTCCGCACTGGCGCCGGCGGCCATCTGTTCGACGTGGCCATCTTCTTCACCCTGGTGGGGTTCGCCTTCAAGGTGTCGGCCGTACCGTTCCACTTCTGGGCGCCCGACGCCTACGAGGGGGCACCGACACCGGTGACCGCCTTCCTGTCGGTGGCGTCCAAGACGGGTGGGTTCGTGGCGATGCTGAGCCTCGTCTACGTCGGCTTCTTCGAGCGGGGCGACGCCTGGCAGCCGATCCTGTGGGTGCTGGCGGCGGCGTCGATGACCGTCGGGAACCTCATCGCCCTCCGCCAGACGAACCTCGTCCGGATGCTGGCCTACTCCTCGATCGCCCAGGGCGGCTTCATGCTGGTGCCGTTCGCCGTGGCCAATCAGGGCGACGGGTCGGCCCGCCCGGGGGCCTTCTCGGCCACCATCGTCTACCTCCTCATCTACGCCGTGATGAACCTCGGCGCCTTCGCCGTCCTCATCGCCGTGGCCCGCAAGACCCGCTCGGCCGAGATCGACTCCTATGTCGGCCTGTTCAACTACGCCCCCGGGCTGGCCGTGACGATGTCGCTGTTCCTCTTCTCCCTGGCCGGCATCCCGCCGCTGGGGGGCTGGTACGCCAAGTTGGTGGTGTTCAAGGCCGTGCTCGACGCCGGCACGGCGCAGGCCGTGACCCTCGGCGTGGTGGCCGCCGTCAACTCGGTGATCGCGCTGTTCTATTACGCCCGGGTGGCGGGCATGATGTGGTTCCGGCCCGCCCCCGCCGACGGCGGCGGCACGGCCCGGGTCCCGGTGGCCCTGGGGGCGGCCATCGCCCTGCCGTCGGTGCTCATCCTGGCCATCGGCGTCTACCCGAACCTCTTCGCCCGCCTGGGCGAACTGGCCACGAAGGGCCTGTAGATCTCGGCGCACGACGATTTGGCGGCCCGGCTGGGGGAGCGGATTCGCCGCCGGGGTCCGCTCCCGTTCGACGAGTGGATGGAGGCCGCCCTCTACGACCCGGCCGGCGGGTTCTTCGCCACCGCCCGGGGCGCCGGACGGGCCGGCGGCGACTTCCTGACCAGCGTCGAGGTCGGTTCACTGTTCGGGGCGCTGGTGGCCCGGGCGGCCGACGGGTGGTGGGAGCAGCTCGGGCAGCCCGATCCGTTCCTCGTCGTCGATGCCGGCGCCGGCCGCGGCCAGCTGGCCCGCGACGTCCTTCGGGCGAACCCTCGCTGCGCCGGCGCCCTCCGCTACGTCCTGGTCGAGCGGTCGGACGGGCTGCGGGCGGCGCAGGCGGAGCATCTCCGGCTGGAGCCGGCCGAGCTGGCCCTCGGGCCCGCCGTCCCCCCGGAGCCCGGCGAGGAACCGGTTGGCGTCCCCGGCTCGGGCCCGGTGGTGACGGCCCTCTCAGAGCTCCCCGCCGGCCCGGCCGTCGGCGTGATCGTGGCCAACGAGCTGGCCGACAACCTCCCTTTCCGAATCGTCGAACGGACGCCGGGCGGCTGGGATGAGATCCGTGTTGCCGACGCCGCCCAACGTCCTCCTGAGCCCGCCGCCCCCCGGGAGGCAGGTTCGCCTGCGGGCGCGACCGGCTTCGCCGAGTTGGCCCTGTCCGCCGACGAGGGCCTGGCCGCCCTGGCCGACCGCCTGGCCGACGGCTCCGAGATCCCGGTCGGTGCCCGCCTGCCCGTTCCGACCGCCCTGTCCGAGTGGCTCCGCTCGGCGGCCGGAATGCTCCGCCGGGGGGTCGTCGCCGTCATCGATTACGGCGCCCCGGTCGGGGAGCTGGCGGAGCGCGGGCAGGCCGGGTGGCTGCGCACCTACCGCGCGCAGCGTCCGGGCGGCTCGCCCCTCGACGCTCCCGGCTGCCAGGACATCACGGCCGACGTCCCGCTGGAGGGCCTGCGCCGGGCGGCGGCGGCGGCCGGCCTGTCCGTCCTCGCCGAGACGACCCAGGCCGAGTGGCTCCGGTCCCTCGGCGTCGACGAGCTCGTCGAGGAGGCCCGGGCCGCCTGGCACGGCCGGGCCGCCACCGACCTGGCCGCCATCGCCGCCCGCAGCCGGGTCCAGGAGGCCGACGCTCTCCTCGACCCGGCCGGCCTCGGCGCCCACCGGGTGACCATCCTCGGGAAGCGGGTCTGACGGTGGGCCAGCACTGGACGTGGCGGGCCGGCCCGGTCGAACCGGGCCCGACCGTGGTCGTCGACATCGACGGTGTCCTGTCCGACGCCGCCCGCCGCCAGCACTACCTCGAGGATCCGTGGCCCGACTGGCGGGGCTTCTTCGACGCCTGCGGCGAGGACCAGCCGATCGAGGAGGTCAAGACCCTGCTCGAGCTCCTCGATCCCCGGTTGCGGATCGTGCTCCTGACGGGCCGGCCGGCCCGGGTCCATCCCCTGACCGAGGCGTGGCTCGCCCGCTACGGCATCCGCTGGGACGTCCTCCTGATGCGGGAGGGCGGCGACTACTCGATGGCCCGGGAGTTCAAGGAGGACGCCGTGGCCGACCTCCGGGCCAAGGGCTTCGACCTCCGCCTGGCCTTCGAGGACGACCTCCGCAACGCCGAGATGTTCCGGGCCGCCGGCGTCCCCTGTATCTACATCCATTCCGGCTACTACGACTGAGGCACGCCCACGACACCGTGCAGGTGGCAGGCCACCCGATGGCCGGCGGCGTCCTGGAGCGTGGGGTCGACCTGGGGGCAGGGCTCGAAGGCCTCGGGACAGCGGGTGCGGAAGTTGCAGCCGGTAGGGGGGTGCATCGGGCTCGGGAGCTCGCCCTCGAGCAGAATGCGCCTCCGCTGGCGCTCCCGGGGAGGATCAGGCACCGGAACGGCGGAGAGCAACGCCTGGGTGTATGGGTGCTGGGGGGCTTCGTAGAGGCGATCGGTTTCGGCCTCCTCCACGATGCGGCCGAGGTACATCACCGCCACCCGGGCGCTGAGGTGCCCGACGGCGGACAGATCGTGGGCGATGAACAGGTAGGTCAGGCCGAGGTCGTCCTGCAGGTCCCGGAGGAGGTTCATGATCTGGGCCTGGACCGACGCGTCGAGGGCGGCGATGGGCGATGCCGATCCGCTGGCGCTGACCCCCGGAGAACTCGTGGGGGTAGCGGTCGCCGACGTCGGCCGAGAGGCCGACGAGCTCGAGGAGCTCGCCGACCCGGGCCTGCCTCTGCCGGCGTCCCGGGTGCAGGCCATGGATCTGCAGCGGCTCGGCCACGGCGGCGCCGACCGGAAGCCAGGGGTTGAGCGAGGCGTAGGGGTCCTGAAAGATCATCGCCACCCGCCGTCGCAGCGCCCGAAGGTCGCGCCGGCCGAGGGCGGTGACGTCGATGCCGTCGAACGTCACCCGGCCAGCCGTCGGCTCCACGAGCCGCAGCAGCGCCAGCCCGGTGGTGCTCTTGCCCGAGCCCGACTCTCCCACCAGACCGAACGTCTCGCCCCGCCGAACATCGAAGGACAGGCCGTCGACGGCGCGCAGCACCCCGCCCCGGCCCACCGGGAAGTGCACCGTCAGCCCCTCCACCGACAGGAGCACGTCGCCGCTCACGCCGGTGCCCGCGGTCGCGCTTGTGGATGGCCGGGTCCGTACCAGCAGGCGCTCCGGTGCCCGGGCCCGGTGCCGCCAAGGGGCGGGCGTTCCCGGAGGCAGCGTTCGTCGAGGCGCTCCCGACAGCGGTCGTAGAAGAGGCAGCCGGTCGGCAGGTCGGTCGGGTCGGGCGGGAGACCCTCGATCGCCCGCAACCGCCGCCGGCGGCTGCCGGGGACGGGGAGCGACTCGAGCAGGGCCCGCGTGTAGGGGTGGAGGGGGTTCCGGTACAACTCGTCGGCGCTCCCCTCCTCGAGCACCGTGCCGCCGTACATCACGAGGACCCGATCGGCGATCCCCGCCACCACGCCCAGGTCGTGGGTGATCCACATCACCGCCATGCCGATCTCCCGCTGTAGGCGGCGGACGAGGTCGACGATGACCGCCTGTGTGGTGACGTCGAGCGCCGTCGTCGGCTCGTCGGCGATCAGCAGCTCCGGGTTGCAGGCGAGGCCGATGGCGATCATCACCCGCTGGCACATCCCGCCGGAGAACTGATGGGGGTAGTCGTCGAGACGCCGGGCGGGCTCGGGAATGCCGACCATGTGGAGCAGGTCGACGGCCCGGTCGCGCCCCTGGCGCCGGGACAGGCCGAGGTGGACCTCGAGGCTCTCGGCGATCTGGAGCCCGACCGTGAGCACCGGGTTCAGCGATGTCGTCGGGTCCTGGAAGATCATTCCGATGTGCCGGCCCCGGACCCGGCGAAGCGTGTCGGCGTCGGCGCCGATCAGGTTGCGGCCACCGAAGATCGCTTCGCCGTCGATCCGCCCCGGAGGTTGGGGGAGGAGCCCGGTGAGCGCCAGCGCGCTCACCGTCTTGCCGCTGCCCGACTCGCCCACGATGGCGAGCGTTTCCCCCCGGTGCAGGTCGTAGCTGACACCGTTCACCACCCGCGCCGTCCCCCCTCGGCTGCCGAACCGCACCCGCAGGTCACGCACCGACAGCAGCGGGGCGCCCGTCACACCGACCGCCCCCGGGCCTCGATCGCCGCCTGCTGCTGCGGGTCGAGGGCGTCGCGCAGGCCGTCACCGAGGAAGTTGAAGGCCATCACCGTGACCAGGATCGCCAGACCCGGGAACAGGCCCATCCACCACGCCTGCTGGAGGAAGCTGCGACCGTCGAAGAGCATCCGGCCCCAGGACGGCTCGGGGGGCTGCACGCCGAGCCCGAGATATGACAGCGCCGCCTCGGAGAGGATGGCGAAGGCGAGGCTGAGCGACGTCTGCACGATGATGGGACCGGAGACGTTGGGCAGCACGTGGCGCAGGATGAGCCGGGCGTCGGAGGCCCCGAGCGAACGGGCGGCCCGCACGTAGGTCGCCTCCCGCACGGTGAGCACCCCGGCTCGCGTCACCCGGGCGAAGATCGGCGTGTAGACGACGCCGATGGCGACCATGGCGTTGGTGATCCCGGGTCCGAGCACGGCCAGGATGGCGATGGCGAGCAGGATGGCGGGGAAGGCGAAGACCATGTCCATGAGCCGCATCAGCAACGTGTCGACCAGCCGCCCGTAGAAGCCGGCCACCAGGCCGATCGTCACGCCGGCCACGAGTGCGATCCCGACCGCCACGACGCCGACGTGGAGTGACACCCGGACGGCCAGGAGGACACGGCTGAAGATGTCCCGCCCGAGCTCGTCGGTGCCGAACGGGTGGTGGAGGCTCGGCTCCTCGAGCCGCTCCACCACCCGGACGTCGTTGGCGCCGTGGGTGGCCAGCGCCGGGCCGGCGAGGGCGAGGATGACGAGCACCCCGAGCAGGACGAGCGCGGCGAGGGCCAGCCGGTTGGCGACCACGGCGGAGAGCACCTGCCGCCAGCGGGGCCGGTGCTCGGCCCGCATCCCGTCGCCGGTCATCGGTCGTACCTGATCCTCGGATCGAGCCAGGCGTAGAGGAGATCGACCACCAGGTTGATCAGCAGGAAGACGACGGCCACCAGCAGCACGGCGCCCTGGAGCACGGGGTAGTCGCGACGCTGGACGGCGTCGAAGGCGAGCCGCCCGAGCCCCGGCCAGGCGAACACGATCTCGATCACCACCAGGCCGCCGAGCAGGTAGGCGAGCTGGAGGCCGGCCACGGTGACGATGGGAATCAGGGCGTTGCGCAGCACGTGGCGCCGCACGATCAGCCCTTCCGGGAGCCCCTTCGAGCGGGCCGTCCGGGTGGAGTCGCGCTGGAGCGCGTCGAGCATCGCCGTGCGCACGAAGCGGGTGAGGATCGAACCGGAGATCACCCCGATCGCCACCGCCGGGAGCACGAGGTGCTTGAGCCACTCGAGGGGACTGTCGGCGAAGGACACGTAGCCCGACGGGGGCAGCCAGCCGAAGGTGAGCGAGAACAGGAGGATCAGCATGATCCCCCACCAGAAGTCGGGGATCGACACGCCCACCTGGCTGAGCACCGACGCGGCGTAGTCGATCCTGGTTCCTTGCCGGAGGGCGGCGAGGATACCGAGCGGCAGCGCGATGAGCAGGGCGACGAACACCGCCCCCAGGCCGAGGCTGAGGGTGGCCGGAAGCCGCTGCACGAGCAGCCCGCTCACCGGCTCCCCGCTGCGGAAGCTCACCCCGAGATCGCCGGTGACGGCCCGGCCCAGCCACTTCAGGTACTGCACGACCAGCGGGTCGTCGAAACCGGCCCGGGCCCGGAGTCGCTGGTAGACGGCCGGGTCGAACCGGGTCCCGAGTGCGGT
>WNGI01012474.1_pt1 | contig 12576 bp, 17 predicted proteins | sample 5400621 | NCBI WGS metagenome assembly WNGI01 (sample SAMN13153374, study PRJNA577476) | soil metagenome | isolation source: 20 cm soil or saprolite under Garry oak tree replicate 1 | place: USA:California | collected 2016-06-15 | reverse complement strand
CACGACATACCAGTGATCCGGATCGGTAAAGTGATCATGTATGCGGGGAATGTGATCATGTTTCAGTTGGGAGAGGCACCCAACTTCGCGGTTAAAAGAATCCGTCGCCTCGATCATCTGTTGTGGGCTGAGCTGGCTCAGGTTGATTTGCTTGATCGCGACGAACCTTCGATGCTGGTCAAGATCTTCTGCCTTGTAGATGACGCCGAACCCACCATCACCCACCTGATCGAGGATGCGGTAGCGCTGGGCGAAGAGAGTACCAGGGTGCAGTGCTCCAGCACATGTAGCCATGGTGAGAGGGAGAAATGCTCGAACTGCTTGCACCGATGGCGATGGCGAAGAAGTGCCGAAGTATTGACGACAGACGGCACAAGATGTCGCTTGTGCTGCAAGCGCAGCGCCGCATTCATCACAAAAGAGAGCAGAGGTCATGGTTGCTACCGTGCCTTTTCGAGTGCAGCATCTGCCACATCTTAGAGATCTATCCTACTAAAGAAGCAATCCAATTTCATAGCGATCTGCTGTACAGTTTATAACATATTGCTATTCCGTTGTCAAGAGATCCTTCGCTGCGCTCAGGATGACAGCCAGGGTTTTGTCATCCTGAGCGCAGCGAAGGATCTCTGGCCGACTTCTGGGGAATCACCAGGTTCATCCATCCCCTTGACAAAACGACTACCCTCCTGTTACCATCTATATAGATGGTAAGGAGATGGTACCATGACTGAAATCGAGAAAACCGAGAAAATTACGATCAACCTGGGTCCTGTGGATTTAGGGCAGATCGATCTGCTGGTGCAGGAAGGCTTTTATTCCAACCGCACCGACTTCATTCGCACGGCGATCCGCAATCAGCTCACCACGCACGCGGAGGTGGTCAAGCGCACAGTGGCGCGTAAGACGCTGGTGCTCGGTTTGCAGCATTATACACGTCAGGACCTGGAAGCAGTGAGAGCCGCCGGTGAGAAGCTGCAGATCAACGTGCTTGGCCTGGCGAGTATCGCCGAAGATGTCTCCCCGGAACTGGCCCTGGCGACTATCGACTCGGTCGTCGTGCTCGGGGCTTTCCGAGCAAGTAGCCAGGTGAAGGCAGCATTAGCGGGCCGCATTACGTAAGTTGCGCAGATCGGTAACACTGTCGAATGCCGGCCACGCACTGATTGCCGCAGGAAAATACGGGGAGATACAACGAACGAGGGCGGCGCTATCATGGTGGCGCTAGACGTTATGCTCGTAGGAAAGGAATTTTTTTGATGAATGATCGCAAAGATGATATGCAGGACGGAATGGCCGAAGCGACGCGCCTGACACGCGCCGGGCGACTCGCCGAGGCAACCGCAATCATTCAGCGTACTCTGAGAGGCGTACTTCATAAAGATGGACCCGGAACGGGACAGGACAGTGCTACAGAACCAGCGTATCGCATTGTTGAAGAGAAGCCTTCTGCGACGGAGACCTCTACTGAGTCATCGAGGCGAGGCACAGTCCCTGGTAATGATACACCTGCGGGATCTGCGGAGGGTCGGCCTGCCGCCGCGCCGGGAGTACACTCTCATGGAGCGCAAAGGTCGCCTGAAAGCATACGCAGTTCCACAGAGCGCATACGCCGGGTCATGCCAGGGGCGCCGCCCTCTCCTGCTCAGACGAGTGGGCAGTTTATTGATAGGACCTTTAGCAACGCGGCCGGCACACGCGCCTACAAACTCTATATCCCCAGCGCTTACGCGGGACAGCCGCTGTCCCTGGTGATTATGCTACATGGCTGTACCCAGTCATCCGTTGATTTTGCCGCCGGCACGCGTATGAATGTGCTCGCGGAAAGGGACACTTTTTTTGTCGCCTATCCTGAGCAAGCACATTCTGCCAATAGCTCGAAGTGTTGGAACTGGTTCCAGCCGGCCAACCAGCATCGTGGCAAGGGCGAACCGTCCCTCATCGCCGGGATCACGCGGGAGATCATGAGCGCGTATCACATCGATGCTAACCGGGTCTATGTGGCAGGGATGTCGGCAGGAGGCGCCATGGCTACCATCATGGCCGCGACCTATCCCGACCTCTATGCCGCCGTCGGCGTGCATTCTGGACTTGCCTACGGGGCAGCGCACGATCTCCCCTCGGGGTTCGCGGCGATGAAAAAGGGGACATCCCAGCAGATGCGGCAACTGGCGAAGGCCCTTCCATTGATCATGTTCCACGGGGACCGCGATACAACTGTGGCCACCATCAACGCGGACCACATGCTCGACCAGTGGCTGCAAGGGATCAATGATGGGCGGAAGCCTGCGGGAGGCGCTGCGGTGGAACAAGGGCATGTAGTCGGCGGCCATGCCTACACGCGTCTCACTTACCGTGACGCACGCGGTCAGGCTATCGTGGAGAAGTGGATCGTCCACCATGCAGGTCATGCCTGGTCAGGTGGCAGTTCCAGTGGCTCCTTTACCGAGCCGAAAGGACCCGATGCCTCCACCGAGATGGTGCGCTTTTTCAACGAGCACCCGAGGAAGTAATGCGGCGTGAGTGCCTCTGGTCTATCACTATTGAGACGAAAAGTAGCGCACTTTTTTTGTAGGATTGCCAGCTGGTTTACATGAACATGGTGAAAAAACATGGCCGATCCAACAGAACTGAACGAAAATGGCGGGCGTCATGAAGCGCCAACTTTGTCTGAGGAGTTTTTGAACGCGCTCGTCGCCGAGCTCGACAACGACGACATTGTGGGCATCATCCTGGGTGGGAGTTTCGCGCGAGGGGAGGCAAGACCATATAGCGATGTTGATATTGCCTGCTTTGTGCGCGATGCAGTAAAACTGCCTCAGAAGCGGTTCTTCTACCGCAATGGTCGTTTAGTAAGCGTTGCAGCAACGAATGCTACCGATATCCAAAGCAGGCTTACGAATCCAGAGCGGGCTTTCCTCTTTACCGCGGGTCGAAGACGGGTGCTGCTGGATAAAGATGGCTCTGTAACAAGGCTCATGCAGGAGATAGATGCCTTTAACTGGCAACCGCTGCAAGCGGTTGCCAGCAGGAATGCAAACTTCTACTTGATGATAGCTGCCGAATCGGCGCACAAGGTCTTGAACGAGCTGGTGAGTGGCGACGAATTAGCGCTCTCCTACGCGGTTGCGAGTCTTTTCTCGCAGTTGACGCTCATCGTAGCCATTCAACGTGGGGTATTGGTGAAGAGCGACAGTACCTACTATCGACAGATCGAAGAGTCCGTTGGACTGGATTCTATCTGGACCAGGTATCATAGAATCGCGGCAGGCGTTGATACTGGATCAGCAGATGTGCCTCCCCTTGTCGCGCGAGGGATAGCAACGTTGCACCTTTATCAAGAAACAGCGAACCTGCTATGGTCAATTCTCGAACCGCCACAACGGGAGGTAATAGAACAAACGGTGAGGGTGATTAAGAAAGCTGGTTTGCTATGAGCGCTCGATCGCGGCCAGCAGTTCGGCACAGGCGATTTGTTCTTCCCACTTGTCGCTGCCATCCTCGATGATCCACCAGGCGCTCAGCACGGCCTGGGCCATGCCCCAATCGCGCACACGCGCACGATCGAGGTCAAGCACCTCGGCCAACAGGTCGACGCGGCGCGTGAGCACGCGAACTGTCTGGGGAGCGTCGCGCAGATCTGCTGGCCGAAAGCCTGACATCCACTCATAAATGGGTAGGGAAGTGATAGAATGAAGGGAAGACCCAGAGTCGGAAGAGGAGGAAAGACAGATGGAGTGGACCACCACGTGGGAAGATCCCTTGACAAGCTATCTGAAGCCGTTTGCTGGATTGATCGGGGATCAGAGAACCAAGAAGACCTTTGGCGAAACGATTAAAGGCATTATCGGAGCAGGCAGTCTGATTTGTCAACAGATCGCGGCCCAGTCAGCGGAATTGAGCAAAGGGAAGAAAGGATCGCAACGCGTGATTCGGTTGGCAACCGGAGCGAGTACGCAGCGCTCGGAGTTGGATGCGGAGCAGCTGACCAAGCGCCTGCGGGAGGTGGCGGTGCAGGAGTTGGAGCAAGCACCAGAAGAGGAACTGTGGCTGATCGCTGATGGCTCAGACCTGCGCAAGCCCTATGCCGAGGCCATGCCCTATCTGATGCCAGTGCGTGATCTGGATGAGCAGTTGGTGCCCGGCTATCGTACGCTCAATGTGATCGGGTTAACGCCTGGACGGCGCGGCTTGCTGTATCATCGGCTCTTTAGTAGTCAGGCGCCCGATTTTGGAAGTCGCGCCAGCCGAGGTGCAGCGGGCGCTTCAGACGGTGAGTCAGGCACTGACGAGGCTCAAAGTGCACAAGACGGTGACCTGGCTGTTGGACAGCGGCTTTGATGATATCGCGGTGTGGCGCACGATTTGGGAACAGCAGGAGCATGTGGTCGCGCGACTCTATCATACTGATCGCAAGGTCACCTTCCAAGATCGGCAGGGGCAGTGGATCGAGGGCGACATTGCCCAAGCCACAGCAGCACTGCGCCCGCTGGCGCGGGTCGAAACCAGCTTACAGGTCAAGCGTGGCAAGCAAGTGCGCCCCAAGCAACAACCGGTGCCGGTGGACCTGGCGGCCTGTCCGTTGCGCGTAACCTACTGGACCAATGTGCGCCGTAAGGGACAAGGCAAGCTGGTCACGCGCGAGGTGTGGCTCGTGCAGGTCCGCGTGCTGGGCACCGACTGGGACCCGTGGCTGAGGACAGTTTCAAATTTCTCAAAACCTGTCTGGGTTGGGAAGAAGTGCAAGTGCTGGATCTGCGGGGCATCCGCACCTTAGTGGCTTTGGGCTGGGTCGCGGCTGGCTTTCTCTTCAACTTAGGGGTCACCTTCGACTGGGCTGAAGTGCAACTGCTGGCCAAACTTGGTGGCTGGGAACCCCATAAGGGCCGCACCCCTGGCAAAATCACGCTCAAGCGCGGTCTGGGTCGCCTCTTCGAGATGCTGACCACCCAAGCCATTCTCTCCGGGTATGCAACTGACCATCAGGGACTTCCACCCAAGATTGCCGCTTTGTTACGCGGCTGGCAACCTCCGGGGCATTTATGAGTGGATGTCAGAATTAAGCCTTGACTTAATTAAGCGATTGCTGTATAATATAGCCATGGACACATTTTCTGCACTTGCCGAGCCTACAAGACGCACCATTCTAGAGATGCTTGCGCATCACGGCCCATTATCTGCAACGGAAATATACGCTAAATTTCCTGCCAGTCCTCCGGCCATCTCACAGCATCTCAAAGTGCTCCGTGAGGCGAAGTTGGTGCAGGTGGAAAAAAGAGCGCAGCAGCACATCTACCAGATCAACCCACACGCCATGCTCGAACTGGAAGCATGGTCCAGGCACATAACACAGCTCTGGAATCAGCGCTTTGACGCCCTGGATACCGTATTGGAAGCAGAAAAAAGAAAACCTTAAACATTGAAAGGAGAAATCATGATGCCAGATCACAATCTTCCCGTAGTCCCTGAGATGAAACTTGAGCTGGTACCGGTCCCAGTATCCGATGTTGACCGCGCCAAAGCCTTCTATGTCGAAAAATGCGGCTTTAAATTAGAGGTTGATGTTCAGCCTACCGACACCATGCGAGTTGTCCAGTTCACGCCGCCCGGATCGGCGTGTTCAATCGTCTTCGGGACCGGTATGGGCGATATTACTGCCATGCAGCCTGGATCGGTCAAGGGCCTGCACCTGGTCGTAGCGGACATAGACATAGCGCGTTCGGCACTCGTGAAACGTGGACTGGAAGTCGGCGAGATCACAGATATTCAGGGAGTGAAGTACGCCGGCTTCAGCGACCCCGATGGCAACTCCTGGCTCCTGCAGGAATTTCCCCAGAGCTGAGACAGCCTGGACAAAGCTTCTCTAAACAGGAGGCATAGCATGACGAGTTCACACCCACACAACCCTGCACTCAAACACCTTGAAGTGTTGGTTGGCGACTGGAATATGGAACTAGCAAATGCGTCTTTTCTTCCTGGCCCATCCGAAACAGCAAAAGGACATGTCTCTTTCGAGTGGGTGCAGGATGGAGCTTTTCTGGTCATGCGCATGGGCGATAAACCACCTCTTCCACCCGATGCCATTTGGCTCATCAGCCGAGATGAATCGACCCCAAATTACACAGTGCTCTACTATGACGCTCGAAGCGTTTCCAGGGTCTATAAGATGAGCTTCTCGGATGGTGTGTGGAAGATGTGGAGGGAATCTCCAGGCTTCTGGCAGCGCTATGAGGGCAAATTGAGCAAAGACAGCAATACCATCACCGCCCACTGGGAGAAATCTCCTGATGGCACAAAGTGGGAGCACGACTTCGACCTGACGTATACGAAGGTCAGCTAGGAAACGCGAGAGGAAAGAAATGTAGTGGCACCCCTTGCGGGTGCCAGGTCCCTTCGACCTGACGTATACGAAGGTCAGCTAGGAAACGAAAGACCGGAGGGTTTCTATGAATGGAAATGAAGAGAGCGCCAAAGCGATTCTCTCTCAGGTGCTCTATATCACGCTGGCGACCGTTGGCCCGGATGGCTTGCCCTGGAATACCCCGGTCTATGCAGCCTTTGATGAGGAGTACCAGTTCTTTTGGGTTTCCGCCTCTCAAGTGCGTCATTCCCAAAACATCAAAGCCACCCATCGGGTCGCCATCGTGGTCTATGACTCGACGGCTCCGGCCGGAACCGGCAAAGGCGTCTATATTGAGGCCCGAGCCGACGAGGTGACCGAGGAGCAAGAGATCATCCATGCGCTTCAAGCCCTGGAAAGAAGAGGATGGAAAAAGCCTCTGCAAGAGGTGATGGGAGCCTCGATCCACAGGGTCTATAAAGCCGTCCCTGAGCACATATCGATCAGTACATTTGGCAGTCACAATGGGCAACTCTTTGATACGCGGGCGACAGTCGATTTAAAGGAGAAGAAAATGAACAAAGTCATTTCGAAAGACGGCACCCCCATCGCGTTCGATCGGGTCACGGACCCGCCCTCATCCTGGTGTCCCCCGCAACTGCTACTCGATCAGCCGCGGAAGGACTTTCAGCTCACCTTGCGCCGCACTTCACCGTCCTCGCCTACGACCGGCGTGGCCGAGGTGACAGCGGTGATACACCGCCCTATGCAGTCGAACGCGAGGTCGAAGACATCGACGTCCTCATCACCGAGGCGGGCGGATCCGCGTTCGTTTTCGGTCATTCCTCCAGCGCGGTTCTTGCCCTGGAAGCAGCGCGCCTGCTCGGAGGCAAGATCGAGAAACTAGCGATATACGAGCCACCATTCATTATCGACGACAGTCGCCCCCCGGTGCCGCAGGATTACGTCCCGCATCTCAATGAGCTGATCGCAGCAGGTCGCCGGGAAGAAGCAGTCGAGTACTTCATGACCGATGCGATGCTCGTCCCTGCCGAAATGATTGCCCAAATGCGAAACTCGCCCATGTGGGCGCAGATAGAGGCGGTGGCACATACCATCCCCTACGACGGCACCATCATGGGAGATACTATGGGCGGCAATCCCTCGACACTCAGGAAGTGGGCTTCTGTCACCGTGCCCACGCTCGTCATGGTCGGAGGAGCGAGTCCTGCGTTTTTTCACAACGGGACTCAAACGCTGGTAGACATCCTCCCCAATGCCAGGCACCGCCTCTTTCCAGGTCAAGACCACGGCGTCGCCGACGAAGTCCTCGTTCCTGCCTTGGTAGAGTTCTTCAAAAGCTGATATAGCACTCAGCCGAGACCCCGTCGTGACGGCGATCGCCGGAGAGACCCGCGTGAACTCGAGAACGCTGGATAACGTGCGGGCCGTCCTCTACGGACGGAACAATTTTGCTTAGCTATCCTGAGATCCACTCCCGCTTTATGAGTGGATCTCAGGATAGCCTCTTGACAATCACTCTGTCGGCCAGGTATATTTGTAGTGGTTATTGTAGCACGACCAGACGGAAAGGAGTACGCTTGTATGCAAAACACTAGCTCTTCATGGCAAGTGTCATGTTGCATATGGAAGCAAGGGCTCACCAGCTGGATCGTGTCTCTCACTCCACCTCTACCTTCCCTACCTGCGACCCCTGCAGCAGCCCAGGGGATCATTGTGCCCATTTGGCTAGCGGAGAGAACGGCCTGAGATACTTTTCAGGTACGCCGAGCAGCACAAAGCACACGCTCTAATCCGTGCTCATCCATGCTCATCCTTGGACCCCTTTCAAACATCCACATGGTTTTTGTTGATTTTTTGGGCGCATCGTGTTCTCAACACAACTAACAGAAAAAGGATTGACAGTATGCTTACAACAATACCTGCCGCGTCTGCGACGTATCGTCGTGATTTAGGTGATGGTCTCATTTTGCGCTGGTCTACAGCGGAAGATACTGAAAAGATTGCGCAATTGTGCAGTATGGTCTTTCGCAACAAGGCAGATGAGCCAGTGAATGAGTTTATGCTGTATTGGATATGGAGATTGATGCGTGGAGATCATCCCGTGATGGGTTCCGGTGACTTTGGGGTAGTGGAAGATACATATAAAGAGGGCAAACCTATTGTGGCCTGTACCTGCCTGTGGCGACAGAACTGGGAATATGAGGGCGTTCTTTTTGCGATTGGTCGCCCCGAGATTGTGGCTAGCGATCCGGCTTATCGCAATCGCGGGTTGATCCGGGCTCTCTTCGAGATGCTGCATGCACGCAGTGAGGCAGAGGGGCACCTGGTGCAGGCCATCACAGGGATTCCCTACTTCTACCGCCAGTTTGGCTATGAGTATGCCCTGGATCTGGGTGGCAAGCGCGTCACCTACCTCTCACTCATTCCTAAGCTGAAGGAAGGTGAGTTCGAGCCGTATACGCTCCGTGAGGCTACAGTAGAGGATATTCCGTTAGTGATGGAATATTACAACCGCCGACGCACGGCAAGCATTGTGTGGACAGATGTTTCTGAAGACTACTGGCGCTACCTGCTCGAAGGTTGGAAGGCTCAACCAGAACGAGATAAGACAGATAGTCTTCTGATGATCGTTGACGCGACGGGAGCGCCTAGAGGTTACGTATTCACCATGGTTAAAAGGCGGGACAAAGGTCTGGAGGTATGGGCCATAGACACTGCTGCTGGAGTGAATGTGCAGGCAGTGATGCCATCAGTGCTGCGCGCGTTGCAGGATTATGGATTGCAGATACCAACGAGCAAGCCCTATGTAGAGCCGCTGAGTGAGATTAGCTTTATGCTGGGTCGCATGCACCCGGTGTACGATGTGCTGGGAGACGCACTAGCTCCGTTCCAGGAGAGACCCTACGCGTGGTATGTGCGCGTGGCCGACCTGCCAGCGTTTATCCGGCATATCGCGCCAGCATTGGAGCAGCGCCTGGCGGAATCCATGTTAGTGGGCTATACGGGCGAGGTCAAGCTCAACTTCTACCAGGGCGGCTTGCGCCTGGTTTTTGAGGGCGGTCATCTCGAGAGCGCTGAACACTGGCGAGTCCCCATTTACGAGGGCAATGCGTGTGCGGGCTTTCCGCCACTGGTCTTCTTACAAGTCTTGTTCGGTCATCGCACGCTGGATGAGTTGCAAGATATGTTCCCCGATGTATGGGTAAACGCTGAGATGGAGGTTGTGCTCAAAACGCTGTTCCCGGCTCGCCCATCCTTTGTCTTGCCGCTGTGATTTGGCTCGTTGAACGACAGGATGCCGTAGAGCACGATAGGGCGCGGCAACTCGTAGGTCGTTTGCTCTGGGAAACGGTATTGACAATGTCTCTCTTTTGTCCTACTATATCCATAATGATACTAGTAGTTCCGATGTGGATATAGTTTTGTAGTGTCTTGTGAAAAGGGAGGGAAGATGCGATATTCTCCACGTAACCCAGATGAGATGGTGCCGCTGACACCTGCGGTGTTTCATATCCTGCTCTCGCTTGCAGATGGTGAGCGACATGGATACAGCATCATGCGAGACATTGCAGCACACACCAAAGGGAAATTGCGCCTCGGACCTGCAACCTTGTATCGCTCGATCAAGCACCTGGTGGAAGATGGTCTCATCGAGGAGTCGGATGTACGGCCTGATCCCGCTCTCGATGATGAACGCCGCCACTATTATCGTCTGACCGAACCTGGTCGCCAGGTGGTGGTGGCAGAGATCCGACGCCTGGAGGAAGCGCTGGCTGTCGCCCGAACGAGGCAAGGACTGCGTGGTTTGCTTCCCGGGTCATCCATTGAGGAGGCACGCTAATGAGGGCGCCTTCATCTTCGCCATGGATTATCAGACTTTCCGTCTCCATCTATCGCTCGCTGATTCGTGATGGAAGATGCTCTCTTCATTCGCTTTGGACTTGTCCTGTCTGGCAAAGGCCAGATCTGGCTCGCGAATGCGCAACTGGAAGCGATCGAACAAAACGGTCTATAGCATATTTTTTACAAATTCCTCATTAAAATCTCACAACTTTCATGTACTATGGTGTAAATTTGGGGATTCCGTGGGAGAAATTTTGATACATCTGCGGGTCGCTTCTTGGTAATTAAGGCGAAGGGTAAGCAGGTTTTAGGGTGAAGAGTAAGCAGTTGGCGCGAAGCATGAGCACTGACAAGGTGTTGATGGATGAGCCCTCATCGAGAGCAGCCTTATCCATCAACACCTTGTAAATTGATCTTCCAAATCCATGGAAATGAGAGAAGTATTCGGTGACGTACAAGCGAAAGTCCTCTTCTTGCTTCAACACGCCCCAATCGCCTCTGAAAGCTTTCAAAGGCGAAGGCAAGAGCAGCGTAGAAGTTCTAGGACGTCAGCTCCTTGGGTCATTTGATTGCCACCTGAAATTCGCGTTTCTGCGGACATGACCGTCAAGTGATTGGTCATGAAGCGTCTTTGCCTTGGTCAAAGTCAGTTGAGAACGCGACGGCCTTTTGCTGCTCGAAGGTTGACAGTCTCTCTTTGAGTGCATTGGTTACCAAGCCATAGGCGTCTGAACCGAGCAAGAGGCGGCGCGGTGGGTTCTGAGACAGCGCTGCTTCGATCATGGCGGCGACAACCTTCGTCTGGCTCCCTGGCATCTGCTCGAGAGGTATCGGTTGGCGGTCAGCAGGCCCACCTTGATACGGCTCGCTCACTGGAACGCGTGTGGCGGCTTCGTAAAAGCTGGTGCGGATCATGCCTGGCTCGACAAGCGTCGTGTGAATGCCGAACGGTTCGACCTCCTGAGCAAAGGCTTCATAAAAGCCCTCAATGCCCCATTTTGTGGCATGGTAGAGCGAGAAGGCCGGGAACGCAATGTGCCCCCCCATGCTGGACAACTGCATGAGCCGACCACCCCCCTGGCGACGCAGATGTGGGACGACCATGCGAGCCAGTTGGATCGCGGCGGTCAAGTTGGTCGCAATCATCTGCTCCACCTGGTCGTTGGTCAGGTCCTCTGCCGCGCCGAAGACACCGAAGCCAGCATTAGATACCACCACGTCAATGCGCTCGTGATCGGTGAATGCATCCTCGACGACGCGACCCATCTGGACGGTGTCCGTGACATCAAGCTGGCGCACCCATAATCGGTCGGCGTGAACGACGGCGAGGTCATCCAACTGCTCAGGATGGCGGAGTGTCGCTGCAACACTATCCCCACGAGCGAGCGCTTGTTCGGTCAGTTCGCGGCCAATGCCACGCGACGCACCAGTGATGAACCATGTTGAAGACATATTTCCTCTTTCCTTCAAACAAACTGCCCTTTCGTTGTACTACCGAGCTTGACGTGCTGTCAAATCGCGCACAACGAAGAGCTTTCACCTCAATGGTGCCAATCCCAGAGCAGCACCTCCTCTCAAATTTACAAGATGTTGATGAAAGATGCCACATCTGGAGCGATTTCCCCTGAGTATGAAGCACCAGTGCTCATGCTTCGCGCCGATTGCTCACTCTTCGCCCCAAAACCTGCTTGCTCTTCACGCTATTTACCACTTCTCTCTCCAAAAGAGAGTGAGTGCCTCACTGAATTATCCTCATTCTGCCCACGGAATCCCCAAATTTACAGCCTTCATGAGCATCCCTTTCTTTTCGAGAGATCTCATCTCTGAGTCACTTGATCCTGCCTCTGGATCACAAAAAGGGATCCTTTCCCATGATTTCCTCTCACTCAGCTAACGAACTGCCATCACGACCCGGTTGTCCAGATGCTGCCAGATCACGTCAACTTCGCGAAATCCCGCGTTGCGCAACGCTGCCTGGTGAACATCTACCAGGGTACCAGGGGGACGCGTTTTGGTGCTGAAGCGACGCGCACGTTCCGCGAAGAACGGCTCCATCCCTGGCTCACGCCTTAGCGCCTCCCACCACTCCTCCCAATCTTCCTTCTCCGCTGCGCTCGCCTGAGCAGCCCACTGCGCATGCCCGTGCTCTGTGACCGTGTTGAAGCTCGGCAGATGCGGGGCAAACCCGAAGCCATCCCCATTGAGGAAAACTCCACCGGGGCGAACGAGGACTCCTAACTGGCGATACAGCTCCACCAGCGAGCCAGCAGGCAGCCAATGAAGAGCTGTCGTGCTTACTACCGCATCCACGTGCTCCTCCCCAAGTCGGCTGTGCCAGGAAGGCTCACTGATATCTGCTTCCACCCAACGCA
>WNGI01008832.1_pt1 | contig 12576 bp, 20 predicted proteins | sample 5400621 | NCBI WGS metagenome assembly WNGI01 (sample SAMN13153374, study PRJNA577476) | soil metagenome | isolation source: 20 cm soil or saprolite under Garry oak tree replicate 1 | place: USA:California | collected 2016-06-15 | reverse complement strand
CAGGCGTCCTCCAGAACCAAGGAAGCCCTCATAGTTGCGCATCACAAGCTGGGCCTCAATCTGGGAGACGGTATCCATCGCAACGCCGACCAGAATCAGCAACGATGTTCCGCCGAAATAAAACTGGTATCCCATTCCTGTCGGTATCCATGAAAGCCCCGGCGTCGTGCTTACAAAAGCATCCAGCGAAGACCCAATTAGAGGCAGCCGAGCGACCTTGAATCCGCTCAACATGAACTGCGGGACAAAGGCGACTAGTGCCAGGTAAATCGCGCCGACTGTCGTCAACCTTGTCAGAATGGTATTGAGATACTCTGCAGTTGCCCTTCCAGGACGAATACCCGGCATGAAGCCACCGTGTTTCCGCAAGTTGTCAGCCACCTCTTCGACGTTGAAGACGATAGAAACATAGAAGAACGTAAAGAATATGATCAGCGATAGGAAAATCAGTTCGTAATAAGGATCACTGGCGTGAAACGTTTGGAAGAAAGTCCACACAGTAGCCCACCAACCTCCCGGTTTATTTGGATCGGGAGGAAATGCTGCGAAGAGGCTTTGCGGCATCGACAACACTGACGAAGCAAAGATTACGGGGATCACGCCGCCCATATTAATCTTCAGCGGCATCGTGGTTTGCTGGCCTCCAACCATTTGCCGGCCCACATGCCGCTTTGCATAACTAACAGGAACTTTCCGCCGGGCCGCCTCAACAAAAACTATGAAAGCAATTATTAAGACCAGCGCTATCACCAGGCCGAATACACCGATAGTTTCCAGGGTGTCGCCACTGCGAACGCGCTCAAATACCTGTTGCACACCCCGCGGTAAACCGATAACGATGCCGGCGAAGATTAACAATGAGATCCCGTTACCGACACCTCGCTCCGTTATCTGCTCCCCCAGCCACATCACGAACATTGTCCCGGTGGTTAGCGTAAGCACCGTGGTTAACAGGAATCCCCAGGTGGGTGCACCCACGCCGTTTACCTGCAACCAGTGAGCAACGAATGAAGTCTGAATGCCGGCGAGCGCCACAGTAAGATAGCGCGTCCATTGGTTGATTTTCTGTCGCCCCATCTCGCCTTCTTCCTGCAGTTTTTTCAACTGCGGCGAGACCACGGTCATCAATTGCAAAATAATTGACGCCGTTATGTAGGGCGTGACACCTAAAGCAAAAATTGAAATCGTCCGGAAGTTTCCACCAGAGAAAAGGTCCAAAACCCCGAGCAATGTTCCCGCTACATCCTTCCAAACCAGATCCAGGCGCGCTTTGTTGATTCCCGGTGCGCCAACGTGTGCGCCGAGACGGTAGACGGCCAGCAAGCCCAGCGTAAACAAAATGCGCCGGCGCAAGTCCGGCACATTGAACATATTTCGAACAGCAGCAAGAAACTTTTCCATAGAATCCTTCAGTGATTCCGAACTATCTTCCGATTTCTACGACTGCACCACCCGCCTTTTCAATCTTTTCTCGAGCGCTCTTTGTGAAGCGGTGCGCCGAAATACGAAGTGGTTTGGAAATCTCTCCATTCCCTAATACTACTACATCATGTTTCGCCTTCTTGATGATGCCTCGAGTGTGCATCACCTCTGGCGTTATTTCCTCGTCAGCGTTGAAATGCTGGTCCAGGGCTGCGAGACTGACCTCAAGCCATTGTTTCTTGAAAATATTTGTAAAACCGCGCTTTGGCAGGCGGCGGTGAAGGGGCATCTGCCCGCCTTCGAAGCCGACCTTTCGGGAATAGCCAGAACGAGATTTCTGACCTTTCTCGCCCCGTCCGGCGGTTTTTCCCAGACCGGACCCGGGTCCTCTTCCAACTCGCTTCTTCTTGTGCGTCGAGCCTTTCGCGGGCCGAAGGCTGTTAAGATTGATCGTCATATCTACTCCGTCTGTTTCCACTTCCGAGTGCAGCAGCCGCGCCTGGGAGCCAAACCAGCACTACCTCTTAATCTAAAATGCGCAATAAATGGGGAAGCTTTGCCACGGCGCCACGCATAGAATCCGTGTCCGGGCGCTCGACAATCTGGTTCAATTTGGTCAAGCCCAGACTGCGGACGACCGTCTTATGCGTCTTCGGGGTCGCAATGAAGCTTCTATAATACTGAATTCTAATCTTACCCTTACTAATCGCTTCCTTTGTCTTTGCCTTACGTGGCATAACACCTCACAGTCCTTCGAAACAGAATTCGGTTAACGCTCGCTCGATTACATATCCTCAACTTGTTTACCACGAAGGCGCGCCAATTCCATCGGATCTTTCATGCGAAGCAGGGCGTCGAAAGTTGCGCGCACAACGTTATGCGGGTTGGTCGAACCGAGCACTTTCGTGCGCACGTCTCGCACACCCACTGCCTGCATAACAGCGCGCACTGTACCGCCAGCGATTACTCCAGTACCTTCCGAAGCCGGCTTAACCAGCACTCGTCCGGCTCCGTACTCACCAATTAACTCATGCGGTAGGGTGTTGTTAATAAGAGGCACACGAATCAAGCTCTTTTTTGCCGCTTCAATTGCTTTCTTGATTGCCAGAGGAACTTCGCGAGCTTTGCCCGTGCCGAAACCCACGTGTCCGCCTTCATCCCCGACGACTACTAGAGCGGCAAAGGAAAGATTCTTACCTCCCTTGACCACCTTCGTGACACGATTGATCGAGATTACCTGGTCCTTCAGATCGAGGCCTTGCGCAGGAATACGTTGCTTGGGTTGTCTCATAAGCTATTCTTTACTTTTCTTACTTGGCTTCTTATCCGACTTCTTGACCGGTGCCGGTTTTGGGCTTTCTTCGACCTCCGCTACAACCTCATTTTTATTTAGTCCAGCGGCCCTGGCGGCGTCCGTCAACGCCTTTATGCGTCCATGATAGAGATAGCCACCGCGATCGAAGACTACCTGTTCGATTCCTTTGGCGATGGCACGTTCGGCTATCGCTTTACCAATCCGTCGCGCGGCATCGAGGTTTCCGCCGGTTGCGCCCTTCAGCTCTTTCTCAGTCGATGAAGCCGAAACTAAAGTTTCGCCGCGAAGATCGTCGATAATTTGAGCGTAGATATGATTCAGGCTGCGATAGATCGCCAACCTGGGCCTATCAGTCCGGCCGCTAACCTTACGGCGAATCCGCTCATGAATCGCCGTCCGAACTACTGCTCTGCTCGTATTTGCCATCTCGTCCTCTGGAATTGCCGATTTCAGAATTGCCGATCTTATATTTTTGATTGCCGATTTGCGATTTAGACAGTGCGATGTTCGAGCTGACTAATCGCAAATCAAAAATCTAAAATCAAAAAACTTACTTACCTGTCTTACCAGGCTTCAACTTGATCGGTACGTTAGCGTAACGCACGCCCTTTCCCTTGTAGGCATCAGGCTTGCGCAGCTTATGCATTTCCGCAGCGACTTGACCCAGCTTCTGCTTATCAATGCTGGTTAACGTCAACGTAGTCTGATACTGCTGGATGCTACCCTTGGTCGTGAGTCGTTCGGCCTTAGCCTGGACTTGTTCAGGCAAAGGAAACTCGATCGGGTGCGAGTATCCCAGCGAGAAGACTATCTTCTTGCCCTGCACATCGGCCTTGTAACCAACGCCGACGACATCCATCTGCTTACTAAAGCCCTCCGTGACGCCGACGATTGCATTGTTGGCCAGTGCTCGAGCTAGACCGTGTAGAGCAGAGAGATCGTCCGATGTTCGCTCGGCTTGCAATTCCTCGCCCTCTAGTTTGAAGCTGATGCCCCGCGGAACCGGTGTCTTCAAAGTTCCCTTCGGGCCCTTCACCTCGAGCTCCTGCTCGCCAATCGTCACGCTAACGCCTTTTGGCAGGGTGATCGCTTTTTTTCCTATACGCGACATAGTTATCTTTCCGATTTCCGTTTGCCAATTAAGTTGCCTTTAAGTCCCGGTCTCGTTAGCCAGCGCTAAGGACCAATTGGAAATCGGCAATTGGCAATCGGCAATCTTAATAAATCTGTGCCAACAACTCGCCCCCGACATTCTCTCGACGGGCCGCCTTGCCGCTCATCAATCCGCGGGACGTAGAAACAATATTGATACCGTATCCGCCGAGCACCTTTGGGATCTCGCTTGAGCCCACGTACACACGCCGACCGGGTGACGACACTCTCTTTAGATGAGTGATGGACGACGTGCCACGCGCGTCATAACGAAGGAAAATTCGTATGGTGCGCTTCAGACCTTCGCCCTTCAGGACGAAATTATTGATATAGCCCTCTTCCTTCAGAATCCGGGCAATCTCAAGTTTGAGCTTCGAAGCCGGAATATCCACCCGCGAATGTTTCGCCGCAATAGCGTTGCGGATTCGCGTTAACATATCGGCGATAGGGTCAGTCATTTACAAACTCCAGATTTACGATTTTCGATTTTTGATTTGCGATTTAAAGCGGTCGCTTGGTATGCGCCAATCGCAACTCGGCAATCAAAAATCAAAAATGCTTTTACCAACTCGACTTAACGACGCCAGGGATTTGTCCTTGCAGCGCCAACTCACGAAAACAGATCCTGCAGAGATTGAATTTCCGCAAGTAACCTCGCGGCCGCCCGCAGCGTTTGCACCGCGTATAAGTTCGCACTGCAAACTTCGGCTTTCGTGCTGCTTTCGCAATTAGTGATTTCTTTGCCATATATTCGTTTATCTCAGAATCCTTAATCTCAAATGAGACTAGGTACCTTGAGCCCTAAAGGGCATTCCCAAACCCTTCAATAGCGCGCGCGCCAGTTCGTCATTTCGCGCCGTGGTGACGATGGAGATGTTCATCCCCCGCAATTTGTCGACTTTGTTAAAATCGATCTCCGGAAAAATCAGCTGCTCCCGTATGCCAATCGTGTAGTTTCCGCGCCCATCAAAAGCTTTTGGAGATACGCCACGAAAGTCTCTTACCCGAGGCAAGGCTATCGACACAAGCCGATCCAGAAACTCATACATACGATCTCCTCGCAGTGTCACCACCACGCCGATTGGCATTCCCTGTCGCAGCTTGAACGAGGCAATCGACTTCTTTGCTTTGGTAACTACCGGCTTCTGACCAGTCACCGCCCGCAGTTCGTCGGCCGCAGTGTCAAGAATCTTCGCGTTGGCGATCGCCTCGCCCATCCCCATATTAATTACGATCTTCTCGACACGGGGGACTGCCATGGGATTACCAATGCCAAACTCCTTGGCGATCTGCGGAGCCACATCTTTCTGGTATCGCTCTTTTAACCTTGCTGCCATCTCGTCCTCGTAAATCGTAGTGGCACAGACCTCAGTCTGTGTTTGTTCAAGAGATCACAGACCCGAGCCTGTGCCACTGAATTGAGTATTCAAACCTTTATGCTCCCGCTCAGCTACTTCTCCACTGAATGTCCACTGGACGCGGCAACGCGCAACTTCGAGCCATCGCCTTCAATTTGATATCTGACGCGAGTGGGTTTGCCCGACTGCGGATCAATCAACTGCACATTGGAAATGTCGATAAAAGCCTCTTTGTCGATAATTCCACCGCCGCGGTTGGCTTGTGGATTAGCACGCTGGTGGCGCTTGATCATGCCTGCGCCCTCGACCTTTACTTTTCCTCTCGCTGGAGCAACCTCGAGGACACGGCCTCGCCTGCCTTTGTCGCGCCCGGCAATGATCACTACCTGATCGTTCTTCTTAATTTTTGAGCCCTTAACTCTGCCCATGCTGTTAAATCACCTCCGGCGCGAGTGACACAATCTTCATGAAATTCTTATCGCGCAGCTCACGGGCTACTGGCCCAAACACGCGCGTTCCAATCGGCGTTCCGTCTTCCTTAATCAATACCGCCGCGTTCTGGTCGAATCTGACATAGGTCCCGTCGGCCCGCCTCACCTCTTTACGCGTCCGCACAATCACTGCATCCTGCACAGTGCCTTTTTTGATGGTGCCGTCAGGAGAGGCTTCTTTGACCGTAACCTTGATACGGTCACCCAGGCTGGCAATCTTGCCCGTCGATCCGCCAATCGGCATGATCATCTCCACTCGCCTGGCTCCTGAATTGTCGGCAACCTCGAGCGAGGTCTGCATCTGGATCACTGTCGTTACCTCCGATTTTAGATTTTCGATTGCCGATTTGCGATTGGGCGAAACTTCGACTTATTAGCTAAGACCAATCGAAAATTGCAAATCTAAAATCGCAAATCATTTTGCTGCCTTTTGAACTATCTCTACCACGCGCCACCGCTTTCGTGCCGAGAGCGGTCGGGTCTCAACAATTCGGACCTTATCGCCGACCGTCGCCCCAAGATCATCGTGCGCCATAAACTTAGAGGTGCGCCGCACATAGCGCCGGTACTTGCGATGCCGCACTAGCCGGTCAACCCGGACCACGACCGTCTTCAGCATCTTGTCAGACGCGACAGTACCCACTTTTTGCGAACGATGCGGACGACTTGAGCCGCTCTTCGCCACTTCGGTTTCGCTAGACGCCTGCGTGATGTTTTCCTGATTCTCTGCCATTCTTCTCACTCTTAAGCGGCATTCACGCCGCGCCTGTTGTTAATTACTTGTCTGCGGCTGACGCTGCCGGGCAATGGTCTCAATGCGCGCCAACGATTTCTTTTCCTGACGAATCCGTTTGACAGCGTCGACCTCACCAAGCGCCAGTTTAAAGTTGAGACGAAAAAGCGACTCCCGCAAACGCGCCACTTCGGCGCGCAACTCGTCTTCCGCCAACTCTCGATATTTGTCTATTTCTTCCCGTCGCTTCATTGCTAAATCGCGCCCCCTTCCTGATCAGCGCGCGTTACAAACTTTGTCTTGATTGGAAGTTTTTGAGCGGCCAGTCGCATCGCATCTCGCGCGGTTTTTTCGTCGACGCCCTCAATCTCGTAAAGAATTCTTCCCGGCTTAACGACTGCGACCCAGTATTCGGGCGCGCCTTTGCCTTTTCCCATACGCGTCTCGGCGGGCTTCTTGGTTACAGGCTTATCCGGAAACATTCTGATCCAGATCTTGCCGCCACGTTTGATATGCCGGGTCATGGCGATTCGAGCCGCTTCAATCTGGCGGTCGGTAATCCACGCGGGTTCCAGACCCTTCAATCCGTATTCACCGAAGCTAATCTCGCTGCCGCGAGTTGCCACGCCAGACATGCGTCCGCGCATCTGCTTTCGGTGCTTAACTTTTTTTGGCATCAACATGATGTTTCACCAATTTTTGATTTTTGATTGGTGATTTGCGAGTGGCGCATACCTTTGTGATGCTATAAATCGCAAATCAAAAATCCAAAATCGCAAATCCCTTTATGCGTTTTCTCCGCGGGGCTTTCTACCGTCTGATCCGCCTCCGCCTTCACGCTCGCGACGGGTACGTGGACGTCGCTCGCGCTCTCCCATACGTGTTTCGTTGATCGGGTCAGAGCCGGTTCCGCGAGCCATCGCCGCTTTGGGGTCCAAAATCTCACCGCGGTAAATCCAGACCTTCACGCCAATCTGGCCAAAAGTGGTTCGCGCTTCCGCGAGGCCGTAGTCAATATCGGCGCGCAACGTATGTAGCGGTAGCTGTCCTTGCAGATGCCACTCACTTCGCGCTATCTCTGCTCCGTTGAGTCGGCCGCTTACTTTTACCTTGATTCCCTGCGCGCCAAAGCGCAGCGACTCTTCCACGGCCTTTCTCATGGCCCGTCGAAAGGCAATACGCTTCTCCAGTTGGGCGGCGATCTTTTCGGCCTGTAGCTGAGCGTTCAATTCGGGCTTATGAATTTCCTGTATTGACACCAGCACTTCGCGGCCCGTCTTGGAAGAGAGGTCACTCTTCAACTTGTCGATCTCCGCACCCTTGCGACCGATAATGATTCCGGGGCGCGAAGTGTAGATAATGATCTTCAACCGATTGGCGGCCCGCTCGATATCGACGTGAGACACGCCAGCGCCAGCAAATCTTTGCTTCAGATCGCGTTTCAACCTCAGGTCTTCCAACAAGAACTCACCAAACTGCTTCTTAGCAAACCAGTGAGAGTGCCAGTCTTTGTTGTACCCTAGCCGAAAACCGTATGGATGAACTTTTTGACCCACAATCTTCTCCCGTTGTTGCTTGCCAGTCTGCGTTTGCTTCCGACTTTAACTTTGCTTGCCTGTCTGCTTTTGCTTACCAGTCTGTTCTTGCTTGCTAGTCTGCTTTAATTGCCTGTGCGCATTGCTTGCCAGTTCTGAAATCTGAAATCAAAAATCAAAAATGCAAGCACTCAATCTTCCGACTTTACTTTCTTCTTTGAAGCCTTCTTCGCTACAGGCTTATCAGAAGTTTCCGACTTCTTCGTCTTTGCTTCCGCCTTGGGTGCTGTACGTTTGGCTCGCGGAGCTGCGGCTGCGCCGCCTCGCTTGCGGCTCTTGCTTTCCGCCAGTTTCGCCGGTTTCACACCTGCGCTCTTGCCGGCGCCGTCACCCTTGCTCACTCTCGCCTCGGGCCTGGGTTCATTCGTCAACGAGACTGTTACGTGACAAAAATGTCTTTGCTCTCGATAAGCGCGGCCTTGCGGTGCTGGCCTCACGCGACGCCGGTTCTTAGTCGGCCCACGGTCCACGAAAGCAGCTCTAACCCACAAATCATCCGGATCGATCGAAACGTTCGCCTTTTCCGCCGCCTCGTTAGCATTGGCGATCGCTGAACGCATGCACTTCTCAACACCTCCGGCCGCACGTTTCTTCGTGTACCGCAAGATCGCCAACGCTTGATTCACGTCCTTACCGCGAATCAGGTCTACGACCAGCCGCGCCTTTTGCGCTGACCCCCGCAGATATTTTGCACTCGCTGTTGCTTCCATACTTGACCTCGTCAAACGTGAATCTTGAATCGCCGACGCTAATCCTCAAATCAAGGCGTACCACCCACGATCATTTTGCCGGCGGAGGCGAGGACACCTTAGTAGCCTTTTCCACTTTGGTGCCCGAATGTCCCTTGAACGTACGCGTTGGTGCAAACTCACCAAGCTTGTGGCCCACCATGTTTTCAGTAACGTAAATCGGAAGATGACGTTTGCCGTTGTGAACGCCAAAAGTAAGCCCGACCATATCGGGAGTTATTGTCGAGCGTCGCGACCACGTCTTGATAACTGGCGGCCGCTGACCACCCGCACGAGTGCGTTCGACTGCCTTCACAATTCCCTTATCGATGAATGGTCCTTTTTTAACTGAGCGCGCCATCAATCACTCCATTCTAAACATTGCCGATTTCCGATTGCCGATTTCCGATTTCCGATTGTTTGCTGTTGCAATACATGAATCGCCAATCGGCAATTGAAAATCGGCAATGGACTTACTTGGTTCTTCGATCGCGCAGAATCATCTTCTGCGTTCGTTTGTTGCTGCGCGTCTTATACCCACGCGTAGGCTGTCCCCAGGGTGTTACAGGATTTCGCCCGCCTGAAGTTTTACCTTCACCGCCGCCATGCGGGTGATCCACCGGATTCATCGCCACGCCACGCACATGTGGGCGTATACCCTTCCAGCGGGAGCGCCCGGCTTTTCCAAGGGAAACGTTTTCGTGTTCAATGTTGCCAACCTGCCCAACGGTGGCCTTACATACCAGCGGCACCCGTCGCACCTCACCGGAGGGCATGCGCAGCTGAGCATAATTTCCTTCCTTCGCCACCAGTTGCGCGAAGGTACCGGCTGAGCGTGCCATTTGGCCGCCTTTGCCAGGTCGCAATTCAATGTTATGGATCTGCGTGCCGAGGGGAATGTTTATCAGCGGGAGGGAGTTGCCGGGAAGAATATCGGCCTCGGATCCGCTCATGATCGTCTTACCTACTTCAAGACCTGTGGGCGCAATTATGTAGCGCTTCTCGCCATCGATATATGTGATCAAAGCGATATGCGCAGAGCGGTTTGGGTCGTACTCAATCTGGCTAACGCGTCCGGGCACGCCTTCTTTGTCACGCTTGAAATCAATAATCCGATAAAAGCGCTTATGGCCACCGCCGCGACGACGCACAGTGATTCGACCGTCGTTGTTACGCCCGGAAATTCTCGTCTTCTGTTCCAACAGCGACTTTTCCGGTATTGCCCCAGCGGTCAGCTCGTCACGAGTCAAATACGTTTGATAACGCCGCGCCGGAGATGTGGGTGTAAGTTTCTTTATGCCCATTTTGCTAGTCCGTTGTCCGTTGTCCGTGGTCCGTTGTCATGGTTGCTCCACTGACTACTGACTACTGACCACTGACCAATCCTTATAGTCCGTTGTCCGTTGTCCGTTGTCCGTTGTCATGGTTGCTCCACTGACTACTGACTACGGACCACTGACCAATCCCTATATCGCCTCACCGTAGTCGACTGGCTTCTCGCCTTGCTTCAGCGTTACATAAGCCTTTTTCCATGACGGCTTGCGTCCTTCGAAGCGGCCCCTGCGAGCGGTTTTTCCCATAAAGTTAATCGTACGGACGTGATCCACTTTTACTTGAAAGATGCTCTCCACTGCCGACTTGATCTCCGGCTTAGTGGCTTTTCGATCAACCCTGAAGGTCAAAAGTTGCTGAGTATCCTGCGACTCTTCTTTCGCGACGAGCGCCTTCTCGGTAATCACAGGCGACTTGATGATGTTCCAAACTGTTCTCACCGTTAGGCCGCCTCCTTCTTGGGTTTACGAGTCCGTTTTGGCTTAGCCGGCTCAGCTACAGCTTCTGCTGCCGCGTGTTCCGGCTCATGGGATTCACTCTCTTCTTTCCTGGATCCCAAGAGTTGCTCCAACTCTTCCGCCGCAGTACGCGAAAGCACAAGATGGTCGTGATAAAGAAGGTCGTAGATGTTTAAGGCAAAACTGTTGACCACTTTCGCGCGCCTAAAGTTGCGAGCTGAAAGAAGCAGGTTTTCGTTCTCGAGCGAATCGACTATCAACGTCTTGCCGCCAAGCCCAAGTTTGCCGAGCGAAGCCGAGAAATCCTTCGTCTTTGGCTTGTCGAGAGTCCAGCCATCGACTACCAAAACATTTCCTTCGCGAACGCGTTCGGAAAGGGCTGACCGCAAGGCTCCCTGACGCATTTTCTTCGGCATGTTGTACGACCAATCGCGCGGTTGTGGACCATGCACATTACCGCCGCCTTTCCATAGTGGCGAGCGAAGCGAAGCAATGCGGGCGCGGCCGGTGCCTTTCTGTTTCCACAACTTCCGTCCGGAGCCGGAGACGTCTCCACGCGTCTTGGTAGCGGAAGTGCCTTGCCGTCCATTCGCCATAAAATTTCTTACGGCTGCATGCACTAACGCCTCATTAAACGGCGCGCCAAAAACGGCATCAGACAACTGGACGTCACCAATTTCTTCGTTCTTTAAGTTGCGCACCTTAACTGTCGGCATAATCAACTCCACTCGTAACTATCTTGTCTTCTTCTCGCGTTTGGCAGACTTAAGCACGATTACTACGCTGCCATTAGCTCCAGGCACCGCGCCACGAATCATCAATAGATTGTTTTCGATATCTACCCGGGCAACAGTCAGCCCTTTCACCGTGATGCGCGCATCGCCCATATGACCCGACGAGCGGGTTCCTTTGATAACGCGCGACGGGTAAGCCGAGGCCCCAATTGAACCGGGAGCTCGCACGTTCATGGAGCCGTGCGATTCGGGGCCGCGATTAAAATGGTGGCGTTTGACAGTGCCTGCGAAACCCCGTCCCTTTGAGCGGCCGATGACCTCAATCATTTCGCCGTCATTAAACTGATCGACCAGCACCTTATCGCCCACATTGGTCGCGTCGTCCGATTCAAGCAGCCGAAACTCCTTCAGGATACGAGTCGGCGGAATGCCCCCACCGGTCTTTTCGAAGTGTCCGCGCATCGGCTTGGTTACATTCTTCAACTTGATCGGCTTCTCATCTACGAGACCAAGTTGAACCGCGTCGTAGCCGTCAGGACCCGCCGCGGATTTCTTTTGCACGACAACACAAGGACCAGCCTTAATAACGGTGACTGGCGTTACCGTGCCGTCAGGCGCAAAGATTTGCGTCATGCCGATTTTTCTTCCAATGATTCCGTTAATCATGATTTTTGATCTTTGATTTTAGATTCTTGATTTGCGACCTTCTTATTCCTGGCAATCTGCAATCACAAATCTAAAATCGAAAATTTCGTTACTGTCTGCCGAAAGCCTTGATTTCCACGTCGACTCCAGCTGGAAGATCGAGCTTCATCAACGCATCAACTGTTTGCGGTGTTGGGTCGAGAATGTCCATCAGGCGTTTGTGTGTACGTATCTCGAATTGCTCCCGCGACTTCTTATCAACGTGTGGCGAACGAAGCACAGTCCACTTGTTTTTTACAGTAGGCAAAGGGATCGGACCCGCCACGCGCGCACCGGTTCGTTTTGCAGTTTCTACAATTTCCGTTGTCGATTGATCGAGCACGCGGTGGTCGTAAGCCTTAAGACGGATTCTGATTTTTTCGTTCATTGGTACTTGGCCTTTGGTCTTGGGTCTTGGGTCTTTGAATTGGGTCTTGGATCCCACCAAGACCTAAGACCAAAGTCCCAAGGCCTCCTATTCAATAACTTCCGAGACAGTGCCGGCTCCCACCGTGCGGCCGCCTTCACGTATAGCGAAGCGCAGTCCTTTTTCCATGGCGATCGGCGCGATCAA
>WNGI01007583.1_pt1 | contig 12578 bp, 10 predicted proteins | sample 5400621 | NCBI WGS metagenome assembly WNGI01 (sample SAMN13153374, study PRJNA577476) | soil metagenome | isolation source: 20 cm soil or saprolite under Garry oak tree replicate 1 | place: USA:California | collected 2016-06-15 | reverse complement strand
CAATGCGCGCACTCATTCGCGATGGTGCCCAGCAAGCCTTGATCGCCGTACTTCACCGCCTCGCCGCCGTATGAAACAAGAATCCTGCTATACAGCGACCCCGGTACGGGGAACCCGATCTGAAGCTGACCACCCGTGCGCGTCGCGCGGCCAAGATCCGCGAACTGGAACCGCGACTGCGTGTTGTACGCTGTGACGCTGCCCGACACTCGCGTCTGGTTGATGTTCGGATCCGTGTACGTCATGTTGAAATCGTTGATGTACTTACCGAACTGATACTGCAGCTGAGCGCGCTTGCAGCGTCCGAGAAGATTGGGCTGATCGAGTCCGATGAACCCTCCGACTCCGGTGCCTTGTCCAGTCGACGCGCCGAAGTTCACGTTCCCCGTTCGTTTTTCCTTGACGTGAAAAACAATGTCCACGTCGCCCTGATCGCCGCTCGGCCGCGTTTCAGGGGCCGGCATCGGCGTCTCGAAAAAGTTCAGGTTGCCGATGTTTTGATAACTGCGAAGCAAATAGCCGCGATTGAAAACTTGGCCCGGCGCGAGAACTATCTGCTCGCGAATGCACGACTCGTAAGTGAAATCATTTCCTTCGATGTCGATGCGATTGACTATCGCCGGAGCTGACTCATCGATCTCCCAGCGAAGGTTCACAGTGCGAACGGCGTCGCTGGTTTCTCCCGGAACACGCTCCACCACCGGACGAATACGCGCATAGATGTAGCCTTCATCGCTGTAGGCATCGCGAAGCTTGCCTTCGGCTTCATCCCATCTCGACGCGTCGAACGTATTGGGCGGATTTTGATAGCTTCTCTTCACCAATCCCACCGCGCGCTGCGTCAGCGTCGTAATCTGCGTCGAGAACGGATAGTACTGCTGAATCTCTTCGGTGGAGAATCGCTTGTTACCGATGACCTCGAAACTTCCGATCCTGTATCGCGGACCTTCGTTGACAGTGAGGTCGATGATCGCTTTGCCTGCTTCTCGATCGATGATCAGTGAATCGTTTAGCAATCGAAAATCGATGAATCCGCGACTCGAGTATAGCGCCGGAATTCTTTCAGCAATGTCGCCCGCATACTTCGAGTCGTCGAATTCGCCTTTGCGGAACCACCAGAATCCTTCCGGCTTTGCCTCCATGACAGCCGCGATATCGCTTGCGGAAACGTGCTTGTTGCCGGTCACGCGCAATCCGGAGATTGCAAGGCGGCGACCTTCCTCGATGCGAAACGTGATGCTCATCTTGCCCGCGGTCGTCGTCGTGTCCACGTGAATTCGAGCGAGATAGTATCCCTTCGCTTCGTACATTGAATCGGCGCGTGCAACTGCTTTTGCGACTGCGGCTGGATCGACTGGCCGGCCGGTGACGAGCTCGACCTTGTCCTTCAGGTCTTTCGGATCGACACGCTCGGCGCCGACTACGGAAAACGACGAGAGTATCAGACGCTCACGCACCTGAATCGCGAGCGTCGGCTTTAGTGCCGCGGGTGGAATTACGCAGACGACCTGCACGTCGTCGAACTGGCCAGTCGCGTAAAGAGCCTTGATTGCCCGCTGGATGTCCCGAAAGTTGAGCGTTGTGCGCGGATTGAGTCCGGCCGATGCTCGAATAGTCGCGTCGGTGACTCGCGCGTTGCCTACAACGGCGATGGAATCGGGCGTCGTGCAAGCGCCTGGAGCAGTCGCGTCCTGGGCATAAACGGAAGACCCTGCCGCCAGCGAAAGCAGCAGGGAAACTACAAGGCTTTTCATTGCTGAAATATACACAGTAGAGGTTGGGAGGGTCCCTTTCGGGAGGCTTAACGAGTTTGACAACCGAGAAGGGCAAACTCGTTGCTTTTCATCGCCTTCTTGGGGGCAGATCTCAAAATGCATAACAGCAATTTGCCGTGAAGGCGCGGAGACGCAGAGGGGCCGGACGTCACTCGATGTCCGGCCCCTGTGCGCTTCCGCGCCTTCGCGGCAAATGCCGTTACGCTTTAGTGCCCGTCAAGACTCGAAATTCGAGCTTGTCCCCACTCCCCGCCACATCGACCTCGATCTCATCTCCCTTCGAGAACTCGCCGACGAGAATCTTTTCCGACAACGGATCCTCGATGTACTTCTGAATCGAGCGCTTCAACGGGCGCGCACCAAACTTCTCGTCGAATCCGTTTTTCACGAGGAACTTCGATCCCGCTTCAGTGAGCTTGAGCGTCAGCTCTTCGTCGCCGAGTCGCTTCTGCACTTCCTTGAGAAGAATGGTGACGATCTGCTCGATGTCGCTCTCCGACAGCGGATGGAAAACGATCACGTCGTCGAGCCGGTTCAGGAATTCCGGATTGAAAACGTGAGTCATTTCCTCTCTGACTTTCTCCGCCATTCGCTCGAATGAATTGCGTCCGTCAGGCGCAGCAAATCCCATCGTGCGACTCTTCGTGATGTCACGCGCTCCGACGTTCGACGTCATGATCACAACAGTGTTCTTGAAATCGATCACTCGGCCGTAGTTGTCGGTGAGATGTCCCTCATCCAGCACCTGCAGCAGAATGTTGAACACGTCGGGATGCGCCTTTTCGATTTCGTCGAGAAGCACAACGCTGTACGGCTTGCGACGCACTGCCTTCGTGAGCGTTCCGGAATCTTCGTATCCGACGTATCCCGGAGGCGCACCAATCAGGCGCGACACCGAAAACTTCTCCATGTACTCGCTCATGTCGACGCGAATCAACGCCTGCGGGTCCGCGAACAGGAATTTTGCGAGCGCGCGCGCCAGCTCGGTCTTACCGACACCGGTTGGGCCCGAAAAAATGAACGAGCCAATCGGCCGATTCGGATCCTTCAGTCCTGCGCGACTGCGACGGATCGACCGCGACAACGCAACGATCGCTTCGTCCTGAGCGACCACCGACGCGTGAAGCTCCTCTTCCATTCGCATCAGACGCGCAGTTTCCGCTTCCTGCAAACGCATCACAGGAATTCCGGTCCATCGGCTGACGATGAACGACACCTCGTTTTCACCCAGCACCGGCCGATGCGACTGGCGATGCTTCTCCCACTCTTCCTGCTTGCGGCGAATGTCGCCCTGCAGCTCGCGCTCGCGATCGCGAAGTGACGCCGCTCGCTCGAAATTCTGATCGCGTACCGCCGCTTCCTTCTCGCTGTTCACTCCCTCGAGCTGACTTTTGAGCGCAATCACTTCCGGCGGCGGAGCCTGGGTCGCGAGTCGTGCACGCGCACCGGCTTCGTCGATCACGTCGATCGCTTTGTCAGGCAGGAAGCGATCGGTGATGTAGCGCTCCGACATCTTTGCTGCCGCAACCAGAGTCGTATCGGGAATCGAAACCTTGTGGTGATCTTCATACTTGCTGCGCAGTCCCTTGAGAATCTCGACAGTCTCTTCGACGGTCGGCGGCTCGACGATTACCGTCTGGAAGCGACGCTCGAGCGCCCCATCCTTCTCGATGTATTTGCGATACTCGTTGAGTGTCGATGCGCCGACGCACTGCAGCTCGCCGCGAGCCAATGCTGGCTTCAGCATGTTGCTCGCGTCGATTGCACCTTCGGCAGCGCCTGCGCCAACGAGAGTGTGCAGCTCGTCGATGAACAGAATGATGTTCTTGTTCTGAGCGATCTCGTTCATCACTGCCTTGAGCCGCTCTTCGAATTGTCCACGATACTTCGTACCGGCGATCACAGCCGCCATGTCGAGCGACAACACGCGGTGCTCGCGCAAAGAATCCGGGCACTCGCCGTTTGCAATGAGTTGAGCGAGTCCCTCGACGATTGCCGTCTTGCCAACACCCGGCTCGCCAATGAGAACTGGATTGTTTTTCTTTCGTCGAGTCAGGATCTCCATCACGCGCTCGATTTCCTTCGAGCGCCCAATGGTCGGATCCAGCTGCGACTCAGCAGCGAGCTGCGTGAGATCGCGGCAGAAATGATCGAGTGCGGGAGTTTTTGATTTTTTCTCGCCCTTGCCGGTTGATGCTGGAGCGCCGGCGGTTGACGAGGACGCAGTCGGAGCCGACCCGCCTTGAGGCATGTCAGTTCCAAGCAATCGCAATGTTTCGGCACGCGCAGCATCGAGATTGATGCCCGCGTCTGTAAGAACCTGCGCAGCGATTCCCTTCTCTTCGCGCAAGAGACCAAGCAACAGGTGCTCGGTGCCGACATAGTTGTGCGTAAGATCACGAGCTTCGGCCATTGCAAGCTCGAGCACTTTCTTTGCGCGCGACGTGTATGGAAGATCGGGTCCGGTCGCTGCCGCAGCTTTTCCTTTCTTTACAGTGTCCTCGATTTTCTGCTGAATCTCGTCGAGGTCTACACTGAGGTTTTGCAGCACCGCCGCAGCGACGCCCTCGCCCTCGCGGATGAGCCCGAGCAGTATGTGCTCGGTGCCTACATATTCGTGTCGAAGCCGTTCAGCTTCTTCTCGCGCCATCGCGAGAACTTTTCGAACGCGCTCCGTAAAATTGTATCCGTTCATCGTGTAGACCCCGTGTCAGCAGCGAGAATGCCACGCACGAAACGGGCGCGGGCAATATTCGCTTCGCTCTCTGTCAGCTGGCGCCCTTCGGCGTGAACCAGATGCGCAGGCTGACTAAAAATCAGGAGCTTGTTGAGGGTATATACACTTAGATCAGTGATCAGTTTCAGCCCGACGGCGAGCCGCACGCTGCTGAGATAACTCATCACTTCATCAAATGAAAGGCTGCGAGCATAGCGAAGCGTTCCATATGCGCGCCACAACTTGTCTTCGATAATATATCCAGCGTCTCTAAGCAATACTTTTCTTGCTTCTTCTTCGCGTTCGATTACGTGCGTCACTACGCGAACGAGGTAATCGAGCAGCTCGCCCTCGGACCTGCCGAGCGTCGTTTGATTGGAAATCTGGAAGAAGTTTCCAACCACTTCGCTGCCTTCCCCATAAAGACCGCGATACGTGAGACCCACTTGCTGAAGTCCCGCCAGAACCTTCGCGATTTCTTTCGTCAGCACGAGACCCGGAAGGTGAATCAACACTGACGCGCGAAGTCCGGTGCCGACGTTTGTCGGGCATGCAGTCAGGAATCCGAACTCTTCGTGATACGCATAAGGGACGCGCTCACCAAGATCAGCATCGAGTGATTCTACAACGGAAAAAGCGCCGGCAACCTGAAATCCGGAAAGCAGACATTGGAGTCGCAGATGATCTTCCTCATTCACCATCACGCTCGTGCCGCGCGTGAGATGCACCGCAGCGCCACTTCGAACCGGCCGCTGATTGTCGAGGCCCGCGAGCTCGCGGCTTACGAGATGACGCTCGTGCAGCAGCAGCCGATCTTCAGGCGGCAGCTCGTCGACGCGAACGAGAACGCCTTCGTCGAGAGCGCGAATTCCTCCCATCGCCTCGCGCACCTGGGCGAGAACTCGCAATCGCTCTCCATCGCGCGCGCGGCCGGAAAAGGCATAACCCTCGAGATTGCGAGCGAGCCGTACGCGAGTCGAGATCACAATGTCCGAGGCCTCGCCGGATGCGTCGAGCCAGCCAACGCCGCCATCGGGTAGAAGTGAGAGATCGATCATCACTCCAGTCCCCGCAAACGATCGCGAATATCAGCCGCGAGCTCGAACTGCTCGCTTTGAACTGCTCTCTTCAAACGATCGCGAAGCTCGTTCACTGTTCCGGCATCCGGCAACTCGGTACTCGATGGCGGCTCGTAACGACGACCGATATGTCGAGAGCTGCCATGAACGCGGCGTAGCAGATCGCGCATGCTCTTCTCGAACGCTTCGTAGCAGTGCGCGCATCCGAGGCGGCCCGTCGTTCTGAAATCGCGGAAAGTGGAAGAGCAGAAAGTGCAGCGCGCGGCATCACCCTGCGTTGCCTGCATCTGCTGGTGCACGCTCTGGAGGAAATTGCTCACATCGGGCTTGGCCGCAGCTAGTGTGGTCTCCACACCTCGCTCTGCAGCGCACCGCTCGCAGAGGTGGAGCAGCCTCACTCCACTTCCCTCGATCTCAGTGAGCTGGACGACAGCGTCCGCTTCCTTGCAAACATCGCACACCACGTTATCCAACCATCCTTCGCCGGATTTCCACCGGCGACTACAGAGTCTCCATATACATCATACGACTACATCGCCAACAACGGTTTCGGATAACCTGCCGCCCTCAAGCAACAGCACTCGCCCGGCTCTTGTGGCGAGGCCCCTGTTATGAGTGACGACGATCATACCGATCTCAAGGTCATTTACGACCTCCACCAATAACTCATGCAGCATCTCTGCATTCGCAAGATCGAGATTTCCCGATGGCTCGTCCGCGAGAATGACTTTTGGGTCCATCGCCAGGGCTCGCGCAACAGCCGTTCGTTGCTGCTCACCACCGGAAAGCTCGCCAGGCCGATGATGCATTCGCGCGGAAAGTCCAACCCGCGCCAGCAGTTCCGCCGCTTTGTCTCGCGCTACTTTCCCATCGCGGCCGCCAATCCTGAGGGGCATCGCAACGTTCTCGAGGGCCGTGAACTCACGAAGGAGGTGATGAAATTGAAACACGAAGCCGACTGATCGGTTCCTCAACGCGGCGAGCTCCCCTTCGTCCAATCCGTTCACCGGCTCACCGCCGATCACGACGTAACCGCGCGTCGGCTTGTCGAGCGCGCCGAGGACGTGAAGCAGTGTGCTCTTGCCCGCGCCGCTCGCTCCGACGACTGCCACCATCTCACGACGAGCGAGGGCAATGTCCACGCCCATCAAGACATTTATCGCACCGCCGTCGCCCCCGACGTACGTCTTGTGAATGTCGTGTGCTTCGAGAACGGCTGTCATTCGTGCCTGATCGCGTCGATCGGATACAGGCGCGACGCCTGAATCGCGGGGTACAAAGTCGCCAACGCCGCGGTGACAATGCTCGCGATCACTATCCATGCGACGTCGCCCGGCTGCGTCGTAACCGGCAGATGATCGATGAAATAGATCTGCGGGTCGAGCGGAATGAACTTGTACCGATCGAGCGCGAACGCTCCGCCGAATCCGACGAGCAGGCCCAACGCGGTCCCCACCACACCGATCACAATTCCCTGCGCAAGGAAAACGCGGCGAATCGATTTCGCCGGCAGGCCCATTGCTTTGAGAATTCCAATCTCGCGCGTTTTGTCGGTGACGACCATCGTCAGCGTGCTGACAATGTTGAACGCAGCGACAATCACAATGAGCAACAGAATCACGCCCATTCCCAGCTTCTCGAGCTTGAGCGCCTGGAAGAGCGAATGATTCTGCTCTTCCCAATCAACCGTTCGGTAAGGCCAGCCGAGGGCGGCAGTCACCCTCTCGGCAACTCGCGATGCTTGCCAGCGATCGTTCGTCTTTACTTCGATGCCGGTCACGCCGTCGCCAAGCGCAGCGAAATCCTGAGCCTTGTCGAGTGCTATGAAAACGTATGCGTTGTCGTACTCATACATGCCTGTCTCGACGATTCCCGTTACCTCGAACTGAAACACGCGAGGGACGAACGTCCCGGTGACGGGATTCGGCTTCACTCCCGAAATTGAAATGAGATTGATCTTGTCACCGGGCCACGCGTTGTAACGCGACGCGAGCAATTTGCCCAGCACAATTCCGCGTCGTTGCCCATCGCTACTGGCAAAGCGGAAATCGCCCATGATTGCATGCTGGCGGATTGTGGTCACGTCGGGTACGCCGCGACCTTGCGGCGGAATTCCGACGACGTAGGCCGCCCCTGCATAGTCGTGCCCCGCGTTCATTCCGCCTTCCACCAGCACGAATGGCGCTGCAGCGACCACGCCTTGCAGGCGTTTCACCTTCCCAAGGACTGACGGCCAGTCCGTGATCTTCAAGTCCTCGCCATAGCTGAGCACTCGAATGTCGGGACTACCGACGAGAATTTTTTCGCGCAAGTCGTGCTGTAGCCCATTCATCACACCGATGATCAGAATGAGCGCGCTGACTCCAACGAGCACACCGGCAATCGCAATCAGGCTGATGAGCGACAGGAGGCGCGAGCCTCTTCGGCTCCGCAGATATCTCCACGCAATCGAAAGCTCGAGACGAGTCATTCGGGTCTCATCACCGGAAAAAGAATTACGTCACGAACGTTCGGCGTCCCGGTCAACCACATGAAAAGCCGGTCAACGCCAATTCCCACCCCTCCCATTGGAGGCATACCGTATTCCATCGCGCGCAAATAATCCTCGTCAACACCTACGGCTTCCATATCCCCCGCCGCGCGTAACCCGGCTTGCACCTCGAGTCGCGCACGCTGATCGATTGGATCGTTCAGCTCACTGAACGCGTTTGCCATCTCTCGACCATTTGCAAAAAGCTCGAAGCGTTCCGTGAGCCTTGGGTTTCCACGCTTCGGTTTTGCGAGAGGTGAGAGCTCGACGGGATAATCGACAACGAACGTAGGCTCGATCAACTTCGATTCGACGAGCGCCTGAAACATCTCGTCGAGCAGCTTTGGCCTGCTCAATGTCTCCGGTTTTTCAACGCCCAGCCGGCGCGCCATCTCGCGGAGCGACGAGTCGCTCGCAGCAAGTGCATCTGTCCCAAGTGCAGCGTTGAGCGCGGGAGCCCATTCGACGCGCGGAAGCGGCGTGCGAAACTCGGGGATCGAGTCTCCGACCACCGGAATCTTTCGCAGCGTCTCTGCGATCCCTTTTACCAATTCCTCGACTCTTCCCATCATCACCGTGTAATCCGCATACGCTTCATAGAACTCGAGCATTGTGAACTCGGGGTTGTGCGTTCTATCTATCCCCTCATTCCGAAAATCGTGCCCGATTTCATATACGCGGTCGAGTCCTCCGACAACGAGGCGCTTGAGATACAGCTCATCTGCGATGCGCAAATAGAGCGGCATGTCGAGCGAATTGTGGTGCGTGACAAACGGGCGAGCTGCGGCTCCGCCGTAAATCGGCTGTAGCACTGGCGTCTCGACTTCGAGGAAGCCGAGTCCGTCGAGAAATGATCGCATAGTCGCGATCGTCTTCGAGCGAGCGATGAACAACGCGCGCACCTCCGGATGCACGGCGAGGTCCGCGTATCGCTGACGGTATCGCTGCTCTGGATCGCTGAAGCCCGAGTGCCGAACAATCTTCCCTTCTACTTCCTCTTCCTTTCCGAACGGAAGTGGTCGAAGAGACTTTGCGAGCATATCGAATGACGCGACGCGCACTGTCACTTCGCCCGTTTTTGTTCGGAAGAGGCGCCCGCCAACGCCGACGATATCTCCAAGGTCGAGCTGATCAAGAAGTGCGAAGCGATCATCGCCTAGCTCGTCCTTCCGGAAGTAGAGCTGAATTTTGCCAGTCGAGTCAGCGAGATGCGCAAAAGCTGTCTTGCCGTGTGCGCGCCACGCCACGATTCTGCCGGCGACGCTGACCTCGGGCCCGTCGTGCTCGCCGGCGGGCATCAATGCCAGCGCTTCCGACGCGGTCTGCTTCCGATCGAACGAGTAGGCGAACGGCTCTACTCCCGCGGCGCGAATCGCTTCGAGCTTCTCGCGCCGCGCACGCAGAACGAAGTTGATGTCGTCAGTCACTTCGCGCCGTTGCCCGAGTGACTGCCGTTTCCCGAATGCTTGAGGTAAGCGGTAATGAATGGATCGATCGCGCCATCCATGACTTTCTGAACGTCGGGGATCTTGAGCTCCGTGCGATGGTCGTTGACCATCGTGTACGGTTGAAACACGTAGCTGCGAATTTGACTGCCGAAGCTCACGTCAGCCTTCGTCGAATCAAGCGCTGCTTTCTCACGCTCGCGCCTTTCGACTTCCGCCTGGTAGAGCTTGTTCTTCAGCATCTTCATCGCCTGCGCCTTGTTAGATCCTCTTCGCGAATGTCGATGTTGATCTCTTCGTTGACGACCGGATAAACGAACACCGACGCAAAGCTCGTATGGCGTCGCGCCGCTGAATCAAATGGTGAGATGCGAACGAGGCGGTGCACGCCCGTCTCCGCGCGCAGAAATCCATACGCGTACTGTCCCTTGATTTCGAGCACTGCTCCCTTGATGCCGGCTTCCTCGCCTTCACTTTCATCGAGGATATCCACCGAGAAGCCTCGGCGTTCGGCCCAGCGCGTGTACATCCTCAGCAGCATCGACGCCCAATCCTGCGCTTCTGTTCCGCCGGCGCCAGCGGCGATCTCGAGCTGCGCATCGCGAAAATCATCCTCGCCGCGCATCAGAGTCTTGACCTCGAATGAATCGATCTCCGAATCGAGCGCCTCGATCATCTCATCGAGCTCTTTCTCCATGTCTGTGTCGGACGATTCACTAAGAAGCTCGTGAAGCTCTTGAGCTGACGAAAGCTTGGATTCGAGCTTGTCGTAAGGGTCTGTCCACGCTCGGAGCGACTTCACTTCCTGCAGCGTCCGCTGTGCGTCTTCCTGCTTCGACCAGAAGGAGGGATCTGCCATGCGCAGATCCAGAGAGCTCAGCGCCGCGCGCTTGCCCTCGATGTCAAAGATACCTCCGGACTTCCGAGAGACGTTCGGCGCTCGATGCGAGCGCGCGACCTCGCTCTCCAACAGTGTCTGCCATTTCCGGCGCTAAAAGATTCGCTTGCCCGCGCCGAGGACTTCGTTCAGCGCTTCCTGAAAGTAATTGGTCGTGCGCGCGAAATCGGCGCCGACCTGCGCGACGTACTCCTCATAGCTCTTCTTTATCTCGTCGCGAAATAATTCTTTCAGCGTGCCCTTCTGAAGTCCTTCTGAATGTTTCGCCGGATAATACGCGACCATGTCCGATACGAGAGCACGCGCTAATCGCTTTGCACGAAGACTCGGATCGCGCGCGAGGAACGGATTGATTGGACGGCGCTCACCTGGCGCTGGTGGTGTGCTCGACGGTGAAGGCGAAACTGGTGCAGTTGCGGTCGGCGTAGCGATTGGCGAAGCGACTGGAGCAGGCGGAGTGGACGGACGAGGCGTGATCGGCGCCGGTGGAGGCGGTGTGTATGCCGGAACCGAGATCGGAGTCTGCGACGGCACGAACGGGCGTGCCGCGTGCGGCGTGCTCGAGCGCACGACAGGTGGCGTAGGACTGCTCGCGACGACCGGCGCAGGAGCCGAAGGCGTCGCGACAGAGGGCCACGCAGTTCGCGGCGTCGGTCTGAGTGGAGGCAATGTCGCGCCGCGCGGCGGCGTTGCAGCGCGAACCGGCGGTGCTTCATGGACAGGTGTCGCTGCGCGCACCGGTGTCGCTGGCCTAACCGGCGTACTTACAGGAGCGCGCCACGCACTCGCCTCCTCGGACATGCCAACGGGTATCACACCACCGCACGAAGAGCAGCGCGCGCGCACGCCCCCCTGCGGCACTTTCGCCGGATCAACCCGGTACGTAGTCGAGCACTGCGGACAGCTTACGTTCATTAATCATCTCCAGCGGCATCGTGAATGCTTGGATGCCGCGTGTCATGTACCGGTGGTCTCTCGTCAGTACGACGATCAATCGTGAACACCGATCCCTTCAAGGTTTTTGCGTAACTCTTCATCTCCGTCGCCAGCTGACTGATCTGTCGCGCCTCCTTGAGCGCGCGCATCGCGTTAGTGACAACTCCGATCGACACAGTCATCAACGGCACCCGATCGAGAACTCCGCGCCGATCCTTTCCGAAGAAATATCCCGCTCGCCTGTCAGCCTCGGAATACTGATGTGGAATCAAGGCATCGAACACAGCGATGATCTCCCCGCAGACGTCGTCCACTGCATCATACGGAATGATGAAGATAAAGTCATCGCCGCCGATATGCCCGACAAATCCGTTCTCGCCGCAAATTCCCTTGACCATGTCATGCAGGATCATCGCCACAATCCGGATGACACGGTCTCCCTGATTGTAGCTGTAGCGGTCGTTGAATTCCTTGAAGTGATCGAGGTCGGCGTAGCAAACGGCGAACGTTTCGGTCGTCGCCAGGCGGCGCTTGATCTCAGCCTCGATCGCTCCTGCCCCGGGTAACCGTGTCGACGGGTGAACACCAAGGTCGCGATCCGATCGGTTGAGAACCGCATCCATACGACAGCGAACGACGTCGGCGCTCAAACCCGGCTGAACCACTTCATCGGCGCCGGCAGCGAATCCCTCCTGAAATGCGACCAGTCCGTCCTGAGCGAGCATCACAACAGGAACCACGCCGGTATATGAATCTCCTTTCAGACGCTCGCACGCGCCGAGAGTATCGTCGACTGCGACTCTGCCGTCGAAGATGACAATGCGTGGTCGCCCGCGGAGCGCAATCGCCATCAGCTCGTCAGCGGACACCACAGTCAACACGCCAACCGACTGCTTTCCAAGCCATTCGGCCACGTCACTTGGCAGCGTCGCTCCATCCGGAAGATACAGGATGGCGTTTGGTGGCGATGGAGGCATGGTCTAGAAGAAGAAGAATGCGACCGCGATTGCCGCGTACGCAATCAGCAGGAAGGCGCCTTCCAGCCAATCCGATTCCGCATCGCGTATCACTGACGACGCCACTGCCACCGCCAGCGCAACGCTTACGACCTCCATCGTTGTGAACGCGAGATCCATCGGCTTCCCAAAAAGTATTCCGAGAAAGACGAGCAGCGGCGCGACAACGAGTGCGACTTGAAT
>WNGI01004433.1_pt1 | contig 12578 bp, 11 predicted proteins | sample 5400621 | NCBI WGS metagenome assembly WNGI01 (sample SAMN13153374, study PRJNA577476) | soil metagenome | isolation source: 20 cm soil or saprolite under Garry oak tree replicate 1 | place: USA:California | collected 2016-06-15 | reverse complement strand
TGCCAAGCGGACTGAAGGGCACGAAGCCGATCCCGAGCTCCTCGAGGGTCGGAAGGATCTCCTTCTCGGGCTCCCGCCACCACAGGGAGTATTCGCTCTCAAGCGCCGTGACAGCCTGGACCGAGTGGGCGCAGCGAATCGTCTGCGCGCCTGCTTCCGATAGTCCGAAGTGCTTGACCTTACCCTGCTGGATGAGCTCTTTTACGGTGCCGGCCACATCCTCGATCGGCACGTTCGGGTCCACACGATGCTGGTAGAAAAGGTCGATATGGTCGGTCCGCAGACGCTTCAGCGCGGCGTCGGCGACTTCCCTGATGCGCTCCGGGCGGCTATCCAGCCCCGCCAGTGCATCGCCCGATCGGAAGCCGAATTTCGTTGCGATCACCACGCGGTCGCGAAACGGGGCCAGGGCTTCGCCGACAAGTTCTTCGTTCACGAAGGGACCGTAGGCTTCGGCGGTGTCGAACAATGTCACTCCAAGCTCGACGGCCGACCGAATCAGCTTGATCGCGTCCTGCCGGTCCGTAGCAGGCCCATAGCCATAACTCAGTCCCATGCAGCCGAGCCCGATGGCCGAAACTTCGAGGTTGCTCTTTCCCAATCTGCGCTTTTCCATGATTGCTCCTGAGACTGCATTTGCGACGGTGTGCTTGCATGATGAGCTCGGCCATAACAACGATAAAGACGTAGAATTCACATGGGGTAATGAGAAATTTTCACGAATGAAGCGGGAAGACTGGGGCAGTCTGGCGGCGTTCGCTGTCGTCGCGCAGGAACGCAGCTTCACGCGAGCCGCCGCGCGACTTGGCGTGTCGCCGTCAGCGCTCAGCCACACGATGCGCCGCCTCGAGGAGCGGTTGCGCATGCAACTGCTTGCCCGCAGCACGCGAAGTGTCTCAACGACGGAGGCCGGCGAGCGGTTGCTTGCCCGTCTTGGACCGGCGATCGAGGAGATTTCCACTGCGGTCGAGGATTTAGGGCGTTTGCGCGACCGACCGTCGGGACACGTCCGGATTACCGCATCCCGAAGTGCCGCTCGAATGGCGGTAGCGCCTGTCCTGCCCCGTTTCACCCAGAGCTATCCCGAGATCGTCGTCGAAGTCCTCATCGATCCTGCGTTAACGAACATCGTCGCGCAGCGGTTCGATGCCGGCATTCGCCTTGGCGAGTCTCTCGAGAAAGACGTGGTGGCCGTACCCGTGACAGGACAACTTCGGATGGCCGTCGTCGGATCCCCGCAGTACTTCGCGTCACATCCGGCCCCGTCAACGCCGCACGACCTGCGAAAACACCGCTGCATCAACTTCCGGCTGCCATCAGCGGGCACGATCTACAAGTGGGAATTCGAGCGGCGCCACCACAAAATGGAAGTGGCTGTGGAAGGGCCGCTCATCTTCGACGACGAGGGCGTTGTCATCGAAGCCGCACTGGCCGGTGTCGGCCTCGCGTACCTAATCGAGGACCAGGTTACCTCGCTACTCCGGGCTGGCGCGCTGTCGAGGGTGCTCGAGGATTGGTGTTCGCCGTTTCCCGGCTTCTTTCTCTATTACCCAGGTCGGCGCCAGGTATCCCCCGCACTCGCGGCATTCATCGATGCGATCCGAGTGCCGGCCAAGACCAGAAAGAGCCGTTGATCACGACCCACCGCAAGCCGTGCGATAAGCAAGTGGTTCCGAAGATCAACTGGAAAGCAACTCGGGCGACGGGCCGCTGCGGCACACTACGAGCACTGCTTGTTTCGGCAATGCGACGCGCAGGAAGATGTCGAACTGGATCTTTCGAGCAAGTTAAAGAGGAGTACAGCCATGGCACGCATCATCGGCGGCATCGCCGCCTCGCACACGCCGACCATCGGCTTCGCTTACGACCGGAACAAGCGCGACGACCCCGTGTGGGCGCCCATCTTCGAAAACTTCGCGCCGCTCTCCTCGTGGCTTGCCGAGAAGCGCCCCGACGTGCTGCTGCTGATCTACAACGATCACGTCACATCGTTTTTTTTCGACCACTACTCTGCGTTCACGCTCGGAGTTGGGGCCGAATGGCATGTCGCCGATGAAGGCGCCGGCGCACGTGATTTGCCTCCGATCAAAGGACATCCGCAGCTCGCTTCGCACATCGGGCATTCGCTGATGGCCGACGAGTTCGACATGTCTTTCTTCCAGCACAGGGCGCTGGACCACGGCTGCTTTTCGCCGCTGTCCGTACTTTGCCCGCACGAGCCGGAATGGCCGGTGAGTCTCGTGCCGCTGCAGATGGGCGTGCTGCAGTTCCCGATCCCAACCGCGCGCCGCTTTTACAAGCTAGGACAGGCACTTAGACGCGCAATCGAAAGCTATCCCGAGGATCTGCGCGTCGTGGTCGTCGCCACGGGCGGGCTATCGCACCAGGTGCACGGCGAGCGCGCGGGTTTCAACAATCCCGAATGGGACCAGCGTTTTCTCGATCTTTTCGAAAACGATCCGGAGCAACTGGCGGAAATGACGATCACCGAATACGCCGAGCTCGGTGGGTTCGAGGGAGCGGAAGTTGTCATGTGGCTCACGATGCGAGGTGCCCTTTCGGCGAACGTCGAGTGCAAACACCGCAGCTATTACCTGCCCTCGATGACCGGCATCGCGACCGCGATCTACGAAGGCACCGACGCACCCAATCCAGCCGTCGTCGAGCGCCATCGACGCCACGTGGCAACCGAGCTCCGCGGCGTCGAACGACTCGAAGGGACGTATCCGTTCACGCTAGAGCGCAGCGTAAACGCGTACCGCATCAACGACTACCTTCATCGGATGGTCGAGCCGAGCCATCGCGAGGCATTCCTTCGCGATCCGGAAGCGAGCTTCGCGGCTGCCGGGCTGACCGAAGAAGAGCGAAACCTGATTCGTCGACGTGATTGGCGCGGCCTGATGCACTACGGCGTCATCTTCTTCATGCTGGAGAAGCTCGGCGCGGTCACCGGGGTGTCGAACCTACATATCTATGCCGCGATGCGCGGCGAAACGCTGGAGGCGTTCCAACGAACGCGCAATGCGCCGGGCGCGCTGTACTCGGTGGCGGGCAAAGGGGCCGGAAATCTCGCCTGGGACCAGCAGTCGGCTGCTGCAAAGCCATAGCAAACCCAGCGTGCGAACGGGAGTGACTCGATGATCATCGACATCCACGGCCATTACACCACCGCGCCCAAGGTCCTCGAGACCTGGCGCAATCGCCAGATTGCTGGCATCACGAATCCCGCGGAGATGCCTAAGGCATCCGAGCTGCGCATCAGCGACGACGAGCTGCGCGAATCGATCGAGACTAACCAGCTGCGGCTCATGCGCGAGCGCGGGCTCGACCTCACGATCTTCAGTCCGCGCGCGAGCTTCATGGCGCATCACATCGGCGATTTCCAGATCTCGAGCACTTGGGCTGCGATCTGCAACGAGCTGTGCTTCCGCGTGAGCCGACTGTTTCCGGATCACTTCATCCCTGCCGCGATGTTGCCGCAAAGTCCCGGTGTGGATGCAGCGACGTGCATTCCCGAACTCGTCAAGTGTGTCGAGGAGTTCGGCAATGTGGCGATCAACCTCAATCCCGATCCGTCCGGAGGGCACTGGAACGCCCCGCCGCTATCCGATCGCCACTGGTATCCGCTCTACGAGAAGATGGTCCAGTACGACGTCCCGGCGATGATCCACGTGAGCACGAGCTGCAATCCGTGCTTCCACACGACAGGTGCGCATTACCTGAACGCCGATACCACCGCCTTCATGCAGTGCCTCACGTCGGACCTATTCAAGGATTTTCCGACGTTGCGCTTCATCATTCCACACGGCGGCGGCGCAGTGCCGTATCACTGGGGTCGGTTCCGCGGACTGGCACAGGAGATGAAGAAGCCGTTATTGAAGGACCATCTGCTCAACAACGTGTTCTTCGACACATGTGTGTATCACCAGCCCGGCATCGACCTGCTCACGCGCGTGATCCCCGTCGGCAATATTCTGTTCGCGAGCGAGATGATCGGCGCGGTGCGCGGCATCGACCCCGAGACCGGATTCAACTTCGATGACACCAAGCGCTATGTCGATGCGGCACATATCGATGCGGAGGAGCGGCACAAGATTTACGAAGCCAATGCGCGGCGCGTCTACCCGCGCCTCGATGCCGCACTGAAAGCGAAAGGACGTTGACCATGTACGAGATCGGAGTCGTCTATCGCAGCATCCGGCGCGCCGATGGCAACCTCGCTGCGAGGCTCGGCGCTTTCGGCACCGCGACCGTGCACGAAGCGATGGGACGAATCGGTTTGATGAAACCGTACATGCGTCCCATCTATGCCGGCGCGCAGGCCTGTGGCACCGCAGTGACCGTCCTGCTGCACCCCGGCGACAACTGGATGATGCACGTAGTTGCCGAGCAGATCCGGCCCGGGGACATCGTCATTGCGGCGGTGACGGCCGACTGCACCGATGGGTATTTCGGCGACCTGTTGGCGACGAGCTTTAAAGCATGCGGTGCGCAAGGGCTCGTCATCGACGCCGGTGTGCGGGACGTGCGCGTGCTGACCGAAATGAACTTTCCGGTATGGAGCAAGGCGATCTCCGCGAAGGGCACGGTGAAGGCCACGTTAGGCTCCGTGAACATTCCCGTCGTGTGTGCCGGTGCATTGGTCACTCCGGGCGATGTCATCGTGGCGGACGACGACGGCGTGGTGGTGGTGCCGGCAGCATCAGCGCAGAAAACCCTGGAGGCTGCAGCAGATCGCGAAGCGAACGAAAGCGAAAAGCGCGCGAAGCTCGCCGCTGGCGTGCTGGGACTCGATATGTACAACATGCGCGAGCCGCTGCAAAAGGCCGGATTGAAATACATCGATTGATCGAGACACTCCAGAGAAATGGCTCAGCAGTCAAGCAAGGTTGACGTCATCACGGGCATCTCCTCAATGGCGATGCGTCATGTGCTGAATGAGTTAACCGATGTTTACGAGCAACGGTCGGGGCGACGGGTCTCTCTCGTTTCCGCAGGTGGCGTGGATGCGGCGCGCCGCATCGACGAGGGCGAAGCGTTCGACTTCGTCGTGCTGGCCGCCGATGCGATCGAGAAGTTGGTGGCCAGCGGCCGCGTCGATCCGCGCAGTCGAACCGATCTCGCGCGTTCCGCCGTCGCGATCGCGATCACCGCCGGCGCGACGCGACCCGACGTCTCGAGCGAGTCGGCGATTCGCGACGCCGTCCTGCGCGCCCGCAGCATCGGGTATTCGACGGGTCCGAGCGGTGCGCATCTCGCGCGCCTGTTCGAGAGCTGGAGTATCGCCGACGCCGTTGCGCCGCGCATCGTGCAAGCGCCGCCCGGCATTCCCGTCGGCGCCCTCGTGGCGCGTGGCGATGTCGAGCTCGGCTTCCAGCAGTTGAGCGAATTGATGCACGTGCCGGGCATCGACCTGATCGGCTTGCTTCCGCCCGAGATACAAATGGTCACCTTGTTCTCGGCCGCGGTTTGCACAACATCGAACCATCGCGCGGCCACACATGGATTGTTCTCCTTCCTCGCTTCACCGGAAGCCGATGCGACGAAGCGCCGCCATGGGATGGAGCCCGCATGAGTTGTCGCAAAATCGACGCAGGTCGGAGGAACGGCATTTTTCATTACCTGAATTCCTACATATCGGGGGCACATTGTATTTCTAGCGGACAACGCGCAGCCTCAAGAACCGCGTCTTCTCGACGCGGTTTCATGGAGAACAATCCTGAACAACCCGAATCAGGAGGGAGCCTTCGATGATTCGCATCCTAATTGCTGACGATCATGCGATCGTGCGCGCCGGGCTGAAAGAGTTCATTGCAGATCAACCTGACATGGAAGTGGCGGCGGAGGCATCATCAGGCGCCGAGACGATCGCTGCCGTGCGCGGCAATGATTTCGATGTGGTGCTGCTCGATATTATGATGCCCGACAAAAACGGCATCGATACCCTGAAGACCCTGCGGCACGTCAAGCCTGAGTTGCCGGTGCTGATCCTCTCGACATATTCGGAGGATCAATATGCGATAAACCTGTTGCATGCCGGGGCGGCTGGCTATGTCAACAAAGAGGCGGCGTCTGAACAATTGGTCGCGGCAATCCGAACCATAGTTCGCGGACGCAAATATGTTAGCCCTGCTCTTGAGCAAATCCTGGCAGACAACCTTTTGGGCGACGGCCCTCGGCCGCTTCATACGCGGCTATCACAACGCGAGTTTCAAATCTTCTGCAAACTCGCAGCAGGCTTCGCCGTATCGAAAATTGCCGGCGAGCTCAATTTGTCGGTCAAGACCGTCAGTACCTATCGAGCGCGGATTTTAGAAAAAATGGCATTGGCGTCGAACGCGGAAATCACGCACTACGCCATTAAGAACGGGCTCATTCAATAGAGCAAAAATTTTGGATTGTTTGGGCGTTCTGTTAATAGCCAGCAGCGCATCGCTTCGGAGCGAGTATTGGCGGGTGACGATTTCGTCTCGAGCCTGCTAGCCGTTGAAAGTTATCCGCAAACCAATCAATACAACGGCCATGGCAATGAACGTCATGGTTGACACGATCAAGATCGCCCCTTCTATCCCGTCCGTGCCGTTGTCCCATGCGGTGTGCACCGCGCGCCGAAGGTCAAGGCGCGCGGTTCGAAAGCATCTCAGCATAAGAAAAGTCTACGCTTCTCATCCTCGCTAGAGCATCGGTGTTTGTCTGAAACGATCGCGCGAGCCATCGGACAGTTGCTCAAGTCTGGCACCGTGACAAGTCTTAATGCGCCCCCTACCTGTAATAAGAATTCGCCAACAGCAGGTGACTTAGCGAAAGTTCGCCTCTATCCAACCAGAGAACTTGCCTACACATCGGATGGGCCTTTCTCGAGACGCCGTCGTCGACGACTGGAACAACGTTTATCTCGGTGTTCAAGCAGCGAGAGGGCTTGGCGAAGTTGATCCCGCGGCGATTGTCATGCTGCACCCAGGGAAAAGAGCTAGCCGGACGAGCCGAGTAGCACAGGGGACCGGCGGGCAATTTCCTCCATCAGGATTGTCGCTCCCGGCGACGCTAGGCTGTCCGTTCGTCGAGTGATGCCAATGATGCGTCGCGTGTCCCGCAGCGTAACCGGAAGCAACGTCAGCAGTCCCGCGCCAAGCTCGTAGGAAAGTTGGCGCGGCGAGATCGCGGTCAACAGGTCGCTGTTCAGGAGGACGCCGCGAAGCACCGCGAGATCGCTGGTCTCGACCACCACGTTCGGCGACGGAAGCCCGCGCGCGGTCATCGCACGCTCGAACAGCATGCGGTTCGGCGTTTGCAGACGGGGAAGCGCCCACCGCGCAAGTGCCAGATCAGGCGGCGGAACCCGCTTTCGTTTGGCCCACGGATGCCCTCGCCTGCACACGATCCCAAGCTCGTCTTCCGCGAGCGGCGCGCCTTGGAGATCGCTCGCGTACTCGGCCGGCCGTAATGCGCCGAGAATGAAATCAAGGTCACCGGCGCGCAAGCTCGCGGCCAGCATTTCAAACGATCCCTCCATCGTCGCGACGCGCAGTCCGGGATATTTGGCCACCACGCCGGCGATCGACTCCGGGAGCAGGCGGGTGCGCCCGAGCGGTAGCGCGCCCACCGTGACCGTACCTTGCGTGATGCCCCGCAGCGATGCGATGTCGGCGACGGCGTGGCGGATCTCGGCCAACGCACGCTTCAAGCGCAACGCGAGTGCAGAGCCCGCCGGTGTTGGCATCATGCCCCGTGCCGTTCGCTCGAACAGCGCGACGCCGATGCTGTCCTCGAGCTGGCGCACTGCGATGCTCACGGCAGGCTGCGTGATACCGAGACTTTCGGCAACCGACGGCATGTGATGCTGCTCGGTCAGCGCGACGAACGCACGAACGCGCCGCTCGTGGGTCAGCATGCCGAATATCGCGGCATTGCGCACGCTGCCCTTCTCGGTGAGGGCGGCCAGTTCCGTTCGAGCGCGCTGCATCTCGGCATGCACGCGCCGTGCGCGCAGGAGGAGCGCGCGACCGTATTCGGTCAGCAGCATCCCTCTGGCTCGGCGCTCGAATAGCTCGACGCCGAGCTCGGATTCGAGCTTGTGAATGGAGCGCGACACCGCGGACTGCGCGCGAAACAGCGCTGCCCCGGCCTGATACGCGCTGCCGTGATCGGCGACCGCGAGAAATGCTCGCAGGTGGCGCAACTCAGGTTGCATCGCTTTCACGGCTAAAAATGGATAGGGGACCGCAGTCTATCTAATTGCCGCCGCCACGCTACGCTCCGATAAACATTTTCGATATCTTCAGCCTGGATTACCAGTAGCTTCATTCTCGCATTGGCGAGAGAATCCGGCTGGGATCGTTACCGTTCACTCATAAAATATTCAGATACCGGAGGATCGTCAGTCCTATGCGCTCCATTGCACGTATTTCCGCTTTCTTCCTCAGTCTTGCACTGGCGCAGCCACTGGTCGCCCAGACCCAATCGGTCAAGATCTTCGGAGTGGTTGAGCTCTCGGGTACCGGCGCCACGTCGGGCACCAACTTCAATGACGGCGTAAAGCTCGCGGTGAAGGAAATCAATGCCGCGGGCGGCATTCTTGGTCGCCAAGTCGAATACACGCCCAGCGATACGCAATCACAGGCACAGGTGGCGAAAGCTCTTGCCGTGAAAGCTGTCGACGAAGGCGCGTACGTCGTGATGGGGCCGGTCTTTTCCGGTTCGATCATCGTCAGCATGGCGGAGACGAAACGCGCGGGCATTCCGAACTTCACCGGCGGCGAAGCCGCGACGATCACGCAGCAGGGCAATCCGTACATCTTTCGCACGGCCTTCACGCAGACCACGTCGATGCCCAAGGTCGCACGCTATCTAAAAGGCAACCTGAAGGCGAAGACCGTCGCGATCATCTACACGAACAACGACTTCGGTAAGGGCGGTCGCGACGTGTTCACGAAGGCCATCGAGTCGCAGGGCATCAAGGTCGTGGCCGACATCTCGACCGATCCCGGCCAAATCGATTTCTCCGGGGCGGTGCTGCGGGCTAAGCAGGCGAACGCCGATGCGTTGTTCGTCTACACCAACGAGGAGGAAGCGGCACGGGCGCTGCGGGAGCTGCGAAAGCAGGGCTACGATAAGCCGATCGTCGGCGAGACCGTGCTCACGAGCCAAAAGGTGATCGAGCTTGCGGGCGATGCCGCAAACGGCGCCGTCGCGCACGTCGGCCTCACTGCGGATGCGCCCGACGCCGGCATCCGGGCTTTCGCAGCAAAATTTCAGAAGGAATACAACTACAAGCCGGACCACAACGGCCTCAAGGGCTACAGTGCGATGTACATCGTCAAGGCGGTTACCGAGAAGGTCGGCAAGCTCGATCCCAAGGCTTTCGCGGATGCCATGCACGGTATCAAGCTCTCCGCGAAGGAGTACCCGGGCATCCTGATGGACGTGAACTTCGATAAGAACGGCGATCTCGATCGCGAAAGCTTCATGACGAAGGTTGTGAACGGCAAGCAGGAAGTTATTGCCGTGCTGCCGGCGGCAGGTGCAAATTAAGCTCAAGCGAACGGAAGACGAAAGCAATGGCAGATCAAAACACTTTCGGTATTGCGGGCCTTCTCGGCTGGCCGGTGGCGCATTCGCGTTCGCCCGTCATCCACAACCACTGGCTCGCGCACCACGCTATTCCCGGGCGCTACGTGCTGTTTCCGGTGCCGCCGGAGAATCTCGAAGCCGCGGTACGCGGCATCGCTGCGCTCAGCCTGCGCGGTTGCAACGTCACCACGCCGCATAAGCAGGCGATCTTTCCACTGCTCGATCGCGTCGACGACCTCGCGCGCAAAATCGGCGCGGTCAACACGGTCGTCGTGGAGAAGGATGGAACGCTCACCGGATTCAACAACGACGGCAACGGCTTCATACAGAGTCTGCGCGATGTCGACCCTCAATGGCGCCCGGACAGCGGGCCTATCTTAGTGCTCGGCGCCGGCGGTGCCGCGCGCGCCGTGGTAGCAAGTCTGGCGGCGCAAGGCGCGACGGAGATTCGCGTCACCAATCGCACGCTCGACAAGGCGAAGGAAATTGCGGATGCCGTCGGGTCGGTAATCAAGGTCGTGCCATGGGACCAGCGCGAGGAAGCATTGGCCGACATCGCACTCCTCGCCAACGCGACAAGTCTCGGCATGGCCGGCAAGCCGTCGCTCGAGATCTCGCTCGATCGGCTTCCGAAACGCGCCCTGGTTGGCGACCTGATCTACATTCCGCCGGAAACGCCGCTGCTTGCCGCCGCGCGCATGCGCGGCAACATCACGGTGAATGGCCTCGGTTTGCTGCTCAACCAGGCGCGACCCGCTTTCAACGCCTGGTTTGGTGTCATGCCGGAGATAACGCCCGCGCTGCACCAGGCGATCGCTGCGACTTTCTGAAAACTTCTGATGGAGAAGGGGTCGACAGAGTGTGCTTCGCACGTCGTCGACCCTACTTTTGAAGTTATCTGCGATGACATCTGACGTTTTCGACGAGTCGAAGATCGACTGCCACATGCACGTCTTCGACCCCGCGCACTTCCCATACCAGGCGAACACGCATTACGCGCCGGCCGGGCAGGAGATCGGCACGCCAGCGCAGTTGGGACAGATGATGGACGCGTACGGCCTGCGCTACGCGCTGCTCGTCGGGCCGAACTCGGGCTATGGCCTCGACAATTCCTGCATGCTTGATACGATCGCACGCGGTCGGGGGCGCTACAAAGGTGTCGCAGTCGTACGCAACGATGCAACTGTCGACGAACTCCAGAGACTCAAAGATGCTGGCATCGTCGGCGTCGCGTGGAACGTCACATACTACGGCGTCGACTATTACCACGACGCCGAGCCGCTTCTGGAGAAGCTCGTGGCGCTCGACATGTTCGTCGACATCGGGGTCGAGCCTGACCAACTGGTGCGAATGATGCCGCTCCTCACGAATTCCGGCGTGTGGATACTCGTCGATCATTGCGGCCGCCCGGCGATCGATGCGGGCCTCGACGAGCGCGGCTTTCGCGCGTTGCTCGAGCTCGGCGCGACGAAGCGTGCGTTCGTCAAACTCTCGGGGTTTGCGAAGTTCTCGCGTCAGTCCGCGCCATACCATGATGCGTCTCCATTCGTGGAAGCATTGGTCGACGCGTTCACGCTTGATCACTGCCTGTGGGCGTCGGACTGGCCGTACCTCCGCGCGCCTGAGCACGTCGACTACGGCGTACTCCTAAACGTCGCGCTCACGCAGTTTCCCGACGCGTCGGACCGGCGCAAGCTCTTATGGGACACGCCACGTCAATTGTTCGGGTTCGCGTGATGACTCGCGTGACGAAGTGGGCGCTGCTATTGAGCACCGTGCTGCTCGTTCCGTTCTGCGCACTCGCGCAGTCTTATCCCAATCGACCAATCAAGATCATCGTGCCGTATGCCGCCGGCGGTGCGGTCGACATTGTGGCGAGGACCATCGGCCAGCCTCTCGCGGAAGCGCTGAAGGAACCGGTGATCGTCGACAATCGACCCGGTGCGAGTGCGAATATCGGCATGGAGATGGTCGCCAAGGCAGCGCCGGATGGCTACACGTTGTTGATGGCCTCGAACGGCATCGCGACCAACACGGCGCTGTTTCCGAATCTCACGTTCGATGGTCGACGCGATTTCGTGCCCATCGTGAAGATCGGTTACGCGCCGCTCGTGATCGTCGTACCGGCGTCGTCGCCGGCGAGGTCGCTGAAGGATTTGATCGCGATGGCGAAAGGCGAACCCGGCAAGCTCACCTACGCATCGGCGGGTAACGGCAGCTCGGGACACTTGGCGGGCGAGCTTCTCAAATCGATGGCCAAGATTGACGTGCTGCACGTGCCCTACAAAGGAGGCGCGCCCGCGATCACCGATTTGCTTGGCGAGCGCATCGCGTTCATGCCGATCAATCCGGTCGAAGTGATCGCGCATGTTCGCGCCGGCAAACTGCGTGCGCTTGCCGTCGCGAGTGAGAAGCGAGTCCCGTTGTTGCCCGACGTGCCGACAGTCGCCGAAGCGGGCCTCTCCGGTTGCGAATCGTCCGTTTGGTGGGGCTTGGCGTCACCGGTCAAAACGCCTCCCGAGATCGTTCGGCAGCTCAACATCGAGATCAACAAGGCGCTCGCCAATCCTGCAGTCGGGAACAAGCTCGCCGAGCTCGGCGTCATCGTCACGCCAAGCACGCCGGATGACTTTGCCGCATTCATCGCGTCGCAGACGGAGCTGTGGTCGCGCGTCATCAAGTCCGGCGGCATCAAGCCCGACTGATCGAAAGGAACCGTCGAGAGCATCATGAACGGAACGCCGATGTGCTCGCGGCGGCCAAGTCAGGAACTGTGGACATGGTATTCACGAATGCCACACCTGCACGGATGAACGATATGGATTTCTCGCCGGTGGTCCTGCAGATCGAACAGGGATACCTCGTCCCTGGCGGCTCCGCAATCCGCGCCCGTGACGAAATCGATCGCACCGGTGTGCGCGTGGGCGTCAGCGAAGGCAGCACGTCCGAAGCGACGCTGTCTCGCGAGCTGCGAAACGCAAAAGTCGTTCGAACGTCTTCGCTGAAGA
>WNGI01004432.1_pt1 | contig 12578 bp, 12 predicted proteins | sample 5400621 | NCBI WGS metagenome assembly WNGI01 (sample SAMN13153374, study PRJNA577476) | soil metagenome | isolation source: 20 cm soil or saprolite under Garry oak tree replicate 1 | place: USA:California | collected 2016-06-15 | reverse complement strand
TCTGCGCCCGGTCATCGACGGCACCGTGTGGATGGAAGACCAAGGGGTGTTCTGGCTCATCGTCGTGCGGTGACGGCGCTAGCGCGGCGCGACGACCACGCCCTCGTCGGCCGCAAGCGCGAAGCCTCCGAGATCGACGCCGTCACCGTCGCGCGCGTGGTCCGTCGACACGAGGACCCGCCCCTCGCCCGACCCGGGCGACACGCGGCGGCGCGCCTTCCCGAAGTTCAATGCGACGAACACGCGCTCGCCCTCGGCCTCGCGCGCGTACGCGAACACCCCGCTCGGCGCCGGCAGGGTTCGGTACGAGCCACGCCGCAGCGCGGCCGATTCCTTGCGCAGCCAGATGAGCCGCCGGTAGAGCGAGAAGAGCGAGGCGGGATCGTCGCGCTGGGCGGCGACGTTCCGTTTCGTCGCGTCCGCCGCCAGCGGGAGCCACGGCGCGCCGGTGGTGAAGCCCGCGTTGACCGAGCCGTCCCACTGCATCGGCGTCCGCTCGGGGTCGCGACCGTCGATGTCCAGGATGCGGTCGCGCGGGATCGGCACGTCGACCATACCGATCTCCTCGCCGTAGTAGACGAAAGGCGTCCCGCGAAGGGTGAGCAGCATGACGGCCGCGGCGCCGGCGCGCTCTTCCCCGTACCGCGTCGTCGCGCGGGAGCGATCGTGATTCGAGAGTGTGTAATCGGGCCATGCGGCCGACGGAAGCAGCGCCTCCCACCGCTCGACGACGCGCTGGAAGCGGTCGGCCTTCCAGGGCTGTTCGAGGAAGTGGAAGTTGAACGAGAGCTGCAGCTCGTCGTCCGCTCCGTAGTACCGGACCAGGCGACGAAGGTCGCGCACCCCGATCTCACCGACGGCCATGCGCTCGCCGGGGTACGAGTCGAGGACCTTGCGCCAACGGCGGTGGATCTCATGGACCTCGTCGAGATCCCAGTTGCGCAGCCGTGGCCAACCGCGGAATCGCAGCCGCGGATTGTTGCGGAGCTGCTGGTCGCGGATCAGCCCTGAGGCGACGTCGACCCGAAAGCCGTCGACCGCGCGGTCGAGCCAGAAGCGCATCACGTCGTCGATCGCGCCGCGGACCTGGTCGTTCCACCAGTTGAGGTCCGGCTGCTCGGGGAGGAAGTGGTGCAGGTAGTACTGGCCGGTGTGCGCATCCAGGGTCCATGCCGCCCCCGCGCGACGGAAGATCGAGCGCCAGTTGTTGGGTGGCCCTCCGCCGGGCCGAGGATCGGCCCAGATGTACCAGTCGCGCTTGGGATCCTTGCGCGACGACCGTGACGCGAGGAACCACGGATGCTGGTTCGACGTGTGGCCCGGAACGAGGTCGACGATCACGCGGATGTTCCGGCGATGCGCCTCGACGACGAGGCGGTCGAAATCGGAGACCGTGCCGAAGATCGGGTCGACGTCGGTGTAATCCGCGACGTCGTAGCCGAAGTCGGCCATCGGCGACCGGTAGAAGGGTGAGAGCCAGATCGCGTCGACCCCGAGCGACCGCGCGGTCCCATCGTTCAGATGGTCGAGTCGCGCGATGATCCCCTCGAGGTCGCCGATCCCGTCGCCATTCGAGTCCTGGAACGACCGGGGATAGATCTGATAGAAGACGCCTTCCTGCCACCACACCGAGCGCATCGTCTCGATTCTGCCTTGTTAGCCTCTCGGCATGAGCGAGCAGCCGCTGCAGGATCGCTACGCGCCGAACGGAACGTGCTTCGGGTGTGGTCCGCGGAACCTCGAAGGACTCCGGATCAAGAGCGTCCCGCGCGGTGACGAGGTCGTCGCGACGTGGCGTGCGTCACCGCATCACGAGGCCTTCGCCGGAGCGCTCTCGGGCGGGATCGCGGGGACGCTCCTCGACTGTCATTCGAACTGGACCGCGGCGTTCCATCTCATGCGCCGCGCGGCCGCCGCGACCCCGCCCTGCACGGTGACGGCCGAGTACGCGGTGAAGCTTCTGCGGCCGACTCCGACCGATGGCCTCATCGAGCTCGTGGCGAGGCCGGTCGAGGTCTCGGGGGACCGGGCGGTGGTCGAGGCCGAGCTCCGTGCGGGCGGAAAGGTGTGCGCGACCTGCCGCGGGACGTTCGTCGCGGTCCAGCCGGGCCATCCGGCGTACCACCGCTGGTGATGGGTCAGCCGAGACGGGCGTGGCGCCTGCGCGCGCTGATGAAACGGAAGACGAAGAACGCGATCACGAGCAGCGGCAATCCGATGAAGACGTAGCGGATGTAGACGGGTCCGATCAGCCGCTCCGCGGTCGGCCCGAAGATCGCGCCGATCGCGACCCAGAGGCTCCAGTACACGAGCGCGCCGAGAAAGACGGCGGGCGAGAACTGGTGCAGTGGGACACCGGCGGTGCCGGCGACGATGGACATCACCACCCGGGCCCCTGGGATGAGCCGTCCGACAAAGATCGCGACGAAGCCATGTCGCTTGATGCGCGCCGCCCAGCGGTCGATCTGCCTCGGGTCGATGTCGATCGCGCGGCCGACACGATGGGCGACGTCCGCGCCGAATCGAAGGGTGATCGCGTACGGCACGAGCGTCCCGGCGGTCGACGCCAGCGCGCACACGAACACGACCAGGGCCAGCTCCGCGAGATCGTGCCTCGCGCGGAAGCCGTAGAACGCGATGACCACGTCGGTCGGAGCCGGAAGCGGGACGCCGGCCTCCTCGATAGCGACGACGAAGAAGAGGACGACGTATTGATGGAGGAGCATGAGCGCGAGCAGCGCGCGGACTGCCTCGCGAACGAATCCGGGCAGCGGCATCGACGGGGCAGAGCCTAACGAGAAGGGCTAGATTCACCAGCGACACCGCTGGTTGCAGGGGAGGCATTTCATGCCCGCCAAGCGTCGTTCCACCACGTCGCGCCGTCGCTCCGACGGCGCAGCGCGCGAGATCCCGAACTTCTTCGATCGCCTCGAGTGGCGCTGCGCGGGCCCGTACCGCGGCGGCCGCGTGAGCGCGGTCGCGGGCGATCCGCGCGACCGCAACACGTTCTACTTCGGATCCACGGGCGGTGGGATCTGGAAGACCCAGGACGGAGGGGTGTACTGGGAGAACACGACCGACGGCTTCTTCAAGCGTGCGTCCGTCGGCGCGGTCGGCATCGCCTCCGCCGATCCGAACGTCGTGTATGTCGGTATGGGCGAGAGCTGCATCCGCGGCAACGTCTCGCACGGCGACGGCGTGTACCGCTCGACCGACGCGGGCAAGACGTGGTCGCACCTCGGTCTCGAGGACACCAGGAACATCGGCAGGGTCCGTGTCCATCCTGAGGACCCCGACACCGCGTACGTCGCGGCCCTCGGCCACGCGCACGGGGCCAACCGCGAGCGCGGCGTCTTCCGGACGCGCGACGGCGGCAAGACGTGGAAAAAGGTCCTCTACCGGAACGAGAAGGCCGGGGCGGTCGACCTCTCGATGGACCCGACGAACCCGCGCATCCTCTACGCGTCGTTCTGGGAGGCGATCCGCCGGCCATGGGAGCTCGTCTCGGGTGGCGAGGGCAGCGGCCTCTTCCGATCGACCGACGGCGGCGATACGTGGACCGAGATCAGCCGGAACAAGGGTCTGCCGAAGGGCCTGCTCGGCAAGATCGGCGTGTCCGCGTCGGGTGCGAAGTCAGGCCGCGTGTACGCGATCGTCGAGGCGGAGGAGGGCGCGGTGTTCCGCTCCGACGACTTCGGCGAGACCTGGGACCGCGGCAGCGAGGACCGCAACCTGCGGCAGCGCGCCTGGTACTACCACCACATCTACGCCCACCCCACCGACCCCGAGACGGTCTGGGTCCTGAACGTCTCGGCCTGGCGCTCGGACGATGGCGGGAAGACGTTCCAGGAGCTCTCGATCCCGCACGGCGACCATCACGATCTCTGGATCGACCCGAACGATCCGAAGCGGATCATCAACGGGAACGACGGCGGCGCGGTCGTCACCTTCAACGGCGGCGAGAGCTGGTCGAGCGTGTACAACCAGCCGACCGCGGAGTTCTACCACGTGATCACCGACACCCAGACGCCGTATCGCATCTACGGCGCGCAGCAGGACAACACCACGATGACTGTGCCGAGCCGCGCGGCGATCGCCGGCATCACCGGCGCCGACAGCTTCGCGGTGGGGGGCGGCGAAGCCGGCTACATCGCCGTACGCGCGGACGATCCGAACGTCATCTTCGCGGGCAACTATCAGGGGATCCTCACGCGCTACGACCGGCGGACCGGTCAGGCGCGCAACGTCATGGTGTGGCCCGAGTCGAGCGCCGGCGAGGGCGCGGGCGCGCTCAAGTACCGCATGCAGTGGACCGCGCCGACCGTGCATTCCCCGCACGACCCGAACGTCCTGTACCACACCGGAAACCACGTCTTCCGCACCACCGACGAGGGAACGACCTGGGAGCGTCTCAGTCCGGACCTCACGCGCAACGACAAGAGCAAGCTCGGTCCATCGGGCGGTCCGATCACCAAGGACAACACCGGTGCGGAGTACTACTGCACGGTCTTCGCATTCGCCGAGTCTCCGGTCGAGCGTGGCGTGCTCTGGGCGGGAAGCGACGACGGCCTCCTGCACGTCTCGCGGGACGACGGGAAGACCTGGAGGAACGTCACGCCGGCGGCGATCCGTCCGTTCTCGCTCGTCTCGATCATCGAGCCGTCACCGCACGATCCTGCGGTCGCGTTCGTCGCGACGACCCGCTACAAGCTCGACGACTTCCGTCCGTACCTCTGGAAGACGACGAACTACGGTCGGACCTGGACGAAGATCACGAACGGGATCCGTGCCGACGACTTCACGCGGGTGATCCGCGAAGATCCGACGCGGCGCGGCCTCCTCTACGCGGGGAGCGAGACCGGCGTCTACGTCTCGTTCGACGACGGCGGGAAATGGCACCGGCTCGGCGGGAACCTGCCGGCCGTGCCGATCCACGACATAACGGTGAAGGACTCGGACCTCGTGCTCGCGACGCACGGCCGCTCGTTCTGGCTGCTGGACGACCTCTCGCCCATCCGTCAGCTCGCCGCGAGTGGCGGCGTGAAGGGAAAGGCGCACCTCTTCACCCCGCGACCCACGATCCGCTTCCGGACCGACTTCGGCTTTCCGCAGCCGCCGAAGATCGGCAAGAACTACCGCATGACCGGCGCGACGATCGTCACGTACCGCCAGGTCGAGCGGAAGACCGGCGAGAAGGCGCAGGTCAACATCGACGCGGGCCAGAACCCGCCCGACGGCGTGATCGTTTCCTACTGGCTTCGCGACAAGCCCGAAGGCGACGTGAAGGCGACGTTCCTCGACGCGAAGGGCAAGCAGATCCGTCAGTTCACCAGCGCGCCGGCGGAGCCGAAGGAGAAGAAGGAGCAGAAGCCGCTCACCCCGGAGCAGAAGCGCTCCGAGGAGATCAAGAAGGCGCGCGAGCCGAAGGTGCCCAAGGAGCAAGGACTCAACCGGTTCGCGTGGAACATGCGCTACCCGGACGCGGCGCGCGTCGAGGACGATCCGACGTGGGAGTCGGCCGAGGCGACGCTCGCGGGGCCGATCGCGGCCCCGGGCCAGTACCGCGTGCGCCTCGAGGTCGACGGCGAGCGTCACGAAGCGCCGTTCGAGATCCAAAAGGACCCGCGCGTGTCGGCGACCCAGTCCGACTTCGACGCGCAATTCGCGTTGCGCCTGCGGATCCGCGACAAGCTGACGGAGGTCCACGAGACGATCAACGCGATCCGCCAGGTCCGCGGCCAGGTCGAAGGGTGGGAGAAGCGCGCCGAGGGAAGTGGCGGCGCGAGCAGGCTGAAGCGCCCCGCGGCCGCGCTCAAGCAGAAGATGTCCGCCGTCGAGGAGGAGCTCATCCAGGTCAAAGCGAAGAGCCGCCAGGACACGCTCAACTATCCGGCGAAGCTGAACCTCAAGATCGGCGGGCTGGCGATGGCGGTCGGGAGCGCGGACTTCGCGCCGACGAGAGCGATGACGGCGGTGTTCGAGGACCTCTCCCGCCGTGCCGACGCGCAGCTCGCGCGATGGCGCGCGATCGCCAAGGACGACGTGCCCGCCTTCGACAAGCTCGTACGCGGATCGGGCGTCCCCGCCGTCAGCGCGGTGCGCGAGCGCAAGCGCGAAGGCCGGACCGAGCTCCGGAGGGCCGCGGCCCGCTAATCAGTCGGGCTTCGCCGCTCCGAGCGCCCGCGCGACGTGGGCCGGCAGCTCCCGACCGAGCTGCTCGCCGAGCCAGCGGCTCGTGCCGGCGACGGCCTCGACGTCGACGCCGGTCGCGATGCCGAGGCCGCGGCACATCCACACCAGATCCTCGGTCGCGAGGTTGCCCCCCGCCGTCTTCGCGAACGGCGACCCGCCGATGCCGCCGGCGCTCGCGTCGAAGACGGTGATGCCTTCGAGAAGGGCCGCGAGCGCGTTGGCGAGCGCCTGGCCGTAGGTGTCGTGGAAGTGCATGCCGAGCCGGTCCACACGCACGCCCGCCGCGCGGTACCCATCGAGCAGCGTCACGACGGATCCCGCCGTGCCCACGCCGATGGTGTCGCCGAGCGAGAGCTCGTCGCAGCCGAGGTCGAGCAGGCGCCGCCCGACGTCGACCGCGACGCCGGTCGGTGTCGGACCGTCCCATGGATCGGCGAAGACCATCGAGAGATAGCCGCGGACGCGCAGGCCCTCGTCCTTCGCGCGCCGGACGACCTTGCGATAGTCGTCGATCGCCTCCTCGCGCGGGCGCCCCAGATTCTTTCGCGAGTAGCTCTCACTCGCCGAGGCGAAGATGGCGATCTCGCGGACACCGCACCCGAGGGCGCGCTCGAGGCCCTTCTCGTTCGGAACGAGCACCGGATAGCGGACGCCCCGCCGCGGGCGAAGGCGGCGCATGAGCTCTTCGGCATCCGCGAGCTGCGGGACGGCGGCCGGGCTCACGAAGCTCGTCGTCTCGATGACCGTGTGCCCCGCGTTCGCGAGCCTCTCGAGCAGATGGAGCTTCGCCTCGGTCGGGAGAATGCGCTCTTCGGCCTGAAGCCCGTCGCGCGGCGCGACCTCGACGATCGTGATCCGCTTCGGTAACGCTTCGCGCAGGGACTCGGTCGGCACCGCCCGCGTATCGTCGCACGGATGCAGCGCCCCAAGGGAAACGACGTGCGGCGCGCTGCGTTCGATGGTCCGCCGGATCTCGCGCCGTACTTCCGGAACGGCCGTCTCGAGACGATCCCGGCGAAGGGCGAGCGCAGGCTCGCGGTGCTGAGGCACATCGCGCGCCTCTTCGTCGAGGGACGGGACTACGCCGAGGCTGAAGTGAACCAGATGTTGCAGCGCGTCTACGGCGACCACGCCACGCTTCGCCGGTATCTCGTGGACGCAGGTCTCGTGCGCCGTGAACGGAACACGTACCGGCGGGACTGATGGAGTTCCAGGAGGTCGTGCGCAAGCGGAAGATGGTCCGGAGCTTCCAGGACCGCCCGCTCCCAAAGGCGGTCGTCGATCGGATCGTCGCGAACGTTCAGCGGGCGCCGTCCGCGGGCTTCAGCCAGGGCTGGGGGTTCCTCGTCCTCGAGGGCAAAGACGAGACCGCGCGCTACTGGGATGCGCTCTGGCCGGCCAACCGGCGCGCGGACTGGGGGTGGCCCGATCTCTTCAACGCGCCGGTCTTAGTGATCTGCCTCTCGAACAAGATGCAGTACCTGCGGCGTTACGCCGAGGCCGACAAGGGCTGGGCCGACATGGACGAGCGGCGGTGGCCCGTGCCGTACTGGGACATCGACACGGGGATGGCCGCGCTGCTCGCGCTGCTCACCGCTGTCGACGCCGGCCTCGGCGCGGTCTTCTTCGGCGTTCCCGATCAGGCGAGGCTGCGCGCGACCTTCGGCGTTCCGGACGAGTACACGGCCATCGGCGTCGTCGCGATCGGCTACCCGAAACCGACCGATCGACCGTCGCCATCGCTGGGGCGCGGTCACCGTGCCGTCGCGGACGTGGTCCGCCGAGGACGCTGGTCCTGATTGCCGACTGGGTGTCCGATCAGAAAAGGCGCAGCAGCGCCACCGCGATCACGCCGACGATCACGCCGGCGAGCAGGCTTCGCCGCCAAGCGACCGCCGCGACGACCAGGCTCGCGGCGACGGGCTCCGCGCCGTGCGTCAGCGCGCCGGCCGGCGCGATGACCGCCGGGCCGACCAGGGCGGCGATGATCGCGATCGGCAGCGCGTCGAGATAGCGTGATGCGGCGGGCGGGAGGCGCGCGCGGACGGTGAGGGCGACGGGGAGAGCGCGCACGAGATACGTCGCGAGCGCCGACCCTGCGATCGCGACCCAGATCATCGCCGCACCGCCACGGCGAGGATCGGCGCGAGCGCGCCGCCGCCGATGACCGCCACCGTCGACGCCCCGGCGAGAGCGAGACCGCCGGCGATCGCCGCCGCCAGGACCGCGACCGCCGCGTCGATCGGCCGGCGCACCGCGAGGACGACGATCGCGAGGAACGTCGCGGTGATCGCGAAGTCGATCCCGAAGCGCCGCGGCTCGCCGATGGCGTTCCCCACGATGAGCCCGACGATCGTCGACAGATTCCACATCACGTAGAGCGAGACCGCGAAGGTCACGTAATAGCGGAGGCTCACCCCGCCGCGACGAACGTAGCCGGTCGCCATGGCGAACGCCTCGTCGGTGAGGACGAACGCCGCGGCGAGCCGCCGCGGCAGCGAGACCCGCTGCAGGTGGGGCCGGAGCGACGTCGCCATGAGAAGGTGGCGGCTGTTCAGAAACAGGACGGTCGTCACGATGAGCGCGGCCGGCGCACCGCCGGTCCACAGCTGGACGAACGCGAACTGCGAAGCGCCCGCGAAGATGAGCAGGCTCATCGCGACGATCTCGATCGGCTCCAGTCCGGCTTGGCGGGCGACCACGCCGAAGGTGGTCCCGACGATCATGGTCGTGCCGAGGACCGGCCAGCCTTCCGCGAGCGCGCGGCGCGACGGTCGCGGGTCGTTCGATTGGATCGCGCTCAGATCGAGTCCGCCGCGAAGTCCGCGAGACGCTCGCCCCGCTTCACCTGCTGGCCGACCCGCGCGAGCACGCGCGTGACGGTACCGTCCGCCGGCGCCTCGACGCGGAGCTCCATCTTCATCGCCTCGACGACGAAGAGAAGGTCGCCACGCCGCACGCGACGATCGGCTCCGGTCGACACGGCGATCACGACGCCGGGCATCGGCGCCGCGACCTGGGCGCCCGCGGTCTGCTCGACGCTGCGTTCGCGTGGCGCGGTCCCCAGCTCCCAGGTCTCTCCCCGCAGGCCGATCCACACGGTCCCGTCGCTCTGCGCCGCCGCGGCGGGCAGCGCGCCGTCGATCGTCCAGCGATGGTGCTCGCCCGACTCGGCGATGCGACGATCCCCGTAGCGGTACGGTCCGGCGCCTTCGAGCCGGATCGCTCGCTCGCGCTCGCCCTCGCGCAGCACGACCGTCGTGGCGTAGCCCAGACCGATGCGCCAGGGACCGAGCGAGGTCCACGGATCGCGCGTCGATCGAGCGGTCGACACGGCCGACGCGGCGGCGAGCGCGTAGCCCTCGTCGGGCGCCGGCTGTCGCTCGGGCACCAGACCCGCGAGCTCGCGTTCGACGAACTCGGTGTCGAGCCGCTCGCTCTCGGCACGACGAAGCAGGGCTCGCAGGAACGGGAGGTTGGTGCGCACACCGAGGATCTCGGTCGCGGCAAGGGCGCCGGAGAGCTTCCCGAGCGCGGTCCGCGGGTCGCCGCCGTGCGCGACGATCTTCGCGAGGAGCGGGTCGTAGTGGTGCGTCACCACGTCACCCTCCTCATACCCCGCGTCGATCCTCACGCCATCGGGCCAATGCACATGGAGAAGCCTGCCGGTCGAGGGCACGAACCCGGACGCGGGGTCCTCCGCGTAGACGCGGGCCTCGATCGCGACGCCGTGCGCCCGCGTCGGTGGGGCGATCACGTCACCAAGGGCGATCCGCAGCTGCTGCTCGACGAGATCGACGCCGAACACGAGCTCGGTGACCGTGTGCTCGACCTGGAGCCGGGCGTTGACCTCGAGGAAGGAGAAGCGGTCGTGGTCGTCGACCAGGAATTCGACCGTGCCCGCGTTCACGTACCCCGCGGCCCGGGCGATCCTTATCGCCGACTCGGCGATCCCTTTGTGGACCTCGTCGGCGATCGGCGCCGGGCTCCGCTCCACGATCTTCTGGTGCCGGCGCTGCACCGAGCAGTCGCGGTCGCCGACGCTTCGGACCTCGCCGTGCTCGTCGGCGAGGATCTGGACCTCGACGTGACGGGCGCGCTCGACCAGGCGCTCGAGCAGCAGGCGCTCGTCGCCGAACGCCGCCATCGCGAGGCGCCTCGCGCGGGCGAGAGCGTCGCGCAGCTCGCGCTCGTCGCGCACGGTCTGCATCCCGATCCCGCCACCGCCCGCGGCCGGCTTGATCATCACGGGATAGCCGGTCTCGCGGGCGGCCGTCGCGAACGCGGAGTCGCTCTGGTCGAGGCCGCGGTACCCGGGGAGGACCGGAACGTGCGCGCGCTCGGCGATCTCCTTCGCCTCGACCTTGTTTCCGAGCGCGGCGAGGACCGGCGCGGGCGGGCCGACGAAACGCAGGCCGGCCGCGACCACCGCGTTCGCGAGGGCGGGACTCTCCGCGAGGAAACCGTAACCGGGGTGGACCAGCTCGGCGCGGCTCTCGCGTGCCGCGGCGATGATCCGGTCGATCGCCAGGTACGAATCGCGCGCGGGCGCGGGGCCGAGGCGAAGCGCCGCGTCGGCCTCGCGGACGAAGGGCATGGACGCGTCCGCGTCGGAGTACACCGCGACCGTGCGCATCCCCAGACGTTTCGCCGTCCGGAAGATCCGCCGCGCGATCTCGCCGCGGTTCGCGACGAGGAGGGTCGTCACCAGCTCGGCTTGCGCCGCTCGAGGAACGCGCGCATCCCCTCCTGCCCCTCGTCGCTGACGCGGGCACGCGCGATGCGCTCGACGAGGCCTTCGGCGACCTCGTCCGGGGGACGGCCGGCGACCTCGCGCGCGAGCCGCTTTGCTGACCTCACCGCCTCGGGCCCGCCCTCGAGGATCGCGGCGACGACTCGCTCAACGGCCGCGTCGAGGTCGGCCGGCTCGACGAGCCGCTCGACGAGGCCGATCTCGTGCGCGCGCTTCGCGTCGATGCGGGAGCCCGTCACGAACAAGGCGGTCGCTCGCGCGACGCCGATTCTCCGGATGACGTACGGCGAGACGACCGCGGGCACGATGCCGAGCCGCGTCTCGGTGAACGCGAAGGAGGCGTCGGTCGAGGCGACCGCGATGTCGGCGACCGCGACGAGGCCGGCTCCGCCGCCGATCGCGGCGCCCTGCACGCGCGCGACGAGGGGCATGTCGAGCTCGTAGAGCGCGCGGAACATCGCGCCGAGCGCGCGGGAGTCCGCCATGTTCTCGGCCAGCGTGAAATCGGCGACCCCGCGCATCCAACCGATGTCCGCCCCAGCGCAGAAGGCATCGCCCTCGCTCGCGAGGACCACGGCCCGCGTGGCGTGGTCGATCTTGCCGACGAGCGCCGTCAGCTCCGCGATGAGCGCCGCGTCGAACGCGTTCTTGCGCTCCGGGCGCGCCAGGGTGAGGCGCGCGACATGTGTTGGAGTCGTATCGAAGCGGACACTGCTCATAACGCGAACTCTAGACGCGCGTCGAATTCGGAGGAGGGATATTTATGAGCCAGGCGGCCAGTCGGTTCCGGTTTCATCGTCCCAGCGTCCAATTGCGCTCGCCCTTCGGCGACGACTGGTTCGGCCAGCGCGCCGAGTCATTCGCGCGGTTCTTCGGGAAGCCGCGATACCTCTTGATGCAGACGGTTCTCGTGCTTTCGTGGGTCGCGCTCAACGCGATGGGCACCTTCCACTACGACCCGTACCCGTTCATCCTCCTGAACCTCGTGTTCAGCACGCAGGCGGCGTACGCGGCACCGATGATCCTGCTCGCGCAGACGCGCGGGGCCGAGCGCGAGCGGGCGCACGCCGATGCCGACGCCGAGCACCGCGAGACGATCGCGACCTCCCAGATGGAGCTGCTCACCCAGAACACCGAGCTCACCGTGCAGGTCGCGAAGCTCGCGCAGCAGATCGAGACGCTCACACGCGAGATGCACGGGCGGATCGTCGCGGAGACGAAGCCCGCCGGCGTCTGAGCGCGCGGCAATCCGCGCGACCTCTGGCGCCTAGACTCCGCGCGTGACCCGCAGGGCGGGGATCCTTCTCGCGGGCGGAGCCTCGCGAAGGTTCGGCCGCGACAAGCTCGTCGAGAACGTCGCCGGCGCGCCGCTGCTCATGCACCCGCTGCGCGCGTTAGTTGCCACCTGCGAGGAGGTCGTGATCGTCCTCGCGCCGGATGGCCCGGAGCCGAGGATCGAGGACCCGACGAGGGTCCGCTTCGTACGTGACGAGATCGCTTTCGCCGGACCGCTCGCCGGGTGTCGTGCCGGCCTGGAGGCGGTTCGCTCCGAGATCGCGATCGTCGCCGCCGGCGACATGCCCCATCTCGTGGCCCCTCTCATCGAGCTGATCGGCGCACGCGCCGCGAAAGG
>WNGI01004431.1_pt1 | contig 12579 bp, 10 predicted proteins | sample 5400621 | NCBI WGS metagenome assembly WNGI01 (sample SAMN13153374, study PRJNA577476) | soil metagenome | isolation source: 20 cm soil or saprolite under Garry oak tree replicate 1 | place: USA:California | collected 2016-06-15 | reverse complement strand
CGGAGCGCCCTCGCCGGGGCTCGGGGAGGAACCCGGCGGTCGCACCTGCTGACGAGGATGGCCCTGCTGGCGTCGGGGTCCGAGGATCTGGACAGGGCGAGCGAGCTGGCCGAGCTGGCGATGGCCGAAGCCGGGCAGGACCCCGCCGCCCGCGCCGAGGCGCTGTCGGTCGCCGCCATCATCGATATGAACGCCGACCGCCGGGCGCGGGCCGGCCAGCGCTCCGAGGAGGCCCTCGAGCTGTTCCGCCGGGCCGGGCATGCCCGGGGCATCGCCGACGTCCTCGACGGCCGGGCGATGGCGACGTTCCTCGGTGGCAACATCCGTGGGGCGGTCGTCGCCTTCGACCGGGTGGCCCGGCTGTTCGAGGACTCCGGGGACCTGTTGCGGGTCGGCACGCCCCGCTCGACGCGGGGCCATGCCCTCACGTTCATGGCCCGCCCCCGGGAGGGTCTTGCCGACGCACGGGCGGCGCTCGAGCTTGCCCGGACCCTCGGCCACTCCGAGGGGGAGGCCTACGCGCTCTGGCACTGCAGCGAGGCGCTCTCCGCCCTGGGGAACCCGGACGAGGCCCTGGAGGCGGCCACCGCCGCCCTGGGGATTGCGGAGCGCATCGGCCACCGGGAGTGGACGGCTGCGTCGCTCAGAGCGGTTGGGATCGCGCTGCAGGCCGCGGGCGACCTGTCCGGGGCGGAGGCGGCGTTCCGGCGCTCCCTGGCGACCTCGGAGAACCTGTCCCTCTTCGCCGGATGGGCGTCGGCCAGGATCGCCCTCGTGCTCGTCGCCGGGGGCGACGTGGCGGGCTCGGCCCCCCACGTTGCCCGGTCGCTCGCCGAGGGGCCGGAGCTCAGCCGCCATGAGGGACGTCTGGCCCAGGCGGAGGTCGCCGTCGCCTCCGGCGACGCGGGCGCCAGCCGGATCGTGACGGAGGCGTTGGCCCTCGCGGAAAAGGGTGGTCACCTGCTGGGCGCCCGGCGCCTCGCCGAACTGAAGGCCGGGCTCTAAAGAAGCAGCCGACTCTTCAGGCCGCCGGTCGTTCCAGAGCCGTGCCGTCGACCATGAGGGTGACGTCGACGTTACCCCGCGTCGCATTCGAGTAGGGGCAGAGCTCGTGCGCTCGGAGCATGAGTCCCTCGGCGTCGGTTCGCGACAGGTGCGGTGCGTGCAGGTCGAGGTCGACCGTCAACCCGAAGCCGCCGTGTCCCGTGGGGCCAAGCCCGACGCGGGCGGCGATGATCGAGTCCGACGCATCGAGGCTTCGACCCCGGGCGACGGACAGCAGCGCCGACTGGAAGCAGGCGGCGTAGCCGACGGCGAACAGCTGCTCCGGATTGGTGCCGGAGCCGCCTTGACCGCCCAGCTCCTCGGGGACCGAAAGGTCGACGTCAAGCCGGCCGTCGGACGTCCGCCCGTGCCCGGCTCGTCCGCCTTCGACTGCCGCCTCTGCGGTATACAGGACCTTCATAGCGTCCTCCTTCTCGCTCGCGTTGGTGATCGTGCACGCCACCTCCGAGCTGCAGGTGCTGCTACGGGACGACCACGAGCGGGAACCGGTCGACTTCCGCCAGGGTCAGCGACACGGATCCGCCGATTTCGTGCTGATGGTTGCGGGATGGCCCGCCGACGACCAGGACGATGGTGACGTCGGGGCCGCGCTCGCGACGCAGTTCGTCCGCGACGGCGATCAGCTCCTCGGCAACGGAGCCGTCCCGGGGTTGAAAGTGCCAGCGTGGCTCCATGGGCTCCAGCCGGGCGCGCACTTCGTCGGCCATCCGGCGCTCCACATTGTCCGCCGACGCCAGAGCGGAGGTCTCGGATCGCTTCGACAACGCGGCGCTGGCGGGAACGTGGGCCACGTAGACGACTTCGAGCTGACCTTCCCGGCCGCGGAGCAATCCGGCGGCGGCGTCGAGGGCACGCTGCGCCGGCTCCGATCCATCGAAGCCGACGACAACAACGACAGGATCAGCTGGCGAGCTGCCCGCCGTCCCGGCGGTCTGCTCCATTGCCCATTCGGTGGCAAACGCGGTGCTCGTCAACGGGCCGGTTCCTTGAGGACGCAGGTTGGTCTGGGTTCGGTACCACGGGGTCGACGCTTCGGTAGCCGTAGAGCGGTCGTTCATCGGGAGCACCTCCTTTTCAGCATCAGGAAACGCAGGTGGTCGTGGCTCTCTTCCCGACGGGGGTTAGGGCACGACGGCGATCACCGGCGCGTCGCGACGGGAGACGAGACGCCGGCCGAGTGAGCCGGCGAGGTGATGCAGCATCTTGGCGGACCTGCCGACCACAATGAGATCGGCGCCCAGGGACCGTGCGATGCGGGTGATTGTTGGAGCGGTGTCGCCGCGTTCCCAGACAAACCTGAGGTGCAGGCCGAGTTCGCGGGCCCGGTGTTTGGCCTCGTCCCTGAGCTGCACGGCCACCTCGTCCCTTGCCTGCTCGACCGCGGCGTAGCCGAGCGACTCACCGAACGTGGCGACCGGCTCAACCTCGGGGGTGACGTACACGGCGACCAGGCTGCCGTTGGAGCGGATGGCCTCGCCGGCCGCCCAGGAGAACGCGTCCCAACTGGTCGACGAACCATCCAGTCCGACGACGATCAATGGTGCGGTGCTACCGACGGCACGGACGGGGGAGTCCTGCGAACCCGAAACGGTACCGTTCTCGTGTTTGGCCTTGTTCAGCGCCTCCCGCAGCCGCTCGGCGCGAGCCTCGGCTTCCTTCTGAGCCATACGATCACCTCCCCATCGAGGGTTGCGGTCCAAGGCCCTTCTGCGCCGGAGCGTCCGGCTGCGGGCCAGGCGTACGTTCCCCCCTGGTCAACGCTTCGCGACCGTTTCGGCTTCCCCTGCAAGGTCCAGGAGGTGACGAAGCGCCGGCACGGCGGCGCGCAGCGCTGCCACGTCCTCCTCGCCGAGCCTGTCGATCAGGGCCGTGAACACCGACGCCCCGGCGCAGCGCATCGAGCGGAGGTACTGCGTTCCTGCCGGGGTGATGGCGACCAACACGACCCGGCCATCACCCGGGGCGCGACGGCGCTCTGCGAAGCCGAGGTCCTCGAGCTGGGTCACCACTGCGGTCATCGACGGTTGGGTCACTCCCTCGTTCACGGCGAGATCCGTCAACCGCCGTGGCCCGGTCCGCGCGAGGGTCGCCAGCGCCGACACCGCAGTCAGGCTCACCTCCCGGCCACGTTGCCTGACGGCCAGAGGGGTGAGGGCAAACAACGTCTCTCCGATGATGTCATTGCGCTCGACCATGACATAAGCATAGACTAACCTATATAGATTAGTCAATGGGATGTCTCAGATAGGGGTGGGAAGGAAATGTGGTGGTATCGGTACCAAAACCTTCTCACCCAAGAATCGGCGTCGGCACGACGAGCGCCGACTGATCAGCCGTCTTCCGGTTCCTCATCGGCTCGAACCCAGCGCAGGCCGGCCGCGTACAGGATGACGATAAGGGCCACGACGGATCCGATCGCGATGAGGAAGAACCGCAGGAAGTTCGGGCCCTGGCCGCGCGGGCCACGCGGCGCCCCGAGATGGGAGGGCGCGGCCGACCGCGACGCGGAGGGAGAGGGCGAAGCGATCGGGCTCGACGCGGTTGCGGTGGGCGTTTCTGCGACGACGATGGGTGTCGAAACGGGAACGGATGGCGAGAGGGCCGGAGAACCTTGACCCGGTGCCCGACTCGTCGCTTGCCCGAGGACCGACGGGGTGCGTCGAGCTGACGGGGTGGGTTTGGGTGGGCTCGCCGGCGTTGCTGGTTGGGTCGCCTGTGTCGTCGGCCCGGGTGCCGGGCTCGGGCTGGGCGGTGGCGGTGGAGGTGGCGGAAGCTCCGTCGAGAAGGTGGCCCTGATGGATCCGGCCTGGCCGCATGCCAGCGTCAAGGTCCATACGATGGGGAGGGGAAGCTGCAGGACGACCGGAGGCGGGTCGGTGTAGCGGCCCGAGGTGTCGTAACCGTTCGACCCCCCGATGTTCTGGTACTGGGAGGCTCCGGTGTCGTTGCGGGTGGCGGTGAACGCACACTCGGGATTCGGGCCGTTGTGGAGTTGGGCAACGATGCTGGCGCCCGGGGGGTGAGCACCGTAGTCGAACGTCTGATCGTGGGTGACCTGGACGATCGTCCCGCTCACGACCAGGTCGAACATGGGGGCCCACGTCTGGGCGAGCGCTGGCGGTACCGCACTGAGCATCGCAAGGGCGAGCGCCGCGAGTCCTATGCGCCACTTTGCCATCGATTTCCCCCTAACCGGACCTCCAGGTCCCCGTCGTTATCCGACTGGCAGGATCGTGTGAGCGTCGGGTGCTCGGACTTAAAACATGGCACGTCGGTCCCGTTCTTGCCGGAGGCGCGGGGTAGGTCCCGGACGGTCCATGGCCGGTCAGGGATGCGGTCGCATCTGGATGTCAAAGCCGAGGCTGAGCGAGCCGCCGGTGGGAACGTAAACGTCCTCGTTGTTGAAGTAGTCGACGTCCATCGAGCTGACCCCCAGGCCAGCGTTCCATATGTGGTCGATCCGCTCCGGGAGCCGGTAGGCCGATGAGTAGGGGAGCAGGTACGTCATTTCCCGATCGGTCACGCTGCCGGTCAGGGAGGACTGCTGCTCGGTCATGAAGTTGCCCGGCGTGAGGGTCTGCGGGAGCGAGTACCCCTCGGAGATCCAGTTCGTGGCGTACTGAGGCCCCTCGCAGAGCCTCGCCGTCACGCCCGGCGGGAAGTCACCCCCGGTGCAGCCGTAGCCATGGCGGGCGATGTTGGCGTAGTTGAACGCTCGGTACGGGTAGGGGGCAGCGCCGTTGTCGGAATTCCCGGCCACCACGACCGTGCCCAGATGGATGCCGCTGGAGGGCACGAGGGTGACCTCCACTCGAACCCGCTGCGCCTCCGGACCGCAACATGGCCCGTAGTCGTCGTTGGGGTCGCTGCGGTCGCGGAAGCGGTACGTGAGGACGAACAGGATGATGGCGGTGTTGCCATAGCTGTCGGTCATCAGCATGTCGTTTTGGGTGCCCTCCTGATAGAGCGCTCCGGCAAACGTGTAGAGGTGGTCGTAGCCGGAGACCGAGGTGGTGTTGAGGGTCAGGATCGCAGGGCTGTCGGCGATCCCGCAGTTGTTGGAATTGCGGATGATGAAGGTGCCCCTGCCCGGGACACAGCTCCCGTCGCTCCCCCCGGCGGCGATGACGTTCACCCCCTGTCCGGCGTCGTACGACCGGGCGTTGCTGCCGTCGGATCCCGGCAGGAATTCGTTCGGCGACCATTGCACGGCATTGGCGACGTACTGAAAGTCCGCACCGGTGCTGCTGCTCGGCTGCAAGGCCCACATCCCGGAGAGCAGCCCGCCACGACGTTTCACGTCGAGCCAGTAGATCCCATAGTTGGTGACCACCACCCGGTCACCGCTGCGCATCTCGCCCGCCACGTTGTTGTGCAATGGATCGGTGGTCGCCATCCCCCGGTCGGCCATCTGCACGAGGAAGCCAACTCGGGGGTCGGGGTAATCGCTCAGGTTGTCAACCGCTACCTGCGTGGTGGCGAGCTGCACGTTGAAGCTGGAATTCGCACGCGCTGGGGCCGGTGCTCTGACGAGCACGGAGCTGAACATCAAGGCCACCGTCGAGATCCCAAGGAATCTCCGCACATGGAGTTGCCCCATCGCTGACCCCTGGACCCCCTTGCCTCGAGCGGATGGCAGGCGACGATGCCTTCGCCCCGGGGTCGGATTCCACCACACCCGCTCTGCATTCTTGACTCGTTCGCCTCGAGCGTCACATTAGAATATTTTCAGCTAGTTAAGGTGATCTGATCGCGCCTTGTCGCCCGCTACGATCACCAGCGGTGGTGCCTGGAGACTCCGCCTGGGTCGACAGGCGCGCTGCAGCGGACCAGGACCTGTCCGGGCCCTCTGGTGACGACGAGGTTGCCGGCCGGATCGGTACTGACCGTTCCAGAATTGGCGAGGGCCGGCCCGCTCGCAACGAAGATGACGCCGATCAGCAGGAGGCTGCTCCAGAGTGCGCGGCGCGGGCGTACCCGATGGTGGCCTTCATCGACCCTGCGCGGCCCGCACCAGGTAGAGGGCCTGCATGCCGGCCGCGATGTGGTCGCTCACATGGCAGTGGAACAGCCAGGTCCCGGGATCGTCGGGTCGCATGTCGGCTACGGCCATTGTCGCCGGCATCAGGGAGACCACGTCGGTGCGCATGCCGTTCACGGTGACGACGTTGCCGTGCCAATGGGGTGTATGGAGGTCCACCTCGGTCCCCATGCCCATCAGATACCACCGGACCCTCTGGCCCTGGACGACATCGATCCCTGGCAGGTTGCCGAAGATCTCGCCGTTGATGGCGTGCTTGAGGTTGGCCTCCTGGAAGTCGGGGTCGTCCCTGTTCACGGAGGCGGGCTTGGTGGCGTACGTCTGGATGTTCTCGTCAAGCCAGGGGCTCTTGTCCTCGTTCATGACCATGAACATCGCCACCAGTTCGCGATCCACGTCCTTCGTCGAACCGTCGGGCCGGGCCATTCCCTTCCGGGTGATGATGATCGGCCCCATCAGGCCGGCGTAGGTGTCCGACACCTCGTCGACATGCGAGTGGTACATCCACATCACCGAACTCGGGTCCATGGGTCCGGGACCCGCCCGTTCCGGCACGTGCCAGAGGTAGGTGTGGGTCTGGCCCGGCGCCACGGCGTCGTCCGCCTTGTCGGTCCCCGACGTGCCGTCGTCATATCGAGCCCCCTCCGAAGCCTTGTCGTAGAACAAGCCGTGGGGGTGCATGCTCGCCGCGAAGGGGGTGTTGTTCTTGAACAGCACCTTGATGGTGTCTCCCACCTCGGCATGGATCACCGGGCCGAGCATGCCCAGGTGCGCCCATGCTGCCGGCCGGTCCTTCAGCGCCGAGAAGGTTGCGTCGCTGTACTCGCGGTAGAGGGACTTCTTGTAGATCTGGCCGATCCGGTCCGGTCCTCCCGCCACGTAGACGGTGTCGTCGCCGGCGAAGGGCGCCCCGGTGAGACCGTTGCGCCCGGACGGCGCATAGTTCCAGGCGACCACGTCGGCGGCGATGTAGTACACACGGTCCCTGCCCGAGCCGGACGCCGTCTCCCGCGACTCCATCGCGTGCGGAGCGTCGGTACACGCCGCAGCCAGCGTGACGACCACAAGCACGGCCCCTGCCAAACGTTGCATGATCAGCTCCCTCGGGTCAGGGGCAGGTGGCAATGTTAGGTTAACTTAACTACTAATGTCAAGGTTCCTTAAGATCAAAGATAAAGCAACCCTAATGGTTGGTTAGGGAGGTTAGGAGCGCAGCGCGTGCAGACGCGCGAAGAGCGTCCAACCTTGCCTGCCGTGGGGGATTCCCACCCTCTTCAGCCGCCTGGGACGCGGATTCCCGGGTCATCGTGACGAACGTGGACGGCGGATTGGCGGCAGAAATAGACCAATCTGCGATAGAAGGAGCACATGCCGACCAACACCAGGTTGTCGAACGCCGGACCGGACCTCCTCGCGCCGCGCCGCTCCGTTCGGTCAAGGATCTGGGGGGCGCTCGTCGCGCCGGTCCCCGAACCGGGGGCCGCGGCCGCCGGAACCCCCGTGCCCACGACGGCAGACAAGCTACGGCTGTTCGCCCTGAGCTTCCTGATGCTCTTCGTCGAACTGGCCCTGATCCGGTGGACCGGCGCCAACATCCTCTACCTCTCCTACTTCTCCAACTTCGTGCTGCTCGGCAGCTTCCTCGGCATCGGGCTTGGCTTCCTCCGCCCGACCATCGGGCGCACGGGCCTCTTCGCTTTCGCAGCCCCGCTCCTGGCCGTCGCCGTGGCGTATGTCCACTTCTTTCCCGTGCAGATCGACCGCACGAGCAGTCAGATCATCTACTTCGGACACTTCGTGCCGACGGGCATGCCGATCGGGATCACCCTGCCGTTCATCTTCCTCGCCGCCGCCATGGTGATGGCCACGATCGCCTCCGGCGTGGCTCAGCTGTTCGTGCGGTTCAAGCCGCTCGACGCCTACCGCCTGGACATCGTGGGCAGCATCGCCGGCATCGCCGCCTTCACGGCGCTCTCGCTGTTCCAGGCCCCGCCGCTTGCCTGGGGCCTCGTCGCCTCGCTGGGGTTCGTCGCGGTGCTCGGCTCCGCCGTTCGTCCGCTCCAGGTCGTCGCCATCGCCGTGCTCCTGCTCCTGCTCGGCATGGAGTCCGCTGCGGCGAACACCAAGTGGTCTCCGTACTACAAGGTGATCTGGGGAGGCAGCGGCCGGTTCGTCGGCGTGAGCGTCAACGGCATCCCCCACCAGGTGATCACCTCCGTGCAGACGCGCAAGGAGACGGAGCCGATCTATTTCCTCCCGTACGAGCGCACGCCGGGGCTGAAGCTCGACAACGTCCTGATCGTGGGGGCGGGCACCGGCACCGATGTGGCCATCGCCCTCTCGCAGGGGGCGCGCCACGTCGACGCGGTCGAGATCGACCCGCAGATCTACCGGCTCGGCCAGCAACTCAACCCCGCGCGGCCGTACCGGGATCCCCGGGTGTCCGTGTATATCGACGATGGGCGGGCATTCATCCAACGGACCACCCAGCGGTACAACCTCGTCATCTTTGCCCTGCCGGATTCCCTGACGCTCGTGTCGGGGCAGTCCTCGCTCCGGCTGGAGAGCTACCTGTTCACCAAGGAGGCGATGAGCCGGGTGCGGGGACTCCTGCAGCCGGACGGGGTCTTCGGCATGTACAACTTCTACCGGGAGTCGTGGCTGGTTGACCGCCTCGCCACCACGCTCCAGGTGGTCTACGGACGACCACCCTGTGTCGAGTCCGTCGGCAACTTCGGCCACGAGGCCCTCTTTCTTGCTGGCCAGAGTCCCGCGGCCGTGGTGTGTCCCTCCACCTGGACGGCGACCACCCGCTTCACGCAGCCGGCGACGGACAACGAACCCTTCCTGTACCTCAAACAACGTGGCATCCCGGCCCTCTACTGGCAGACGCTGCTGGCAATCCTCGCCGTCGCTCTCATCGCAGTCTGGTTGTATGCCGGCAGGCTCCGAAAGGGCTGGCAGTACACGGATCTCTTCTTCATGGGAGCCGCCTTCCTCCTGCTGGAGACGAAGAGCGTCGTGCAGTTCGCGCTCCTCTTCGGCACCACCTGGCTGGTCAACGCGCTCGTGTTCGCCGGCGTCCTCCTCGCCGTGCTGACGGCCGTGGAAGTCTCACGCCGGGTGACCTTCCGGCGGCCGGCATGGCTCTATCTCTGGCTCCTGATCGCCCTGGGCATTTCCTGGGCGGTGGCCCCCGACACACTCCTGCGCTTCGGCCCACCCCTGCGCTTCGCCGTGGCGGTCGCGCTCGCGGGGACCCCCATCTTCCTGGCCAACCTGGCCTTCGCGCAGCGCTTCAAGGACGTGGCGACGTCGTCAACCGCCTTCGGCCTGAACCTGCTCGGTGCCATCCTGGGCGGGGCGCTCGAATACTCGGCCCTTGTGGTCGGATACCGTGCCCTCGCGCTGTGTGCCGCCGCGCTGTACGGGCTGGCATTCCTCTTCGGACGCCGTCACCTGCGAGGCGTGCCGACCCCACCGCAACGTCTGTGAGTAAAACGTGCTGCTGTACAGCAGAATGTACTCAAAGATATGCGGAACAGTGTTCTGGAGCAGGCTGTGGCTCTACCCGACGGGCTCCAGGACGATGACGGGGATCTTGCGTTCCGTCTTCAGTTCGTGCTCCTCGAAGGCCGGGATGGTGCGCTTCTGGAGGTCCCAGTACCGTTCTCGCGCGTCGCCCTCGGCCACCCGGGCGATCACCTCGACGATGTCCGTCCCCACCTCGACGGCGGCCTGAGGGATGGCCACCAGGTTGTGGTACCAGTCGGGGTGCCGGGGTGCCCCGCCGCCGGAGGCGAACACGACGAAGACGCCGTCGATCGGCAGGTAGACGAGGGGGTTCTCCCTCGCCTCACCGCTCCGGGCCCCAATGGTGTGGAGGATCAGCAGGGGCACGCCCTCGAAGTTGCCGCCGACCCTGCCCCCCTCGGTGCGGAAGCTCTCGATCAGCTGCTCGTTCCAGGCGTTGATGTCCGACACGGCGTTCCTCCCCGGCGCAGGCGGTCCCGACCACGCACCTCATAGGGAACGTACCCGGCCAAGTATTCGCGGAACCTTCGCGCTCAGGCCACCTGCTGGACAAATCCCGTTCACCCTGGATCGCAATGATGCTCGAGCATGAGCTTCTCATCCGGCGCCTTGAGGGGCGCCTCGGGCGACGACCGGCACGACGAGGCCGACGATGAGGCGAAGGTCTCCCGCCGCAGGTTCCTGCAGGGGACCGGGGCCGCCGGGGTCGCCGCCGCCGCGCCATGGCTGTGGCCAGGCGCTGCGGGTGCCGCCGTCGCCTCGGCCGGGCCCTCCGTCCTGAAGCAGGTCCCCATCGCCGGGGCGCCGCCGCCCGAGCAGCTCCATCTCCAGTTCGGTGGCGACGCCGCAAGCCAGATGTCGGCAAGCTGGGCGACGCCCGTCCGGGTGAACCGGCCTCGGTTGCGGCTCGGCAAGCCCGGCCACGGCTACGGCACCGAGATCGACGCAATCGAGCGGGTCTACACCGAGGCCCTCACCGGTCAGACGGTCTACACCTATCACGCCCGGATGGACGGCCTCGAGGCGGACTCCGACTACATCTACCAGGTCTACCACCGGGGAGCGTATCCCCTTGCGGGCCAGTTCCGCACCGGGCCGGAGGGACGGTCGAGGAAGTTCCGCTTCACCAGCTTCGGGGACCAGTCGGTGCCCGTGCCGATCGGCCTCCGCCTCGGCCCGTGGTCGCCCAATGCCGGGTTCGTCGTCGACGCTGTCGAGGCCGCCAACCCCCTGTTCCACCTGTTGAACGGCGACCTGTGCTATGCGAACGTCAGCGACGCGCCGGTCGAGACCTGGCAGAGCTTCTTCAACAACAACATGCGCTCCGCTCGAAACCGGCCATGGATGCCCTGCCCCGGCAACCACGAGAACGAGGTCGGCAACGGTCCCCAGGGCTACCTGCCGTACCAGACCCGCTTCGACCTCCCCGGCAACGGCGGGGACCCGGCCCTCGCCGGTAACTGGTATGCGTTCACGGTGGGAGCGATCCGCATCGTCTCGATCAACAACGACGACGTGTGCCTCCAGGACGGCGCGTTCAGCACGTACCGGCGCGACCACATCCCCGGCTACGCAGCCGAGGGCCTCAACCCGTACATCCGCGGCTACAGCGGCGGAGCCCAGAAGCAGTGGCTCGAGCAGACCCTGCACGCCGCCCGGGAGGACCCCGGCATCGACTGGATCGTCGTCTGCATGCACCAGGTCGCCATGTCGTCGGCCCACTTCAACGGCGCCGACCTCGGGATCCGGCAGGAATGGCTCCCGCTGTTCGACCGGTACGGCGTGGACCTCGTCGTGGCCGGTCACGAACACCACTTCGAGCGGACGTTCCCGGTCAAGGGAGTCGTGCCGGGCAGTTCGTTGCTCACCCCGGCCACCCGGGGCAGCGATGCCGCGAGCATCGATACGACCGCCGGATGCTGCCACATGATCGTCGGCGGAGGGGGCCACTCGGGATTCACACCGCCGAGCGCCTTCGACACTCCCCACGACGGGGTTCTCATCGTCGGCGTCGGCGCCGGCAGCCCGCAGGCGCAGCATCCGACGATCGTGGTGACCGAGCCCGCCGCCTGGTCCGCCTACCGGGACGTCACCACGCCCTACGGCTTCGCCACCTTCGACGTCGACCCCGCTGCAGGCAACGGCCTGACGACGATCACCGTCACCCACTACGGCGCCCAGAAGGGCTCCAGCGTCTATGCCCCGGTCGACCGGTGCGTCCTCCGGCGACCGTCCCGGCGCCGCGGCAGCGACCGGGGGCTCGCAGCCGCGGCCACGGGGGCCAGGTAGCTCGCGCGACCCCGCCGTCACCGCCATGGGGTAGCTCAGATGCCCGGGCATGGTCCCGCGGGGCCGTTCGAGGACCACACGGACGCCGAGAGAGGCTGATTCAACCAACACCTACGGTCCCGTTGGGCTCGTTGGGCTCCCTTCGGGCTGGTTCCCTAGCCCGGCTGCCCTTGAGGAAATGACCCTTTCTCGTCATTGGGAGCCCCCACATTGTTGCCGATCATCAGATCAGGGAAGGCGCAGGCATGTCCGCCGAAGAGCGTCGCGGTGGGCCGCAGCCTGCTCCGGATGCGCTGTCCGTCGTCGATGCCGTCGATGGCAACGAAACGTCGACGTCAACGAAACCAGGCACAACAGGCAGGAGGTCACGATGCAGCGGCTGCGACGCAGTCGGGGTGATGATCGCGGCACTGCCGCCCTCGAGCTCGCCCTGGTCCTTCCCATCTTTCTCCTCCTGGTGTACGGGGGACTGTCGTTTGGTCTGGCGATGTCCGCCAAGGGGTCGATCACCGAGGCCGCCGCGGAAGGGGCTCGATCGGCAATCGGTGCCTCCGTGATCGCTGCCGACAACGGCAGTCAGTGTGCCGCCTACACGCGCACCGCGCAGGCACAGGCCGTGCAGGCGTTGAAGGGCCTCGGGGCTGCGTCGA
>WNGI01010535.1_pt1 | contig 12581 bp, 15 predicted proteins | sample 5400621 | NCBI WGS metagenome assembly WNGI01 (sample SAMN13153374, study PRJNA577476) | soil metagenome | isolation source: 20 cm soil or saprolite under Garry oak tree replicate 1 | place: USA:California | collected 2016-06-15 | reverse complement strand
AGGCGCGACGGAGAAGCACATCAGCAACATCTTCGGGAAACTCGAGCTTCCAGACTCGCAGAACGACCATCGCAGAGTACTGGCAGTCCTGACCTACCTCGGTTCGTAGCGGCCCGGGGCGGCGTCGGCGCCGGCCTCGAGGCTGGAGTCGGGTATCGGTATCTCTGCGCGGACGAGTGTCGGGCCGCCAGCTGGGCTTGACACCGAGAATGAACCGTCCACGCCGGCGATCCGGCTGGTCAGGCCGGCCAGCCCGCCTCCAGGTTCCGCGAGAGCGCCGCCGACGCCGTCATCCCAGACCTCGACTACCAGCCGCGATCCTTCGCGTCGGCAGCGCACCTCGCAGTGCCTGGCGGCACTGAGCGCCTCCGAGACGACGAAATAGGCCGCTCGCTCCGTCGCGGGCGGGAGGCGCTCACCGGGTGCGAGGCCGCTGACGAGGACCGTCGGCACCGGCCCGACACCCGAGATCGATTCCACCGCCGACACGAGACCGCGGTCGAGCAGGATGGACGGCGCGATCCCGCGAACCAGGTTGCGGATCTCGGCGAGCGCCTCGCGCGCCTGTTCCTGCCCCTCGACGATGAGCTGCTTCGCCGCCGCCGGATCGGTGTCGATCCGCTCGCTGGCCAGGCCGAGATCGATCGACAGCATGACGAGACGCTGCTGGGCGCCGTCGTGGAGGTCGCGCTCGATCCGATGGAGCTCGCTCGCTTCGACATCGAGGACGGCCGACCGGCTCTGCCTGAGTGTCTCGACCTGGCGTCGCAGCTCCCGGCTTTCCGAGGTGCACAACACGCTGGCGACCACCCCTCGGTGGAGGGCCATGATGAGCTGCGACAGGGACGCTGCGACCGCCAGCAACGCGGCGCCCACGATCACGCGAACCAGAGCAACGGGCGCATCGTGCCCCGACAGGGGCCCGAGAACACCCGGCAGCGACCCTCCGCCCACAGCGTCGTACCAGATCGGTGTCGTCAGCAGTGACAGGGCCAGCGTCCAGACCGTCGCGGTGACGACGAACTCGATGATCGACAGCGGCAGGTTGATCGCGACGTAGAGCACGTCTCGCCAGCGGTTCTCGTCCGCGAACTCTGCGCGCAGGATGTCGAGGATGCCACCGCGCAACGGCCGGTACGGATGCGCCGGCAGCCGGCCCGGCTCACCGATGAAGGCCCGCCAGCGCTCGATCCGGGCGACGAGCCGCGAACCCTCGATCGCCATGGCGACGAAGATCAGACCGAAGACGGCGAGGAGGGTGGCCAGGCCGCCCGACACGAGGGCGCCGATCGTCGCGAACGCAACGAGGCCGATGACGAGCCCCAGGCCGATCGCGGCGTTTGCGTACCAGGTCGCCGGATGAATCGGCGAGAGCGCGAATGCCCGGATCGGATTACGTGCGCGTCGGGCGAACGCGAAGAGGCCGGTTGGATCAGCACCGGCCCCCTCGGAACGGTCGATCCCCGGCCGAGCGAACGTTGCTCCGCCGGGGATCCGGGCTGACGCCAGTCCGGCGAGGATCAGCAGCAGTCCTGTCACCAGGACGGCCGCACCGATCACGACTCCATCGGCTCGCGTCGGATGGCGCTCGCCACGAGGAGAGCCCCGATGAGGATCGCGCCAAACGGCACGACGAAATGCTCGACGTCGAGCGCCGGCAGGAAACGGTCGACGAACGCCAGGCTGCCGAAGAGGATCAGGACGAGCCCGACGATGGTCGTCCAGCGTCCGTCGCCGCGGGTCGCATGACGATGCCCTTCGGCCTCGACGGTCGCCTCCCTGGCCGCAGCCTCGGCCGAAAGTGGCTCGAGCGGCACGATGATCGCCATGCCGATGTAGAGCAGCACACCGAGGCCGCCCACGAAGATCGACAAGAACCAGAGCACGCGGACGAGGGTCGGGTCGAGGTCGAAGAACTCGGCCACGCCGGCGGCCACACCGGCCAGGCGCCGGTTGTCACGGCAACGATAGAGACGGCGCTTCACTTGCATCCTCCAATCGGATTGATCTCAACCACACCGAAATTGACGCTGACGCTGAGGTCGGCGCGGTGCGACGCCGTTGCGTAGTCGGGGCTCTGCCACTCCGACGCGTGTTGCTGGAGGCCATCGACCCGGACCATCTCGGCAGTACCCCTCGACGTGACGTGAAGCCCGACGCCGGGCGGCGAACAAACGTCGAGTTGACCGGCGCCGACACGAAGCGAGCCGCTCACGTCGCTGTCGACCGGGAGACGGATCGACATCGACCCGACGTTGATGACAGCCGACAGGTCCGCGACCGATGCCGTCGAAGCGTCGACGAGCATCTCTGCCGCATTGGCGGTCAGCGCCAGGCGGTTGATTCGGGCGCCGGGCAGGGAGACCTGACCTTCGCCCGCGTTGACGACCAGCGACAGGCTGTCGAGGGCGCTCGTGGGAACAGTCAGGGCCCAGGCGTCACGACCGGCATCGAGAAAGTCCCGCCCGTTGTCGCCGTTTGCGCCGATCGACAGCGATCGATCGGACGAGTCGACCGTCGGTGTCCGTCCGGCCGTGTTGCCGGCGTCGAATTGCCAGACGTTGCCGGGTGCGGTCTTCACCGTGAGCGACCCACAGCCGCTTCTCACGGTCACGGTGGCCGGTGCGGCGAAGATACCCTGGGTGTTCGTCACGCTTGCGGCTTCACCACGGGCGCCGCAGTTGCCGACGAACCTGGGAGCGACCGCGAACGCGCCACCGACCACCAGGCCGGGGATCGCCGCGGCGAGCATCATGCCGGGAAGGCTGAGCCGGGTCCGCCGGAGCACGATGCTCAGGCCGATGGCAACAAGAGCGAGCGGCCACAGCCGCAATACATCGGTCAGCGTCGGGGTGTCGACCGCCTGAAGGTCGGCCGCGACCAGGACGCCACCGATGGCGACAAGGAAGATGCCCCAGTAGAGAAATCGGCGATTGACCCTCATCGGGTTTGTTGTCCCTCCTCCGCGATGGCGCGCTTGCCACCCGGTCATCCGAGCAATCTATCTGCGCCAAGTCTCACCCTAGGAGCGACGGCTTGTTGCACCCAGCCGGGCACCGGGCGTCCTTTGCGGGGGATAACCGCACTTTCGCCGGGGCGGCTGGCTGGGTTGCTGCCGCGATTACGTGGCGCCGTCTCCGCGGAACCGACCGGCCGTCGTCCCCAGAGCTGGCCGAACCGACGCTCGAGAGACGGGCGGCGCCTAGCCTTCATTCGCCGCCGTACCGGCGACCTTGAGGTCGATCATCTCGGCGACGGCGAAGGAGTCTCGACATGAACAGACGAGCGCACCGAATCGGGACGATCGCCCTGCTTGTGCTCGCTCTCGTCGCGGGCATGACGGCGACCGTCGCGGCCAAGGACAAGCGCGATCTCACGGTGATGACCCAGAACCTCTACGTGGGCGCGAGCGTCGCGCCCGTGAGCGCCGCGACGACCCCGTTCGAGTTCATTCTCGCGGTGGCCACCGTCTATTCGGAGGTGCAATTCACGGACTTCCCGGCGCGCGCCGACGCGATCGCCGCCGAGATTGAAGCCAACGAACCCGACGTCATCGCCCTCCAGGAGGTGACGACGTGGACCTCGACTGGGCCTGGTGCACCGCCGAGCCTGGATTTCCTCGCCATCCTCCAACAGGACCTTGCCGGGCGCGGCCTCTCGTACTCGGTTGCATCGACCTCGAACAACGCGAACGTTGGCCCTGTTCCGCTGCTCCTCTGCACGGGCGCATTGGGGTCCTGTCTCCTGACCCTGCAGGATCACGACGTCATCCTCGTCAACGACAGCAATCCCAGCCTGCATACCTTGCATCCACAGAACGGGCGATACATCGCTCAGCAGGTGCAGACCACGCCCGCCGGTCCGCTCTCCTTCAACCGCGGCTGGGCCTCGATCGACGGCACGCTCGACGGTAAGGCCTTCCGCTTCGTGACCACCCACCTGGAGATCGAGCAATCTCTGGCGATTCAGGAGGCACAGGGCCGGGAGTTCCTTGACGGCCCCGCGAAAACCGGTGGCGCCGTTATCGCGGCAGGTGACTTCAACTCGGCCGGACACGAATCCTGGCGATCCGGGCTACTCGTGCTGCCAGATCGACACGCTCACGAACCCGGTGTCCGCGTACACCTCGCGGATCGACCTCGTCCTGACCCATGGCGCATCTCGTGCGCTGGATGCCAAGCTCATCGGTAGCGTGCCGTTCCAGGCCACGGCGCCGCTATGGCCATCCGACCACGCCGGCGTGGTGGCAACGGTCCGAATTCAGTAGAAGCCCGGGCGGGGCGGTCGGTCAAATCGCTACGGCGCCTATCCGAACAAGGTCGCCGTGGCCGGAGTGCACGGCAGCGGTGACCGGGACGTTCCGGTTGCCGATCAGCCCATGAACCAGAGTTCCTTGAACGGCGTCGACACGTGCCATTTCATCGCAATACCGGCGGGGAACGAGGCGAGGTCACCCGGGCCGAGCTCGAGTGGCTCACGCGTCTCGAACTCGATCCTGACGGAGCCCTCGAGCACGTGCACGGTCTCGCGCGTGTCGGGCGTCCAGGACAACGGTCCGTCGGTCGTCAGGATTCGTGTCATTCCGGCCCATACGCCGTCCTCGTGGACCAGCTCGTGCATCTGCGTTCCTGGAACGTCGGGGTCGTCCGCCCAATCGTCGGCCAGGACGCTCGACACGAACACCTCCTGGGTCGTTCCCATCGCTTCCTCCTCCACCGATCACGACCGATTCAACGTCAGGCACGAAGTATGGGTCCGGGAACGCGCTATACCCTTACCGACCATGCCAGCCGAATTCATCTACAGCACCTACAAGCTCGCCCGACACTATCCGCCGGATCGGACGGTACTCGAGGACATCTCGATCTCGTTCTATCCGGGCGCCAAGATCGGCGTCATCGGCCCGAACGGGGCGGGGAAGTCGAGCCTTCTGCGGATCATGGCCGGCCTCGACGACGGGTTCACGGGCGAGGCCCGCCTCACGCCCGGCTTCACCGTCGGCTACCTGAGCCAGGAGCCGCTGCTCGACCCGGCCAAGGACGTCAAGGGCAATGTCATGGACGGCGTCCGGGAGGTCCAGGCGCTCCTCGACGCGTACAACGCGGTGATGGCGAAATGGTCCGAGCCCGACGCCGATTACGAGGCGGTCGGCGCCGAACAGAGCAGGCTCGAGGACAAGATCAACGCCGCCGACGCGTGGAACGTCGAACGGAACGTCGACATCGCGATGGAGGCGCTCCGCTGCCCACCGGACGAGGCGGACGTCGCGACGCTCTCCGGCGGGGAGAAGCGACGGGTCGCGCTCGCCCGGCTCCTCCTCCAGCACCCGGACCTGCTCCTCCTCGACGAGCCGACGAACCACCTCGATGCCGAGTCGGTCGAGTGGCTCGAGCGCTTCCTAGACGAGTACGCAGGCACGGTCGTCGCCGTCACCCACGACCGCTATTTCCTCGACAACGTCGCGAAATGGATCCTCGAACTCGACCGGGGGAGGGGAGTCCCGTTCTCGGGCAACTACTCCGGCTGGCTCGAGCAGAAGCTCGAGCGAATGGCGCGTGAGTCGAAATCGGCCGACGCTCGCCAGCGCACGCTCGCCCGCGAGCTCGAATGGGTCCGGATGGGCGCGAAGGCGCGCCAGGCGAAGGGCAAGGCGCGGCTGTCGGCGTACGAGCGGCTGCTGGCCGAGGCGAACGACGCGAAGGACACCACGCGCGAGCTCGAGATCGCGATCCCGCCGGGTCCGCGTCTGGGCGACACCGTCTTCGAGGTCAAGAGCCTCCGCAAGGGCTACGGCGAGCGGCTCCTGATCGAGGACCTGACGTTCTCGCTGCCGCGGGCCGGCATCGTCGGGATCATCGGTCCAAACGGCGCCGGCAAGACGACGCTCTTCCGGATGCTCGTCGGCGAGGAGGGGCCGGACAAAGGGACGATCGAGATCGGTGACACCGTTCAGCTCAGCTACGTCGACCAGAGCCGCGATTCCCTCGCGGCCGACAAGACCGTCTTCCAGGAGATCACCCAGGGCGTGGAGGTCGTGACGGTCGGAAGGCGCGAGGTCCCGGCGCGGGCCTACGTATCGTCATTCAACTTCCGTGGCACCGATCAGCAGAAGCTCGTCGGGACGCTGTCCGGCGGCGAGCGGAATCGCGTCCATCTCGCGAAGCTGCTCCAAACGGGTGGCAACGTGCTCCTCCTCGACGAGCCGACGAATGACCTCGACGTCGACACGCTGCGGGCACTGGAGGCCGGCCTCGAGTCGTTCGCGGGCTGCGTCGTCGTGATCAGCCACGACCGCTGGTTCCTCGACCGGATCGCGACCCACATCCTCGCGTTCGAGGGCGACAGCCAAGTCCGCTGGTTCGAAGGCAACGTCAGCGACTACGAGGCGTTCCGCCACAAGGAGCTCGGCACGGCGGCCGACCAGCCGCGCCGGATCCGGTACAAGCGGCTGGTGGCCTGATGGGCGCCACCGCGGCCCTTCGACGACCTTGACTAAGTCGGACTAAGTCCGCTAGCATCCGCGGATGAGTGAGCCGACGGTCAACATCCACGAGGCGAAGACGCATCTTTCCCGTCTCCTCGAGCGGGTCGAGGCGGGCGAGGAGCTCGTGATCGCGCGGGCCGGCCGGCCGGTCGCCCGCCTCGTGCCCTTCCGGCCCCGGACAACGCCGCGCGAGCCGGGCCTCTGGCGGGGGAGCGTCTCCCTCGCCGCCGACTTCGACCGCACGCCCGAAACCTTGCTGGGTAATTTCGAGGGGTGATCCTCCTGCTCGACGCCCACGCCCTCCTGTGGTGGCTCGGCGACGACGCGACCCTGCAGGCTGGCGCGCGCGACGCGATCGCCAGCGCGGCGAACGACGTCCTGGTTTCGGCGGCGACGGTGTGGGAGATCGAGATCAAGCGGGCCCTCGGCAAGCTCGAGGCACCCGACGGGCTGGTCGATGCCATCGAGGCGTCGGCCTTGCAGGCGCTCCCGATCAGCCTCGAGGACGCCGAACGAGCGGGACGGCTTCCACCGCATCATCGCGACCCGTTCGATCGGATGCTCGTGGCCCAGGCGATGCGGCTCGACGCCATGATCGTGAGCCGGGACGAGGCATTCGCTCCGTATGGCCCGGAGGTCTTGCGAGCCTGACCCTCTGCCTAACCGAGCCGCGCGTCGGTCGCCTCGTCCGCCTTGCCGTCGTAGTACCGCTCCAGCACCTGGGCGAACACCGGCTCATCGGGCGCCGCGCGATGGAACAGCGTCATGGACGAGCGCAGTTTCATCGCGTCGATCGAGCCGAAGATCTCCAGGGCAGTCCGTCCCGTCGCCGCGAGAGCCGTCGCCGCGCACTCGCGCAGGCGCGGTCCCAGGATGGGATGGGCGAGGTATGCGCGCGCCTCATCAAGGGATGAGATCGCGTACTGCTGTGACATGGCGCTGTACCCGAGGCCGGCGACCTGCGGAAAGATGAACCAGATCCAGTGGCCCACCTTGCGGCCGCGCTTCAGCTCGTCGAGCACGCCGGCGTAGATGCCCTCTTGCGCACTGATGAACCGGTCGAGATCGTATGACCCAGGCATGGTGCGGCTCACACTACGCCGTCCGATGCCGGACCGAATCGCCTCCCTCGTGACGTCCGATCGGATAGGATCGCCGGCGTGGAGGAGACGGCGGAGCGCGGGCGCGTCCTCGGGATCGTCGGTGGGACCGGACCGGAATCGACGGTCGACTACTATCGCTCGCTCGTCGCGACGTGGCGCCGGCGCCGGCCGGACGGGAGCTACCCGCGCATCATCATCAACAGCATCGAGGCCGGCCGCATCTTCCGGTACCTCGCCGATGCCGATTTCGGCGCGGTTGGGCGGGATCTCGGCCCCGCGATCGCGGCGCTCGCGGCCGCGGGCTGCGAGCGGGCGCTGCTGGCGTCGAACGCGTCGCATCTCGCCTTCGACCAGATCGATCCGCCGCCGCCGATCCCCCTGATCCACATTGTCGATGCAGCCCGCGACGCCGCGATGCGCGCAAGCTACCGGCGGCTCGGCCTTGTGGGGACGCGATTCGTCATGGAGTCGGACCTGTACCCGGCGCGGTTCGGTCCCGCCGGGGTTGAGGTCGTCGTACCCAATCCCGACGAACGGGACCTCGTCCATCGGATCTACTTCGATGAGCTGGTGGCGGGGATCGTCCGCGACGAGAGCCGGACCGCGCTCACCGCCGTCGTGGCGACCATGCGCGACCGCGACGGCATCGATGGCGTCATCCTCGGCGGGACCGAGCTTGCGCTGATCCTCACAGAGCCGACATGCGCCGGCCTGCCGGTGCTCAACACAGCCCAGATCCAGGTCGACGCGGCTGTCGACTGGCTCCTCGGCACGACGTGACGATCCGGAAACTTCTCGCAGGTAAAGTCGCGATCGGACTACCATCGGTTGATGGTGGGTGTCACATACCCGGGCGTGTACCTCGACGAGCTACCGGCCGGGGTCAAGCGCATTGCCGGCGTCCAGACCTCGACCACTGCGTTCGTCGGCTCCGGGGGTGACGGGCCGTGCGACCGGCCGATCCATGTCCACGCCATCGCCGACTTCGAACGGGCCTTTGGACGGGTGTCGGAGACCGATCCGATGCGCCTGGCAGTCTGGCTCTTCTTCACGAACGGCGGTAGGGATGCCGTCGTCGTTCAGGCTCCCGGCGAGGACCCTTCGGAGCCACCCGCAGTCCGGGGACTCAAGGCACTCGACGGCGAACGGTTTGATCTCCTCTGCCTGCCTGGGTTGTACCTCGAGACCTCGCCGACAGCAATCCCGACGATCGCCGCCGCCCTCGAAAGCGCATCGCGTTACAGCGCACGCAGGGGGGCGATCCTGCTCATCGACCCGCTGCCGGACTGGCAGTCGGCCGAGGACGTCATCTCGGGTCCCTCGTCGATCGGGACGATCACGACAACCGTGGAACGCGAGAACGCAGCGGCATTCTTCCCCGATCTGCTCGTAGCGACCCAGGACGGTCCGGTGACGGCGTCGCCCGCCGGCGCGATCGCCGGGGTCATCGCGAGGACGGACAGATCACGCGGCCTGTGGAAGGCGCCGGCTGGCCTCGAGGCTGCGATCGCCGGAACCGTCGGCGTGGCCACGGCGATCAACACGGCCGGCGCATCGGCCCTCAGCCGTGTCGGCGTGAATACGATCCGGCAGCTCCCTGGCACAGGCATCGTTCCATGGGGCGCGCGCCTGCTTTCGAGCCCCGCGGCCGGCGACCCGGAGTGGCAGTACGTCAACGTTCGGCGGCTGTTGATCTTCCTGGAGCGCAGCATCGACGAGGGCACTCAGTGGGTCGTGTTCGAGCCGAACGACGAGCCACTGTGGGCAAGCGTCCGGCAGTCGATCGATTGCTTCTTGATGGCGCTCTTCCGGCAGGGCGCACTCGCCGGGAGAGCGCCCGACGACGCGTACTTCGTGAAATGTGGACCCGACACGATGACCCAGGACGACATCGACAACGGTGTGGTGAACATCGTGGTGGGCTTCGCGCCGCTGCGGCCCGCAGAATTCGTGACCTTCCAAATCCAACGTCGCGCCACGGACGACTGAAACCATGCAAGCAGCCTTTCGGGATCGATACGGTCCGCCCGATGTAGTACGGATCGCGGATATCGATCGTCCGATTCCTGCTGTCGACCAGGTGCTGGTCCGAGTCCGAGCCGCATCCGTCAACCGCGCCGACCTGGACGGCCTGACGCCACGCCCGAACTTCGCGCGCCTCTTCATTGGCCTGCGAGCACCGCGGAACCATCGAGTCGGGATCGATGTCGCGGGCGTGGTCGAAGCCACCGGATCCGCGGTGACCCGCTTTCGCCCGGGCGACGAGGTGTTCGCCGACCTGTTCGGCCGTGACCAGGGCGCCTTCGCCGAATACGTCTGCGCCCCGGAGAAGTCATTCGAGCTGATGCCGGCGGGCATGTCGTTCGAGGACGCGGCCACCCTGCCGCACTCGGCGATCCTGGCGGTCCAGGGGCTTCGCCTTCGCGACGGCCGGACGGTCCAGCCCGGCGACAAGGTCCTGATCGACGGGGCGTCCGGCAACGTGGGTCCGTTCGCCGTCCAGATCGCGAAGTCATTCGGTGCGGAGGTGACCGGCGTCTGCAGCAGCGCAAAGATGGACTTCGTTCGCTCGCTCGGCGCCGACCACGTACTCGATTACAGCAAAGTCGACTACACGAGGACCGGCGAGCGGTACGACTGGATCGTCGACACAGACTCCCACCACCCGATCCTCAGCATCCGGCGCGCGCTGCGACCGAATGGCGTCTACGTAACGCTCGGCGGTACGGCGCGCCCGATCTTCGCGGCACTCCTGCTGGGGCTGGTGATCAGCAAGGCGACGGACAAGTGGATGGGCCTGCTGATCTGGTGGAAGCCCTTCAAAGTGGAGGATGTTGAGACCCTGAAGGGGCTCATCGCTGCCGGCAAGGTCAAGCCGGTCATCGATCGGCGCTTCCCGTTGAGCGAAGTGGTCGACGCGCTCCGCTACGTCGATGACGGCCGCGCGAGTGGCAAGGTCGTCATCGGAGTGTCGGCGTGAGCACCACTGCGCGGGAGTCCGGCGCTGGCTGATCTCGAGCGGACCTTCACCGTCACGACCGGTGCCGATGGGGCGTTCGACTTCCTGTCGGATCCCATCCGGCTACCCGAGTACGTCCCCACGATGCGGCTGGAGGATTCGACCGCCGTCGATGGTGAGCTGGATGTCGATGCAGACCTCCGAGAGCGGGGCGGCGCGCCGGAGGCCGGATTCGTCGCCGACCGCGCAAGGCGGCGAATCGAATGGGGCCGACCGGGCAGCGACTACCGCGGCTCGATCGTCGTAACGCAGGGAACGACCAATACGGCCGGTGTGACCATCCACCTGCACACGCGGGACGATGCCGACGCGGAAGAGGTCACCCAAATCTTCGACCAGGCCGTCGCCAACATCCGCCGGCTGCTCTCGCGGCGCTAGCACCGGGAGCATGCAACCACGCGTCGTCGTCGCCAGGATCCCGGTTGATTCGGCGGACGGGATCTTCACGATCGGGCGAGAGGCATTTCCGGAATTCAACTTCTTCAAACGGCTGGGCGTGCACGTCCAATCCGATCGCGTGAGAGTGGCGCACCCGGACCCGACCTACGTCGAGACGGCACTCGCCGTGCTGGCCGAGGCATGTCGGCAACTGGACGTGCCGGAGGCACAGATCGCGTTCGTCGACACGGTCATTCCCCCTCCGGCCGCCGGGCTGCGGTACGGGTTCAAGGGCGCCTTCACGACCGATATGGCGACTGTCATCTGGGTGTTCGCGAACTGGACGACGCACGAGGAGCTCAGAGCCACCGTTCGCCACGAGGCGGCCCACCTCGCGTTCGCCCGGACGCACACGGCCGAGGAGTCCGCGGGTCATTCAGGCGCGTCGGAGGACTTTGCGCTGGCGTTCGAGGCCGAGACGGACCCGGCAGATGCGCGCCGCCGACGGTTCGTCGACGGATGACGAGCGTCTAGCTCACCCGCGCGGCAAGGAAGTCTTCCCAGGTCCTCCGGCCCACCGCGCGGTCCGGCGCCAAGTTCGCGCCATCGCGGATCGCGGAGGCCGCCTTCCCCGGCACGGGCAGCCGGACGAGCAACCGGCGCTTGCGGCACGCCCACAGATATCCGCGGACAAGCTCGGCCATGTCGTAGACCCGTGGCCCGCCGATCGCGGGCACGAGGCCGGCCGGCGGGCCCAGTGCAAGCTCCACGAGCCGAGCGGCCACCTCGTCGGCCGCGACCGGCTGGAAGCGGAACCTGGCCGGGACCGGGATCACGGGCAGCTTCGCCATCGCTTCCGCGGTCTTCAAAGTCAAGTCGAAGAACTGGGTGGCCCGCAGCGTCGTCCACGGGATGCCCGACTCGGCGATGACCCGCTCGCCGGCGAGCTTGGACGCGAAGTAGCCGAACATCGCGCGGTCGATGGCGCCGGCCATCGGGATCCTGTCGGCGCCGACAACCGAGATGTAGACGATGTGCCGCACCCCGGCCGCCGAGGCGGCTTCAACGAGGTGGCGCGCCTTCTCCCCGTCTCCCTTGGCGGTGCCGGCGCAGTGGACGACAATCTCGACTCCCTCCACGGCCGCCCCCGCCGCTTCGCCGGTCGAGAGGTCACCCCTGACGAACTCGACACCCTCAGCCTCGTGGCGACCTCGACTCAGCACCCGGACGGCGCGCCCTGCTTCGCGTAGCCGCGCGACGACGAGCCGCCCGAGCGTTCCGGTTCCGCCAGTGACGAGAATGGGTGCTGCCGAATTGGCAGTTCGAGCTTCCACGGTGTCTCCTTGTCACGTCGGCGGTGTTGGCGAGGTCACTTGCATGACACCGGCCGACATGAAGACGTGACCGACGGGCGAGAACGAATCGCTCGTGGACCAGTTCGTGGCGCACTGATCGCGCCTGTTCCGTCTGGTCAATCGGCCCGCCAGAGGTCGATCTGGGGCAGGCCGCGGATGCCGAGAGTCTGGGAGAGCTCGCCGCAGTGGTACGCGTCGTGGGTCAGGAGGCGCTGCAGGATCGACGCCCGCGAGTGAATCTG
>WNGI01004848.1_pt1 | contig 12582 bp, 9 predicted proteins | sample 5400621 | NCBI WGS metagenome assembly WNGI01 (sample SAMN13153374, study PRJNA577476) | soil metagenome | isolation source: 20 cm soil or saprolite under Garry oak tree replicate 1 | place: USA:California | collected 2016-06-15 | reverse complement strand
CTTTCACTTTCGTTACGTCAAAGAAGCCGGCGTAGCCGTATTCTGAGTGGTTAATTCGTTCCATTACTCTGTCGAGGCGGGCGAGAAGGTGGTCGGTGTCGTCCCAGGAGTCGTTTGCTCCTTGGTTGACTAGAGAGCGGTATGTGTCTTTGGCCTGGGATTCGGCGTCAGAGAGTTTCTGGTAGATCTGGTTTCTAATGAGCTTGTCGGATTCTCGTCTCAGCTCCTTCTCCTTGTATCCGTGGAATCCCGGGATTGCAAGTTCGATCTTTTCCTGTATGCTGGTCTGGGATTTTGCACGGTCAAAATATGGATTGGTTGTCGAACTCAAATTTCGACCCTGTCTTATTCTCTAAAAGCGAATTCTCCTCTGACTCCCTATTAAGGGTGTCAAAACCAGAGAGCCAGAAAAATCGTAACGAGACACTCTCTCTCAATAATCCTGCCACGATCGACTCGGACTGTTAGGATTCTAATCGGCAAGACTCGAAATGATCCAAAGTCAGAGTATTCTCCTAGGTCTAGGTTGGCGGAAGAACGGTTACAGAAACACTATGTTGACTGATCATTTAGACACGTCAAAGACAGATGAAGACGATCAAACAAGACGAGTCTATCTCCCGGAGCAGATTCGTCGACTGTCCAGTCTGCAAGAATCACACTATGAAACTGAAACGTACAGTGCAGGTCGGCCGGTGTAAGACATGCAGCGAATCATACAAGATCATTGTTGTGTATGTAAAGACAGGTTCTAGGAGAACAAAACCTCCAATCGCGACCGGCTCCGAGAACGAGTCGAAGTCTCAGCCCACTCCGGAGTCATCCTTGCCATCTTGGCAATTACCCTCCGACAGTTCCCTATTCAGCACGTCGACTGGGAACTCGTCAGAGTTTTCCGATATAGGTTTCGAGTACAGTCAGCCTGAGAATACGGGCGAGTCTGAGTCGACGAGCGGACAATAGATCTGCTCCTAGATCGGGAGGAATGGCGACCGATCCCGAAGGGGACGCGGAGCTAAGGGCGCTAGTCTACTTCGTGTCTTTCTTCTTGAAGTCTAGGGATAGCGAGTTTACGCAGTAGCGCATTCCCGTCGGCTGAGGCCCATCGTCAAAGACGTGGCCAAGGTGGCTGCCGCAGTTCTTGCATAGAATCTCGACCCGTTCCGTTCCGAGTGTCCGGTCCGGCACTTCTACGATATTGTCCTTGGCGAGTGCGGTCCAGAAGCTGGGCCAGCCGGAGCCTGAATCGTACTTTGTGTCTGATGAGAAGAGCTCGGCTCCGCAAGCCGCGCAGACGTATACTCCCGTGTCCTTGTTGTGAAGATACTTTCCTGTAAAGGCCGGCTCAGTCGCTTTCTTTCGCAAGACTCTGTACTGTTGAGGGTCCAGCTGCTTCTTCCACTCCTCGTCCGTCTTATTCATGACCATAGGATCATAATGGACGCGCTGGTATTTGAACGCCTCATGGTATAGAATTGTTGTGGCCAGCCATTGTGGATCTGGGCTTCTTCTTACCGGGTTATGGGCCCAGGATTCGATAAAGTGTGAAGGACTTTTTTTGTTTCGATATACCTCTGGGGGGTCGAGAAATAGTTAGTAGAAAAAGAAAAGAGAACAAATCCCAGAGAGTTCTGAAAAGGGCTGTTTTGTGTCGCGGGAATTTTGTATTTTCTAAATTCTAGAAGGAGGCTGTTCGCTGTCTGAAACGCTTTCAAGCGAAATCTTCGATTTTTCGCGCAGAACAGCCGCATCCATAATTTTCATTTAGCGTAATGACGGCATCATCCCGGCGTAAACTTGGGATGATATGGAACACCCTCCCAGATCAGGGATCAGGGCTGATTCTGAACGATTCATTGTTCTCGTGGAATATTTCGTCTTGGGGCTATTTTGCCTTCCATGTGAACGCTTTGACTAATTGGAACTCTGCCAGTGCGTCTGTGACCCAGCCGTACTTTTTCTTCTGAGCCTCCAGGACCCGTTTTGCGGTTCCGCTCTTCATGTCGAGAAACTTGGCGTTTCCTTCCAGTATTGCCTGGCGCTTCGAGCCGTCGACCAGCATCACGGTTGCAGCAGGATTCTGTTTCAAGTTCCGATAACGAGCGGTCGCCTCGTCCACGCCAAGATAGAAGATTCCTTCGACATTCACGAAGTCTGTGGGTGATAGGTGGGGTCGGCCGTCCGGCCTTACTGTGGCTGCAAGAGTCAGAACCCTGCTATTGGCCAGCTCGATCAGCTCGCTAGCCGTCAGGGGATTTTTTCCATAGACCTCTCTGGTGTGCGAGCTGGCTTTGCTCAAGGAGTCCTTGATAATTGAGGCTAGGCTGGACAACGGTGTTTCGGTGCCGAGGGGTACCGTAGGGACAGCTATGATGATTACCTTACCTGCAACCTCGCGGCCTTTCCTACGAATGGATTTGCAAGCTTCTCGTCACCAATCGTAGTCTCAGGTCCGTGTCCCGGATACACAATGGTGTCATCGTCCAGCTTAAAGAGCCGCTCCCTGATCGAGCGCACGAGGGTGTTGAGGTCTCCCCCCGGAAGATCGGTCCGGCCAATCGACTGGTTGAATAATGCATCACCGGTCAACACGTAACCGTCGCCAGACAGGCTGATGCTGCCGGGCGAGTGACCGGGAGTATGGAGAATCCGAATCGTCTCGTCTCCCAATTTCAGGAATTCTCCGTCTTTCAAGTAGCCGTCGACTTTGGGCGGTGGCGGAACCTCGAATCCCATGAACTGGCGTACGCGCGACTGCATCGACTCTAGCATCGGTAGGTCGTCTCGATGGATCATGAATGGGGTCTTGGTCGCCTTTCGGACTCCGTCGACGCCGAGCACATGATCAAAATGGGTGTGCGTCGCGATTATCTGGGTTGGTGTGACTTTGAGGTCTTTGATGAACCTCAAGATTCTTTCCGGCTCGTCGCCGGAATCTACTACTAGCGCTTGACCCTGGGACTCGATGACATAGCAGTTCGTCTGTAACTGCCCCACTACCAAGGCGTGTATTTTCGACAAGTCAGGGGTTCCGATGATCAGAAGAGCGTGTCTGGGAGGATAAGAATTGTAGTGACCATGACTAATGATCGTGGCGGGCCCCCGGGGTGAGGGGTCGTGTGGCTCATTGTTCGAGACTGAACTTGTTTTGCCGGTTTAAGGCGCAGTACAGACTTGAAAGGCATGTTTTGCTGACCTCAGGAACTAGCAGGTGCCCCTTGGGAAACGAGCATTTTGGAGTATGCTGGGGCTAGGGATTTCAGCTCGGAGGTATCCGTGTCTATCTTCGAGAAGCCAAGAACTTATATTGATAGTCGGCTCCAAGCCCTGAACATGAAGAAAATACTAGCAATAACAACCCTAGCAATTGCAGCCTTAATGCTTACCCCCATGGGCATTGGCCCTGTAACTAGCCTCTTCAATTTCAACTACTCACCGAGCTTACAATATGTTCAGCTTGGGTCCCTTACAACCTTGCCACAAGGCCTTCCTCTGTGCAAAAGTGCATCGCTTGGTAACATAGTCTGCTATTCGCCAGCTTTCATCAAGAAAGCATACGAGTACCCGTCCACTCTTGATGGCTCAGGCCAGACAATCGTGATCGTGGATGCTTTCGGAAGCCCCGGCATAGCCAGCGACCTCGCAACATTCGACTCAGTATTCCACATAGCGGCACCTCCATCATTCACGATCTTCTGCGGCAACTCTCCTACTCCCTTCGACACTTCTACATGTCCAACGGTGAACTTTAACTCGCACAACGCGTTTCACGACCAGATTGGCTGGTCGGTCGAGACAACCCTAGACGTAGAATACGCCCATGCGATGGCTCCTGGAGCCAACATTGTCCTCGATGTTGCGTCAAGCTCTTCTGGTAACGCTATCAATGCTGCTGAGACTTCGGCGATTGCCGCGTTTCCAGGCGCTGTCTTCTCCCAGAGCTTCGGCATTCCAGAAATCTTCCTGATGGGAAACAACGGCCAGGTAAGTCAAGCGCAGACGAACTATGCGAACGGAGTAGCCGTCGGTGACACGTTCCTTGCCTCGGCGGGAGACACCGGTGCAGACTTCGGTACCGGCCTAGCCCAGGCGAACTTCCCAGAGTCCAGTCCATACAATACCGGCGTAACCGGAACTATGGGACTTCCATACAATGCCACCGGGACACTGCAACCATGCCCCACCTCCACACCGTTCTCCTGCACCTCAGGACTATCCACATACCACGGACCCTGCGTACTCGGCCGTACTGTTCCACCCAACTGCGTGCCCGATGGCTATGGTGGCGAGCAAGTCTGGAACGAGCCTCAATTCGGCGCAGCTACCGGTGGAGCACAGAGCCTGATCTTCGGTGTTCCATCATACCAAGCGGGACTAGGCCTAACAGCTAGAGGCCCGGACGTCGACTACAACGCTGCGGTCGATGGCGGAGTCCTAGTAGTCAACAGTGCGATAACAGGTGGAACTCCAGCTTTGTTCATTGTCGGAGGTACCAGCGCTGGTTCTCCACAATGGGCAGGCATCATCGCCCTCGCCAACCAGGCCCGAGCGAACCTAGGTAAGGGTCTGATAGGGGGCAACCTAAACCCGACGCTCTACAGCATCTACCACAGCTCGCGCTACTCGACAGACTTCCATGACATCACCGTGGGCAACGACATCGTCTCCGGTTCCACAGTCGGCTACTCAGCCGGCACAGGCTATGACCTAGCCTCCGGCATCGGCACTCCAATCGTGGATCAGCTAGTCGTCGATCTGGCAGCAGCATAGGCTAAGGTGAAGACTTGGGAGGACGACTCCTCCCCAACCCTCTTTTTGTAAAGACACCGGAAATGGCATGGTAACCCTACCACCCGTCCGTCGAGGTTCCCGCCTAATTCAACGCCGAGCTACGAGCGATCGAGTTGTTGTACAATTTGCGACCGCAGTCACTCGTTTCAGGTATCTGTACCTGCTAGCAAGAATGATTATTGTGATCACCGCCCCCAAGGCCCCCAACACAGGACTTAGATACGCAATCAGCAAAGCAAACTTGTCCACAGGCACGGTAGCTCCGCCAACGCTCCCCGATACAGGAGCGAAGACCTCAATCCGGTTATTGCTAGTCGCCGATGAGCTGCCCGTGTCAGCGACGTAGACACTTCCCGAACTGTCCACCGCCGCACCCTCAGGATAGACTAATTGGCCGTTTCCCGAGCCCATCGTTCCGAAAGATGTGATAAACGTGCCGCCGCCGCTAAACTCTTGGAGCCTGTTGTTGTAAGTATCGGCCACGTAGACGTTTCCAGCTGAATCCAAGGACAAGTGCCCAGGAATATTGAACTGTCCATTTCCCGAACCATAACTCCCCCAGGCGGTCATGAAGGTACCAGAACTGGAGAATGTCTCGATACGATTGTTGGACGAGTCGCTGATATACACATTGTTCGAACTGTCCAATGCGATCCCTGTTGGACCGCTGAACTGGCCGTTGCCCGTGCCGGAGGATCCCCATTTTGCAATGAAATTTCCTGAACTGTCGAATTTCTCAACCCTATTGTTAGAGTAATTCGTCACGTACACATTGTTTGAGCTGTCGACCGCAACGCCGAACGGACTATAGAATTGTCCATTGCCCGTCCCAAATGTACCCCACGTTCCGATGAAAGTGCCGTTTGGAAAGAATTTCTCAACTCGATTATTAGAGGAGTCTGCCACATAGAGGTTCCCAGTATGGTCGAGCGCAATTCCGAGCGGACCATTGAACTGGCTGTTTCCAGATCCTGTCGTTCCCCATGCCAGCACAAAAGCCCCGGCCAGTGAGAACATCTGAACCCTGTTGTTTCCCTCATCCGCGACATAGACGTGTCCCATACCGTCGAGCACATCATCATAGGGACTAGAAAACATGCCAGGTCTTGGGTACGTGAGACTCGAGAGGTAGCCTCCTGTGCCAGCTGATAGTTTCTGAATTCTGAAGTTGTTTGAATCTCCGACATACACATTCATCTGTCTATCGACGGCTACGCCAACCGGACTGTTGAACTGTCCGGGGGAGGCGCCTGTGGACCCTGAAATCCAGACGGTCTTGTTGTTGCACGCGCTAAACTTTACAACGTCATTCTGAAGATTGTCGGTAACGTATACGTTAGACGAGTTGTCTGTGGCAACCATAGCAGGCTGAAACAGAGAGCTGCCACCCCACGAGCAGACAAAACCACCTGTTTCAGTGAATTCTGTAATATTACCTGACTGAAACGAGGAGTCGCTCACATAGACGTACGTAGGCCCCACAGCCACACCGAAGGGACTCTGAAACTTTCCGACTAGGTTCGAGCCTAGACCACCAAACGAACTTACATAGGTTCCGTCGCTTCTGAAGATCTCTACCCGTTGGTTTCCCTGGTCTGCCACGTACACGAACCCGGTAGCATTGACGCTCAGACCGAGTGGGGTCCTGAGGACGCTCGTGTTATTCCAGGTGTTCCAAGAGGTAACGAAAACTCCCGCGCTAGTAAACTTCTCAACGTTGTTGTTGACTGAGTCCGTAACGTACACGTTTCCCGAAGCATCGAGAGCAACTCCCTCCGGATTGCGGAACTGTCCCGGTCCTGTGCCGTAGGATCCCCATGAGGAGACGAATGATCCATCTCTTGCCAGCTTATCTATGGCATAGTTCTTGGCATCGGCGATGTACGTGTTGCCCGAGGAGTCCACTGTAACCCCGTTAGGCATTATCGGACCGCCGTATGAGCCCCACTGCGAAGAGTAACTGAAAGAAGGGTCTCCGAGAACGCTAGAGAGAGGCCCATGTAGGGTATCGTTGATCCCAGTCCCGTGACTGATGGTTACGTTGGAAATCGAGAACGAAAGCATGAGAAAAATGGCTCCGCAAAGATAGTGCCTTGACCTTCTCGCTACGCCTCTACCTTCGGACAGGGATGTCTTCGGTCTGGCGCTACTGCGTCCGATTCGCACGAAGTTGTTAGGATGTTGGCACGGCGGAACCGACGCAGCTTCCCTTTGAAGATAGGAAGTTAGAGGTTGGAGCAAGGACGCGGCCGTCATCTTTCGGGGTAACTATTCTCTTAGAAAATGCTTTCTTGAAACGTATGCTCCTTTGTTGAGAGAAATATCTGTGGCGAGCCCCCGCCCGCTCCTTGTTTCTAACGACTTGAACAAAGGAACATTTGTGGCATACGCTCCGCAGAGTCTAAATAGAAATGTCCATTCCAAGGCAGGTCTCATCAATCTTTAAACTGGAGCCGCATTATCGGCTCAACGTTTGCAATTGAAAACATTCCATCGTGTTGTTTTCGGTGACTGCAGGGCGATGAAAGAAATCCCTGATGGCTCGATCGACCTGATGGTCACGAGTCCACCTTACTATAATGCTCCTTTCGACTATCCCGACCTCTTCAAGGATTACGCAGAGTTCCTGCAACTGGTGCATGATCTCTCAAAGGAACTGTATCGTGTGATGGCTCCTGGACGTGTAGCATGTTTTGTTACTGACGATATGCTCGTGAAGGGCCAGAAGTATCCCGTTGTAGCGGATACTACGAGGCTGATGCTTGACGCTGGCTTTCGATACAGAGATAGGATCGTATGGGTTAAACCGAAGGGCTACGTTCGAATAAGCCGTCGTAGTGGTGTTGTAATCCAGCACCCCTATCCTATGTATTATTATCCAGACAATATTCAGGAAAGCATTCTTGTCTTCCAGAAGGGTAAGTTCGACTACTCATACGTCCGAGGACTCCCTGCAAAGAGGCTTGAGAAGTCGAGAATTCCGATAGATGCCTACAATGGTGAGGAGTGGGCTCTGACTGTGTGGAAGATTACAAATGTTCTGCCAATGGGCCAGCGTTTGGAGAAGGGCATAGCGGCATTCCCGGAAGAGATTCCTAAACGGTTGATCAGACTCTTCAGCTTTCACGGCGAAACGGTTCTGGACCCGTTCCTCGGATCAGGAACCACCATGAAGGTTGCCGAGGAACTTGAGCGTAGTTGCTGGGGTTTCGAGATAGATCGCGGATTGGAAAGGATCATCAAGCTGAAACTGGCTGGTAACCGCCAGTCGGGCTCGAAGGTTGAGTTTCTCTTCAGAAGGGACATGAATAGGTTTCGTAGATTGGCGCGGCGAAGAGTGAGGAGCCCATCTCGGCTTACCGCAAGATAGCTGGCTCAGCGCGTATGATAGGGGTTCAATTGTTCCAATATGGTCTTGTCGTTATGAATTGTAACTTGGCCTCTAAGAGGTCCTTGTAGAATTCATCATCGCTCTCATGCATCTTTGACAGGACCCTGCTGGCCGTCTGCGGCCCAATCCCATAGACTGACTGAGCAATAACGGCCCTCCTCCCATAAGCGATAACGAGGTCGGCAGAGCGTCGCGCCCTTGTCAACGCCTTCTGCTCGTTCTCGTCCAGAGTCTGCTTGTCTCGTTTTTTGTGGAGAACGCTTGTCACATAGCCACTAGACCAGAAAACAGGAGCTAGGAGTTTGGAATCACACTTGGGACAAGAAGGATGGTCGGGTAGACCAGCGATGGTAATGTCAGTGTCGAGGTTCGCGCATTCGAAGCAGAGCAGGTCGATAGCTCGTCCTTCAATTGAGATGCGAAGCCTCGCCATATTGTCGGCTGCAACATTCTCCGGAGCGATCAGCTCCGGAATGTCGACGTGGCGGTAGAGGATGTGATAGGCTAGTGGTGTCGGCTTGTCCTTTGACCGGAAGAATCTGACTTCCATGTTTTGTTCTTTGACCTGCTTGAAGATCTTCTTGACTCCTTCAAAGTCGGCCCGTTCGACTTCAGCCTCACGAATCGTCTCGTCGTAGATTGGAGTCAGCCGGAACCGGACCTGTAGCTCTTTCATTGCGCCGCCATACATGAGCCGTCCACGGCTCAAAGCTCCAAACCTCTCTGCGATCTGCTTCATCTGCAACTCCCAGGGAAAGTGCCGGTGCAAGACACCATGACAGGCGCCTCCTAGGACTGGCTCGTCCACCCCGAAGACTTGTTTGAGGAAGAGATCTTCGAGGTCCAGGTCTGCTGTGTCCGCGGTCATCTCATAGAGTATCCGATAGGAGTCCCACCACCACATTCGAACGAGTCCTTGGCGTCTGAAGAGTTCTTCGATCACCTCGCCCAAGGTGAAGTTGAGAACGTCTCCGAAATGAGTGTGAATTATGATGTAACGATCAAACCCTTCTATCAAAACCCTGTCATCGGTCGGAACTGGTGCACCAGTGGCTCTGTGAGTCTCTATCTCTTCGACGACTCTTCGTACTCCGTACGGGTCTGCTGGCCATATTCGTGAGAACTTCTCGACGACCGGGGCGCGAGTCTTGTGCTCGTCCAATAATTTATCGACCTGTTTCCGGTACTCTCCCACTCGCACAGCGAGCTCACTAGGAACCGGAAGTATCTGTCCGTCCCATCCTGGAATAGCCGCGGTGGGATCGTTGATCGGGAGAACGTACACCTTCCCGTCATCGGTGATCTGTTTCATCTGCCAGACCCGTCCTTTTACTATGAAGTTCAGGCCGACGTGGGCCATTGTGAGCATGAACTCTTCGCCGAGAATTCCAACCGACTGCTGGCTGGTAAGATCAACCACCTGATATCGTCGCTCGTCCGGAATCATGCTCAAGTTCTCGTAGTAGTACATCCTCGTCCGCGATGTCCGAAACAGCGTCTGATCGTCTCGTCTTAGATACCCCATTTTCCGCATGAACTCGACAACCTTCTCCAGCTCAGCCTCCTCAAGCTGAGAGTAGGGAAACGCTCGCCTCACGACTTCCTTGATGGCGAAGAGGGAGACGCTACCCTCAGAGTCCATCAATAGGCCGGCGACCTGATGTGCTAGGACATCGAGAGCTCTGTGGTGAATGACCGTTGGTTCGAGCCGGCCCTCCGTGGCCAGTTCAATGACTCCTATCGACTCCAATAGATCCTCCGTTGAAACAGATACTAGAACTCCATGAGAAATCCTGGTCAGACTATGCCCGGACCTTCCTACACGCTGAACAAGACTGTTGACCTGACGCGGAGACATATACTGAACGACAAGATCGACAGATCCAATATCGATGCCCAACTCCAATGTGCTTGTGCAAACTAGTCCCTTGACCTGGCGGGCCTTGAATGCTTCCTCCGCTCGGACCCGTTCTTCTTTCGGAAGCGACCCGTGGTGGACCATTATGTTCTGGCCCATCAAATTGAACTTCGAACCCAACATCTCCGCGTTGACCCGGCTATTGACAAAGATCAGAGTCGAATCATGCGCATCAACAAGATCAGACACCAGTGCTAGTCGTGCGGCCGCCTCTGGAGCAGTGTACAGGCGTCGTGCGAGTTCTTGATCCTCCTCGCCGGGAGTAGGATACTCAATCTTGTACCTGGTATCCTTGCTTAGAGGAATCTGAACAGTTTTCACAGGTTCAGAGCCGCCGAGAAATCGAGAAATCTCCTCGGGATTCCCCACGGTTGCTGAGAGTCCTATCCGTTGGAACCCGTCGGGCCGAACTTCTCTCAGCCTTTCTAGCCCGACGGTCAGCTGGACGCCTCGACGATTTCCGGCCAGTTCGTGAATCTCATCGACCACCACGGCTTTGACATGTCGAAGGTGTTGTCTCATTCTCTTTCCGGGAAGGATCGCTTGCAGCGTTTCTGGGGTGGTTATGAGGAGGTCAGGGGGTCTCCCTGCCATTCTCCTTCGGTCAGCAGCAGGAGTGTCGCCATGTCTGACCTCGACTTGGAAGCCCAGTTTGGCTGACCAGATCTGCAGTCGTTTGAGTAGATCTCGGTTTAGCGCTCTGAGAGGAGTAATGTAGAGCAACGAGATTCCTTGTCGATTCTCGTCTCGGACCATCTTGTCGATGAGCGGTAGAAGAGCGGCCTCTGTCTTGCCTGATCCGGTAGGGGCAATTACCAACACGTTCTCGCCCTGCATGATGAAGGGAATCGCTTCTGCTTGAGGCGGAGTGGGGGTACGGATTCCGGCCTCTTGCAGCAGACCCTTCAACGGTGGTGAGAGGAGGGTGAATGCTTCTTGCACTACTTGATTCACGACATTGGAGGAAATATCCCACTACGCTTCAGAGAGATAAACCTCCTAGGTGGGAAAAAGTGGGTCCAAAATTGAGGAAAGTCTACGAGAGGTAAAAGCTAGAGGCACACCAATTGTCACAAGCCCTACGAGGGAGCTACTTCTTCTCTGTTATCGTTTTGACAAAGTCCCGGTAAGCTTCGGGCTTCATCAGTGAGGGAAGGTCCTTCTTCAGATCGTCCGGCCGGATCAGCGTAATCCATCCTTTCTCATATGGACTCTTGTTGACAAGCTCGGGAGCATCAGAAAGTTCGCTGTTGACCTCAACGACGACACCTGAAATGGGCGAGTACACGTCGGCGACAGCCTTCACAGATTCCACGGTGCCAAGACTCTGCATCTGCGCCACCTTTGCTCCCACCTTCGGAAGGTCAACGTACACGATTTCGTGCAGCGAGTTTTGCGCATAGTCAGTGACGCCTATTCGACAAGCAGTTCCTTCGACGCGGACCCATTCGTGTTCTTTCGTGTAGTAGAACTCTGGAGGGATCTGGAAGTCTCCTTTCAAAGTCTAGACACGGGAATTTCTACGCTGGAATCGCCCCGTATAATAGTCTGGTCTCTCCAGAATCTACCAGTCTAACTCTTACTCGCTTGAACCCGCTTCAAGAGCGCGGGCACTTGCCCCCAGCTCTTGGCCTTCAGAACTTTCGGCATGTCTCCCACGCTCCGGTTCCACGGCCTCTCATACAGCACACCCCATGCAGTTGGACTGCGTGAGATTAGGGGCATGAGGTCGGGAGCATCATCAATGTAGACATCGTAGTCTAGGAGAATCTTGTCTCTCGGTATCGAATTTTCTGGCTGTCGACCCAGCTTCTAGCGGCCTCTACCGTTCTCTTGCTCCGGCCAGTTACAATGTCAAGATCACCGAACTTCTCGATCCGCGCAACCTTCTCGCCGATCTCCGGCTCTGTCGGAGGAACCTCCTGCCACTCGTCCCATGACTCGTCTAGTATTCGATAGAAATCATCCTTAGAGATTGAAAACTTGTTCCACGACGACCAGCTGTCAAGATCCTCCATCTCCAAACGTTTGCCGAACTCTCTGTTGACTCGTGCACACCAGACAAGCATCGACTCGGCTAAGACCCCGTCCAAGTCCACCGCAATCTTCAACCTCGCCGGAGACGCTTTCGGCAACTGAATTCCATCTCTAGATCAGAAATGAGGCTTTAACCTTGACAGGAAAAACCCCCAGAACAGCCATGCATCAGGGCGAAGAAACTCTAAAGACACACGCCTTCGAAGCGAACCAGCGACGTCGGTAAAACGGCACGGATCGAAATACGAATGACTGATACAGTCATCATAATCGGATCTTTCCTCCTCGCCTTCAAGGCCATATTAATTGAAGGAAGCGAAGTTGCCATTCTCTCTCTTGCCACGATAAAACAACTGGGCAGGAATAACATCCTATTCGGAGTCATCGCTGGAGGACTAGGCTCCATCGTCACCTTCCTAGTCGTATGGCGGGTCTTCCTCTTGCT
>WNGI01004787.1_pt1 | contig 12582 bp, 8 predicted proteins | sample 5400621 | NCBI WGS metagenome assembly WNGI01 (sample SAMN13153374, study PRJNA577476) | soil metagenome | isolation source: 20 cm soil or saprolite under Garry oak tree replicate 1 | place: USA:California | collected 2016-06-15 | reverse complement strand
CTACTTCGGTGTCAGCCAGAACCCGGGCAAGTATGGCGCATGGACGGAGCAGACGGCCAGCAGCTGGGGTAGCGAGAGGCTCATCGCTGGGACCACAGCCACATTCTCGGACGACAGTTCCATTGTGGCCACCGGGAAATATTCTGTCAAATGTATTCTCACAAACGGGGGAAGTGCACATTACGGGGGAGGCATGTTCTATCCCTCAGCCAAGAACCTAGGGCTGAACATCACCGCCTTGGGATCCGTGTACTCCCCGCCACTGTTCGACTTCTACTTCCGAGTAACACAAGGTGCGAATTGCAAGACCACAGCGCTGGGCTTCCCACCAACGATCTTCTTCTCAACCGATGCCACTAACCGATTCGAATACAACTTCGTGAGCGACGGCAACACAGCAGCGCTGGAATCAATACTTGGAGTCCAAGGTATCAACAACGTCACGGACAATTTCTTAGGTACTCCATCATGGAGTAACATCAACTACGTCGGGGTCTATTGGGAGGATAGCGGGGGCTGTGGAAACCCGAGCGGGAGCGCCCCATTCTGGCATAACGGGTGGAGGATCATTGGGGGTCGACACATCCTCGCTTATGACAACCGACCAAGTCCGCTCAGGTATCCGAACATGCGTGAGATCCACTTCTTCGACCCCATCACCAAGGACGACGTCGCACTGAACAATTTCGCAATCGCAGAGCTCAAGCGTCTACGCAACGGAATACTCAGAGGAACAGCGACAACGCCGCTCCTGGGAGACGCCTATCCAGAACAGCAAATCCAAGTTACAACGCCAAGCGCGAATTATGCTAACACATTTCTCCGTGCAACTTCGGTGATTCATCGGTTCAGTCCCCAGGGAATGCTGACCGAATTTCAATTGAGTGACGACTTCACCAACAGCCAGCCACTAGACTTGTGGAAACTCACCAACGTGCTCTCCCAGATGGGAGAGAACGCTATCCTCAGCAGAGAGCTGTACGATCTCAAAACTGCGATTCTCGATCCTACCTTCACACCTCAGCTCGTACCAGTGACGTAAAGACGAGTCTCTTTGCCTAAAGCGAGACAGTAAAGCCCAATTATGACTTTCTAACTCGAAAATATGTTGGACGATTCGCATGCGCCTAGATATCAGCGGCTATTCAATGCTTCAAAGGTAGAATCTACTTTCCGAATTACTGTCTCCTAATATCCAACGGGTCCTGACTACAACTAGGACCAGTCACTGCTGCCCATCCGTTCCCTAACACGGTAATCCTGTATCAATTGTACACTCTTCAGCTTCTGTAACAGTCTTTCAATGTCTTTCTTGAGTCCAAACGTATCAGTTTCCGGTTTGAGATGAAACGCTAGATGCCAGTCTCGAGCGTCTGCAACACGCCTGTAAGATGCGTTCAAGATCTTGCCTCTCCCTGCCAAGAACTTTCCGTCGTCCGGATACGAGTTTATTCGAAATGGCGGAGGATCTTCAAGATTGTGGATCAGGCGAGATAGAAACATGCTGTCCAGTATTGACGAAATTGGATCCCCGAATATTAGTGCACCTGAATTCTCAGCTATCAATCCGAACTCGAGATTGACCTGAGGGCCCAATGCACCATATTTGAAATAGGCTCTCATCCACTGATCCTCGACCTCGTATATGGGGATGGAAGAAAGGGTGGGATTCAGAATCCTAACCTTGCATTTTTCCTCCAGAGCCGAAATGTGCTGAATCGACAGCTGTATGGTTGGCTTTTGTTTGCTTAGCTCGTCTAATCTGAGTTCAAGCTCCTCGACTTTGGCAGACTTGGAAGCAATGGCCATTCTGTCGAGAATGGTCAAAGCTGTCAACTCCTCGAGGGAGGCCCCTCCTCTCCTTATTTTCGAAAGGAGGCTCAAGATGCTTTTGTCTATACCGGATAGGTCCTCCAGAAAATCGACGTACTCCCTTGTGCCCTGCCACTGTTTCAGTGCGGCATCGATTACCTCTCTGTCGAGCTTCATGTAGAGCGTGACAGAACCATTTTCGTGTCTTGCTCGGGTTGACCCAATGTTGAATGCAAAATGAGACAACATGTTGAACTCTTGAGGGAGCCGATTGGTCAAATCCGTTACTTCCGGAATAAATTGGCTCATCATTACATTGAACCGTATACCCTTCATCAATAGATCGCTCTTCGCGAATTGAACCGTTTTCGAAATCGCATTATCTACCTCATCGTCATCAGAGAAAGGCCCCAGTTCTATTTTCCAGAAAAATCGAGGAATTGGAGAGAAGACCTCACTGACATCCGACATTAGTTTTGAAGTTCCAGCAAGAATAAGTCCAATTCCCGGCGTGTCCTGAAACACATTTCTGAAGATCTCCAACAGAGCTTTGTTCTGCTTTAGGTGATCAGCTTCGTCAAGAATTAGCATTGCTCCAGGGCTGCTCGAGTGCTTTCCCTTTAGCAACTTGCTGAAATCCCGAAGACCATCCCTCAGGGCCGCATATGGCAGATCGTTGAACCTATTCTCCTTCGCTGCTTCGGCGATCAAACTAATTCCAAACGCGTCAAATTCGAGCTTGTCGACTTTGATGACTCCTGCCAAAAGTTGTTTTACCTGTGAAGCGACGGTTTTTTCGATTAGACCCTCTTCTTGGGCCGCACTTGTCAAATCATTTAGAAAAAGCTTGAAAAGTCTTGGCTCGTTGCTTGCGGCGACCATAATACTGTCAAGGGGAATCCTCGCACTAGCAATCTTCTTTTTTGATAACTCCCTCCGTAATGCGTTCAAGAAGCTGGTCTTCCCGGCCCCCTTTCCACCGTAAATCGATACTCCTCCGGCTGACCCCCTCGCAACTCTCTCGCAAACCAAGAGAGCCTCCCTCATTTCCACTCTGCGATCGAAAAAGAGCTCTTCTTTTCGAATTGGCGCTGCGTAATCAAATGGGTTGGCAGATTGTAAAACGTCTGCCATTCGGGGAGTACCAGCAGCTTTTGTAGAGCTATTCATCAGATTCTTGAATTTGATGACTAAACATAGATAAGCATAACTCTCATCTTAACTAAATCAGTTCGACTGAATACAGTTCGCAAATTAGGGGAATAAGCATAGTTCGAACCATCAAGCAGGCAACGCTCCGCTCCAAGAGAGCCACACGCGGCCTTCTTTCCTAAAGATATATGGCGGATTCCTTGGAGAGTATTCGTTTCTGCGTCAGGACATTTTGGAAGGGGACTATTCCTTGCCCAGATTGACGAGAAGTTGTTGGTAGAGGTCATCCCGTTTTCTATGGGAGTAGGTATCGTATGCGAGCTCGACTACTTTGTATCCCCGTTTCCTGAGAAGGGACCGTAACTCTTCATCTTTTATCATCTGAGCAGTTGTAAGATGCGGTTTTCCATCAACGAAAACGAGTGTCGGTCGCGGCTCAGTGACGAAGTAGAAATCGGCGGTCGTTATAGGAACTTCGACTTGTGTTTGGTATTGCATTCCGGAGGATTCTAGCTTTGCCGCTAATTCGACCTCCATGCGGCTAGGATTAACAAAAAGTCGTTCACGCCAGTTGCTCCGCTGACCCGACATCTGTAGGGTTGAGGAGCATCTCCGCTATTGCTCAGACACGAGAGCGAAACTGCAGAAAGGTTTCCCTAGTACACTAACCGCTGTCTGCAATGCAGAACCCGACGACGGAGGGTAGACTCAAAGATTGTCCAAGTTAGTCCTTGAGTTTCTTTCCCAATGGCTGAGGGTTGATCTTATGCCATCGTTTAGCTCGACCTTAGGTGTATAGCCCAAGACTCTTCTCGCCAGCGTAACGTCTGCACAGCTATATCGAATATCTCCTTCTCTCGCCGGTTTCCGAATGATTGGAAAACGTCGATGACCGAATAGCTGCACAATGGTTTTTGCCAGCTCGTTCACTGAGGTGGGTTTGCCCGTCCCAATGTTAATCGTCTTTCCCATTGCCTTCTCGCTTTCCAGGGATAGTAGAAGGGCTTGCAAAACGTCTGAAACGAAGACGAAATCTCTGACCTGCCTTCCGTTTCCAAAAATGATTAGTGACTTTCTCGCCGAGATTCGTGACACGAAAGACGTTATTACGCTAGAATAGTAACTAGCTCGCTGTCTCGGACCATACACGTTGAAGAACCTTAGCGATACAGTGTTAAGGCCATAGTTTTCGTGGAACAACTTGCAGTAGATTTCCGATGCCAGTTTCGTTATTGCGTAAGGTGTGACAGGATTCGGCGGCATCGACTCTTTCTGGACAGCGCTTCCGCTGAAACCGTATACAGCGGCTGAGGAGGCGTAGACAAACCGACCAACCCTGTTTTGCTCAGAGGCCTTGAGAAGATTGAGCGTTCCATCAACGTTAACATCGTTGACTTTCCTTGGGTCATCTAGTGAACTTTGCACTCCGACTAAGGCGGCCAGATGATAGACTGCGGCAGCTCCTCGTAGGATTCGAGGGATTTGCGGATCCCGTATATCTCTTCGAACGATTGTTAGTAGTGGGTTCCCTCGACAACTATCTAGATTGCCCATGCTTCCGTTGCTAAAATTGTCGATAACAATTACTCGATGGCCTCTGCCCAGTAGAGCTTCAACGAGATGACTGCCAATGAAACCCGCGCCGCCTGTGACCACCACTTTATCGTTAGTCAAGAGATCGTTTCTTCCCCAGCGCAGTCGCCGACATGTGAACAATATCTCGTATAGTCAATCAGATCTGCTAGAATGCTTTGTTGCTCTAAACACTAGCATATCCGCTGTTGCTGGGAATCTCTGCCCAAATCTACTGACAATCCGAAACGCGGGGCTTAGCCAAAGCGCAATGTAGTGAAGGGGCATGAATGGAATCATCATCCCGATCCCTTTCAAGCCAGTGACCTCAAAGCCCTCGTCACACAGCTTCTGCCAGACTGATCTCGCTGTGTATTTGTTGCGATGACCAACATCATATCCGCCGCCGAACGGCTTACTCAGACGCCAATTCCAAAACTTGTAACGTATTCTCGAAAGCAGGCTGCCTTCCTGTGGAACTCCCAAGACAAACAATCCGCCATCACTGAGGACTTCGAATACTTGTCCTAATGCTCCGCTTTCATCATCCACGTGTTCAAAAACTTCGGAAGAGAAAATTCCGGTTAACCCATTGAACCTGAATGGTAACGAGTGAATGTCGCAGACTAAATAGTCGACTTGATCAAGAACTCCCTGTCTTCTCGCTTCTGCGAGAGCTCTAACCACTCGACTGCCTGAAATGTCGCATCCAATTATGATTGCGCCAGTATTTCTAGCCAACCAGACACTGACGGTTCCATCGCCGCATCCGAGATCAAGCAAAGGTCCCCTAGCTTCGCTTCGGGGGTGAGGCCCTAGAAATTCCGCAATGGCCTTGCATCTGGCGATGTGTATGTTGCGCCCAAATCCACTCGTCCAATAGCTATCTAGAGCGTATTCCCTGCCCAGTCTTTCATAGAACTTCCTAGTGTATAATCCGGTTTGTCCCGAATCTTCCGTCTGAATTCTCCCCACTAGCTTGCGACAGAGACATTCTCGTCTAGGACCATACGATATATTGCCAAATAGTCAGAAGCCATCTTAATGTTGGAAAACAATGCTTCGACCCTCTTTCTACCGGCCTCTGACATATTATGTCGCAATAGCTCGTCACCCATCACGAGAGTGATTTTGTCGGCGAGTTGTCTAGCGTTCCCCGGAGAGAAATAGAGCCCAGCGTTTCCTACGATTTCAGGAGCACCTCCTCCCCTCGTCGCAATCACCGGCAGACCACAAGACATCGCCTCGATGAAGACGATACCAGCAGCCTCTCCCAAAGAGGGCAGAACAAATGCATCCGCAGCTTGATAATAGCTGACAAGATCCGTGACGTTCAGCCGAGGAACGTGATCATAATTGACGCTGAATTTCTCCAGACCATTCTGGACTTGACGGAGAAGAGGACCCTCTCCAACAATAATCAGTTTAAACATATCTCTCGGGAGTATAGTCATTGCTCGAACCAATGTCATTGGATCCTTGTATGGATGAACTCGCCCGACATAGAGAACGATGAACTGATGTTCAAGCCCTAACTTCTGTTTCGCTAGAGTCTTATCGGAGGGCGGCTTGAATATTGAGGTGTCTACCCCCGGATAGACCACTCGCGACCCTTTTCCCGCGATTTTGCGGACATTTCTCGATGTAAACTCTGACACCGAAACTAGTGGAACGCCTTGTGCTATCAGCTTCAGAGAAAGTAGTTCTCCGAGATAGCCAATTTTCATCCAGAGTTTGGGCTCGATCATGACCTGCGGGTGACCATGCAGTGTGCATACGAGTTTTGGCCCTAGTCCCCTGAGCCATAGGGGCAAGGCCATCGAAGGGTAGTGTACGTGCACAACATCCGCGTCAGCGTCTCGAAGTAGACGAAACATACTCTCCAACCGAGATATTGGAGGCTCTCTCTGTGAGAGAACTCTAACATTCACCGACAGGGGAAGAGAATCCAGGAATGATCGATAGGGGTGCTCCGCCAATATGAGAGTCTGTTGGCTGACCCCTAGCTTCGCGAGGCCGTTGCAAATTTCAAGCGCATGCCGTCCGGGACCGCCTTGTGGGGATATTACTTGAATAACGTGCATTCTACGTTTCCGATATTGTGAAGTAGTCTAGATTGATAATGAGGGGCCCATTACCAGTAGCGTTTATACGAATTTGGTTAGGGCCTGCGGGAAGAATTGAGTTGATTGATAGTGTTATGGGTGAGAGGGACCCGGAATACCGTACCGTATGGCATAGTTCGTTTACGCAAAAGCTCCAAGGTTGATACCGGGTCTCATAGTCGAAGGTTGCTAGGGTAATGTTGTACTCAGCCTTACCTAAGGCCGAAAACTGGTAGGTTACAGAATTAGTCGAGGTGCTTGTGGAAACGTTGGGCTGGTAAATTTCGAGAACCAAGTCATTTGTCGCCCAGGGTTTAGTGATGCCATACCAGTGGCCGTTGATCGCTAACTTGTCGTAGAAGCCTGAGAGTGTCAAAGGCACACTCAGAAGAGCTTGTTGCGTCGCGTTCCTAGATACTAGGTAAGCTTCCTCTCCCACGGGGGTGAGAATCTTTAGTTCAGCGGGAGACAGGGCGGAGTAGAAGGGTGTCAGGATTACAATATCGTGAGACGTAGTCGCCTTGGTCCCAAGCAGATTACCTGAGGCCAATTGTGAAAAATACAGATCTGATATGCCTCTGGAAGCTGAACTGTTAAACGGAGTTTCCATTCCTTGGAAGAAATAGTATAGTCTGCCCGGATATACGTGGTGATTGCCGAAATAGATCCCAATCCAGTTGTCCCAGAGTTGGGCGAAACCTCCCGTCCAATAATCATCCATGTAGACCACAAAAATGGGGTCTGGTCTTACGAGTCCGGTATCACTGAGCTGCTGAAGCGCCAGCCTGGAATCGTCGGTGATAAAAGTCCTCATGTGGATTCCGGCATAATCTTGGACTTGCATTGCAGAAAGAAACGCTCCAGAAAATACGAGAACCGCCAAACCAATCGTTCCGAAAGCTCTCAATATTCTGAAAATGTAGATCTCCCTCATTCTTGAGCCAAAGCCCCAAACGGCTCGAAAGAGCACGATGGTGCCGTTGGATAGGAAAACCGGAATCGGAATCAGGATTAGAGCCCGATAAGCCCACTCTCGAAGGCCCGAGAACGGAAATGCTGCTAGAACGACGAGGAGGGAAACAAGTAGCCACACAGTAACTAGCAAGCTTTGAGGTGACTTCCTCGCCTGGCGAGCGAATAATTGAAGGGCTCCTACCGCGAAGACAGGAACCAGCAAGAAACCGAAGGTGCCATACAGATCTGGAGGCCACGGTGCTGGGTAAGTCCCTCCACTGACTCCAGCCTCGATAATCCGAGGATCAGATGCTAATGCAAGAACAATTGGTGCGAGGGCTGAGGCGGAAAGCGTTACAGCTCTTCTGATGACGATAATCTTTGCAGGGAAAACCAGTCTGGTTAGTAAGAGGGTAATTATCAACACGCCAAAGCCGAGGGCGGCGGTCTGTGGATGAGCGAGACCGGCCAACAACATTACGAATGGAACGAGCCTAAACTTGTTCACGGAGTAAAGGTATTCCATGGAAAAAGCCAAGCCTATCGTCATCAGCGAGAGCCCCAGAAGGTTCGAGTGCAGGTCTGCCCCTATCCTATAGAGAGCTAGCCAAAGAATCACGAAAAGAGGGATAGCCGCGCGGGACAGATTATCTTGTAAGACTCTCAGCCCGAAGATCATCATGGACCCGGTTAGCACGGCTGTTGCAACAATGGGCAAGAATTGTTCGACGAATACAGGAGACTGACCGGAGAAGACACTGATGGCTTCTAATAAGAGCGGGTAGAGAAGGTAGGAATTTCTTTGTAATTGTAAAAAGGCGATGATTCCATTGTCTCCGACAAATCTTGCTAAGTAGACGTAGTGAGCTGTGTCCCAACCGATGATGGTTCCGTAATAATTCAGAGCTATTATCTGACGGAGAGCAACGAACGCAATTCCCATAACGATTGGGAACAAAACGAGAACTCTCCTTGATGCTAGGTCTGCGACACCTCTGAGAAACCCGAGTCCGTAAGAGAAATGGATCCCAAAATGGGCGAGTGCGACCACAAGAGTTGACCGTAGTCTCCCTTCTTCTAGCGAAACGAAAACGGAGGCTCCCATGACCCCGGCAACGTAGGCCCCGAGCAAAAGCATGGCGTTCTTGGCGAGTATTGGTGCGATTGGAAAAGTGAAGGCCAGGATGCCTGTTATCAGGAGAAAGACTGGAAGGAGGTTTCTCACGGTGAATAACCTGGGGTGCTTTCCTAACGCGAGTCCTCTTCCGAGACCGTATCGGTATCCAAGATCGATTATTCCTCGGAACGAGTAACGCTTCATGTGCCTCGCAACCAGAGAGGGGACAAAGAGAACCTCATACCCTGATTCTCTGATCCTATCGCACAATTCAGAATCCTCGCAATAGGCGAGGTCTGGATCGAAGGCCCCGACCTTATCGATAACGCGCCTTCGCAACGCTATGAGTCCCGCAGGTATGCTCCTAACCTTGGTTGGTTGTCTCTTGGGTTTGTGTTGAATCGAGCCTAGCGAAATTAGAGGCGAGGATAGTACGAATTGGAGATCGTTGGAGGATGCCGGAGCGACACCGTCAGGAAGGTACGCCCCCCCAACGATTCCAATCTTCTCGTCGGAAAGAAGAATCTTTGTTGCTTCGCTCAGCCAGGAGTTCGAAATCTCACAGTCAGAGTCCACAAAAACGAGAATGTCTCCCTTGGCAAATTCGACCCCGGCATTCCTCCCCTGCGCAGGGTTCTCGGTCGAACCTTCAAGCACCACAGACGCGAACTGGCGGGCAATTCGAATGGACCCATCGCTCGATCCTCCATCAACGTAGATGATTTCTCTAGGACGAAGTTGCTGGGCGACAATGGAGCGCAGGCATCTTTCAAGGGTTTTTGCCGCGTTTTTTCCAGTGACGATAACTGAAACGGAGGGTTTGGCGGTCTCCGATATCGAAGATAGCAGATGACTCCTCAGCCTATTCTTTCACTCATTCTGAGCTTGACGACTTTCTCGGATTAGAGAAACGAGACTATACATCATGATCGCAGTCATGCTGAAAATCGAACCGATGACAAGGAATCCAATCGAGACCATCGCGACGTTGGTCGTAACATGTCCTGACGCTTCGTATCCTGCGAGGGTCCACGCCCCGAATGTTAGGCCAATTAGGACGAATAATCCGCCTGGGATCCCATAGAATCTTAGAGGATGTCTCAAAGAGGCCTGTTTGAGAGCAGCGCCTACGACGTCTAGCCATTGCGAAATCGGATTCTGGGATGATTTTTCATTCTCATAAAATATTGGTACGCCCACCTCCTTGACTCTCAATCCTTCTTTCGAAGCCCGCACTAGAATTTCGGCGCTAGCGCCCATTCCAGTTTCTGAGGGATAGATTCGTTTCAGAATTGTCGCACGATATGCTCTCATCCCTGATTGCGTGTCAGAATACCGTTCTCCAGAGACTCCTCTGACTACCGCATTAATCATTCCGATTCCAAGCCTTCTCCAAGATGGTGTGGTATTCATGGAATCAGACTTGAAACGTGAACCTATGACAACATCGGCCTCGCCATCGATGATAGGAGCAGTAACGGCAGAAACGAACCTTGCGTCGTGTTGACCATCTCCATCAAACGTGACCACAATATCTGCTCCGAGTTCTCTAGCTCGCGTGAAAAGTGACGCGAGCGCCGTTCCATAGCCGGAGTTTCGTCGATGGGCAACTACCTCAGCTCCCAGTTTCTTTGCGATCTCTCCTGTCATGTCTTGGGATCCATCATCACACACGATCACAAGATCGGCAAACTTCTTGGCGGTTAACACTACGCTTGCGATCGTTTGCTCCTCGTTGAATGCCGGAATCACTACGGCAATCCGAGGCATCCCAGCAACTTTTAATTCGCCAACCCTTGGCTCGATGATCCTAGTTGCCTCAACAGAAATAGTCTGTCCCAAATTGATGACCACGGACTTGAGTTCAAAGTCTCGGGGCAATTTAACCTTATACTTGATAAGACATCACATAGCAGAACCTCAGGGGAACCTCGAGGCTTCAGGATACTCTCAGATACCTTAGGGTTCCATACGACTGCTAGAGGCTTAGTACTGCACTAATCGCATAATTTGCGCTGAGTAGAAGCACCAAGAGAAGAATTAGTGATTTCTGCATCGCATTCTGACCCAACCTTTGAAGGCCGATTGCCCCGGCGGACGCGAGGATCGGAATTGGGAGCAGATACACGATTCTAGCTTGTAGCAAGCTGGGCAAGAATGGAAACGGCAACGATCCAAGGATCACCCATAAAACAAGGAGTCTTGAGAACCCTTCTCGCACCGAAACCAGTCGCCAGATCGCTATCATCGCTAAGCCAAGAACTACGCTCTCAGCCATTAGTTGGGCGTAGTATTGCACAAGAGTTACGACCACGTTCGGCCAAAACAGGACAACCTGGGAAAGATCTACTCCTTTTGTTATTGTGTCAAGCCCAGCAATGCCCGTCCCAGAAGCGTTCAGGGCGTAGAATCGAACGATGTCGATTAATACATTGACTGTCAAAAATACAATCGCAAGTCTTGCGATCCTAACGTCGCGATTGGCAAGGGATTGCCTGAACAAAAACAGGGCGCAGAGAACTATCATGAAATCCCATGTCCAAGGGTGGGTGAACAATATTGCAAGAGAGAGAAGTAGTGCGACAAACAAGGAACTCCGCGAGTTCGACTTCGAGAAGTTCAGAATTGCGCTGAGAAGGAAGTATGCTTCGGCCAGTGCGAGCCAATTAGCGTAGAATCCGGCCCACAAACCGATTGTGATTTGGAATGAAAGAGAGGTCATCAAACTCGCAAACGCAGCCTTCCGTTCGTCACCCTGACCGCGAGCGACAAAAACAAACGCCGAAATCGCAAGCAGCGGTCCTAGGAATATCGGATAGACTCTCATCCCGAAATCTGCGGATGCACCAAACAAGCGAGAGGTCGCGTAGGGAAACAGTAGCGACAGTGGCCTCGATCCGTCCGAGGCTTGGACGAAAGCGTATTCAATCGCCCCCAAGACCGGGCGTTGGAGCATTTGACCTACCCATAGTGCGTATAGTGGAGTATCTATACCAACTAAGCTGCCGCTAGGGTTTATGTCTGGTCGATACGCGACAATCCCAAGGAAAATACTTGCAGCTACGCTAATCCCAAGCATCACTCTGGGACGTGATAGTATGTTGCGAGTTTGAGTGCGGTCCGGCAGCGAACTGGCTCTTGCAAAAGAGCGTAGCTGTCGGAAGGGCTCTGCCATAAGCTGGAAAAATCTGTTAAACTTGGTCGAGTATCGACGAGCTTCTCTGATCCCGAGCTTGATGAGCCAAGCGTAGAGGAGACCAAGCAAGAACACCGTCGAGAGTGGAACGAGAAAAGTGTAGATGCTCATGTTGAGGTTGGAGAGTCCGAGATCTGGAATGTAGGGAAAGAAGGCTAGGATTACCAGAACTAGGACTTGGAAGGATAGTACGAGTAGGATTAGGCCGGTGAAAATCGCCTGACGGGGCGTCATCGGACAACGTCTGAGGATTGACTACACTACTATTATGTTTCCAATCTTACACTAGTCTATGGAAATCCCACGCCAGACAGGACCCTCGGTCGGTAAAGAGGCTTGCAACTCATTTGCACTATTCGTCACTCGTCTAATGTCTCTTAGGCACCTGTGGTCTCAACCTCTGTTCAGTAGCGTCCGCGTCTGCTGCTGAGTCGAACCTCATCGAAAACCTACCATAATTCCAAAAGCCAGTTTCCGCAACAAGTGTTACTGCATCAGTTCGCTCTAGTTTCTTCGGCTTGACCTCAAAGATATTCTTTCCAGGTTCCACGACATAGCAGACATCTCGTTCGAACTTGATCAAACGTCTACCATGTGCATACCCTTGCGATGAATCAACAAACGCCCAAACTCCCTCGTTCGAACTCAATCTGCGCAGATCCTGTTTCGATAAT
>WNGI01004428.1_pt1 | contig 12583 bp, 12 predicted proteins | sample 5400621 | NCBI WGS metagenome assembly WNGI01 (sample SAMN13153374, study PRJNA577476) | soil metagenome | isolation source: 20 cm soil or saprolite under Garry oak tree replicate 1 | place: USA:California | collected 2016-06-15 | reverse complement strand
GGCTCCGAATACAATCGTTGCCTCATAAACCTTGGGCTCAGTCACGATGAACGTCGCGAGACGAGTCGATCGCCCCAGAAGCATCACGAGCAATCCAGTTGCGAATGGATCGAGAGTGCCGAGATGGCCGATGCTTCGCTCATGGTAGGCGCGGCGCGCGGCGAGTACCATGTCGTGAGACGTAACGCCGGCAGGCTTGTCCACGAGCAGCAAACCTTCGACTGTCGCACTCGCAGGCGCTTCCTTACTCGCCGCGGTTTCCATCACCTGTCTTCGAAGACGTTTCTCGAATCTCGGCCAGCAGAGATTCGATGCGCGCCGCTCGCGCGATAGTCTCGTCCTCCTTGAACTGAATCTCCGGAGCAACGCGAAGTCTGAGCGCGCCGGCCACGCGCGCCCGGACATGCGACGCACTGCTGGCGAGTCCTTCGAACGTCGCCTGCTTCTCCGCATCGGTTCCCATCACGCTGACGAATACGCGAGCGTGACGCAGATCCGGAGTGACGTCGACACCAGTGACGGTGACGAACCCGACGATTCTCGGATCTTTCACACCTTCGGCGAGGAACGTCGCAACTTCTTCGCGGACCGCCTCTGCCACACGGTCCGCGCGACGAGTGTTACGCAGTTGCAGTCGACGTCAGAGTGCGCGCGACCTGCTCCTTGCGGTAGCACTCGATTACGTCGCCGATCTTGAGGTCGTTGAAGTTTTCGATTCCAATACCGCACTCGAATCCTTCGCGAACCTCTTTCACATCATCCTTGAATCGACGGAGCGAGCCGATGACACCGTCGTAAACCTCAACGGCATCGCGAATGATGCGCGCTCGGCCCGTCCGATTGATGAGACCGCTACGGACAGAGCATCCCGCAATGACTCCCATTTTCGGAACCTTGAAGAGCTCGCGCACTTCGGCTTCGCCGAGTACAACTTCTCGCTCTTCTGGCCGAAGCATTCCCTCGAGCGCGGATCGAACATCCTCGACCGCTTCGTAAATCACCTTGTACAATTTGATGTCGACGCCTTCGCGCTCAGCTGCAGAGCGAGCGTTGTTATCGGGACGAACATGGAATCCGACTATGATCGCGCCGGATGCGCGAGCGAGGAGAATGTCGCTCTCGGTGATCGAGCCGACGCCGCGATGAATCACCTCGACGGACACTTCATCGTGCGACAGCTGCCCGAGCGCGTCGGCGAGCGCTTCCGCCGGCCCGCCCTGGTCTGCCTTGATGACGATGCGAAGCGTGCGCTTTTCGCCCGCCGCCGCCGCGCTCATGAAATCCTCGAGCGATACAATGCTTTTGGAAGTGCGACGACTCTTCGCTTCGCGATCGAGACGCTGGCGGCGTTGCGCAATTTCGCGCGACTCCATCGCATCTTCGACAACGACGAATTGATCGCCCGCCATTGGAACTCCACCGATGCCGAGCACCTGAGCAGGAATCGCAGGACCTGCGTCCTTGATTGCCTTGCCTCGCTCGTCGAGAAGTGCGCGCACGCGGCCGGAGTACATGCCGCAGATGAAGTCATCGCCGACGTGAAGCGTTCCACTCTGAACGAGAACGGTTGCGACAGGACCCTTGCCCGGATCGAGCTGCGCTTCGACAACGGCGCCAGTTCCACGCTTGTCGGGATTCGCCTTGAGGTCGAGGATTTCCGCCTGAAGGAGAATCTGGTCCAGCAGCTGATCGACGTTCGTTCCCTTCTTGGCGGAAATCTCGGACGATAGAGTTGTTCCGCCGTACTCCTCGAGCACGACGCCGTGCTGCAAGAGATCCTGCTTCACTTTTCCGGCATTCGCCGAGGGCAAATCGATTTTGTTGATCGCGAGGATGATCGGCACGCCCGCGTTCTTCGCGTGCGAGATTGCCTCGATTGTCTGTGGCATCACCTGATCATCGGCCGCGACAACAAGAACAACGATGTCAGTCACCTGCGCTCCGCGTGCGCGCATGGCCGTGAACGCTTCGTGGCCAGGCGTATCGAGGAACGTGATGTGTTTGTCGTTCGGAAGTGTTACGTGATACGCGCCGATGTGCTGAGTGATGCCGCCTGATTCACCGGCGACAACGTTCGCTTTTCGGATGTAATCGAGAAGCGACGTCTTTCCATGATCGACGTGGCCCATGATGGTGACCACAGGAGGACGGGGCTTCAGATCTTCCGGTGCTTCCACCGCTTTCTCTTCGGCGAGTCCAGCCGCGTACTCTTCCTCGCGAACAGCCTGGAATCCGAATTCACCAGCGATTAATTCGATTTGATCGAAATCGAGTCGCTGATTGATCGTAACCATTAGTCCGAGATTCTTGAATGCAAATCCAACGATCTGGGTTGCGGGAACTTTGAGAATTGCCGCGAGCTCGCTGACCGTAATGAATTCGTTGACGTGTACGGTTTTCTTCTCGCGCTCTGCTGCGGCTATGCGTTCGGCCTCGAGCTCTTCGCGATACGTCGCGTCATCGGTGCGCCGTGAACCGGGGCGGCGCGCAGCTGTGCCTCGCAATGCCGACATCGTGCGCGAGATACTCGACGACACTGCTTCCTGATCGACTGATCCGCGTTTGCCTTTTTTCCCGCGTCAGCCGCCGCGCTCCTCGCCCCGTCCGCCACGCTCATCGCGCCTCGCTCCGGGGAATCCGGTTGCAGCGCCGGGAGCAGCAGATGCGACAGGACGCGGTGGAACGAACGGCGTTCCGGTCGCGACCGGTCGCGGCCGCGGCGCACCTGGCACGACAGGACGCGGGCGTTGACGCTCGGTGGTTTGACCGCCGCCACTCTGCGGACCAGCGGCAGCCTGCGGCTGTTGCTGAGTGGAAAGGGGAGCCGTCGGAGCTGCCGGCTTCGGTGTGGGCGCTGGAGTCGCGCGTGCCGTCGTCTCTGCGACAGGCTCGCTCACACCGGGAGCTTCCGTCTCGGGCGCGACGGGCGGAGCAGCAGCTGCCTTCGCAGCTTCCCTCGCTTTTGCGACTGTATCAACGATTCCCGATCCGGGTAGCGGCGGCTCCGCAGGAATCGCCGGCTCGGCCGCAGTCTCGACGGGTGGTGCAGGAGTGTCGACAGCGCGACGACGTCGACGCGCTGGACCCGCCTCGGGCGCAGCTTCGACTACCGGCGGCGGCGCCTCGGCAACGGGCGCAGCTGCGCCCCGCCGGCGACGTGATGTCGCAGCAGGAGGCGCGGTTGCGCGCGCGCGTTTTTCGCGCTCCCACCTCGCTCGAATTCGGGCGACCTGATCGTCCGTGAGGGGGCTGACGTGACTGCGCACCGGTACATCCATTTGACGAAGCAGGGTTATCACCTCGTCGACGGAGATACCGAATTCGCCTGCCATGTCGTTAACGCGAAGCTTGCTCAAAACCTGCCTCCTGGATTCCTGATTACCACCGCGTCCGGCGCCGCTTCTCTGATACCGCGCGCCAGTCCCGCGTCGAGCACTCCAATTGCCGATACTGACTCTCGCCCGCAAACCGTTGCAAGGTCTGCTGACGAAAGCCCTTCAATCATTGCCACCCCTCGTGCGGTGAGAAGAGGCACGATCTTGTCCCTACTATTCTTCGACGCATCGCCCGCAACGAGCGCCAGCTTGAGCTTGCCTCGTCGCGCAGCATCACGCACCTGTTGCACCCCTACCACCGCGCGCCGTCCGCGAATTCCCAGGCCCACGAGGCCGAGGATTTTTCGGCGGACGATCGCATCTATCACTCGCCCTTTTTCGCTCCCGCCTTCGCAGGCGTTCCCGCTGCATCCGACTTCTCACTTCTCTCGCCGTCGCCCGCATTTGTCGCGTCGCCGGCGCCACCTTCACTTCCTGTCGAGCCACTCTCTGCCGCAGGCGGCTCGGGCTTTTCGCTCTCTGACGAAGCGCTCTTCGCTTCGCCGGATGAAGATTCAGCGCCTTCTTCTGTCGTCAGCTCGTTGATGATCGTCATCAAGCGATCTGCTTCCTCAGGGGCGATGCCAGCCAATCGCAGAAAATCTTCTCGCTCGAGATCGATGATGTCGTCGAGAGTCTTGTAACCAGCTTCCTCGAGAACTGCGACCGTTGCCGGCTCGAGTCCCTCGATATCCGAGAGACGCGGATTGACAACTTCCTCAGGAGCTCCAGGAAGTGGCTGGAATATTTGCGTGTCCGCGCCGCGCTCCATCCACTCGCGGCTCGAGTACAGCTCGATTTTCCACTCGGTAAGCTCAGACGCAAGTCGAACGTTCTGCCCGTTGCGCCCGATCGCGAGCGAAAGCTGGTCTTCGTCGACGACAGCCTGAATCGTCTTGGTCGCAGGATCGCTGAACACCCGGGCAACACGCGCCGGAGCAAGTGCGAGCTTCGCAAATCGCTCAGGATCAGCAGACCACGGGACGATATCGATTCTCTCACCGCCGAGCTCGTTGACCACCGCCTGAACGCGCGACCCTTTGAGACCGACGCACGCCCCAACGGGATCGACCGAATCGTCGCGCGAGAACACTGCGATCTTCGTGCGATTTCCAACTTCGCGCGCAGCCGCGCGCACCTCGACGATTCCCTGCTGGATCTCGGGAACCTCGAGCTTGAAGAGCGCCTTCACGAACATCGGATCGCCGCGGCTCAACATGAGACGCGGGCCTTTTGGCGTTTCCTCGACGCGCTTCAACACAGCGCGAATAGGATCGCCCTGATGGAAGTGCTCGCGATGGTTCTGCTCGCGGTACGGAATTATCGCCTCGGCCTCGCGGAACTTGTTGAGCATGATGACGAGCTTTCCGCGCTCGATCTGCTGGACTTCTCCCGACAGAAGGTCGCCGACCCGGCTCGAGAACTCGTCGCGAATCTTCGATCTTTCGCCTTCCCGGACTCGCTGGATGATTCGCTGCTTCGCAGCCAATACAGCCATCCGGCCGAATTCAGCGAAATCGACAGGCGCTTCCATGACATCGCCGACCTGGAATTCCTCATCCTCGAACCGCGCTTCCTCGAGCGAGACTTCCTTTGCCGGATCAGTCACTTCGGCGACGACGGTGAGAAGGCGGACGATGCGGATCGTCCCCTTGTCTTCATCTATGTCGACTTCTGCCTGGACGTTCGGGCCGTGCTTCTTCGCGAGCGCGGCGTGAATTCCGTCGTAGAGAAGGCCGTGCAATTCGGTGCGATCGAGCTGCTTTGAATTCGTCAGCTCTTTGATCGCGGACAGGATTTCGAGTGAACCGGCCATCCTTTGCTCCTTACCGTTTCCAGTTGAATGCGAGGCGCGCCTTTCTTACGGCGCGCATCGGGATGCGCAGCGATTTCCCGCCCCCATCCTCTGCAACAATTATTTCTTCACCATCGCCACCCTCGACTCCGGTGATTCGAACCTCACGCGATCCGGCGTCCGGACCGCCTTCAACAGCATCGTTAGTAACTACTGCGTCGCGACCCGCGAACCTGCGAAAATCAGCTGCGTTTCGAAGTGGCCGCTCGACGCCTGGCGACGACACCTCGAGCACGTACCTCGCTCCGGCGAATGACGCTTCGTCGAGCTTTGCTTCGATCGCGCGTGATGCCCGCGCGCAATCATCGACTGTCACCTTTTCTCCGTCGGTTCTGTCGATTCGAACGTCGAGAACCGGCCGATTTTTAGTACCACCCGACCGCAGCTCAAAAAGCTCCAGCCCAAGTGGCTCAAGCTCTGTTATCACAATAGCTTGCAGCGCGTCCTTCATCTACTTTCGAGCTGCCTCCACGAAACAAAAAAATGTGGGGGACAATCCCCACATTCAGTCGGCCACTGATCGTCGTCGACGTTAGAGAATCTAGACGCGCTACACTATAGAGTCAAGGCAAAGCGGTCGCAGAAAATATTGCGGACTGCGGACTAACTACGGACTCCGGACTCACTGCGGACTGCGAACAAAAATCGGAACATCGCGCTGGCCTGCATTTAGTCCGTAGTCCGCAGTGAGTCCGGAGTCCGTAGTTAGTCCGTAGTCCGCAGTGATTTTCCAATCTACCAAAGCGATGCGACTATAACTCCAACTTGTCTGCCTGTATCCCCCGCACGATGTGAGAAAAATCGATCGTTATCGCATTTCGTGCAGTACGGCGATACTGAAATTTTCTGAACGCCGGCGTCGTGTGCGTGCTCCGCCAGCAAGGAGCGGAGATCTACATTCCCCGCGCGGTTCGCCGTTTCACCGGTCAATTGCGCACGAACCTCGGCGCTAACTTCGTAACACCGTCCGCATATCCCTGGACCGAGGTGAATGAAGAGCTCGTCTGGTGCAATCTTGCGCCGCGCAAATTCCGAGAGTGCAGTGTCGATGATTCGCGCTGCGGTGCCACGCCATCCCGAGTGAAGAATTGCAACCGCGCCAGACGGATGAGCGATGAAAATGGGAACGCAATCAGCGACTGTAACCGAGAGAGCGATTCCCTTCTCCGTCGCAAGATGTCCGTCGGCTTCGCCTGTGCGCAGAAATCCTTCCCAGCCGCCGGCATGAGCGAGCACACGCGTGCCGTGAACCTGGCGGCCAGTGACTAGACGGCGGGCATTCTGCGCGAGCTCGCCCTGAAGCTCGGACCAGCGCGACATCACTTCGCCGACCGGATCCTTCCCCGCTAGTCCGAACGTTCCCGCGTTTCGCGTTGTCGTGAAGGCACGGACTCCGAAGTTCTGGAAGTCCGCGATTTCCTCGCGATCCAATGTCGTGGGCGCCGCTGTCACCGACGGCGATCATCCACGCGCCGCACCTCGGCGCCGAGTGCAACGAGTCGCTCGTCCATTCGCTCGTAACCGCGCTCGATCTGACCGACGTTGTTGATGACGCTCTGTCCTTCGGCGCCGAGCGCGGCGATGAGAAGAGCCATGCCCGCGCGGATGTCGGGAGAATCGAGGGTCGCGCCACGCAATGCAGATGGTCCCGCAACAAGAGCGCGATGCGGGTCGCACAGGACAATCTTCGCACCCATCGTGATCAATTTGTCGACGAAGAACAGTCGCGACTCGAACATCTTCTCATGCATCATGATCAAGCCTTCGCACTGTGTCGCTGTAACGATCGCGATGGACATCGTATCCGCAGGGAACGCCGGCCACGGCTGATCTTCGAGCTTGGGAACGTGATCGCCCAAGTCCGCCTGAATTTTCCTGCGCTGCTTTCCCGGCACGATGAGATCATCGCCATCCTCGACACATTCGATGCCGAGTCGAGCGAAACCCATTCGCGTCGAGCGAAGGTGCTCGATTCCGGCGGCTTCGATTCTCAGCTCGGAGCGCGTGGTCGCCGCGAGTCCGATGAACGATCCAACCTCGATGTGATCCGGTCCGATCGTGTGGTGAACTTCTTCGCGCCCGAGCGGACGTCCACCTTCGACGATGAGGTTGTTCGTGCCGATGCCTTCGATGCGAGCGCCCATCGTCGTAAGGAAATGGGCGAGATCCTGCACGTGCGGCTCACTCGCTGCGTTGCGAAGAATCGTCTTCCCTTTCGCCGCGACAGCTGCGACCAGCGCGTTCTCGGTTCCCGTAACACTCGGCTCGTCGAGGAACACGTCGGCACCAGTGAATCCGGAAACAGTTAGGCGGACCAGACCTTTGTCGAAAGTCATCTTCGCACCGAGCTGCTCCAACGCCAGAAAGTGCGTGTCGAGACGGCGGCGGCCGATGACGTCGCCTCCAGGCGGCGGAAGCGTGATCTCACCGGAACGAGCGAGAAGGGGCGCGGCAAGAAGTATCGATGCGCGAATCTTTGCGCAAAGCTCGGGATCGAGATCGCGCGTGTGAACTTCCCTGGCGTGAATCTCGAGAGAATTGTGAGCCGTCCATTCGATCGAAACTCCGACCGACCGGACCAATTGCATCAGAGTTTCGATGTCGCGGATGTGGGGCACGTTGTCGAGCCGCACGATATTTTCCGAGAGCAGCGACGCCGCAACGATCGGGAGTGCTGCGTTCTTGTTGCCCGAAGGGCGAATCGAGCCGTGCAGGGTGCGACCACCCTCTACGATGTATTGGACTGCTGGCATGTCTGAGTTCCCGAGCGAACTGGGCGAATGAGGGCGCCGCGCCGAACACCGGACTCTAGGGCGAGGCATTGAGTTCGAGCGGTTGCGCTAATATATCGCTAGCAGCAGTCTTTGTACCGCTTCACGACCGACACCCGAGGATGGCCTTACCCTTGCACTCCAGCAGCGCATGAGCGGATGGCTGATGACGGGTTCGCACTGGCTGCTTCAGGCTACTGCGTCCCTGCCCGACACGATCGTCACCAAGCAGGTGACAGTCGAGCCAGGACTCTTTCAGAAAATCACCACCTATGCGAGCGGTATTGCCTCTATCGCGCTGATGGTGCTGACGATTGCGCTTGTGCCGGCCGCGTGGAATTTCCGAAAGAGTTACGCGAAGATCAGCGACATGATGGATCGGATTTACGGTGACATCAATCCGATCATGCGCCACGCGAGCACGATCGCCGACAACGTGAACTACATCACGACGGCTGTTCGCGTCGACGTGCAGAAGCTGAGTCAGACGGTCGCATCCGCGAATCAGCGACTGATGTCATCGGTGGACCTCGCGGAAGAAAGAATCAAGGATCTCAACGCTCTGCTGGCCGTGGTGCAGGAAGAAGCCGAGTCTGCGTTCATCTCCACGGCATCGACAGTGCGCGGAGTCCGCACGGGAATTCATGAGGCATTCGAAAAGGAGGAATCGGTAGATGGCAGATACACTGAAGGCGAGCCCGGGTGGGAGAAGCCGCGCCCGCGCGTCCGCCCGCGAGATGAACAACTCGGATGACGAGGAGCGAGAGCAGCAGTTCGATCTGCTGACTGCTGCGTTGCTTGGTGCCGCGGTCGGTGCCGCGGTAACTCTTCTCTTTCGCACGGGGCCTAGTGGGCGGCGGCCGATTGGTCCGGTAATCGGCGCGGCCGGGCGAGGCGCGCGCTTCGCTGGACTCGCTGGGTTGCAAGGTGCGAGATGGGCCGGCGAGAGAGCAGCGCCTGGCGCTCGATGGGCGGCCGAACAGGGTCGTGAAGGCGCACAATGGGCAGCCAAGAGAACAGCGAGCGGCTATCGCACCGCGCGAGATCGAGGCGCTGAGATGATCGACGACTTGCCGATCGACGACGTCGTCGACTCAGTTCGCGAGTACGTCGATACCGCGCGTGAAGCGATCAACGATGTGGTGCGCGAAGAGATGTCGGATTTGCGCAAAGCGGTGCGACGCCAACGAAAGCGCATCGGGATCTAGCTTGCCGGAGCGGCTGTCGATGAGACAGCCGATTGTAGTTGCGTTCTGTGTGGTGTGTGTCGCGGTGCTCCTCCTCGCCGCGACACCTGCAGCGGCGTACGCCTGGACACCCGGCACGCACATTTTCCTCGGCGAAGCGGTGATGCGATCGCTCGCTCTTCTGCCTCAAGCGATCGCCGATCTGATCGGTGGCTTCCCGTATGATTTTCTTTACGGCAGCATTGCCGCCGATACGAGTATCGCAAAAAAGTACGCGGCTGCCGGGCGGCATTGTCATTCATGGAACGTCGGGCTCGAGATTTACAGCGAGGCGCGCGTGGAACGGATGCGCGCCTTCGGACTTGGCTACCTCGCGCATCTGGCTGCCGACACTGTCGCGCACAATTACTTCGTTCCGCATCAGCTCGCGATTACGTCAACAACTACCGCGCTTGGCCACAGCTACTGGGAAAGCAGATTCGACACACACATCGGTGAGCGCTACAGCCGCCGCGCGCGGGAGGTAATTCTGCTCGATCACTCCGCGTCGGACGAGCATCTCGATCGAATTCTCAGTCCGACGATTTTCAGCACGCCGACGAATCGGCGAATCTTTCGAGGGATGGTCTACGTCGCGGACACTGAATCGTGGCAGCGGATATTTCATCTCGTGTCGGAGAAGAGTCGGTGGGATCTGCAGCAGAAGGACGTCGCGTTATACATGTCGCGATCCTACGACTACATCATAGATCTTCTCAATCGGTTCGACGCGGCGGAGCCGTTCGCTCTCGACCCGGCTGGGACGCGAGCCTTACGGGAGGCGAAGCGAGTGCGACGCGCGGCGATGCGGCGCGGCGGCGATGACGACGAGATCGCGTCGGTTGCGCAGACTCACTTTGGGATGCCATCGTCGAAGCTCGGGTATGCACACGGGTTGGCGGAGCCACTCTACTTGCCCCCGCGCGATACAGATAACTGAACCACGTAACTTAGAAAGACGCAGACAACAGAGATCAGCGTCTTTCTAAGTTACGCTGTTGATCTTTGATGCTAGCAGTTGATTCACTCTCTTGGGATCGGCCCGACCGCCGGATTTTTTCATGATGAATCCGATGAGCACGCCCTGAAGCTTTCGCTCGCCGCTCAAAAAGCGTTTCGCTTCTTCGGGATGCTCGGCCAGTGCCTCTTCGATCCACGTCGTTAGTGCGGCGTCGTCGCCAACCTTCAACAATCCTTCTTCATGCGCGATCTGAGCTGGAGGTTTGCCGTTCTCTGCCATGAGCGCGAACACGCGCTTTGCCGCCGCGTGTGAGATGAGCTCGTCTCGAATCATGTTGAGAAGCTGCGCAAGATCCGCGGGACGAACGGCGAACTGTGTGATACCCACGCCACGCGAATTCAGCGTTGCCTGCACTTCGCCCATCACCCAGTTTGCCGCGGCTTTTCCATCACCGGCTGCGCGCGCAACGCTCTCGAAATAATCGGCGAGAGCCGGACTCGCCGTAATCTTCTCGATATCCTCGGCGCCGATTTGATAATCGGCCGCAAAGCGTTTCTTTCGAGCAGCCGGCAACTCTGCAACGTTCGATTCCAATCCGGAGATCCACTCGCGATCGAGAATCAGCGGGCGAAGATCCGGCTCGGGGAAATATCTGTAATCGTGACTGCCCTCCTTCGTGCGGCTGATGCGCGCTTCGCCTTTCGCAGCATCCCAGAGCAGTGTCTGCTGCTCGACTTGCACACCTCGCTCGAGCAGCTCGACTTGTCGCGCGAACTCGAACGTGAGTGCACGCTCGACGCCCGAAAAGGAATTCATGTTCTTGACTTCGGTTTTCGTACCAAGCTTGGAGTCGCCCTTCTTTCGCGCGCTTACGTTTGCATCGACGCGCAGGCTTCCCTCTTCCATGCTCACGTCACTCACGTCGAGGTATTGCAATATCTGCCGGAGCGTTCGCAGATAAGCACCGGCCTCCGCCGCAGACCGTATGTCGGGCTCGCTCACAATCTCGATCAGCGGAACTCCGGCCCGGTTGAGATCGATTGCCGTGACTCCGGCATAACGATCGTGAACCGACTTACCTGCATCCTCTTCCATATGGAGCCTAGTGATGCCGATTTGCCGCTCGTCGCCGTTGGCTGTCGTTATGGGCAAGTGGCCGCCGGTCGCCAGCGGACGGTCGTACTGCGAGATCTGATATCCCTTCGGCAAATCCGGATAGAAATAGTTTTTTCGCGCGAAGATCGACGTCGAATGCACCGCGCAACCGAGCGCAATTGCGGCCTTCGTTGCCAATGTCACAGCTTGAGCGTTCAATACTGGCAACGCCCCGGGCAACGCGAGACATACCGGGCAGGTGTTCGTGTTTGGCGGCGCGCCGAAATCCGTCGAGCATCCGCAGAAGGCTTTGCTCTTCGTTCGCAGCTGAACGTGCACCTCGAGGCCGACGACCATTTCATACGCGTCGGCGCTCATCGATGGGCGTCCTCTCCCAGCGACTGCTCGAGCGCGTACGCAACGCGAAACATCTTCGGCTCCGCGAAGTGATCAGCCATTATCTGGCCGCCGACGGGCAAGTCATTGGAACGGCCGACCGGCATCGACATCGCCGGAATTCCGGCGAGGTTTGCCGTCGCGGTGAAAATGTCGCTGAGATACATCTCGTACGGATCGGAAATGGATCCGATCTGAAACGCGGGCGTCGGAGTCGTCGGGGTGAAGAGCACATCCACGCCGCTCGAGAACGCGTTTGTGAAATCGCGTGTGATAAGCGATCGCACCGCCTGCGCCTTGCGATAGTACGCGTCGTAGTAACCGGCCGAGAGAACGTACGTGCCGAGGAGAATACGGCGCGTGACTTCCGGTCCGAATCCAGCTGAGCGCGTCGCCTCGTACATCTCACGAAGGCCATCGTTGCCTTCGATGCGCAGTCCGTACCGAACGCCATCGAAACGAGCGAGGTTCGATGATGCTTCCGCCGGAGCGATGATGTAGTAGACCGGAATCGCGAGCGAGGTGTGAGGCAGAGAGACTTCCTTTACGCTCGCGCCGAGCTTACGCAAATGGTCGAGTGCGCGATCGCAAAGTCGCTTGATTCCTTCGTCGAGATTCTCGGGGAAGTATTCGCGCGGAACTCCTACTGTCACTCCATCGAGCGGATTCGGTACGGTCAACAGAGAAACGAACTGCTCTCGATACGAGGGAATTGGAACATCGACCGAAGTCGAATCGCGCGGATCCGGGCCTGCCATTACCTCCGTTGCGAGCGCGGCGTCGTCGACGTTCCGTCCAAAGGCGCTGATGTGATCGAGCGATGACGCAAACGCGACGAGTCCAAATCGGCTGACGCGACCATATGTTGGCTTCACACCAACGATTCCGCAAAACGCGGCAGGCTG
>WNGI01021091.1_pt1 | contig 12584 bp, 9 predicted proteins | sample 5400621 | NCBI WGS metagenome assembly WNGI01 (sample SAMN13153374, study PRJNA577476) | soil metagenome | isolation source: 20 cm soil or saprolite under Garry oak tree replicate 1 | place: USA:California | collected 2016-06-15 | reverse complement strand
GCTTGCGGTAGAACTCATCGCCGATCTGGAATCCGTCCTCGATGCGCGGGTCGCGTAGCCAGGAGTCGCCCTCACGTTTGCCCACATCCTGTTGTTTGCCGCCGTCAATATTGACGCAACTGAAAAAGGCAAGCTTGCGCTCTTTGTTCATGATCACGCTGTAATTGAAATATTTCAGTTCGGATTGGGTAGAACTGGATTTCAGCGTTGCGACCTTGGATTTGAGGGACGCCGGAATCTTCGGCATGGACGCCGAAAATTTTCCATTGCCGATAAAGTTCGCCTTATATCCGGGCCGCGAGTCCAACGTGCTTTGGTCGATATGCACAGCCTCTATCAGCATGCCGGTGGCCGCGCCGATGCGCGGCCCGCCAGCCGGGCTGATGGCCCGCAGAGTCGGCGTGACATCTGGGACCGGCGCGGGCGGAATCAGAGCGGCCAGGCGCTCCTTCTTGAACAAAGGCATGGGAACGCGGATCGGGACCACAAGCGAGGTCGCGTCGCCGGATTGTTCGATCCACACGTCGGTTCCGTAAAATGCGGCGTTGGCCGGCACCATGGCTTTTTCAGTCGCGATCGGTACAGGCGGCGACTGTTGGTCGAGCACCGGCTTCACGAGCGGGTGAGAACTCACCGCGACCTTGAGATCGGCGACGATGGCGCTGACGCGGGCGCCCTCGTTGGCGATCCAGTCAATCAGGCTTTCGTCCATCGACGAATCCCAGATCTTGCCATCCTTGGTGAGGGTGTTGCCCTTCGGATCCTTTTTTGGAATGCCGCTATGGTGGAGGGCGATGACCTGCCAAAACCGATTGAATGCCGGCGACCCGGACGAGCCGGCAGTGGTGTCTGTCAGGTACCAGACGAAATCTCCTGCATATTTCAGGAGCTTGTTTTCTCGGACGCATATCTGTTTCAGTTCCCCGCCGGGATGCTGGATGATGGTCAGATATTCGCCCGGGTCGCCCTTGCCGGGCTCGCCATTCAGGGGCAGCCACCCCCAGTCAGACAGCGCCCGTGCACCGGACAGGGAGGCCGGAGCCACGGCGACAACCGAATAGTCGAGCTTGTCATTCGTGTAGAAGAGCTTGTCCGGCTCGAACGCGAACCTGACGGGCTGGCGTTCCATACCGGCGGTGTCCAACTCGTAGTCGAAGTCGGCGATGGAATTCGTAGCATCGGCAGGTTTGCCAAATACGTGATGATTGGTCATCAACAGGCCCGGGCCGATCAGGAAACCCGACGCGTAGCCGACCAGATTCGAGCGCGCATCCTTGAGTTGGATGCGGCATACCGAGCGCGAGGCGAACGTGCCTTTGGCCAGGTAGTTGATGCTGTCGAGATCATTGCCATTGATGATCCGCTCGAGGCCGATCTGCACCGATAGCGCATCATCGGTTTGCTGGAGGAGTTGACGCTGGCGGCGCTGCTTTTGCTCGGCCGTCATCGGGATCGGACCATCGCCGAGTTTCCGGTTCAACGCTTCGGGGGAGAAATCGGCTTGTTTGAAGCGTTGTTCCGAGATCGCAATGAGGGAGGGCTTGATTAGCATCGCTGTCTCCAATCGAATGGCGAGAACGTAGCGCTCAAAACTTCGAAGGCGGCCGACGGCGCGAAACGCGCGGCGCGTTTCCGCCCGCCTGGCAACCTGTTTCTGGAGAAATTCGTAGATCCAACCCACGCACAAACCGAACAGGCCAATGGGCTCACCGCGAATATTTAGAATTCATCTTGCTTGAAATACTTAACCTTCTCGGTCCTTCCGTTGCGCGAAATCTCTCCGTCATTTTTCTGTAACGCAGCGCTTGCGCGCTGCGGTCTTCCATCGCAATTCGCCGCACGTAAAAAAATGGATCAAGTCGCCATACTACCTAAGTGTGACACGCTAGCCAACAACAACCGCCACGTCAACACTTGGATGGACTGCGATGCCAAAGGCAATGGCGAGCAGTCCGAACAGGCGCTCACCGGCAGCCGTCGTCCGGCCAACGCTTGATCGGATGCGAACAGTTTGAATTCATCCTTGCTTGGGATAGTCGGATCGCGTTGTCGTTCCCGCGCGCAAAAATTCCTCTGCCGTATTTCCGTAACAAATCGATTTGGCGCTGGGCGCTGCCTGCCCCCTCACCCCAGCCGACAAAGATGCGTTCGACCAACCAGTGGGTACCGATGACGGCCACCGCCAGCGAGGCGATGCGCCCCTCACGAGGTCCTCAAAGCGACAAATGTCGCAGGATTGACCCTCCCAACTACGCTCCCTAGACTGCCTGCACGGTTGCGGCATTCCTTCACCCGGACGTGTAATGGCGAATTCTTCGGATCGCGATCGGCGACGTCGGTCATTATCCGACATGGTCAGGCAGGTGCGCGCTGCCACCGCACCTCTCCGGCAATCACTCGCCGTTTCGCTCGCGGCGCTGGGCGATAATGCGCAAGCTGCCTTCGGCCGCTATCTTGATAGCGGCTACGATCCCAGCGCGTCCGACGGACTCGGTCGGTGCGGAGCGGAAGGGATCGCGGTTCACAATCTTGCTGTGCGCTATGGCGAAACATACGCGTTTGAGGGCTTGACCGGTAAATTTGCGCCCGCGAGCCCGACGGCCGTCATCGGCCCAAATGGAGCCGGGAAGAGTTCGCTCCTGAAAGCGCTTGCCGGGATTGTTCGGCCTGCGGCCGGCGAGGTCATTTGTCCCGCTCTTGCGCGCCATCGCCTGGCGTATCTGCCGCAGCAGGATCAACTCGATCGCGACTTTCCGATCACGGTCGCCGAACTCGTGGCACTCGGCGATTGGCGAAACTTCGGTTCGGTCCGCGAGCCTCCGCTGCACCTCGCCGCCAGCGTCTACGAGGCGGTCGCGGCCGTCGGTCTCGTGACCGTGATGGATCGGCAGATCGCCGAACTTTCCGTCGGTCAATTCCAGCGGGCTCTGTTTGCGCGGTTGCTCCTGCAGGACGCCGACGTCATTTTGCTCGATGAGCCTTTTGCTTCCCTGGATAACAGCACGACCGAGGACCTGCTGCATTTCTTGCAACGCTGGCGGGAAGAAGGGCGAACCGTGGTCGCGGTGCTGCATGACTTCGACCAGGTGCGTCAACATTTCCCCTCGACGCTGCTCCTGGCGCGCGCGCCCATCGCCTGGGGCGACACCTCGGCGTCGCTAACGGCCGAGAATCTTGCCCGCGCCCAAAAAGCGCTCGGCCCGCCGCAGGGCGGTCGCATTGGACGAACAGCATGAGTGGACAGCTCTTCGGCCTTCTGATCGGTCCATTCGAGACATTCGGTTTCATGCGCGTCGCGCTCGTCGCGTGCTTCGCTCTCGCTTTGGCGAACGGGCCTATCGGCACGCTTCTGCTCATGCGACACGAGAGCTTGGACGGAAATGTGTTGTCGCACGCGGTGATGCCGGGCGCGGCTTTGGGGTTTCTTTACGCCGGTTACTCCTTGGCAGCCCTGACTCTGGGTGGTCTGCTAACCGGCCTTGCCGTAGCGGGGCTGGCCGCGCTTGCAGTACGGACGAGGCCGCAGCGCCAGGACGCCAGCTTGATCGCCTTCTATCTTGTATCGCTCTCGTTCGGGGTCTTAATCGTCGCCGCTCGGGGCAGCCAGGCGGATTTAATGCACGTTCTTTTCGGCACCGTGCTTGCGGTCGACCTGAAGGTGCTGGTGCTTATCGCCTGCATCAGCAGCGTGACGATGCTCGTCGTTGCCGCGCTCTATCGCCCTTTGGCGGTCGAAGCCTTCGACCCGGCGTTCCTGCGCGCGGTCGGAGGTGGCGGCGGAGCGTTCCGCGCCGTTTTCATCACCCTTGTGGTTCTCAATCTCGTCGCCAGTTTCCAGGCCTTTGGCACGTTGCTTGCGATAGGGCCGATGCTCCTGCCAGCAGCCGCGGCGCGCTGCTGGACCCGGAAAGTGTGGCCGACGATCGCGCTTGCAACGTTCATCGGCATGGCCGCGGCCCTTGCAGGGCTCCTCGTTTCCTATTACGCGAAACTGCCCTCCGGCCCGGCGATCGTGATGGGTGCAGGGGCGATTTACGGCATGTCGCTGCTGGCTGCAGGCCGGATGCGATTCAAACCCAAGGGCTTTAGCGAATGATGAAACGTAACAATTCAATTCGCGCGCGGTTCCGGTTTGTTCTTGCCGGTGTTGCGATATTGCTGAGCGGCGGCGTGGCCGAGGCTGCCGAGAGGATCAAGGTGGTGGCGACGTTCAGCGTCATCGGCGATATGGTCGCAAACGTTGCCGGCGATCGGGTTGATCTTGTCACCCTGGTCGGACCGGCCGGCGATACCGAGCTCTTCAAGCCATCCTTGGCGGACGGCAAGAGCGTCGCCGAAGCCAAGATCGTCTTCATGAACGATCTCAACGACGAGTTCGAACCCTGGCTCGAACCTCTGCTCAAGCAGGTCAAGTTCAGCGGCACTAAAATCGTCGTAAGCAGAGGTGCGAAAACGTTCACTTCTACTGAGGAGCGCGCGCCGCGGAGCAAATCCGCCGAAGAAGAGATCGACCAGCATGCCTGGCTCGACCCCAAGAACGGTGTCATTTACGTCAGGAACATCGCCGCAGCCCTGGCCAAAGGCGATCCCGCCAATGCCGCGGACTATCGCACGCGAGCGGCTGCCTACATCAAGGAACTGCAAGCCATCGACGCCTGGGCCAAAGCCGAGATCGCTGCCCTGCCGTCGGCAAAGCGGCGCGTCCTCGCCTCTCACGATTCGCTGCAATATCTGGCCAAGGCGTATGGCATTACACTGCTATCGATTAATGGTTGGACAAACAACAGCGAACCGTCCGCGGCTGAGCTGGCGCGTCTTACGCAACAAATCCGACAGGAAGGCATTCATGCGCTGTTCCTCGACAGCATCACGGACCCCCGCGCCATGCAGGAGGTCGCAACCGAAACCGGCGCCTCGATCGGCGGCACCCTCTATGGCGATGCGCTTTCGAAGCCGGGCGGAGATGCCGACACTTACCTCAAGATGCTTCGTCATGACGTGGCGACGCTCAAGGCCGGTATGATGAAGAATTGATGGAAATGGGTATCTCCCGACGGTCGCCTTTCGGCGGCCCGCTTCTGGCCAGCGCGCTTTCCCGCCTTGCGATAGCAGCTGTGGCGGTCCTGCTTCTCTGGATCGCCGTCTTGTGGGCTAGCCTGTCGGAACCCGCCCGCAAGGCTGAGCTACCCTCGGCGCCTCCAGCGGTACCTGCGCTGCGTCTCGTCGTCGCTTCCGGACAGGCCGCTCCCGGAGGCGGTAGGTTCGACCGGTTTGACGTGGGCTCCCAGCCCATCGTTGCGCCGGTTAACAATCGTGGCCAGGTTGTCTTTTACGCAAGCGTCGCGCGCGCCAAGGTGGCGGAAGGCATTTTCCTTGCGAGCGCCTCCGGAGTTGTAAAAGCAGCGGCGGTCGGCGATGCGGTACCGGGAGGCGGCGTGCTGTCCGAATTTGCGCGGCATCCACTCCCGGCACTGAACGATACGGGCAAAGTCGCCTTTGGCGCGGCCGTTGCCGGCGCTCGCGCTACCGAGGGGATCTTTCTCGCAGCCGATGGCCGCATCAAGCCAATCGCGCTGAGCGGGGGTGACGCGCCCGGTGTGCCAAACGGCACCTTCATAGAATTCGATGCGCCGGTGCTTAACAATCGGGATCAGATTGCTTTTGTTGGAACAGTCAGGCGAGGCCGGGAAACGCTGCAGGTGCTTTATCTTTATAGTGACGGCGTGTTGCGTAAGCTCGTGGCGGGTGGCGATCCAACCCCGCGCGGCGGGACCTTTGACCGCTTCGGTCTTCCCGCAATTAACAACAAGGGCGCGGTGGCCTTCCCTGCGGTCATCGAGCGGGGGGCAGTACTTGGCGGAATTTTTGTCGTGGGCACGAGCGAATTGCGCCTAGTGGTCGGAGCGGGCGAGATCGGCCCCGGAGGCGCGATGCTGGTGCGCTTTTCGGAGCGGGCCGCCATTGATGATGACGACAATATTGCCTTCGTCGCGCATCTGGGTTCGAGCGCCGCGTCCGAAGCATTGGTGGTTGCCACTGCGAGCGGCTTGACGCAATTGGCGGTCACAGGTGAGGCAAATTTCGGCCCCGGCGCTGCCATCGCCTTCGTGGCCGCCGTCGATGACGGTCCCGGTCCGCTGGGCATTTATTTTGGAAATCCCGGAGCCATACGTCGGATCGCCATGGTCGGAGACCGCTTGCCCAACGGCGGCGTCCTTCCCGCTTTCGCCCTCAACTCCGTCACGTCTGCCGGCGCCAATGGCGGCTTGACGTTCGCCACCATGGCCAATCCAGAAGGCGGGCAGAACGGTATCTATTATTATGGGCCGCCGGGGAGTTGACGCTAGACTAGTTCATGTCATACGGCGGATATTCGACAAACACGTTCTTCGCGGAAATCAGGACGTGTTTGGTCGAGGTTTGCGCCGGCACCTGCTCGCCTCGCAACATTCGCAACGCGATTGGCAGGATCTCATAGCCGTAACGGTCGAAATAATAAGCGACCGAGCCCAGAACGATGCTGCCGCGATTGGCGGGATCGATCTCCTTTTTCTCGCTCGCGCCGCCATGGATGCTGCGGTCGGCGCCTTGGCTTGCAATGACGCAATCGCTGATACGCCGCGCCGTTTCAACTGCCGATTTGGCCGCGAGGGCGGTGGCATCATCGAGCGTAGCCACAAGCAATTTGCGGTTGGTTTGCGCCGCAAGAAATTTGGCGAGCACGCCCCCGGCTCGAACCGGATGGCCGGCGCTGTCCAACCGTGCCGGTGACAGGTCGGGCAGCTCTTGCTTCAACCCTTCCGTCACACCCTGGATGCGAGCGGCGATGGACGGGCTCGGGTCAGAGACGTCGCCAAGAATCGCAGCGACGAGGCTCTGATCGGACCAGTTCTCCTTGGCGAATTTTCCCAGGGCTTGGCCCGCAATCCGGCCAGCCCCGTGATGATCGGCTGCGTAGAGCGGCGCACCCGGAATGGAATAATTCACCGCTAGCACCGGCACACCCGCCGCGCTTAGCTCGCGGGCGATTTCGGCGTTCGCTCCCGCATCCGAACTATATTCAATCAACAAGTCGACCTTGCGGGAGACTGCATCCTTGGCGTTGGCGACTGCCTTCTCGGCGTCGCCGCCATTGTCGTAGTAAATCATGTCCAGGGGCAAGGCGCGTGAGGCGAGCTCGAAACTGAGGCGGATTTCCGCGCCGGTGAACCCCAGGCCGTCGATCCGCGCGCCCGGATCCTCGTTCAGATTGGCAAAAGCCACGCGGAAGCGCCGAGGTTCGGCCTTGGTTGCGCGAGCCGATGATATGATCGCGAGGGTGGCCAACAGGAAATGACGGCGCTTCAGATGAAGCGCCATCATACGATCCTGTTCAGTCAAGTCCGATCCAGGCACGCTACCTGATTGCCTCGATATTGACGAAGGTGCCAGTCGTGCCCACCGCCTTCGGGACCGTCATCGAGAGAAAGAAGGTCGCGCGCTTGCTGCTAGCAGCCTCGGCGGCGATCAGGTCGGTACGAACGTTCTCGATGATGTGGATGCCGTTATCCGTAAGCAGCATCGCGTGCACCGGAAAGGCTTCCGTGGTGTCCTCGCCGGGGATCACTTCAACCACCCATGTGTCAGTCCCGACTGCCACCACCTTCTGGCCGACCAGCCACGCCGCGGCGGCCTTGCCGATGCCGGGTGCCGCCTTGTTGTAGGTGGCGTTCTGCGCGGGAAACTGCTGGAACAGGTCGCCCCAGCCGGTGTGCAGGAACACCACATCTCCCTCTCGCAGCGTGACATTGTACATTTTCAGGCCAGCCTGGATGTCGGCATCGGTGATAACCGTGCCGCCGTCGAGACACGGTGTCCGGCAAGCGGGATTGGTTTTCAGCTTGCCGGCATCCTGGAACACCTTGACCATGTCGAGCACCACGCCGCGCGTCGCAAAGGATTTGAGGTTTTCAAGCCCCAGCTTTTTGATGGAGTTCTGGGTGACAAACTTACCCATCGGCGTCTGATTGTAGTAGCAATCCATGATGCCGATGTGGCCCATTCCGTCGATATGCGTACCGACGTGGCTCTGGCTGAGGTAGGTGTCTTCCATATAGGTCAGTTTATTCTTGCCGTATTCGGCGCCGGGAACGAGCGCGGCGCTCGTCAATATGGTCTTGGTGAACCGGGTGCCGAATAGAGGCACGCCGTCGACCAGATTGAAGGCCATGGGAATGACAGCGCCGGTCTGGATTTCCGCTGCGGCAGCCTTGGTCACGGCTGCAGTGACGCGGTTGGTAGCTCCAGTCTGATCGTCAGGACCGAAGGGAGACGCTTTCACTAACGTCTTGCAATCGGCTTGGGCGTGAGCGACACCCAAGTTACCCAACAGTGCCAAGATCGATAGAGCAATGCTTGCAACTATCGCCGTGTGTTTCATGCTCGCCTCCCTTTGAATCTGCAGTTTCAGATAGACTGCATTTGCCAGTGCAATGATGACAGGCCTTGCGTACAGTTTCAATCTGCGTGTTTAAAACGGTCGGCCGATGTGGCGCTATTTCGCGCGGCCAATCGACAACCCCATCCAGGAATAGCTAGGTTTCGCGGCCATGCACGAAGCGCTGCAACCTCCTTTCAGAAATTACGACAGGATTGCTGGCCTTTATCGCAGCTTGGGGTGGGGCCAGCGTTGATGCACTGCGGGAGCGGCTATTTATCTTTTGTGGCCATTGCAGTGGCTCTGCCAATGAGCGCCAGCCCGGCACTGTCGGCCGACACACCCATTGTCGTGCCCGCCAAGGCCAAGATGGCCGCGGCGAACCACGATTGGTCGGGCTTCTATCTGGGAGGCCATTTCGGCTACAGCCGGGGCAATTTTGACATCCTATCCGATGCCAACTCAAGCGGCTCGTTTGGAGCGCTCCATTTGGGCGTCCAGGCCGGCTACAATTACATGCTCTCCCGTAATTGGCTGATCGGCGTCGAAGCCGATATGTCGTTTCCAAATTTTCTCCAGACTGACGATATCATCTGGACGAAACCGGCGATCGGCAACACTGCCGTAAACGAAAAACTCGATTACGTCGGCAGGCTGCGCGGGCGCGTCGGTTATGCATTCGATCGCTTGTTGGTCTATGGCACTGCAGGGTATTCGTGGTCCCAAGCGCGTTTCATTCAAACCCCGGGTAGCCTGAGCGACGAGGAGAAAATCCTCCGCACCCGCTCGGGTTGGACGGCAGGCATTGGAGCAGAGCTTGCGCTGTCGCCGGGCTGGTCGGCAAGGCTCGAATATATGCACGACCAATTCGCAGCGACGGACGCCATCTTCCTGTCCGGCACACGCGTCGAGTCAAAATTCGACTTGCACAGTTTGCGTGTCGGTCTGAATTGGAAACTAGGTTCGTCCAGCGCGGACACGCTAGCCTTGGACCAAGCGACGCCTGCAGCGCGTGTGCTCAACGACTGGAATGTCCACGGACAAATCACTCTGGTTGGCCAGGGCTATCCGCGTTTCAATTCACCCTATGAAGGCCCGAAGAGCCTTACCGGGGCCCCTCAGTTTCAAAACACGGGCAGTGCGACGGCCTTCCTGGGCGTACGTCTGTGGGAGGGCGGAGAGTTCTATGCCAATCCCGAGCTGATGCAGGGTTTCGGCCTCAGCAATGTTAGCGGCCTCGCCGCCTTCCCAAATGGAGAAGCCCAGAAATCGAGTTTCCCGGTACCGCGATCCAATATGGCAAGGCTGTTTATCCGGCAGACCTTCGGCCTTGGCGGTGAGCAGGAAACCATTGAAGATGGTCCAAATCAAATCGCCGGCAAGCAAGACATCAATCGGATCACCGTCACGGCAGGCAAGTTCGCGGTGACGGATTTCTTCGGCGGTAACAGCTTCGCCAATGATCCGCGTACAACATTTCTGAACTGGAATATCTACGGAAACGGCTCCTACGACTGGACCATGGACAAGCTGAGCTGGACGTGGGGCGCGGTCACCGAGTTGAATCAAGAGCAATGGGCACTCAGATTCGGATACTTTCTGGTGCCCGACCAATCGAACAGCAATTATTTCGACCGGCACGCTCCCGAGCGGGGAGAGTATGCCGCCGAACTAGAGCTGCGCTACTCGCTGTTCTCGAAAGCCGGCAAGCTTCGATTCTTTGGGTGGGTCAATCGCGCGAACATGGGCAGCTATTCGGAAGCGCTTGCTCTGCCAATCACGTCTCCCGACTATCCCGACATCACGCTGACTCGTCAGGTCCGCACCAATTACGGCATTGTTGTCAGCGCCGAGCAGGCGATCACCGAAGATTTTGGCGTCTTTTCGCGGGCGAGTTGGAGTCCGGGTTTGGTCGAAATCATCGGATGGACCGATGTCAGCAACAGCTTTTCGTTCGGCGGGGTGTTGAAAGGAACCTCCTGGGGGCGCCCGAATGACAGGATCGGTATTGCCGGAGTGACCGAAGGCCTGTCCTTCGACTATCAGCTGTTCAACAATCCAGCGTATAATCATGACCGCGGACCGGTTTCGGTATTTTCGTTAAGGGCTCACGCAGAATTTTGAGAGGGATATCGGTCGTTGCCGTTGTTGGTGCCGTGAAAGAAGGGCGCTATCGATTTGGCATCGTGATGGTGCTCTTGCTCGCGCGGCAGTCGGCACGGAAGGTCAGCGGTTGGCAGATTTTGCTGCGATCCGGCTTTGCGTGACCGATCAGGTGCGTGGTATGCGGGACCATGGCTGCCCTCATTCTGCCTTTAATCGACGCATCCGCGCACTGGCCTGAACGCGGCGCGCTGATCGGGCTTGATTTGGGCACCAAGACCGTCGGTGTCGCGGTATCCGATGCCGACCGCAGGCTCGCGACCGGGGTCGAGACCATCCAGCGCAAGGCCTTCAGGTCAGACGCGGCGCGCCTGCTCGCGATAGCAGCCGAACGCAATGCGGTGGGCTTCGTGCTCGGCCTGCCCATCAACATGGACGCCAGCGAGGGACCGCGGGCGCAATCGACGCGCGCGTTTGCCCGCAATTTCTCCAAACTCACCGATCTTGCGATTGCGTTGTGGGACGAACGGCTCTCGACTGCGGCGGTCGAGCGCGAATTGATCGGGCTGGATATGAGCCGCGCCCGGCGCGCGGAGGTGATCGACGAGCACGCCGCGATCTTCATCCTGCAGGGCGCGCTCGATCGGCTGGCGAAACTGCGCGACACGCCCGGGTATCGCTGACGATGGGTATCGTTCCAGGCGCGCTCATTGGCGTGTCAGATCAGAATCTCGTGGTGGTGGCAGTCTGCTCGGCGGTGCCGGCGTCATCGAGCGCCTATGTGCTGGCCCGGCAGATGGGCGGCGACGCGCCCTTGCAGGGCTCACGCTGCAGACCATCCTCGCGGCAGGACCATGCCGATCGCGATTGCGCTGGTGGCCTTTGGCTTACGATGTCCCTGCGAGCCACATGCTCTGCAGCGTCGCGGCGAGATTGTTGAGGCCGTGCACGACGATGGTCAGCCAGGTCGATTGGCAGCGATAGCGGAGATAACCGAGCAATAGCCCGATCGAAAACACTTCGCCGAAAAAGAACCAGTCGTATTGCAGATGCAGCGAGGTCCACACCAGCGACGACAGCAGGATGGCACCGGGGACCCCGAGAAACGATTGGGACCAGCCGCGGTAGAGAAAGCCGCGCGCGAACAATTCCTCCGATATCGGCGCGGCGACGCAGAAGGCAAGCACCAGCAGCCATAGCGCGCCATCTGCGCTCGCCGATTTCAACACGTCGGTCATGAATCCGGGCGCGACCTCTCGGCCGGTCGCGCGGGACAGCAGGTCCCAGCCCATCACCAGGACAAACAGCGCGCCGATGCCGATCAGAAGATTGCTCCACGAGGTCCAGCGCAGCGCGAGATAGTCCGTAAAGGGCGTGCGCGAAACGCGGATGGCGATCCAAAGCCCACGGCGATCCGGCCGACAAACATCGCGGCAAAGATGAACACGCCCCACAGCGCGGTGCCCCAGAATTTCCAGATCCGTGGCGGGGATCGGTCGCGGATGACGGCGGCGGCCGCGGCGGAAACTTCGGAATTGAGGGAATCCATTAAAGGCTTTCAGGTTTTGGTTGTCGTCATGCCCGGCCTCGTGCCGGGCATCCACGTCTTTCTACGCTCCGCCGCGGCAAAGACGTGGATGGCCGGGACAAGCCCGGCCATGACGGATAAATGGGCGTCACGGCAGCGCCCGCTCCAGCAAACCCCTGACATCGTCGGCGGCGAGATCGACGGCGCCGTACATGCTGGCGTGATTCCGGGCAAGCCGGGTGATTGCGAACAATTCCGCATGACGTGGCGACACCCCTTTAAGGGCGGCGCTCGCCGCGAGCAGCGCCAGCTTTTCGACCGCCAGTCGCGCCACACGCTCGCTATCCGGCCGGCGGAATGCCTTGCCGACGAAGCCGACCGCGTCGGTTGCACCCGGCAAGCCCTTGGTTTCGTCGGTCAGTTCGCGCAACACGGCCAATGCCGAGTCAGCCTCGCGCGACAGCGCCCGCAGCACGTCGAGGCACATCACATTGCCCGAGCCTTCCCAGATCGCATTGACCGGCGACTCCCGAAAGT
>WNGI01008566.1_pt1 | contig 12584 bp, 9 predicted proteins | sample 5400621 | NCBI WGS metagenome assembly WNGI01 (sample SAMN13153374, study PRJNA577476) | soil metagenome | isolation source: 20 cm soil or saprolite under Garry oak tree replicate 1 | place: USA:California | collected 2016-06-15 | reverse complement strand
GTTCGCGCAAAATTCTCGAGCGTAAGCAGATCGTCTCGGCGTTGTTCGTAATTGGCATATTTCGACTGCAGATAATCATCATAAATCGCCTCCAAGATGCTGTGAATCATCGTTGCCGGTGCAACCGGTTGCCAATTCGGAGCAATTTCGTCCAAAGTATGACCGAGTTGCTCCCAACTTTTTTGCGACTTTGGCGCCACCTTCCCGTTAGCAAGCCACGCCCCAAAGTTTTTGCGGTCATCATCAGAGATACCGTTTAGTTGTTCCCACAATCGTTCTGCCGTTTTCGCCGCGATGCCGGGCAGCAACCGAACCATTCGTTTAAACGCAACTTCGTCGGTGGGGTTAATGACAAACTTCATGAAAGCGGCCACGTCCTTGATGTGCGCCTGTTCGAAAAATCGTAATCCGCTCGTAATAAAGAATGGAATCCCGGCGCGCGTCAGCGCCAATTGCACCTCCAGAGACTGATAATGGGCGCGATAAAGCACCGCGATCTCCCGAAGATCGATATTTTCGTCTCGTAGTTCCAAAATCCGCTGAGCCACAAAAAGAGCTTGTTGATTATTGTCGATAAGTGGCACCAGCGCTGGTTTGAGATCGGTACTCGCCCGCTCAGCTCGAAGCGTTTTAACGAATTGTTTGGTGTTTCCTCGGATAGCGGCGTTTGCCACCGATAGCACTTCCGGTACGCTCCGATAATTGATTTCAATCTTATAGATTTTGGCCTGGGGATATCTCTTAGGAAAATCGAGAATGTTCTGGTAATTAGCCCCCCGCCAAGAATAGATCGACTGCGCGTCATCGCCTACGACCATCACACTCTGGTGATGCGCTGCCAACAGATCGACGAAATCGGATTGGAGCCAATTGGTATCTTGGTATTCGTCCACCAAGATGAATTGAAAGTGGCGCTGGTAATATTCGGCGACGCCTGGATTGCCTTTCAACAAACCAACCGTCTTCATTAACAAATCGTCAAAATCCATCGTGTTGGCGGCCCGCTTGCGTTCTTCGTACTTCTTCCGCACCCACTCGATTTGTTCCGTAAGCGGCTGGAATCGGCGATGACGCTCGGCGATCACGGCAGCCAAAGGTTGGCCGGTATTCAGAGAAAAACTAAAGAGATCGCCTAGCACTTCGGCGGTCGGAAACCTCACTTGCTTTGTATCAATTTCAGAATTGGCAACCACCGCAGCTATCAGATCTTCCTGATCTTCGCGATCCATAATGGAAAAGCCGGGTCGAAACCCGATTTCCACCGCGTGCCGGCGCAGCAACCGGTTCCCAATCGAATGAAATGTCCCACCCCAAATCGCTCGCGTTTCCAGTGGGAGCAGAGCCTGCACGCGGGCAAGCATCTCGCGAGCGGCCTTATTCGTGAAAGTAAGAAGCAGGATGTTCTCTGGCTCGACACCATTGTCAAGCAACCAGGCGACGCGATAGGTCAATGTCCGAGTTTTCCCGCTTCCGGCCCCCGCGAGCACCAATGCCGGTCCCGGTCCGGAGGTGACCGCTTCATACTGCTGATCGTTGAGCTCGGCGCGATAATCGATGCTGCTGGTGCTAACCGATGGCAGGCTGTGCAGGTGGTATTCGCGAGGCATTAGGGGATTACTGTTAGGCGGTTAGAGGTTCACCGTTCACGGTTCGCCGTCTTCTTGCCACTGAATTCTTTCTCATGCGCATTAGCGAGTGCCACCCATTATCAGCGGCGGTATCAGATTGAGAATGCATCCTTTTAGGCGCGTTCACCCGTGGCTCAAAGCCGATCCGGCTGAGACCGTATCAGGCCCGGCCGCAACGCTTTCGCGTAGCAAATGCGGGCGTCGCTTTCGCCTTACCAATCTTCGCGGCCATCTCACCCACCCAGATACGATTCTTTAACGAGAGCACTGGTCCGCAATCGATCCGAGGGATCTTCCAGAATCACGCGACCGGTCTCCAAAACATAACCGTAATCTGAAATCTCGAGAGCCAGATTGGCGTTTTGTTCAACCAGCAAAATCGTAATCCCGAGCTGGCGATTGATTTCGACGATCTTTTCAAAAATCGTCTTTACCAGAATGGGTGCAATACCGAGCGAAGGTTCGTCTAACATGAGGTAGCGCGGCTTACTCAGCAATGCGCGACCGATTGCCAACATCTGCTGTTCACCCCCGCTTAGCGTTCCGGCGACCTGTTTCTCTCGTTCGTGCAACCGGGGGAAAATCGCGAAGACGTACTCGTAGTCAGATTTTAGAGACTCTTTGCCCAAGCGCCGAAAGGCACCCATTCGCAGGTTCTCGCCCACGGTAAGATTGGGAAAGATCATTCTTCCCTCCGGTACCTGAGTGATCCCCAGGGCAACAACCTTGTGCGGCGGTTGATTGGTAATTTCGGCTCCCTCCAGGAAGACGTGCCCGGCGCGCGCTTTCATCAGTCCGGAAACCGCCCGAAGCGTCGTCGATTTTCCGGCACCGTTACTCCCGATCAGCGTAATGATTTTGCCTTTCTCAACCCGAAGATTAATTCCGTGCAAGGCCGTAATTGAGCCATAGGCAACTTCCAAGTTCTTGATTTCTAACATTGGGCGCTCTTGGGGGGCAGTTATCCTGGCCGGTTCGGGTCGGGAGTTTTTTCCTCTCCGAGGTAAGCCTGAATCACCTTTGGGTCTTGCCTGATCACTTCCGGTATGTCTTCGGCAATCTTGATGCCATGATCCAGCACAGAGATTCGCTGGCAAATCCCCATAACTACTCGCATGTCATGTTCGACCAGTAATACGGAGATATCAAAGCGCTCCTGAATAAACTCGATCAACCGCATGAGCGTTCCTTTTTCGGTGGGGTTCATTCCGGCCGCCGGCTCGTCCAAGAGGAGCAATCGCGGGCGGGTAGCCAACGCGCGAACGATTTCCAGCCGCCTTTGATCACCGTAAGGAAGATTTTTGCACATCGTATTCCGAAAACGGTCTAAGCCAAAGATCTTCAGCAACTCCATCGTCTCATGATCAATCCGCTCTTCCTCTGCACGAAATTTCGGCCCTCGGGTCAAAGCGTGGATGGGACCATGGTTTAGATGAAGATTGAAGGCTACCCGAACATTGTCGAAAGCGGTTAGTGAAGGAAAAAGCCGGATATTCTGAAAAGTACGCGCAATTCCTTTTGCCGTAATCTGGAACGGCTTTAACCCATTCAGCAATTCGTTGGCAAAAACGATCCGACCAGAGGTTGGTTGGTAGACGCCGGTTATCAGATTAAAAATGGTTGTCTTACCAGCACCGTTCGGCCCGATAAGCCCAACTAACTCACGATTACCAATCTCCAGCACAAAATCCGAGACCGCGGTCAATCCGCCGAAACGAATGGTGCAATGATCCACTTGCAAGAGACTAGGAGTGTCCATGGGATGCGCTCTTTACGCGCCTGCGCGCACCGGCCAGATCGCCGAAGAGGCCTTGTGGTCGAGTTAGCATCATGATTATCAAGAGCACCGAATAGAGAATAAGCCGGTTCTCCAACAACCCCTGCAAGGGCGGCAGATGGATCTTTACCACGGACTCAATCGCAGTTTGCGATGTGGCAATAAAATCAGTGTGGGCCAATGCACGTAAGATTTCTGGTAAAATGGTCAAAAGAATCGCAGCAAATATGACTCCAGTAGTACTTCCCATCCCACCGAGAATAACCATCACCACGACATCCACAGATTTGAAAAAGTTGAATCCCTCGGGCGTTAGAAAAAGCGTGAAATGACCGAATAAAGCACCCGCCATTCCAGCAAAGAGCGCACCGACCACGAACGCCAGGACTTTGTACCTGGTGGAATTAATTCCCATTGCTTCGGCGGCAATCTCATCGTCTCGAACGGTCAGGAACCCGCGTCCAAAAGTTGAATTGACCATTCCCAGAACAACATAGATCGCGACCGCGGCAGTCCCGAAAGTCCAAAAAAAGTTAGTATAGTTACCAGTTACTCTCAGCCCGCGAGCCGCCCCGAGAAAATCGGTGTTCAAAATCGCCGTTCGAATAATTTCGCCGAAGCCCAGCGTGACAATGGCCAGGTAATCGCCTTTCAGTCGCAATGAAGGAATGCCAACAGCGATCCCGGCGATCGCTGCCAAAAGCCCGCCAAAACTCATCGATAAAAGCAGGGCAATATTTGTCGCCAAACCGTTATGCGGCCCGCCCAACAGGTTCAGAATGAAGGGATCGAGATGGTTCGACCAGCTGGCTGCGGCGTAGGCCCCAACCGCCATAAAACCGGCATGTCCCAACGAAAACTGGCCAGTGTAGCCATTCACTAAATTTAAGCTGACTGCCAGGATGATGTTGATGCCGATATTGATGAAAATGTCGTAATAATAGGCGTAACGAGTCACCACGAGTGACTCGCCAAAAAAACTAAAAACGAGCAAAGCGGCTAGTGAAACACCTAGTAGCAAACGCGCTTTGCTCATACTTTTTCTCGTTCGACTCTTCCCAAAATTCCCGTCGGCTTGAACAACAGAATCACTATCAAAACCGCAAACGCAATCGCATCGCGTAGTTCCGGACGAAGATAACCAACAACGAGGGTTTCCAACACTCCGATGATCAATCCCCCAATAGCGGCACCGGGAATGTTTCCGATACCACCGAGAACGGCTGCTACGAAAGCTTTGATACCGGGTAGATTACCCATCATTGGCGTGATGGAAGGAGAATCCATCGATACCAAAATTCCAGCGGCAGCAGCCAGAGCCGAACCGAGCGCAAAGGTAAACGAGATAACGACGTCGTTATTCACTCCCATTAACGAACAGGCGGTCGGATTGACCGATAAAGCGCGCATCGCCAATCCCATCTTTGTTTTTGTTACGATGAGGTGAAGAACGATGAGCAGCAGTACGGTAGAGAGGATGATGGCGGCCTGCGTGGTCAACACGGTCAGATCTCCCAGGCCCGGGATAGCCTCAACCGGAATCAACTGCGGAAAGGCTCGCGGTTGTGGTCCAAAAAAGAACTGGGTCATATTCTGGATGAGCAGAGAAACCCCAATTGCCGTGATTAACACCGTGAGTCGAGGCCGGTCCCGCAATGGCCGATACGCGATCCTCTCGATGAGAACGCCGGTCACAGCACAGATCAGCATGGAGATGATCATCACCAAGCCGGCACCAATGATGATGAGTAGCGCATTTGCCGGCGTGAACTCTTGGAACTTGTCCAATGGAATCAGCCGGGAAACAGTGGGCGCAATCATAAATCCGGAAAAGGCACCCAGCATATAGACGTCGCCATGGGCAAAGTTGATAAATCTCAATACCCCGTAGACCATCGTGTAACCGAGCGCGATCAATGCATAAATCGAGCCGAGCGACAGGCCATTCAGCAGTTGTTGAACAAAGAGGATAACTTGGTCCATTTCGTCTCAAAAATATTTCAACGGTCGGCTAGGGATTTACTCTCTCCACCATCTTAATCGTTCCCGCCTGAATCGTTACAATCACGCCAGGATTAGTAGCGTTTCTTTGACCGTCCAGCGAGATGTTTCCAGTCACACCAGAAAAGTCTCTGGTCCGGGCCAGTGCATTCCGGATCTTTTCCGGGTTATCAGAGCCAGCCCGTTCAATCGCGTCTGCCATCAATCGCATCCCATCGTACCAGAGCGCAGCGAGCGCATCGGGAACGGCGTGATATCGTTCTTCGTAGCGAGCGACGAATTGCTGCACTCGTGGGTCAGGGTCACGCGAAGAGAAGTGATTTGCATAATAGCTCCCGTCCGCGCTTTTTCCGGCGATCTGTACCAGAGTTGGGCTATCCCAACCCTCCCCGCCCACAAATGGAGCGGTCACTCCGAGAAGACGAGCTTCCCGCAAAATCAGACTCACTTCTGGATAATAAGCGGGCAGGAAGACCACCTCTGGCCGAACCGCCTTCAGCTTCGAAAGCTGGGCTCGAAAATCGGTGTCGCCACTGCTGAAAGAGAGTTCTTCCATAAGTTGTCCACCGTTGGCGCCAAAATATTGCTTCAATTCAGCCGCTACCCCTACGCTGTAGTCTTGTTTAATATCGGTCATGATCACTGCCCGCCGAGCATGCAAATGATCCAGCGCAAACCGTGCCATGACCCGGCCGGTAAACGGGTCGGTAAAGCAACTTCGGAAGACAAAATCTCCAATTGGCGTGATCGCTACATTGGTAGCGGTTGGAGTAAGGAGCGGGACATGCGCGTTCTGCGCCAATGGCGCCGCCTCCATCGTGAACGACGAAGTTAGATCACCGAGAATGGCAGCCACCCGATCCTGGGTGAGAAATTTGCGGACAATTCTCGCCGTTTCACCAGACCTGGATTGGTTGTCATCGATGATCAGGATCAGAGGCTGGCGAAGAATGCCGCCGGCCGAATTGATTTCCTCGGCAGCCAATTTTGCTCCCTGCACACTCGAAATTCCGAATGTAGATAGCCCACCGGAGAGACAGCTTACCACTCCGACTTTGATCTCTCCGCTGACCAGTGAAATGAGAAGGAACGAAAAACCAACCACGAGGCTGGCCCAGAAGAAAGCAGCGCGCATTAAGAAAGGGAATTGCAAACTAAAACACGAGAGCCGTTCCGACTCTCGTGTTTCTCGTCGCTCTGCTGATCCGCTCGATCAACGGTTATTTCGGTTCGATCGTTTTGAAATAATCAAAAGCACCGTTCTTGATCGTCAGAATGACGGCCGACTTCGTCGCATTTCGTTCGGGATTAATCGTAATCTTGCCCGACACGCCAGGGAAATCCTTGGTGCTCGCGATCGCGTCGCGCAGTTTCTCCGGATCGGTCCCGCCCGCTCGTTTGATCGCGTCGACCAGAAGTTTAAACGCGTCGTAACCCAATGCCGCAAATGCGTCCGGAGCAGTATTATACTTCTTCTTATATGCCGCGACGAAATTCTGGACCAGGGGCGACGTGTCTGAAACCGCAAAGTGATCCGAGAAGTACGCGCCTTCGACCGCGCTGCCGCCCACCGGAATCAACGAAGAACCATCCCAACCGTCGCCACCGGCTAACACCGCTTTGATGCCAAATTGCCGGGCTTGCTTCGCGATCAATGCGGCCTCCGGGTAGTAACCGGTGATGATGATTACATCCGGGTTCGCCGCCTTGATCGCTGTCAATTGGGCCCGAAAGTCCTTGTCATCCGAACTGTAGCTCTGCTCCTTCACAATCTCCCCACCATTCTTCTCGAGGTACTCTTTGGCGATTTTGGTCAGGCCGACACTGTAGTCCTGTTTCACATCGGTCATAAAAGCGACCTTCTTTTTCTGCAGCGTTTCCAGCACAAAGCGGGCAATCACGACCGCCTGAAAATCGTCAGTGAAGCAGACGCGGAAAACATAGTCGCCAGTCTGGGTAACTGCCGGATTGGTCGCCGCCGTAGCAAGCAACGGAATTTTCGAGGCTTGAGCAATCGGGGCCGCCTCGAGCGTTTTGGAAGAAGCAACCTCGCCGATCAAAGCAACCACGTGATCTTCCGAGATCAGCTTCTTTATGATTGTGGTAGTTTGCCCCTGCTTGGTCTGATTATCTTCGACCGTGAGATCGATCTTCTTACCGAGCACTCCACCGGAGCTATTGACTTCTTCGAGAGCCATTTGGACGCCGTTATTTTGCGAGATGCCGAAGCTCGCATTACCGCCGGTGAGCGATCCGAACTCACCGATTTTGATTGTATCCTGCGCCAGAACCGCGGAGCCCGCGCCTAACGACGCCCAAAACAGGAGGAACAGCAGACGTTTCATGACCGGCGATATAACCAATCAGCCGATAAACTGCAACGCCGGTTTTTAAGGAGAGCAGGATAAGTCCTCAGGGAAAGCTGTCCCAATGCGCCCCTTGGAGAACCTACCGGTTTCATTATGGAGCAGCGGAACGCGCGAGGCGGAGCCCTTCCCGATGTTGTCCGCGCCCGGTTTGGTAGCGGCGACGGTCCCGGAGATTTTGGCAATCTGGGAAGATTGCAAGGAGCAACTGATTGACCCCAACCAAAAACGCTGTCGCCATTCTCATCATCCATCATCCCGTCCTGGACCGGTCAAACCCCGGGACGCTAACTCGCTGGCGACTGCGGTTTTCAGCTGCGCAAAGCGAGCAGCTCCGCGCCAATTTCAAGCTGGTGTCAAAACCAGAGGCGCACGGCGGATCTGACGTCGTCTCGGCCTCACAGACCGGCCATCTCGAAGCCACAGACTATGTCGGACAAGCTAGTCGCCGCTACCGAAGAAACGCTACGCCGCTGCCTGCTCCCGCTCCGCCACACCCGTCTGCCCTTCAAGGTCTTCGCCTACTGCATAACGGCTAAAGCGGCGTATGACAATATTCTCGCCCAACTCCGCGATTTTCGCGGAAACCAGGTCGCGAATGGATTGATCGGGATTCTTGATAAATGCTTGGTCAAGCAAACAGACACTACCGAAAAACTTGTCTAGTTTTCCCTCTACGATCTTGTCGACCACATTGGCCGGTTTGCCTTGAACCTGTGCTCGATAAATTTCTCGTTCGCGCTCGATAACATCGGAAGACACTTGATCACGGCTCACGTATATCGGATGAGCCGCCGCGATGTGCAGAGTAATATCCTTTACGAACTCTCGGAAAATTTCGTTCTTAGCGACAAAATCAGTCTCGCAGTTGACCTCTACCAACACTCCCACCTTTCCCTGCAGATGGATGTAGGAAGCCACGACTCCTTCTTTCGCAGAACGAGACGCCTTTTTCGAGGCACTGGCGATTCCTTTTTTTCGTAACAGATCTTCCGCCTTTTCCAGGTCACCGTCGGTCTCGACCAGTGCCTTCTTACAGTCCATCATGCCGGCGTTGGTTTTTTCGCGTAGCTGTTTGACAAGCGCAGGATTTACGTCAGCCATAGATCAAAAAGAAAGCGTTTCCGACCTGATTAGCCAGAAACGAGAGGTTGAATTTATTCAGCGACTGCGGCTAACCCAACGGTGGTTTCTTTGTTCGCTTCGTGGGTAGCCGTGTAAATAGCGTCGACAAGCTTTTGCAGAATCACGCGGATCGCCCGAATCGCATCATCGTTGCCAGCGATCGGATAAGTTACCAAATCAGGATCCGCATTGGTATCAACAATAGCTACAGTGGGAATATTTAATCGCCGAGCCTCGGCCACAGCGATCGACTCGCGCGTCGTATCAATCACTACCAGAGCGTCTGGAAGCCGCTCCATGGTTCGGATGCCTTCCAGGTTACGCCGAAGTTTCTCGGCCTCCCGGCGAAGCGCGGAGAGTTCTTGCTTTCCCATCTGAGAATATTCGGGCGACTTCTCGATCTGTTCGAGATAGCTCAGTCGACCGACGCTAGCTTCTTTTACCGCTTCTTGCGCCTGCTTTTTGCATCCAATGAAAAGGACCTTCCCGCCGTTGCGCGCCACATTGGCCAGAAAATCCGTTGCCGCCTGAAGTTGCTTTACGGTCTCAGATAAATTGATGATATAGATTGAATTACGTTGCTCGAAAATGAAGGGCTTCATTTTCGGATTCCACCGTTTTGTTTGGTGCCCAAAATGAACTCCTGCTTCCAGGAGTTCGGTCATTAATTCTATCGAAGACATATCTATTATTTAGACAACCCTTTTTGCGTTCCGGCTAGAGTCGGTGACTATGCTGCAGCCTCCCCGGATGCGCAAGCGAAGAATTTTCCGTTCCGCCCACCTAATTTGAGTGTCCATGCCGCCTCTAAACCTACATTCATCGTGCCCGAAATTCGATGTTAATGAGTATCTTCCTTGGCGTTCTCTGCGTACCGCGCAAACAACCAGAGAACGTCGGAAAGCCTGTTCAAATACCGGATGCTTTCCGGGTTAACATATTCTGCACTATCGGCCAGGGCCACCACTCTGCGTTCCGCTCGACGACAGATCGTACGAGCAACATCCAATGAAGCCGATTCCAAGTTTTGACCGGGAGTTGCCCAATGCTTGTAGGAGACATGGTGATTTCTCTCAAGATCTTCGACGATCGCAGTCAGCCGATCAACCATAGCTGAATCCACGAGCTCAAATCCATCTTTCTGATATCGCTCACGGTCTTCGTCCGCCACTGCCAACTCACCCATCAAAACAACCAATTCCTTCTGAACCGCATAAACCTTCTCCTGAATGATAGCGTGGTCTGCGGTCGCGCGAAATAACCCCAGCGCGGCGTTTAACTCGTCGACCGCGCCGTAAGCCTCCACTCGACGATGCATCTTAGGCACCCGTCGCCCATACATCAGCGCCGCGTCTCTTCAGCCAACGGCTCAACTTGAGGCTCCGCCGTTTCTATCGTGCGGATGCTCCGATGACCTAAAAATCCGGTTCCCGCCGGGATCAGATGTCCCATGATCACGTTCTCCTTGAATCCACGGAGAAAATCGATCTTGCCGAGCGTCGCCGCTTCCGTGAGCACCCGGGTAGTATCTTGGAAGGAAGCCGCCGAGATGAAGCTATCGGTCTCAAGCGACGCCTTGGTAATACCAAGAAGCACTGGGACGGCCTCCGCCGGTTTGCCACCCTGTTCGGTGACTCGGCGATTTTCTTTGTCGAATTCAAGTCGGTCAACCTGGTCACCCCAGAGCAGCTCGGTATCACCCGGTTCGGTGATTTTCACCTTCCGCAGCATCTGGCGAACAATGATCTCGACATGCTTATCATTAATCTCAACGCCCTGGAGCCGGTACACCTCCTGCACCTCGTTTACCAAGTGCTCCTGCAGGTCCTGCGGTCCACAGACATCCAGGATTTCATGCGGTACAATGGGACCTTCGGTGAGTTGAGAGCCTTTCTTCACGAAATCGCCCTTGAATACGATGATGTGTTTATTGAGCGGGATAAGGTGCTCTTCTTCCTGGCCGCTGGCTGCGTCGCGCAGGATAAGCCGCCGCTTCCCGCGAACAGTACCGCCAAACTCGACAATTCCATCGATCTTTGCGATTTCGGCTGCATCTTTCGGGCGACGAGCCTCGAAGAGTTCCGCAACCCGTGGCAAACCGCCAGTAATATCCTTGGTCTTTGCGATCTTTCGCGGCGTCTTGGCCAGAAGCGTACCGGCCGGAATCTTGCTTCCGTCCTGAACCACAATGTGTGCACCTGCCGGAATCGCGTAGCTCGCGATTTCTTTCTTGCTTTCATCCAAGATCACGATCTGAGGATGCAGATCTTCCTTGTGCTCGATAACAACCGTACCCATGACTCCGGTCGCTTCATCGATCTCTCGCTTGACGGTTACACCCGCAATCATATCGCGAAATTCGACCCGACCGGTTTTCTCGGTCAGGATCGGAACATTGTAAGGATCCCACTGGACAAACGTCTCGGCCTTCTTCACCTGCCCGCCGTCGCCGACCGAGATGACTGATCCGACTACGACGTTATAACGCTCCAGCTCGCGTCCATCTTTGGCATGGATCGAAACTGAACCGTTCTTGTTAAGCGCGATGTAGTTGCCGTCGACAGACTGTACCACTCGAAGGTCGTTGAACCGCGCTTCTCCATCGTTCTTCGCTTTGATGATCGGTTGTTTGAAGAGCTGGGTCGCCGTACCACCAATATGGAAAGTACGCATCGTCAACTGCGTGCCCGGTTCGCCAATACTTTGCGCCGCAATGATTCCTACGGCTTCGCCCAGCTTCACCATTCGCCCGGTCGCGAGATTACGCCCGTAGCAGTGGGCACAAACACCTCGCTTCGACTCACAGGTCAACACCGAACGGATTTTGAGATACTCAACTCCGATCGACATAAGAGCCTGGGCCTGCGGCTCTTCAATCAATTGATTACTCTTGATGATCGTGTCTTTGGTAACCGGATTATTGATCGTTTCGCAGCTTACCCGGCCGACGATCCGCGTCGCCAGATCGACCACTTCGTCATCTCCTTCGTAGATCGGGCGCACGACGATACCATTTGCGGTGCCGCAATCTGGCTCGACGATGATCACATCCTGGGCTGCATCGACCAGCTTCCGGGTTAGATACCCCGAGTCCGCTGTTTTTAGCGCGGTGTCGGCCAAACCCTTACGAGCACCGTGGGTCGAGATAAAATACTCGAGTACGCTCAACCCTTCGCGGAAGTTGGAAGTAATTGGTCGCTCGATGATTTCGCCAGATGGTTTGGCCATCAGGCCGCGCATCCCGGCGAGTTGCTTTATCTGTTGGCGGTTGCCACGGGCACCGGAATCCTGCATCAGGAATACTGGGTTAAGCTCCTTACGACCCTCGTTGTACTCAAGAGTCCGGAACATCACGTTCGAAATTTCTTCACCGGCTTGAGTCCAGATGTCGATGATCTTGTTGTAGCGCTCGCCGTCGGTAATGATACCGCTGCGATACTGTTTTTCGACCAATGCGATCTGTTTGTAAGCCTTGTCGAGCTCCGTCCTCTTCTCGTCCGGGATAATCATATCGGTGATTCCGATTGATACGCCGGCCTTGGTTGCCCAATAGAAACCGAGTTCCTTCAACCGATCCAAAGTTTCGACGGTCTTTTGTTGAGCGGAAACCTGGTAAGTGCGCCAGATGATATCGCTCAGCTGCTTTTTCGCCGCGACGCGATTAAAGAATCCAAGTTCACGCGGCCA
>WNGI01004426.1_pt1 | contig 12585 bp, 11 predicted proteins | sample 5400621 | NCBI WGS metagenome assembly WNGI01 (sample SAMN13153374, study PRJNA577476) | soil metagenome | isolation source: 20 cm soil or saprolite under Garry oak tree replicate 1 | place: USA:California | collected 2016-06-15 | reverse complement strand
CCACGACGCTGACCGCGGTGCCGAGATCTTCGGGGATTCCGTTTACGCGTCGGTAGTCACGCGCTTTCTTGAGGGTCCACGATTTCCAGACGGCCTCGATCGCGCCCCACAGTTGCACTACAGGATCGCGCGGAAAGTCCGCGCCGGTGCGATTCTTCACCAGCGCCTTGTATTCCTCAACAAGATTTCTCAGATCGTTTTCGCCGAGATCAGCGTCCGTTGCGGCGCCCGCTGTCATTCGCTTCGACTTCACCAGATGGTCAAAATCGCTGCCGGGGACGCCAAGCACGACGTTCGAGTACATCTGGATGAATCGGCGGAACGTGTCGTAGGCGAATCGCGTGTTCTGGCTTTGCTCGGCGAGCGCGAGCACCGCCCGATCGTTGAGGCCCAGATTGAGAATCGTCTCCATCATTCCCGGCATCGACACCGGCGCTCCGGATCTTACCGACACCAGCAGCGGGTTTTTGGGGTCGCCGAGCTTTTTGCCAGTTGTCTCCTCGAGACGAGCGATGTTGCCCTCAACCTCGGCGCGGAGCTTGTCGGAGTACTTGCCGCTATTGAGGAATTCGATGGACTCGCTGCACGCGATAGTAAACCCGGGTGGAACGGGCACGCCAAGATTGGTCATCTCGGCGAGGTTTGCACCCTTGCCTCCGAGGACGCTCGTCAGGTCGCGGGTGCCCTCGGCCTTTCCGTTGCCGAAGAAGAAAACCGACTGCGCCACTGCTGTCAGCAGCCGCAGCCGAAGCGGAGCTTCTCCGGGTCGGCGGGTGGCGGCGTTGGATAGTCGCCTGAGAAACAGGCGTGACAGAATCCGTCCGGTCCGCCAGGCACTGACTCGAGCATTCCATCCAAACTGAGGTAACCGAGTGAGTCGGCACCGACCTGTTGTGTTATCTCGTCGACGGACATGTTGGCCGCGATCAGCTCCTCACGTGTCGGCGTATCGATTCCATAGTAGCACGGGCCGGTCACCGGCGACGAGCTGACACGCAGATGAACTTCGCGCGCTCCGGCGGCGCGTACCATGTTCACGAGCCCGCGCGTCGTCGTACCGCGAACGATCGAATCGTCCACCATTACGACGCTTTTGCCACGAAGCACTTCGCGAACGGCGTTGTACTTCACCTTGACCTTCGCATCGCGACCAGCCTGAGTTGGCTGCAGGAAGGTCCGTCCGACGTAGTGGTTCCGAATCAGCGCCAGCTCCAGAGGCAAGCCCGATTCTTCGGCAAATCCGAGCGCGGCGGAATTCGAGGAATCCGGCACGCTGAAAACGAGATCGGCTGTCGGGGCGGGGAAGTCGCGCGCCAGCCGACGCCCCAGCTCGCGCCTAGCTCTGTCGACAGAGCCACCAAATACCTGACTATCGGGACGCGAGAAATAGACGTACTCGAACACGCACTTTCTCGCTTCCTGTTTCTGCAGCGGAGAGATCGAGCGTCTTCCATCCAGGTCGACCGCGATTATCTCGCCGCGCTCGACCTCGCGCTCGAGCGTAGCACCGAGCAGATCGAGTGCGCAGCTCTCCGACGCGAAGATTGTTGCGTCGCCGAGCCGTCCTATCACGAGCGGCCGCCATCCGCGGGGGTCGCGGGCGGCGAGGAGGGTGCTGCCGACGACAACCACCAGGCAGTAAGCGCCCTCCACTCCTTTGAGCGCGTCCGCGAGTCGCTCCTCCGGCTTCTCGGCGGATGAGCGGGCCATCCTGTGCACCAGGACTTCGGAATCCATTGTCGACGTGAAGATCGATCCAGCATCCTCTAGCTGACGGCGCAGCTCGCTAGCATTGGTGAGGTTACCGTTGTGCGCCAGCCCGATGTGACCGTCGCGAAACCGCGCCAGGACAGGTTGGGCATTCTCGATCGTCGACGAACCTGCCGTGCTGTACCGTGTGTGTCCTATCGCGATGTCTCCGCGCAAACTTTGCACGTCGGGCGGACCGAACCCCTGTGATACGAGACCCATGCGTTTGATCGCCCGCGCGCCGAGCTCGCGATCAACCGCGACGATTCCTGATGATTCCTGCCCTCGATGTTGCAACGAGTACAGCCCGAGGTGGGTCATCGCCGCCGCGTGATCGTTGCCGAAGATTCCGAAGATTCCGCACATATCAGTGAGCCGCCACCGGAGCGAGCTCGTCGAATGTGGCGTGCTCGGGAGTGCGCGCCATGATACTCGGAATCGTCGCATGATAAGCGTGCCGAAGACGTGATAACGGGCTCCGCATAGATCCCTTGGGAAGCGTGATGTCAAGCGATTCGGTGTGGCGACGGACGCGTCCGATCACGACGCATGGCACGTCAAACCTGCTCGCAATATCCAGAACGCGCTCAGGCGCCGGGCTGGAGATCACTATGCGTCCCTGAGACTCCCCGAACAGGATCGCCCGATTTGGAATAGTCGAATACTCCGAAAGGTCGATTTCAGCACCGCTTTCACCTTCGCGGTTTGCGATGCAGCATTCCGCGAGTGCGACCGCGAGCCCACCATCGCTGCAGTCGTGCGCTGAGCTGACCACGCCCGATCGAATTGCCTCCAGCAACGCCTCGATGACGGCCTTTTCGCGACCGACATCGCATCGAGGTGGTGCTCCAATTACCACTTGGTGAATCGTGGCGAGATACTCGCTCCCGCCAAGCTCTCCGCCCAGCTCTCCGCCCAGCTCTCCGAGCAGAAGGATCGCATCACCGTCCTGCTGGAACGTAGCGCGCGTGATGTGCGACAGATCGTCGATCAAGCCGATCATTCCGATTACCGGCGTCGGGTAGACGGCGCCGGCGGGACTCTCGTTGTAAAGGGACACGTTTCCACCGGTGACAGGAGTGCCGAGCTTGCGACAAGCCTCTGCCATCCCGGCAACTGCTTCCCTGAACTGATAGAAGACCTCGGGCCGGGTTGGATTTCCGAAGTTGAGACAGTTGGTGATCGCCATTGGTCGTGCGCCGGTACAAGCCACGTTGCGCGCAGCCTCCGCGACAGCAATCCTTCCGCCGACGCGTGGATCGAGGTAGACGTATCGTCCGTTGCAGTCGGTCTTGACTGCAATCGCCTTGTTCGTCCCTCGCACGCGAAGCACCGCCGCATCCCCACCCGGGCCGACGACTGTATTCGTCCGCACGGTTGAATCGTATTGCCGGTACGCCCACGCCTTGCTCGCGATCGTGGGCGCGGACAACAGCCTTTCGAGCGTCCAGGCAGGATCCTTTTCTTCGGCCCGCTCCGGTACGGCGAGGGGGTCGGCGGCGCGCAAATCTTTGATCGCTGGCGCCTCACGAGCGTCGGGTGAATAAGTCGGACAGTCGGTCACCAAGCGAGATCCGGGAAACTCAGCGACGATCTTCTCGCCTTCCGTCACGCGATAAACCGGTTCGGCGATAACCTCTCCGATGACTGCTGCGGTGAGATCCCATTTACGCAAAACGGCACGAACAGCGTCTTCGTGGCCCTTCCTGGCGACGACCAGCATCCGCTCCTGTGATTCGCTGAGAAGTATTTCGTATGGCGTCATTCCTCTCTCGCGTGTCGGAACTTTGGTGACATCGATCGTCACGCCAACGTCTCCGCGCTCTGCCATTTCCGCTGAAGACGAAGTGAGACCGGCGGCACCCATGTCCTGAATCGCCACGATGTGTCCGCTCTTGATAAGCTCGAGGCTTGCTTCGAGAAGAAGCTTTTCAGTGAAGGGATCCCCAACCTGAATGCGAGGCCGTTTGGCGTCGCTTGCTTCGGAAAGAGCTTCGGACGCGAAGGACGCGCCGTGGATCCCGTCGCGCCCCGTGCGCGCTCCAACTGCCATGATCGGATTCCCGACGCCCTCAGCTTTGGCACGAATCAAATCTTCTTCGTGCATTATGCCGACACACATCGCGTTGACCAGCGGATTGTTCTCGTACGCGGGATCGAACACGATCTCACCGGCGACAGTGGGGATTCCGACGCAGTTGCCGTAGTCACCAATACCTTTCACGACGCCCGAGAATAAATACCGCACGCGTGAATCGTCGAGGCTGCCGAACCGCAGCGAGTTGAGCATTGCTATCGGACGCGCGCCCATCGTGAAAACGTCGCGCAGAATGCCACCAACTCCGGTTGCCGCTCCCTGGTACGGCTCGACCGCGGATGGATGATTGTGCGATTCGATCTTGAAGGCGACCGCCAGACCATCCCCGATTGAAATGACACCGGCATTCTCGCCCGGACCCTGGAGCACGTATGGCGCAGTGGTCGGCAGAGTTTTCAGAACCGGGCGAGAGTGCTTGTACGAGCAGTGCTCGCTCCACAGGGCACTAACGATTCCGAGCTCAGTGAAGGTGGGAGTGCGACCGAGCATCCCGACCAGGCGCTCGTATTCCTGTTTCGTCAGACCATGTTCAGCAACCAGCGCCGGAGTTATCACTGGATCGCCTGGCCTCGGGGTCACGTGTGACATGTCAGGCCGCAACCCTGCTGAGAATGGATTCGAATAGTCGGACGCCGTCACTCGATCCGAGGAGCGGACTGCAGGCGCGCTCCGGGTGGGGCATCAGGCCGAGCACGTTTCCGCCCTCGCTGATGATTCCAGCGATGTTGCGCTCAGACCCGTTCGGGTTGGCGTCCGCGCTGATTGTGCCGCTCGCGTCCGCATATCTGAAGATAACACGCCCATCCGCCTCGAGATCGTCGAGAACGTCCTGCGCGGCCACGTAGCGGCCGTCGCCGTGAGCGACGGGAATGCGGAGAATCTCGCCGGGCTCGTAGAGACTGGTGAACAATGTGTCGCTGTTCTCGACCCGTAGGCGCACCTCGGCCGATACGAACTGAAGATTCGCATTTCGCATCAGCGCGCCTGGCAGCAGCCCTGCCTCGCAGGCGATCTGAAAACCGTTACACACCCCGAGCACGGGACCACCTGCTTTAGCGTGCGCGGCAACTTCCTGCATTATCGGACTGAAGCGAGCTATTGCACCGGCCCGGAGGTAATCGCCGTAACTGAAGCCGCCCGGCAATATGATTACATCGGCGCCGCGAAGATCGTGATCCTTGTGCCAGAGATACATGGCTTCTTCACCAAGTATCTCGGTGATGGCGTGGAACGCGTCGTAGTCGCAGTTCGAGCCGGGGAAGGTGACGATTCCGAACTTCATCACTCGAAATCCGCGTAAAGCTTTAGCAGCGTGCGAAGCTTCATGCCGGCACCGCTGATTCGATCTCGAAGTCTTCGGTAACAGGATTTGCCAGCAGCTTGCGGCACATGTCAGTTACCGTCTCTTCCGCCGCGATCGCGTCGTAAGCCTCCGTCTCGAGCACGATATAGCGCCCGACGTGCACTGCACGTACCGGCTTGAATCCGAGAGTGTGCAGGGCGTCCTTGACCGCGTTTCCTTGCGGGTCGAGCAACCCCTTGCGCGGAGTTATGTGGACGGCGATGCGGAACTTTCCCATCAGGGCTGACCTCCACTTGGTGCGGGCGGGGGCGGAAAACTGGAACCGCCACGCGGCGGCTCGGACCCTGGAGGACGACGCCTTCTTCTGCGCCGATGTGATCGTTGGCGAATCGCATCTCCACCCGTATCCACAACTCCGGCAGCGGCGAGTAGCAACGGCTCGTCATCGTCGTCGATTACCGGCGCATCGCCGCGCGGACGTCGGTCGAGAAGTCCGAAGATCACGGTTTTCGCCAGGCCATAAAGCACGTAGCAGATGAGCGCGGGGAAGTAAAATTCCTTCCTCAGAAAGAGCACGCCGATGAACGTCACAACGACCACCAGCGTGCCGAGTATCTCACTGATCTTCCTGAAACCGACGGTTGGCACGGCAGGGTAGGAGACGTTGCTGATCATCAGGAATGCGAGCAGCATCATCAATCCGCGCAAACCGGTGGTCCAGTTGAGATCTCCGACCACTGTCTGGGTATACAGCGAGGTCTGGCTGAACCAGTAATACGTGGCGAGGGTCATGCCGGCGGCGGGACTCGGAAGCCCGTGAAAATACTTTTTCGCTCGCCCGGCCTGCTCAACGTTGAAGCGGGCGAGCCGGATCACTGCGCACGCCGTGAAAATGAATGAGAAGATCCAGTCCCAGCCATTTCGATTGAGCACGGCGAAGTACATGATCAACGCCGGAGCGAGCCCGAACGTTATTGCGTCGACGAGTGAGTCGAGCTCCGATCCGAAGCGCGAGCCGGTGCCGGTTGCGCGAGCAACCCTGCCGTCGAGCGCGTCACACACACCACCGAAGACGACGTAAAGGCCCGCGACATCAAACTCGGTTCGTGACGCCGCGACGATTGCGAATATCCCAAAGAACAGACTCGCCAGCGTGAAGCCGTTCGGAAGGATGATCACGCCACGGCGTTTCGGAGTCTCAGCAGCGCCTCTCACCGGATGGCGACGCAGGTGGTCCGGTGGAAGCGTCACTTCGGTAGCTCCGCGAGAACAGTCACTCCGGCCGTCGTAATGTCGCCGAGTTTCGCGCGAACAGTGGAACCGGTTGGGAGAAAGACGTCGACACGCGAGCCGAACCTGATGATTCCCATGCGGTCGCCCTGTCGGACCGGCTCTCCAACCTTGCTGTAGGTGACAATCCGCCGCGCTATGAGCCCGGCGATCTGGCGCACTAGCACCCGATAACGACCGGTGTCAATACCGACCGACATCTGCTCGTTTTCGAGGCTGGACTTTTCGGTCGCGGCGTTGAAGAACTTGCCCTTGTTGTAATGGATGTATTTGATGACGCCTTCGACCGGATATCTGTTGACGTGCACATCGAACACGTTCATGAAGATCGACAGACGAACCGTCCGCGCCTGCAGAAAGCTCGGCTCGTTGATCTCCGTGATCATTATGAGCTTGCCGTCAGCGGGCGAGACGACCAGAGAGCTGCCGCGCTCTCCGACACGCTCGGGGTCACGAAAGAAATAGGCGACCCATAGCGCCAGCAGCAGCAGGACGAACGCAGCGAGCCAGAGTCCCCATGAGCGCCGGCTGATGGCGAAACCGAAAGCGCCGGCCGCCACGACAGCGGCGATAGCAATGAAGAGGAGGCCTTCGCGCGCGAAGTTCAATGTGAGCCGTTATGGTCGAGTGAGTGTCCGGTCAAGCGACGGTAGATGTCGAGGTAGCGCTCGCTCGTCGCGTCGATCACTTCTTTCGGAAGCCTCGGTGGTGGGTAGTTCCCATCCCACCTGCCAGCCATCCGCTCTGCCTCGAGGTAATCGCGTAGCGGCTGCTTGTCGAAGCTTGGCTGCGCGTGACCCGGCTCATAGCTGTCGGCCGGCCAGAAACGCGAGCTGTCGGGGGTGAGCACTTCATCCACCAATATAACCTTTTCGGACCCCTGACTCCCAGTGCTGCGAGCGCGACCAAACTCGAATTTTGTGTCGGCGATGATGATGCCGCGCTCAACGGCGATAGTCCTGCCGGCGTCGTAAATCACGCGCGAGAGTCGCTCCAGCTCGCCGGCCCATGAATCACCGATCAGCGAGCGCATGCGTTCGACGGTGATGTTCTCGTCGTGGCCCTCCTCGGCTTTCGTTGCCGGGCTGAAGATCGGCGGGTCAAGGCGATCGGATTCACGCAGCCCCGGTGTCAGAGCCTCGCCAGCGAGAGTTCCGCGCTGACTGTATTCCTTCCAGGCGGAGCCGGAGAGATATCCGCGGACCACACATTCGATGGGAAAGACCGTGGCCCGACGGCAAAGCATGGCGCGACCTCCCAGCTCGTGTTCGTGATCGTGGAGCTGAGGAACCAGTCGCACGATCTCGCTCGTATCAGCCGAGAGCATGTGGTGCTCAACTTTGTCCTCCAGCTGACGCAGCCACCAGGCCGTGATCTGCGTCAAAACCGCGCCCTTGTGCGGGATGGTTTCCGCCATCACGACGTCGAACGCGCTGACGCGATCCGTCGCGACTAGAAGCAGGCGATCCGAGTCGACCTCGTATACGTCGCGCACTTTCCCTCGCCGGAACGGGCTCAGTGGGAGGGCACTGGTTTGCATCAGCATCAGACCCTCAGCTCCTCCGCGCGCTCCGACTTCGCGGTCTCACCGGCGAAGAGCGGTGTAATCACATCCCGAAGAAATTCATCCACTTGCTCAGGTGCGCGTCCGACAAAACGTTTCGCGTCGATCGCACCCTGGAGATCCTTGAGTTTCACTCCGAATGATTTGTCTTTCGCCAGCCGTTGCAGCAGATCATTCGAGTCGGCGCCATCCTTCATGGCGCGAGCGGCGGCGAGACTGTGTTTTCTGATCGTTTCGTGAGCAACCTGCCTGTCGCCCCCTGCGCGCACGGCGCGCACCAGAAGTTGTTCGGTTGCCATGAACGGAAGCTCGGCCGCGATGCGACGTTCGATCACCGCAGTGTGAACCTCCAGCCCGCTCGAGATGTTGGCCATCAGCAGCAGGATCGCGTCGGTGGCGAGGAACATTTCGGGAATCACAAGACGTCGATTGGCGCTGTCGTCGAGTGTTCGCTCGAAGTACTGCACGGCGTGGGTCTGGTTGGCGTTTCCCTCGAGCGAGTTGACGAAACGCGCCAGCGAAGCCATGCGCTCCGCTCGCATCGGGTTGCGCTTGTAAGCCATCGCTGAAGAGCCAATCTGCTCGCTCTCGAACGGCTCTTCCATCTCGCCGAACGATTGCAGCATTCGAATGTCGCTGCTGAACTTGGCAGCGCTCGCCGCGATTCCAGCCACCACCGCTAGCACGAACGCATCGAGTTTCCGCGTGTATGTCTGACCTGTCACCGACAGCGGAGCAGGGAATGACATCTTTTCGGTCACCAGTCTATCGAGCCGTCGAACTTTCTCGTGGTCGCCTTCGAACAGCTCGAGGAAGCTCGCCTGCGTTCCCGTCGTCCCTTTAACTCCGCGAAAGGGCAGCGTTCGCCGGCGGTAGTCGATCTCCTCGATGTCGAGAACCAGGTCCTGCATCCACAGCGTGGCTCGCTTACCAACCGTCGTAAGTTGAGCCGCCTGAAGGTGGGTGTAGCCGAGTGTTGGCTGGTCGCGCCACTTCTCGGCGAAGGCGGCAAGCGAGCGCAGCACGTCCATCGCCCTGCCGCGCAGCAAGTCGAGTCCGCGACGCATCAGAATCAGATCGGCGTTGTCCGTGACGTAGGCGCTTGTCGCGCCGAGGTGGATGAATGGCTTTGCCTTTGGCGCGACGTCACCGAAAGCGTGCACGTGCGCCATCACATCGTGCCTGAACCGCTTTTCATAGGCGGCCACGGCGTCGAAATCGATTCTGTCGAGATTCCCGCGCATCTGACGGATTGCTTCATCCGGGATCGCAACCCCTAACTCCCGCTCTGCTTCGGCGAGGGCGAGCCAAAGCCGACGCCAAAGTCCGTGACGCGTGACTGGCGACCAAAGCTCGAGCATCGCTTGCGACGCGTATCGCTCTGCCAATGGCGAGCTATACCGATTCCTGTTCACTACTGCAGACCGAATTCGGTGGTGTAGATCTGCCCGCCGCGTTCGAAGTACATCCTGATTCCGCCGCGCCCGTAGCTGGTGAGGATACGATTGACGTCTTCCGCGCTGGAAATTGGACTCCGGTTGATCTGCACAATGACGTCGCCGTTCTGCAGTCCGATTTGTTGCTGCACTCTATCGCTGACCCGATTGACCACGGCGCCCTGGCGACTTTGAATCTGGTATTGAGCACGTATCGCGGGCGTGAGCGTGATCAACTCGATCTCGCGTAACACAGTCACCCGCGGCGCGTTGACGTCAGGCAGATCTGCGACGATGACGCTGATCGGAATCTCGCGACCGCCGCGCTTGACCATGATTGAATCGCTTTCGCCGACTCGGAGTTCGAGAAGCTCGGCGTACCAGTCGTATGCGCTGTGAAGGACGCGATTGCGGGAGCGTACTACGACGTCGCCCGGGCGAATTCCGGCGCGTGCCGCCGGCGATCCCGGAACCACGGAACCGACGACAACCCCGGTGCTGGAACCCGATGGGCCCGGCACGCGAGCCAGCTGCGGCTGAAACCCGATCCAGGGATGTCGCACTACGCCATGAGCGAGAAGATCTTCGGTGACTCTGCGCGCCCGATTGATCGGAATGGCGAAGCCAATTCCAACTGAGCCGCCGCTTGGAGAAAAAATCGAGCTGTTGACGCCAATTACTTCTCCGACGGCATTAACGAGAGGGCCACCCGAGTTTCCGGGATTGATCGAGGCGTCGGTCTGGATCATGTCGACGTAAACACCGGCGCCCTCGCTCTGGGCGGCGAGATTCCTTCCCGTCCCACTTACAACGCCCACCGTCACGCTCGGTTCGGAATTGGCGAGTATAAATCCGTAGGGATTGCCGATGGCGATTGCCCACTCGCCAATCAGGAGGTTGGTAGACGAACCCAGCGGCGCAACGGGGAGATTGCGAGCATCGATCTTCAGGACAGCCAGATCGTTGGTCTCGTCGATGCCGACTAGCCTTGCGGGGTACGTGGTGCCGTCCTTCATTGCGACAGAGATTCGCGTGGCGCCAGCGACGACATGGGCGTTCGTCACGATTGCGCCATCGGGTCGCACTATGAATCCTGAGCCGAGGCCCGCCGCTGAACGCTGGCCCGAGCGACCGCCGAAGAATTGCTCGAAGACATCAGCGGGAACGCGCTCGACGACTTCCGTCTGCACGGTAACGACGGACGGCGCTACCCTGGCCACGGCCTGGGTTATCGCCGTCTGCCGGGACGTATTCACCTCATTGGTGGTTGTCTCGAGCCGCGATGACTGGGCTGAGGATGGAGTGCTAGACGCGCCCTGGCACGCCGCGAGGGTCAACGCACTCAACGTGCGCGCGAGGCGAATCCTCATGTGGAGGCGCGCGACTTCGGACGCCGAGCGAGGTCGCTCAGGAATCTGTCGACACCGCGGTCGCTGAGCGGATGCACGACGAGATTTCGCAGGGCTTCCGGAGTCATGCAGACGATATCCGCGCCCGCAAGCGCACATTCCGAAAACTGAATCGCGGACCGCGGAGATGCGGCCATTATGTCGCACTCCTGTTCACCGGCCTCGAGCGCACTCTTCATCTCAGCGAGAGTCCGGGTGGCAGGCTGGCCATAATTATCGAGCTCGTCGAGCGTGACTCGTACCGCTGCTGCTCCCGCTTTCGCGGCAATAATCGCCTGCGCGGCGCTGAAGACGAACGTTGCACAGACGACGACTCCCTCAGCCGTGAGGCGTGCAATCGGCACGAGCGAATCCTCTACCAGAGGAATCTGCACCACGACGTGATCCGACACCTTCGCCAGTTCGCGTGCCTCGGTGTAGATGTCGCTCGACGTCACTGCTCCGACAGGCACACAGACCGGGAAAGCGAACTCGCGCGAGATCTCTTCCAGCCGCTCCCGGGTGTTGGCGTCAGAAGCGTCCGCACTTGAGGCGGTGTGCGAGAACGCGACACCATCCGCAAGTCCGGCGGAAGCAGCATTCCTGATCTCGTCGAGGTCCACGGTCGCCAGGTAGATGTTCATTCAGGTCTCAGGTAAAGGTCGTTCGGATAATCAACTCGCTCGAGGAAGAGAGCGTGAGGCGGCGCCGGCTGGGAAACCTCGCTGTTATTGTCCTGCGCTAGAAGCTCCGTCATCGCTGACACATCGCGGCGTCCCTCAGCAATGTCGAGCATCGTGCCGACGAGAAAGCGCACCATATGGTGGAGAAAGCGATCTGCCTGAATGTCGAAGACCAGTCCTCCCTCGCGCTCCCGCCACTCAGCATGCTCTACCGTACAGCGGTGCTCGTCCTTCTCCGGCGCTGTTCCCTTGACGGCAAAAGCGCGAAAGCAGTGTTCGCCCTCGATCGAGCGTGCCGCCTGCTGCAGGCGGCCGAGATCGATTGGTTTTCGCCACACCAGCTCGCGGGTGCGGCGAAACGGGGAGTTTGCGAGATCGTCTGTGCCTACGTAGTAGCTATAGCTGCGCGAGACTGCGCTATAACGCGGGTGAAACTCATCACGCATTTCGAAGGCTGCCGCAATCCATACATCGTCCGGAAGAATGGCGTTCATCGATCGTCGCAGAGTGGGCGCACTCCACTTCTCAGGAACGCGAAGTCCCGCTGCCTGGCCGCGCGCGTGTACTCCCGCATCCGTCCGCCCTGCGCCTACGACCGCGATAGAGCTTCCGCACAGCCGGGACACCGCTGCCTCGAGAACACCCTGAACCGTCCGCTCACCAGGCTGCCGCTGCCAGCCGGAAAAGCCCGCGCCATCGTAGTGCAACACCAGTTGCACGGAACGCGACAGCATCGCGTGAAATTAGCCGGCGGCAACCCGCTGGGCAAGGAACGTAACCCATTGAAGATGATTGACTTTCATGCGTCTGCTGGTCAATGTGGAGCGACCTCGGGAACCCCCGCTCTCCTCGACTGATTTCACGCGATGGCACCTCGAACTCTGGCCGGCCTGTCAACGGTACTGTCTTCCGTCGGAAACGTGGCGGAGGCGCTGAACGCGCTCGCCCAGGATATCGCTGAACACGATCGCAACGGCCATGTCGTGCTGTTCATCTACGACGCGCGCCGCGATCTACTCTCCGAGAGGCTCATCCCGGCGCACGAAGGGATGCGAACCGCACAGATCGAAATCG
>WNGI01004424.1_pt1 | contig 12588 bp, 10 predicted proteins | sample 5400621 | NCBI WGS metagenome assembly WNGI01 (sample SAMN13153374, study PRJNA577476) | soil metagenome | isolation source: 20 cm soil or saprolite under Garry oak tree replicate 1 | place: USA:California | collected 2016-06-15 | reverse complement strand
CGGCTCTGACCCGTCGACGCCGACGACGATGCGGTCCTGGCCAGATCCAAGGTCTTCGTTCATCTCAGCAACTCCTCGTGTGCGTGGTCGTCGGCAACCGGCGCCGGTTTCGTCGGCGCGACCGGATGGCCCACCACCGCTACTGGGCACGGCGACATGTGCAGCAGTCGCGACGCGATCGGGCCCAGGCGGGAGAACATGTGGTCGTCGGCGTGGCGGCAGCCGAGCACGAGCAGGTCGGCCCGAGTGGCGGCGGCGAGCAGCGCGTCATAGACGGCCTCGCTGGACAGTTCGGTGACGACCTCGACGGTCGGATGCCGCGCCCAGGCGGCCTCGACGATGCCGGTCAGCAGGTCCTGCTGTTCGTACCGCAGGCGCTCGTTCCCGTTGGCCACCAGGTCGACGTCGCGCCTGGTCGAGTCGAGTCCGGTCCAGGACCGGACCGCGACGAGCGGCACACCCGCGCACTCGGCTTCGTCGAAGGCGAACTCCAGCGCGTCCGCGCCCGACACCGATCCGGACACGCCGACCGCGACGGCACGCGCCTCACCGGTCGCCGGTGCCCGCCAGCCGTCGGGGACGACGACCACCGGGCAACGTGCGTGCGCGGCGACGCGGTACGCGACCGAGCCGAGCAGCGCGCCGACGATCCGGCCCGCGCCGTGCGTACCGACGACGACCATCCGCGCGTCGTCGCTCAGTTCGAGCAGCAACTCGGCCGGGCTCTGCTGACGCAGGACCGTGCTCACGTTGCAGGTTCCGCCGACGTCGATCGCGGTCGCGACGGCGTCGCGCAGCAGGTCCCGGCTGTAGTCGCGTCCGTCATCGAGCGCGAGCTCGGCCTTGGGCAGCACGTCACCGCCGTGGGCGATGAGCAGCTGGGTGTCGTCGCGCGACGCGGCGTCAGCTGCCCAGACGAGCGCCCGCTCGGCCGCTGGCGAGCCGTCGACGCCGACAACAATCTGCCTGCTCACGCGTATCCCTTCACCCGAGGTGTCGAATCAAGCGCACCGCATGGCCGCCCTCGCGCGTGAGGGGCGAACGTCCTGTCGAGGCGGGGTCGTTCGCACCTCGATCCCTGAAACCGCCGAGCCGCCGGGGGCAACGATGTACCCGTTTCCGTTCGTGCCGGACATGGGCGAGGAGCCGACCGAGCTCGTGACCGACGACTTCTGCTGGCGTATGACGCTGCGCGGCTGGCGCGCCCGGCGCCCGTCGTGGGGCCACCGCGCCGAGCGAACGGCGTGGCGAGCCGAACACGCTGGGATCGGGCGAGAGCGCAGAAGTATCGGAATGCGCGCCGCTGACCTCGGGCTCGCGATCGGGAGCGGATGACAACGTCGTCTGCGCGGCGAAACGGCCGAGATCGGCAACTCGCGCCTGCGGGACCTTGGTCCCTTGTGCGCGCGGGCGCATCCCCGAACGATCACCAAGTGCATGCGAGCGCGATCATCCGGGTCTTCTGTGTGGATGGTCCCTGTCGCGGCGTGCAGTATCTGGACGAGGACAGCGGGCGGGTCATATTCGGCCCGGGCGACGAGTCGCACATCTACCGGATCCACGACGGCGAGACAGTGACCATGGACTTCGGGCCGTGCCCGTCGGCGTACTTCGTGCGCACCGAGGCTTCGGCCTGAGGCGCCTGCGCCCGGCTGTCAATTACCCAGTTCTCGCGGCCTCCGGCCAGATGATCATGTCGCGTTTGCCGGCGCGATCGGCGCTCAGCGCGCCGTCGGACGCGACATGATCACGGCGGAAGGGTCGGATCAGCCCGGCTCTGTGATGGGCGCGTACTCGAACCAGTCGAAGTCCGCGACGGTCGTGCTCGGCGCCCCGCTGCTGGTGGCATGGACGCCGACGACGGCACCGAAGAAGCCGCCGGCCACGGTCGAGCTCAAGATTCGCCCGTCGACGGACGCGAGGGTCTGGTCACCGATCCGGAACGTGTAGTCCTGGGCCCGCGCCTCGACGCCGAGCCGGACGACGCCGTCGGCCACCGGCACGGTGGCCACGACCGTGTCGACGCCGTCTCGCCGGCTGACGAGCCGTGCGCCGCGGTCAGCTCCCCCGAAGATCTCCAGCCGGATGTGGAAGGCGTCGCTCTTCACGACCGCCAAGCCCGCAGCCTCATTCTCGGTGGCGGGCGCCACGTCGACGACCGTGTATGCGGTGAAGTCTCGATGCTCCTGGCGGCGGCCGACGAAGCTCGGGTTGGCGCGATCGGCCAGTGTCTCGGGGCGCAGCCGCAGGCGCAGATGGCCCGGACGGTCGGTCAGGCTCCACCACTGCTCGCGCGGCGTCCGGATCGTCATCCACTCCGGCCCGAGCGGCGACGCGTCGAACGAGTCGCCGCGCGGCCCGACCGGCCAGGCGTGTGCGGGCAGTGGAGGTCGCCGCTCGTCGAGCAGCACCCGGCCGTGCCCCGGATTGAAGACCGGCCAGCCGTCGTGCCATTCGACCGGCGTCAGGAACGTCTCGCGGCCTTGGTTCGCTATGTACCCAGTGCCGTCCGGGTAGGGACGCATCGCGAGCAGCACCGACCACCACGAACCGTCGGGCAGCTCGACCAGATCCGCGTGACCGGTGCCGACGATCGGCGTGCCCGGGCCCAGATGCCGGGCGCTCAGTACGGGGTTGCGCGGGCACGGCTCGTACGGGCCGGTCACCGACGAACTGCGTGCGACGACGACGGCGTGGTCGAACGACGTTCCGCCCTCGGCGGTCAGCAGGTAGTACAGGTCGCCGACGCGGTAGACGTGCGGGCCCTCCGCCCAGCGGGCGTCCACGGCGGCACCGGTCCAGATCAGGTGGCGCTCGCCGACGAGCCGCATGGCGGGAACGTCGAGCTCCTGCAGCCACACCGTGGTCCGACCGGGGCGTGACTCGGGGTCTGGCTCGAAGGTCCCGCATAGCCAGACCCGGCCGTCGTCGTCGAAGAGCAGCGACGGGTCGAACCCCGGCGCGTCGGACAGCCAGGCCGGCTCGGACCACGCTCCGGCCGGATCGTCCGCGGTCACCACGAAGTTGCCGCTCGGCCCGGATCCGTCGACCAGCGTGCAGACGGCGTAGAACAACCCGTTCGCGTATCGCAGGGTCGGCGCGTACAGCCCGCCGGATGCACGCACGCCGTCGAGCGGTAACTGCGAGGGCCGGTCGAGTGCGTGGCCGATCGCGCGCCAGTGCACCAGATCGCGGCTGTGGTGCAAGGCGATCCCCGGGAAGTACTCGAACGTCGACGTGGCCAGGTAGTAGTCCTCACCGACCCGGCAGATCGACGGGTCGGGGTGCGACCCGGGCAGGATCGGGTTCCGGAACCGGCTCACCCCTTGACCGCGCCCGAGAGCCCGCCGACGATGCGCCGCTCGGCGAAGACGAAGAAGCACAGCGCGGGCACCATCGACAGCGCGGTGAAGGCCAGCACCCGTGCGGTGTCCTGCGAGTACTGCGACTGGAACGTGGCAACGCCCAGCGGCAAGGTGAAGTGCGACGGATCGTTGAACACCAGCAATGGCAGTAAGTAGAAGTTCCAGCTGGTGACGAAGGCCAGGATCGACACCGTGCTCAGTGCCGGCACCGACAGCGGCAACAGGATGCGCCAGAAGAACCCCAGACGCGTCGACCCGTCCACCACGGCCGCGTCCTCGAGCTCGGCCGGGATCGCGCGCATGAACGGGCGCAGGATCAGGATCGTGATCGGCAGCGAGAACGCGCCCTCGGGGATCGCCACGCCGATCCAGTTCTCGAGCAGCCCCATCCGCCGCAGTTGCAGGTAGAGCGGCAGGCTCGCCACGGTCAACGGGAAGAGCAGCCCGACGAGGAACAGCGTGTAGATCGCCTCGCGTCCCCGGAACGTGTACCGCGACAGGGCGAACGCCGCGCATGCGCCCAAGCCGACAGCCAGCGACGTCGCCACGACCGCGATCAGCGCGCTGTTGCCGAGGTAGTGCCAGAACGCCGACGACGTGACGATCGCGCGGTAGTTGTCCAGAACCCACGGGTGCGGCAGGCCGGCGGGCGACTCGTTGATCTGCGCAGTGGTCCGGAAGCCGCCCACCACCACGTACAGCACGGGCACCACGGTGAGCAAGATGATGACCAGCGCGCCGAAGTACGTGAACGGCGTGCCCAGCGACATCGGTCGCCGGCGCGGCTTCGGTGACGGCTCGGTTGTGACCGGTGCGTCTATGACAGCGGACACGTCATCACCCCGCCATCCGGGTCAGCGCGCCTCGAGTGTCTCGGCGTAGCGCGAATCGCTGGTACAGCAGCGAGAACACGAAGCAGATGATGAACAAGATGACGGTCACCGCACTGCCGTAGCCGTAGGAACTGGACGTGAACCCCTTGTCGAACATGTAGGTCGACATCGTCGTGGACGCCTCGGCCGGCCCGCCCTGGGTCATGATCCACGGGATGTCGAACAGCTGCAGCGAGCCGATCATCGACAGGAAGACCCAGATCCGGATGGTCGGGCCGAGCAGCGGCAGCACCACACGGCGCGTCGCCTGCCATGGCGTGGCGCCGTCGAGCGCCGCCGCCTCGCGCAGCTCGGGCGGGATGCCCTGTAGCCCGGCCAGCAACAAGATGATGCCGAAGCCGATGTACTTCCAGATGAGCACCACGAACAGGGTGTAGAGGACGAGGGTCTTGTTGGCCAGCCAGAGGTGGACGAGGCTGCCCAGGCCTGCCGATCGGATGACCTTGTCGACGAAGCCGTCCGGCTGCAGGATCAGCAGCCAGATGACCGACGCGATCGCCTCGGACACGACGTAGGGCGCGAACACCACCAGCCGCAGGAACGAGCGCCCGCGCAACTTGCGGTTGAGCATCAGCGCGAGCGCGATGCCGAGCGGGATCTGCACCACCAGCGACAGGATCGCGATGATGATGTTGTGCACGATCGCGTGCTGGAACACCGAATCCGACAGTGCCCGCTTGTAGTTGTGCAGGCCGACGAAGTCGGTGAGCGGGCCGAACCCGTCCCATCGGTAGAGGCTGTAGTAGACGGCAACGACGATGGGCAGCAACACGAAGCCCACGAACAGCACAAGAGCCGGCCCGAGCAGCAGCACCAGTTCGAGCTTCTTGCGCATGCTCCCCCGGCGACGCCGGGCAGGCCGCGCGATTGCGCGGCCAGCCGGCGACACCACGGTGGCGGAGGACTCGTCCGTGATGCTGTTCGCCTGAACCATCGTTGTGGCCTACTCCTATTGCTGCGCCGCCTTGCCGACCGCCGCCGCTATGTCCTCCGGCGATCCCTTACCGGCGAAGAAGTTGGCGATGGCGTCATTGAGCGCGTTGCCTACCGCTGTCGGCAAGGCTTGGTCGAAGTAGGTCTGCACGAATGGTGAGGACTGGCTGGCCTTGAGCACCAGTTGCAGCGTCGCGTCCTTGACCGCGGCGTTGGCGGCCGGGTTCGCCGGCAACGTTGCGGTGTTGGACTCGACCAGCTTCGTCTGGACCTCCGCGCTGGCGATGTACTTCAGGAAGTCGGGGCACGCTGCGGACGCCTTGGTGGTGCAGCTGAAGCCGTCACCACCACCGAGCGTCGCGCCCGGTGCGCCCTGTCCGCCGGCGACGGACGGGAAGGCGAACCAGCTCAGCTTCGAGGCGAACTGCTTGTCCTGGGTGAGCGGGATGATGGTCGGCAGCTCCCAGTCGCCTTGCAGCTCCATGGCAGCCTTGGCATTGCCGACAAGACCTGCCGAGCTGCCCGCACCCTGCTGGGCGGGTGTGCCCAGGAATCCGTTCTGGAACGGCTTGGTGTCAAGGAACGCCTTGAGGTCCGTACCGGCCTTGACGAAGCACGGGTCGTCGGTCTTCTGGTTGTTGATCGCGTTGACGACCGTGTCGGTCGCGCACTCGCGGATCGCGAAGTACTCCCACCAGAACGCGTCCGGCCACTTGTCCTTGCTGCCGATCGAGACCGGCGTGATTCCGGCTGCTTTCAGCTTGGCGACGTCGGCGTTGAGGTCGTCCATGGTCGCGGGCGGCGAGGTGATGCCGGCCTTCTGGAACAGGTCGGTGCGGTACCAGAAGCCGACCGTGTGCAGGTCGTACGGGATGCCGTACTGCTTGCCGTCGGTCTGCCAGCCCTTCGCCGCTGCGCCGAGCTGGCTGATCCAGCTCGAGACCGCCTGGCTGATGTCCATCAGCTTGCCGGACTTGACCTGCGTGGCCATCGCCCCGCTGCCCCACTGCTGGTAGATGGACGGCGGGTCGCTGCCCTGCAAGGCGACCGGAATCTTGGTCTTGAACGCCTCGTTCTGCATCGGGTTGACCTTGATGGTCACGTTCGGGTGAGCGGCGTGGTAGGCATCGGCCACCGATTTCCAGGTGCCCAGAGCCGGCTCTGCCGACCCGTTGTGCCACCAGGTCATCGTGACCGGCTTGTTGGGATTCACGCTTCCGTTGCCGCCTCCACCTCCCTTGCTGCTGCTGCAGGCAGCGGTAAGCGCCACCGCCGCCACCGCCGCAACGGCGAGGGCTCCGCTCTTTCGGACGCTGCGCATGTTCGTCATCTCCTGACGCTGTCGCCGAGCCGGGCTCCCTGTGGTCAGCCCGCGATTTCCGTGAGTTTGCGCGCGGGTTACCCTCGATGTCAATCGTTGTCGATAACGTTTTCCAAGGCTATTCTCGGCCAGTGGAACCGAGGTCTCGCGTGACTATTCGCGACGTCGCGGCAAGGGCCGGCGTCTCGGTCGCCACCGTATCCAAGGTCATCAACGAGCGGTACGGCGTCGCGGCCGCGACGTATGCCCGGGTTCAGGCGGTCATCGCCGAGACGGGCTACGAGGCGAGCCTGGCCGCGCAGAGCCTGCGCAACCACCGCACCAACGTCATCGGCATCCTGGTCGCCGACCTCGAACCGTTCAGCACGGAACTGCTCAAGGGCGCGGCCGACGCGATCCGCGACACCGGCTTCGAACTGGTCATCTACTCAGCCGGTGGGCGCACCAGCGATCACGTCGGATGGGAGCGCAGGTACCTGTCGCGGCTAGCCGGGACGCTCACCGACGGCGCCGTGCTGGTCACCCCCACCGTCGTCGAGGTCGACCTCGGCGCACCAGTCGTCGCGGTCGACCCGCACACCGGACCGTCGGAGCTGCCCACGATCGACTCCGACAACCTGCGCGGCGCGCAGCTGGCCACCGAGCACCTGCTCGAGCTCGGCCACCGCCGGATCGCGATGCTCACCGGACGTCCGGACCTGCAGTCTGCCCAGCTTCGCGAGCAGGGCTACCGGCAGGCTCTTGCCGCGGCCGGCGTGCCCGTCGACGAGGACCTGATCGAACTCGGAGGCTACGACCCGGCGGTGTCGATCGAGCCGGCCCGGCGGCTGCTGACGCTGCCCGACCCGCCTACCGCCATCTTCGCGGCGAACGACGTCTCCGCCCTCACGACGCTCGACGTCGCCGCCGAGCTCGGGCTGCGGGTACCCGATCACCTCTCCGTCGTCGGCTTCGACAACATCCCCGAGTCGGCCCTGAGCACGCCACCCCTGACAACCGTCGACCAGCCCATCCGCAAGATGGGCCAGCGCTCGATCGAGCTGCTGATCAGCTTGATTCGCGGGGAACCGGCCGAGGTCACGCACATCACGCTCGCGACGAGCTTGATCGTGCGACAGTCGACCCGGGCGATCTAAGGCATGCTCTCTTCACGGACGGATCCCACGTGACACTCGAGAACCACGTTACCCACGAGGTCTGGCGCGATCCGAGCGCGCCGGCGCGTGAGCGGGTCGCCGACCTCATCGCCCGGATGACCGTCCGGGAGAAGATCGCGCAGCTCTACGGCGTGTGGGTCGGCATGGACGCGGCAGGCGGCGACGTCGCGCCGCATCAGCACGACTTCGCCTCCGCGCCTACCAACTGGAACGAGCTGATCCGCGACGGCATCGGGCAGCTCACGCGTCCGTTCGGCACCACTCCGGTCGACCCCGCCGTCGGCGCCCGCGGGGTCGCGCGCAGCCAGCGGCAGATCATGGCCGCGGGCCGGTTCGGCATCCCGGCCGTCGTGCACGAGGAGTGCCTGACCGGGCTGGCCGCGTGGCAGGCGACGGTCTACCCGTCGCCGCTGTCCTGGGGCGCGAGCTTCGATCCGCAGCTCGTCGAGCGCATGGGTGCGCGGATCGGGACGTCCATGCGCCGGCTCGGCGTGCACCAGGGCTTGGCGCCGGTGCTGGACGTGGTGCGCGACCTGCGATGGGGACGGGTCGAGGAGACCATCGGCGAAGACCCTTACCTGGTCGGCGCGATCGGCAGCGCGTACGTGCGCGGCCTCGAGTCGGCGGGCATCGTGTCGACGCTCAAACACTTCGTCGGCTACTCGGCCTCGCGGGCCGGGCGCAACCTCGCGCCGGTGTCGATCGGCCCTCGCGAGGTTGCCGACGTCCTGCTGCCGCCGTTCGAGATGGCCCTGCGCGCAGGGGCTCGATCGGTCATGAACTCCTACACCGACCTCGACGGCGTCCCGGTGGCGGCCGATCCGGCCCTGCTCACCGAGCTGCTGCGCGGCACGTACGGGTTCACCGGCACGGTCGTCGCCGACTATTTCGCCGTGTCGTTCCTGCATACGCTGCACGGCGTCGCGGCCACCCCGGCCGACGCGGCGGCGCTCGCCCTGTCGGCGGGCATCGACGTCGAGCTGCCCACCGTCAACTGCTACGGCGATCCCCTGCTCAGTGCGGTCGAGTCCGGGCAGGTCGACGTCGCGGCGATCGACCGCGCACTCGAGCGCGTGCTTGTGCAGAAGTGCGAGCTCGGCCTGCTCGACGCCGGGTGGTCGCCGGAACGCGCGGCATCCGACGCCGAGTCCGTCGAGCTCGACGACGACGAGTCGCGGGCGCTCGCCTGCGAGCTGGCCGAGCGCTCGATCGTCCTGCTGAGCAACGACGCGACGTTGCCCTTGGCGCCCGGGCGGCGCGTCGCCGTCGTCGGTCCTCGCGCCGACGAGTCGAGCGCGATGATGGGCTGCTACTCATTCCCGCTGCACGTCGGCGTGCACCACCCGGACGTCCCGATGGGCATCGACGTGCCGACCGTGCTCGACGCCCTGCGCGCGGACCCCGCCGGTTACGACGTCAGCTACGCCCAGGGCTGCCCGGTACTGGGCGGTGACGACGAGGGCATCGCCGCGGCGGCGCGTGCGGCGGCTGAGGCCGACGTGTGCGTAGCCGTGCTCGGCGACATGGCCGGCCTGTTCGGCGGCGGCACGTCCGGCGAGGGATGCGACGCTGCCGACCTGCGACTGCCGGGCCGGCAAGAGGAACTCCTCGAAGCGCTGCTCGCCACGGGCACGCCGGTTGTCCTCGTGCTCCTCGTCGGCAGGCCCTACGAGCTCTCGCGCCAGGTCGAGCGGCTCGCCGCCGTCGTCTGCGGATTCTTCCCGGGCGAGGAAGGCGCCACCGCGCTCGCCGGCGTGCTGTCGGGACGCGTCAACCCGTCCGGGCGCCTGCCGATCAGCTTCCCCGCCGCAGGGGCCAACCAGCCGAGCACCTACCTCGTCGCGCCGCTCGGGCAGCGCAGCGAGGTGAGCAACGTCGACCCGACGCCGGTGTTCGCGTTCGGGCACGGGTTGTCCTACGCGCCGGCGACCTGGTCCGGCATCGCGCGGCGGTCACCCGAGCAGTGGGCGACCGACGGCTCGTGCCAGGTGTCGGTCAGCCTGCGCAACGACGCGGCGATCCCGACCGTCGAGGTCGTCCAGGTGTACCTGCACGATCCGGTCGCCGAAGTCGCGCGGCCCGTGCAGCAACTGATCGGCGCCGCGCGGGTGGTGCTGGCGCCCGGCCAGACGAGCACCGTGGTCATGGAGCTGCACGCCGACCTCGCCTCCTACACGGGACGTGGCGGGCGGCGGCTGGTCGACGCCGGCGACGTCGAGTTGTGGATCGGCGCGTCGAGCGCCGACATCCGGGCAGCGTTGCGCTTCACGCTGGTGGGCCCGCGCCGCGAGGTCGGCTTCGACCGCGTGCTGCACCCCGAGATCACCGTGCGATCGCAGCCCTGACGCGCACGAGCGAATCAGGGACGCTGAGCACTCGCGCCACGACCGAGCCGGCCGCACCCCGTACCGCGGCGTACGGTCCGAGGCTCGACACGTGAACGCGGACGCGTGCGAGCTCACGGCTGACCACCCGGCGCCGGAGCTCGCCGGTGAGCGAATCCGTCAGCCACGGCGCCAGCACGGCGTACACCCCGCCGAGCACGACGTCGGGCAGGTCGAACAGGTTCACCGCGGCCGCGAGGGCGATGCCGAGCGCGCGCCCACCGGCGCCCAGCACGGCAAGCACCTGCCGATCGTGACTCCGCGCCCGCTCGACGAGGTCGTCCAGGCCCGCGGCCCCGGTGTCGCGCAGGAGCGCCCCGAGGCCCGCGAGCTGCTCGAGGCATCCGGAACCGCCACACCCGCACAGCGGCCCGGACGGGTCGATGACCACGTGGCCCAACTCCCCCGCATAGCCACGCAGCCCGGAATACAGCTGGCCACCCACGACGATGCCACCGCCGACTCCGACGTCGCCGGAGACGTGGACGAAGTCGCGAAGGCCCTCGCTGCCGTACCAGACCTGGGCGATAGCCGCGAGATTCGCCTCGTTGGCGGCACGAACCACCATCTCCAGTCCGGACGAGGCGAGGTCCAGGCCCAGCACCTCGGCTGCTGCGAAGCCGTTCCACCGCGGCAGGTTCGGCGCTCGGCGCATGACGCCGTCGACATCGACGAGCCCGGGAAGCGCCAGGCCCGCACCCGCGATCGGGATGCCTGCCTCACGGCAGGTGCGCACCGCGAGGCGCGCGGCCCGACGCAGCGTCACCCGGGGCGACATCGCGGCGCTCTCGAACGGCTCGACGTACTGCGCGCGGACCTGACCGTCGAGGCCGACGGCGCACGCGGCGACGTAGTCGACGTTGACCTCGACGCCGAGCCCGCCGGGGCCGGACGGGTTGAGACGCAACGGACTCGCCGGTCGGCCCGGCGACGTGCGGTCGGGGTCGAGCTCGTCGAGCAGGCCCGCCTCGAGCAGCTGGTCGGCCAGCACCGAGACCGTGGCGCGGGCCAGGCCGGTCGAGTGCGCTACCTGCACACGTGTCGAGCGGCCGGCGGCGAGCACCGACTGCAAGACGAGCGACAGGTTGTGTCGCCGGACGGTGTGCTGTCCGGCCGGACTCGAGGTCCCGTCGTCGGACACGGCGGTCATCGCTTGGCCGTCAGGTCGCGCACCTCGGCGTATCGCGCGCGCACGTCCGGCACCAGGTCGGCCTCGTACACGACAGACCCGCTGCTCGCCCACGCCGGTGGCTCGGGCGAGCCGGACAGCACCCAGGCGGCTTGCCGCGCGGCACCATCGGCGACGTATTCGCCGGGCACCGGCACGACGACCGGCACGCCGAGAACGCCCGGGGCGATCTGGCGGACGGCGTCGGACTTGGCCCCGCCGCCGACGAGCTGTACCCGGCTCACCGCGACGCCTTGCGCTCGCAGGGCGTCGAGGCCGTCGGCCAGGCCGCACAGCAGCCCTTCGACGGCAGCTCTCGCGAGGTTGGCCGGCGTGGTGTTCGACTGGCGCAGGCCGTGCACCGCACCGGTCGCGTCGGGGCGGTTCGGGGTTCGCTCGCCGTCCAGATACGGCACGACGATCAGCTTGTCGGCCCCCGAAGGTGCCGACATCGCAAGGCGCGAGAGCTCGTCGAGCGTGACGCCGAGCAGCCGCGCGGTCGCGTCGAGAACCCGCGCGGCGTTGAGCGTCGCGCACAGCGGCAGGAACTGCCCGGTCGCGTCGGCGAATCCGGCTACCAGCCCGCTGGCGTCCGAGGTCGGGGTCGCGCTCACCGCGCAGACCACCCCGGACGTGCCGATCGAGACGATGACGTCGCCGGTCGCGGCACCCACGCCGAGCGCAGCAGCCGCGTTGTCGCCGGTGCCCGGCCCGACGACGGCGCCGCTGGCGAGCGTCCCGGCCGCCTCGCTCGGCCGCAGGACCCGCGGCACGGCCGGCTTCGCCCCGAATCCGAGGTGCAGCAAATCGTCGCGGTACTCGCCGGTCGATGGAGACCAGTACCCGGTGCCGCTGGCGTCGCCGCGGTCGGTCGTCAGCCCGCCCAGCCCGGGCGAGTCGCGCAGCCGCCAGGTCAGCCAGTCGTGCGGCAGGCATACCGCGGCGGTGCGCGCCGCGTTCTCGGGCTCGTGTTCGGCGAGCCAGCGCAGCTTGGTGATCGTGAACGACGCGACAGGCACCGAGCCGACCGCCGCGGCCCATGCCGCAGCGCCACCGGGCAGTTCGGCGGCCAGGGCAGCCGCCGCGTGGGCCGAGCGGGTGTCGTTCCAGAGCAGCGCGTCGCGGACGACGGTGCCGGCCTCGTCCAGGCAGACCATGCCGTGCTGCTGCCCGCCGACCGCGATCGCGTCCACGTCGTCGATGCCGCCGGCGTCAGCGATCGCCGCCTGCAACGCGACCCACCACGCCTCGGGATCGACCTCCGTCCCGTCCGGATGCCGGGCCGTGCCGTCGCGAACCCGCCCACCGGCCTCGGCGTCGCGGATCACGACCTTGCACGACTGCGTGGATGAGTCCACGCCGGCGAC
>WNGI01009065.1_pt1 | contig 12590 bp, 11 predicted proteins | sample 5400621 | NCBI WGS metagenome assembly WNGI01 (sample SAMN13153374, study PRJNA577476) | soil metagenome | isolation source: 20 cm soil or saprolite under Garry oak tree replicate 1 | place: USA:California | collected 2016-06-15 | reverse complement strand
TCGCGCCGGGGCTGCCAAAAACCCGCTCCGGCAAGATTATGCGCCGCATCCTGCGCAAGATCGCCGAGGACGAGCCGGGAAGCCTCGGCGACACCTCGACGCTGGCCGATCCGGCCGTGGTCGACGATCTCGTGGCGCATCGGCAGAACAAGAAGGACGCGCCAGCTTAGAGGCCGCGAATCCCGGAAATGCGGCGCCGTTCTCCGGACGCTGCGCTGCTGATCCGGGGTCCCACATCGCAACCACGCGCGTCTTGGGATTCTTGCGATTCGCGGTTCTCGGCTCTACGGAGCAGTGTGAAGGAGCGCTGCGCCGCGTCCGGGACACGGCCACCTGGCCCGCACGCTCACGCGATCGTCAGGGTAGAAGCGTCATACGTGACGTTTTCGGACGAGTGTTGTTTTCCAGTCATTTACTTTATTTCCGACATTTTCTCTCCTCCCCCACTGAAATGACGGCCACGGCCACCATGGCAACCGGCCGGTTAACGCGCACGGTTGAGAATGTGCCGGCCGAACCTGCGCTTTCCAGGCTTGACGGCCCCGAGCCGGGGGCCTGATGCGGAAGTGGAGAAGAACCATGTCTTTGAGGATTGTGGTGGCGCTGGCGGCCACCATCGGGGCGGGGATCTCGATATCGACCGCGGCCGAGGCGCGGCCGGATGTGGTCGGTTTCCACGGCGACTATGCGCCGGGAACGATCGTGGTGAGGACCAATGAGCGCCGGCTCTATCTGGTCGTCGACCCGGACCATGCCGTCCGGTATCCCGTCGGCGTCGGCAAGGCCGGCAAGCAATGGGCGGGCATTACCCGCATCGACGGCAAGTACCGCAACCCGGCGTGGTCGCCGCCGAGTGATGTGAAGCGCGACAAGCCGGAGATACCCGACGTCATACCCGGCGGTTCACCGCGCAATCCGATGGGCGTCGCGGCCATGACGCTGGCGGGCGGCGAGTACGCGATCCACGGCACCAACGTGCCGGGTTCGGTTGGCGGTTTCGTGTCGTATGGCTGCATCCGCATGCTGAACGACGACATCACCGACCTGTATCAGCGCGTCTCCGTCGGCACCACGGTGGTCGTGTCGCACTGATCGAGCTCGCAAGGATCGGAAATGCAAGGGCCGCGCTGCTGCGCAGCTTTCTGTTTTGGAAGCTATTTGCTGACGTCGGCGCACCAACCGCCGCGGTGGCCGCCGTTGTAACTGCGGGCATGGCCGGCAGCGAGCAATGCCGCTGAGATATTTTCGGTCCGCCTGGTGGCGACGTCGGCGACGACCCGCCCGTTATATTTGTCGGGACCGATATTGTAGATCGTGACTCCGCCCTCTTCGAGCAGACCGCGCAAGGCAACGCCCGCGGCTTCCGCCATTCGCAACTCCTGCGGACAGGAGGCCTTCAGCTCCGGCGCGTCGATGCCGCGCAGCCGAACCCGCGTCGTCATATCGAGTCCCGGCCACAGGTGCACCCGCGCTTCGAACGTATCGCCATCGATCGTCCTGATCACATCAACGGGGTGTCGCACTTCAGGATTTCCCGCGCGCTTCCAGATCGTTTCGGCGTCCCGCGCGGCCTTGCTCTGGGCGGGTAGCTGCGAGGAATCGGTCGGGACCGGAACCAGCTGATGCACCCAGTGCCGCATCGGCAGTATGGTCCCCGCCACCACGCCCAGCACGAAAATCCAGGGCAGCGCGGCGGACAGAAGGCGGCGCCAAGGCTTTTGCCGATAGGTAAGCCGGCGGTAAGGGCTTACTCTCTCATATGGATACATATTCCAAGCGTGCCCCGGCCGTCCGAATCGGCGTGGACAGTATTGTCAAAAATCCGAGGCGATGCCTTTGTTTTCCCAATCGCCATAGCGGGTCGGCTCCGGCCCCTTTGGGCCCTGGAACTCCTTCGTCGCCGACTTAGCGTTGGCGTCAGCAGCTTGGCGACGCGCTTCGGCCTCGGCGAGCGCCCGCCTGGCCGCCGGCGTAAGCGGTTTGCGTTCCTCGGCCGATGCGGCCGGCGCAGACCGTGAAGGATCGTCTTTCATCACACAATTCCCGCAGCGGGACTCACCCGCTCGATTCGGAGTCATGGCCTATAAGAATCCTGGCCTACAAGAATCCTGGCCTATGAGAATCTTGGCCCATAGGTGTCTTGGCCTCTATGTGGTCTTGGCGCAAAAGGCTTGGCCGACAAGTCTTAGCGTACAGATGCTCACGTCGTGACGAAATAGGTAGAGCGATTCTTATATTTGGCATATTCCGGTGCAAAGTTGTTTTCTTGCAGCAGCCGAAATGCGAATCGCTCCGATCTCCCGAGATGTTCCCGTTCCATGTCTCCTCAAAGATTCGCCCTGCCATCCGAGGTGCCCGGTCTCACGGCGCGGCGGATCGCGGCGGATATCCTCGACGGCGTACTGCATAAGCATCGTACGCTTGACGATCAGCTCGATGGCGCTGCCGTGCATCCCGGACTGAAGGCACTTTCGGATCGCGACCGCGCTCTGATGCGGCGCCTGGTCGCAACGATCTTGCGGCGGCTCGGCACCTTGGGCCATGTGCTGTCGCGGTTGCTCGATCGCGGCATTCCGACCGACGCACCGCGCGCGCAGAGTGCGCTCCTGATCGGCGCCGCGCAGATTCTCTGGATGGATGTGCCCGATCATGCCGCCGTCGATCTGTCGGTGCGGCTGGTGCAGTCGGATCGGCGGGCTGCGAAATACGCCGGGCTCGTCAATGCGGTGCTGCGCCGCTGCGCGCGCGAGGGACAGCCACTGATCGACGAAGTCAAATCGCAGACACTCGATGTTCCGCCGTGGCTGTTGACACGCTGGATCGCCCATTACGGCGAGACCACAGCGCGAGACATCGCGGTCGCGCTCGCTCACGAGCCCTCGCTCGATATCACCGTCAAATCCGACGCCGCGCAGTGGGCGACGCGCCTGCACGGCGAAACGCTGCCAACCGGCTCGGTGCGCACGCTGCTGCAAGGTTCGGTGACGATGCTGCCGGGATTCGCCGAAGGTCAATGGTGGGTGCAGGACGCCGCCGCCGCCTTGCCGGCGCGGCTGCTCGGCGACGTCGCCGGCAAGTCGATCGCCGACCTCTGCGCCGCGCCCGGCGGCAAGACGGCGCAACTCGTGCACGCCGGCGCACACGTTACCGCCGTCGATCGGTCGCCGGGTCGCATGGCGCGACTGCGCGACAACCTCACGCGGCTGGCGCTTGATGCGGAAGTCGTGGTGAGCGACGCCGCCGATTGGCAAGGCGGGAAAAATGGCGCGAGCTTCGACGGCATATTGGTCGATGCCCCCTGTACCTCGACCGGCACCATAAGGCGCCACCCCGACGTCGCCTGGCTGCGGCAAGAAGCCGACATCCCGGCGCTGGCGGCGCTGCAGCAGCGCCTGCTGCGAAAGGCCGCCACCTTGCTGAGGCCGGGCGGAACGCTGGTCTACCGAAGAGGGCGAGCACGCGACCTCCGCATTTCTCGCCACTGAGACGATGATGCGCCGCGTGCCCATCGATGCCAGCGAGGTCGCGGGCCTGACCGAAATCCTGACCGCTGAAGGCGATTTGCGCACCCTGCCCTGCCACTTGCCACACGCCGATCCACGGCTGGGCGGACTTGACGGCTTCTACGCCACGCGGCTGGTTAAATCTTGATTTTACAGTGTATTTCGGTCACCTCCCGCTGATTCGCGGGGTTTCAAGATGGTGTCTTGGTCGCGTTTCCGGATTAATAAGGATTCGCAGCAGAATCCTCCCAATCAAGGCAAGGCGTGTCGGTCGCTCAACGCAGACGCATTTCGACGCTGATCATGGACCGCTTTGCGCGGAGCCTGATGGCGCGCGTGAGCGGCAGCACGCTGGCGCTGGCATGGCTGTGGCCGGGCCGCACCGATCGCCTGATCATCGCGCCACATGACCTGCGTACCGCCGACGCTACCCGCGCCGCCGAGATCTATGCCGGCCGCTTTGTGTTCGCCGGCAAGATCGTCACCTGCCACGGGCGTTCGATCTTCGATCTCGAGCCGCCGTCGGAAGATTGGGAAGTGGCGCTGCTCGGCTTCGGCTGGCTGCGGCATTTGCGTGCGGCCGACACCGCGCTCACGCGTGCCAACGCCCGTGCCCTGATGGACGACTGGATTTCGAATCCGGCGCAGAAACGGCGCTTGAGCCGCCGCGGCGACGTGCTGGCGCGCCGGGTTATCTCGCTGCTGTCGCAGGCGCCGCTGGTGCTCGGCGATACCGACGGCAAATTCTATCGGCGGTACCTGCGCGGACTGACGCGCGAGATCCGCTACCTGCGCCACACGATGCTCGATATTGCCGACGGCGTGGCGCGGCTGCAGGTGCTGATCGCGCTGTGCTACGCCTCGCTCTGCCTCGCCAACCAGGCGGGGCACATTCGCACGGCCACGCGCAACCTTTCGGACGAATTGCAGCGGCAGATCCTGCCCGACGGCGGACACATCTCACGCAACCCCGGCGCGCTGATCGAGTTGTTGATCGACCTGTTGCCGCTGCGGCAAACCTTCGCGGCTCGCAACGTCGCGCCGCCACCGTCGCTGTTGAATGCGATCGACCGCATGATGCCGATGCTGCGTTTCTTCCGTCACGGCGACGGCAGCTTCGCGCTGTTCAACGGCATGAGCAGCGCGCCGTCCGATCTGTTGGCGACCTTGCTCGCCTATGACGACACCCACGGCGTGCCGATGGCGAACATGCCGCATACCGGCTTTCAGCGCCTCGACGCCGGCGCGATGACCGTGATCATGGATACCGGGCCGCCGCCACCGCCGAGTGTCAGTCATGACGCCCATGCTGGCTGTCTGTCATTTGAGTTGTCCTCCGGACTGAGCCGGATCGTCATCAATTGCGGCATGCCTTCCACCAGCCGCGAAAGCTGGCGGCCCTTTGCGCGCGCCACCATCGCGCATTCGACCCTGACCTATCACGACACCTCGTCGTGCCAGTTCGTTGAGCTGTCGGCGATGAAGCGGTTGTTGCAGGGCTCGCCGGTGGTCAGCGGCCCGGTCAATGTTGAGAGTTATCGCGAGGCGATCGCCAACGGCGTGCTGCTGACGACATCGCATGACGGCTATCTCGCCCGGTTCGGCGTCGTGCATCGCCGAGTGCTGATGATCGCGCATGACGGCTCCAGGCTCGACGGCGAGGACACGTTGTCGCCGGCGCCGGGAGGGCGGATCAAAGGCAATGAAACCGATTATGTGCTGCGATTCCATCTGCATCCGCTGGTGAAGCCGAGCCGGCTCAGCGACGCCCGCGGCGTGATGCTGGTACTGCCGAACCGCGACGTCTGGAGGTTCGAGGCGCTCGACGACAAGGTCGATATCGAGGAGAGCGTGTTCCTGGCAGGCAATGATGGTCCCCGCCGCACCGCCCAGATCGTGATTCGGCAGGATTCCCGGCATGCTTCCAGCATCCGATGGAGCTTTGTGCGCTCGAACAATTCAGCCGCGCCAGCCTCAGCCAGGCGTGGCGCGCGCCCCGAGCCGGAATCGCCGCTCTGAAATTTGTGGCCAATGTGCCCCGCCCGGTCTGCCCCGGTTTCATGGCTGACAAAACCGTGCTACCCGGCGGGCCTATCATTTAGGGCCCAAGCCATGACTGACCACCCACGCAGCATCACCCGTGCCCTGTTGTCCGTATCGGATAAATCCGGACTGATCGAATTCGCACGCGCGCTGGCCGCTTACGGGATCGATCTCGTCTCCACCGGCGGCACCGCCAAGGCGATTGCCGACGCCGGGTTGAAGGTGACAGATGTTTCGGACCTCACCGGTTTTCCAGAAATGATGGACGGGCGGGTCAAGACCTTGCATCCCAAGGTGCATGGCGGGCTGCTCGCCATCAGAGACAATGCCGAGCATGCGAAAGCGATGAAGGAGCACGGCATCGCGCCGATCGATCTGCTGGTGGTCAATCTCTATCCGTTCGAGGCGACTGTCGACAAGGGTGCGGGCTTCGAGGACTGCATCGAGAACATCGATATCGGCGGGCCTGCGATGATCCGCGCCGCGGCGAAGAACCATGATGACGTCGCTGTTGTCGTCGAGGCACAGGACTATCAGACCGTGCTCGACGAACTCGCCGCCAACCAAGGCGCGACAACACTGACACTGCGCCGCCGTCTTGCCGCCAAGGCCTATGCCCGCACCGCCGCCTATGACGCCGCGATCTCGAAGTCGTTTGCAAACGAACTCAAGACCGACGCGCCGGATTATCGCGCCTTTGGCGGGCGGCTGATCCAGGCGCTGCGCTACGGCGAGAATCCGCACCAGATGGCCGCGTTCTATCGCACGCCCGACAAACGCCCGGGCGTCGCCACGGCGCGGCAATTGCAGGGCAAGGAATTATCATACAACAACATCAACGACACCGATGCGGCCTATGAATGTATTGGCGAGTTCGATCCAGCACGCACCGCGGCCTGCGTCATCGTCAAGCACGCCAACCCCTGCGGCGTTGCCGAAGGCGCGGACCTTGTTAGCGCCTATCGCAAAGCGTTCGCCTGCGACACCCAATCGCCGTATGGCGGCATCATCGCCGTCAACCGCACGCTCGATGCCGACGCCGCGCGCGTCATCACTGAAATTCTGACTGAGGTCATCATTGCGCCCGACGCGACCGAGGAAGCCATTGCGATCATCGCCAAGCGGCGCAATTTGCGCCTGCTACTCGCGGGCAGCCTGCCCGATCCGCGCGCGGCGGGCCTGACCGCCAAGACCGTCGCCGGCGGCTTGCTGGTGCAGAGCCGCGACAACGCGGTTGTCGATGACATCACGCTCAAGACCGTGACCAAGCGGGCGCCGACCGAGGCAGAGCTGCGCGATCTCCGGTTCGCGTTCCGCGTCGCCAAGCACGTCAAATCTAACACCATCGTCTATGCCAAGGATCTCGCCACCGTCGGCATCGGTGCGGGACAAATGAGCCGGGTGGATTCCTCGCGCATCGCCGCGCGCAAAGCGCAAGACGCCGCCGCCGAGGCTGATCTCGCCGAGCCCATGACCAAGGGCTCCGTGGTGGCGTCGGACGCGTTCTTTCCGTTCGCCGACGGACTCCTGGTCGCGATCGAGGCCGGCGCCACCGCCGTGATCCAGCCCGGCGGATCGATCCGCGATGACGAAGTCATCAAGGCCGCCGACGAAGCGGGGATCGCGATGGTGTTCACCGGCGTCAGGCACTTCCGGCATTAGTGCGATGGCGACGCTGCCACCAGAGATAGGCGGCGTTCGAAAGCAACAGCACCAGCAGAACGGCGACATAGGCCGCCGCTTCCGCGGGAAAGCGGTGGACGCCGCGAAGTCCCCGGATGAAGAGCGACGCAATGGCCGCCGCCACACCCAGGTTGGCGAGCAATAGCAAGATTCGCACCCGCGTCTCCGACATGATCAATCCCGTACCCGCGCCAATAGCGCAAGCCCGGCGACAAAGAACAGCACCAGCACCGCCATGCCGGCCTTCTGGCTTTCCGTCACCGCGGTGATGACGCCGATCAACAACGGTCCGATGAACGATGTCACCTTCCCGGTCAGCGCAAACAAACCAAAAAATTGCGCGATGCGGTCCTTCGGCGCCAAGCGGATCAGAAGGGTGCGCGACGCCGCCTGCAGCGGACCGCCGGCGCCACCGATCAGACATCCGAGCACCAGATAGGCGCGCTCCGCCGCACCGGAAAACAGTGCGCCGCCCGGCTCCGGTGGGGCGACTTTGACGAACAGGATGGAATCCTTGTCCACCAGCAGGATGGCAACGATCGATATCAGCAGGATCAGCATGCTGCCGGCGATGACGCGTTGCGGTCCCAGTCTGTCGTCGAGCTTGCCGCCGAGCCACGCCCCGAGGGTGCCGGCGATCGCCAGCAGGATGCCAAAACTGCCGATCTGAATCGTATGCCAGCCGAACGTACCCGCGGCATAGATGCCGCCGAACGCAAACAGCGACACCAGCCCGTCGGTGTAGATCATGTTGGCGAGCAGAAACGCCGCCATCGACTTCTGCTTCGGCAGTTCGCCGAGCGTTTCCTTCAGCTCCACCAGGCCCGCGCGCAACGCGTCGCTCACTGGAAGCTTGGCGGGATAATCCGGCGTCAGCAAGAACATCGGCAACACGAAGATGATGAACCAGATGCCGGTCAGCGGGCCGCTGATGCGATCGCCCTGATGGGTGACCGGATCGAGACCGAACAGCGGCGCGAATCCGAACAACGTGCGCCCCGTGTCCGGGCTGGCAGCGAGAAAGCCGAGCACGAGGATGAGGCTGAGAATGCCGCCGATATAGCCGGTGGCCCAGCCGGTCCCGGACAATCGCCCGATCTGGTCCGGCGGCACCAGCGTCGGCATCATCGCATTGTTGAAGACGGTGGCGAATTCAGCGCCGATGGTCGCGATCCCGTAGGCGAGCAGCAGCGGTGGGATCACGGTCGCGTCGCCGGGCTTGCCGAACCACATCAGGCAGGAACCGATCACCAAGAGCGCACCGAATGCAGCGATCCAGGGCTTGCGGCGGCCGCTGGAATCCGCGATGGCGCCCAATACCGGCGACATCAGTGCGATCAGCAAGCCCGCCGTCGCCGTCGCAAAGCCCCACAGCGCCTGCCCGCTCGCGGGATCAGACGCCACATGGGTGGCGAAATACGGCGCGAACACGAAGGTGGTGATCAGCGTGAAATAAGGCTGCGCGGCCCAATCGAAGAAAATCCAGCTAATGACCGCGGCACGACGAGGATAAATCCGCTGCATATCCGCAATGTGAGCGTCCGAAGCTGCCAGCGCCATGCTCGAAATGTCCTTGACCGATCACGAGGAGGCGTTTTGCTTACCGCATCCGAACCCATATAGCATCTGTTACGAGAGCCGCTGGCTTTCACCGGGCCAAACTGGCCGATACTCGCGGCGGATTTTTGATGAGCATGCTTGCGGCCGAACGGCGTTTGATATTTTCCACAATCATACTCATTTTCGTGTCCTGCCTGCCCGCGGGCGCACAGGAAGGCCGCGCTTTTTACGCGCCGCCAGCCGCGGACGCCGTTCACGCCGTCGTCGCCGAACATGGCATGGTGGTGGCGCAGGAAAAAATCGCGGCGCAAATCGGCGCTGACGTGCTGCGGCGTGGCGGCAATGCGGTCGACGCGGCGGTCGCAACTGGTTTCGCGATGGCCGTGACCTATCCGCGCGCCGGGAACATCGGCGGCGGCGGCTTCATGGTGATCCATTCGCGGGATCGTCATGAGGATGTCGCGATCGATTATCGCGAGACCGCGCCGGCAGCGACCACGCGGGAGATTTTTCTGGGTGCGGATGGCAAACCCGATACCGCTAAGTCGCGCGACTCCGCGCTCGGTATCGGCGTGCCCGGCACGGTCGCGGGACTTGCCATCGCCCTCGACAAATATGGCTCCGGCAACTTCACGCTGGCGGATCTGGTGAAGCCTGGGATCGCGCTGGCTGTGGACGGCACGATCATTACCGATGACATCGCCGACACATTGCCGGCCTGGCACAAGCGGCTGGCGCGCTGGCCCGCATCGGCCAGGATCTTCTCCCGCGCCGACGGTACCTCGCTGCGCGAGGGCGACCGGCTGGTTCAGACCGATCTTGCAGCAACACTCTCTGCGATCGCCGAACAGGGTCCCCAGGGGTTCTACGAAGGGCCGATCGCCGAGAAGCTTGTGAAGGCGATCGGTGACGCCGGCGGCATCATGACACTGGACGATCTTAAGTCGTATCGGCCTGTCATTCGCACCCCGGTGCGCGGCACCTACCGCGGGTATGACATTGTCTCGATGCCGCAGCCCTCGTCCGGCGGCATCGTGTTGCTGGAGATCTTGAACATTCTGGAAGGTTTTCCGATGCGCGACATGAAGCAGGGCTCCGCGTCGTCGCTGCACGTCATGATCGAGGCGATGAAGCGCGCCTATGCAGACCGTGCGCGCTATCTCGGCGATCCCGCCTTCGTCAAGGCGCCGATTGCAACCCTGATCGCCAAGGATTACGCGGCCAAGCAGCGCGCCAGTATCGACCTCGACCATGCGACGCCGTGGACTGATGCGTTGTCAGCGACGCCGCCGCATGAAGGCGATAACACCACGCACTTTTCCATCGTCGACAGCCGCGGCAATGCGGTCAGCAACACCTACACTCTGAATTACAGCTACGGCGTCGGCATGGTCGCGGAAGGCACCGGCGTGCTGCTCAACAACGAACTCGACGATTTCACCGCGGCGCCGGGCGCGTCCAATGCCTATGGATTGGTGGGGTTCGAAGCGAACCTGCCCGGCCCCGGCAAACGGCCGCTGTCGTCGATGGCGCCGACCATCGTCTTGAAAGACGATAGACCGGTGTTGGTGACGGGCTCGCCCGGCGGTAGCCGCATCATCTCGGCGGTGTTGCAGGTGATCGTCGATGTGCTCGATTATCACATGAACGTCGCGGCCGCGGTGGCGGCGCCGCGCCTGCACCATCAATGGCTGCCGGATGAGGTGCGGGCCGAGCGCGGCTTCGCCGACGACGTGCTGGCGGAGTTGAAGACCAAGGGCCATCACGTGATCGAGCCGCTCGGCTATTCCTCGGCCAATTCGATCGCCGTGACTGACAATGCATTGCTCGGCGCGCCCGATCCGCGTACCCGTGGTGCGGAGGCTGCGGGACAATAGAGCCAAAAAGCGACCGCAAGGAGGAAAACATGACGTCACTCAGGGGTAAGACGCTGTTTGTCTCGGGCGGCAGCCGGGGGATTGGACTTGCGATCGCATTGCGCGCCGCGCGCGACGGTGCCAATGTCGCGATTGCCGCCAAGACAGCGGAGCCGCATCCGAAACTCAAGGGCACCATCTATACTGCCGCCGACGAGGTCCGCGCCGCTGGCGGCAAGGCCTTGCCGATCCTGTGCGACATCCGCGAAGAGGCCCAGGTGGTGGCGGCGATTGACAAAACCGTCGCCGAATTCGGCGGCATCGATATCTGCGTCAACAATGCCAGCGCCATCAGCCTGACCAATTCACAGATGACCGACATGAAGCGGTTCGACCTGATGATGGGCATCAATACCCGCGGCACCTTTATGGTGTCGAAATATTGCATCCCGCATCTGAAGAAATCGGACAATCCGCATGTCCTGATGCTGTCGCCGCCGCTCGACATGAAGGCCAAATGGTTCGAGCACTCCACCGCCTACACCATGGCGAAGTTTGGGATGAGCATGTGCGTGCTTGGCCTGTCGGCGGAACTGAAGGCGGCCGGCGTCGCGGTCAACGCGCTGTGGCCGCGCACCACGATTGCCACCGCCGCTGTCGGCAATCTCTTAGGGGGAGATGCCATGATGCGCGCCAGCCGCAAGCCCGAGATCATGGGCGAGGCCGCCTATGTCATCTTCACAAGACCGGCGCGCGAATTTACCGGACAGTTCTGCATCGACGACAAGGTGCTCTACGCCAGCGGCGTGCGCGCTTTCGAGCATTATCGCGTCGATCGATCGGTGCCCCTGATGTCGGATTTCTTCGTGCCCGACGACGACGTGCCGCCGCCTGGCGTCACCGTGAGGGCGCTGCCTTCCGTAGGCGAGGTCCAGAAGTCGCGCTAGAAGGACGCGGCGCCGGCGCTGCTGACCGGGCGCATGGAGGAGTAGGTGGGTGCGCGAAAACTGATCGCCGGCGTGCTAGTGTTGGCCGCATTGGCGGCGCCGGTCATCATCTACCGCCCCGATCGCGCCATTCGTGTCGCAACCGCCTCGGTGGCTCACAATGTCTGCTCCAAGGCATTCGTATCCGGGCTCGATCCGCAAACCGTATTCGCGGATACCACGGAACGTGCCGGCATCCACCGGATACGTTGGGGACTGAGCTATCATCTCGATCGCACCGGCCAGTTCGTCGAAGCCTCATTTTTGGGCCGGCTAAGCAGCCACGCCGCGTTTCATGAGGGCTTGGGCTGCGTTCTGCTGCATGGGCGGGGCGCGCAACCCTATCTGCTCAGAAGCGACATCGCCGCGTTGAAGATACCGAAGAAGCCGCCGCTGCTGCCCGAAATCGCGGGCGCGGCCGTCGTCGAACCATCCGATCCGAAATTGAAGGCCGCACTCGATCACGCCTTCGAAGAACCCACGGCGCCGCCGTTTCGCAAGACGAAGGCGGTGGTGGTGGTGCATGACGGCACGGTGATCGCGGAGCGCTATGCCGATGGCATCGGCGTCGAGACGCCACTGCTTGGTTTTTCCATGACCAAGTCGGTGATCAACGCAGTGATTGGCATCCTAACGCTGCAGGGCGGTACCTCGCCCTCGCTGCCGGCGCCAGTTCCCGAATGGCGCGGCACCGACGACCCGCGCCGCGAAATCGAGGTCGAACATCTGCTGCGGATGACAACAGGTCTCGCGCTCGACGAGACCAATTCCGGTTTCGATCCCTCAAGCCAGATGGTTTACCTGCAAGACGACATGGCCGGTTTCGCTGCGAAGGCCACGCTGATTGTCCCGCCGGGCACGCGGTGGGCGTACAGCAGTCCCACCACGCAGCTGCTGGCACGGATCATCCGCGACATCACCGGCGGCCCCGAGCAGGCGCTGGCGTTCGCGTGGCGCGA